>Ga0315280_10011919_pt1 | contig 10602 bp, 8 predicted proteins | sample YL17G06_40_MG_FD_203697 | JGI IMG/M metagenome (GOLD analysis project Ga0315280, IMG submission 203697) | Sediment microbial communities from Yellowstone Lake, YNP, Wyoming, USA - YL17G06_40 | ecosystem: Environmental > Aquatic > Freshwater > Lake > Sediment | place: USA: Wyoming | collected... | reverse complement strand
ACAGTGGATTCCAAAACCTATTATATGGAAAAATTTTCCGGAGGCATTAAGAGTTATGGATTTTTCTCTCCATTTGAAAAATACTTTAACAATAACAGGTCTTACATTGTGTGGGACTCTGGTATCTTCTACTCTGGTGGCGTATGGATTTGCAATGTTTCGTTTTAAGTTCAAGGAATTACTTTTTATGTTATTGCTTTCTACAATGATGCTTCCTTCTCAAGTAACTGTAATTCCTTTGTTTATATTATTTACTTCCTTAGGCTGGATAAATTCTTTTAAACCTTTAATCATCCCTTCATTTTTTGGGTCTCCATTTTTTATCTTCTTATTAAGGCAATTTTTCTTGACAATTCCTAAGGAATTAAATGAAGCAGCTATTATTGATGGAGCAGGATACTTTACAATCTATAGAAAAATCATCATTCCGCTTTCTAAACCAGTTATCGCATCTGTAGCTATATTTCAGTTTATGGGAGCATGGAATGATTTCTTTGGTCCTCTTGTGTATCTAAATGAGATGAAGAAATATCCTTTATCTCTTGCACTATATGCCTTTAGGGGTGTATATTCTACTGAATGGCAGCAACTTATGGCAGCCTCTATAGTTGTCACTCTTCCATGTTTAATTATTTTCCTTTTGGCACAAAGATATTTTATTCAAGGTATAACTCTGACAGGAGTGAAGGGGTAGGATGTTTGAGATTATGTTAGTTTAGGATGATTTATGAAGATAATACCTGTTGGACATTTAATGAAAAGTAGAGACTAAAGAAAGAGGGGGAAATGATGCTCGTGTTATTAATATTTGATAGATTAGGAGGAGAATAAAATGAAGAAAATTCCGTATTCTGATAAAGAACTCTTTGATTTTGGACCACAGAGAACATTTGAAGGATTAGCTCTTTCTCAGATAGCCTTTCCTATAGGAGGAATAGGAACAGGGACAGTTTCTCTTGGTGGAAGAGGGAATCTACAGGATTGGGAGATATTTAATAGACCAGCTAAAGGACTTAGTCTGCCTTTTACATTTTTTGCTATAAGAACAAAAGGAGAGAATGATTCAACATATCTTGCCAAAGTATTGGAATCTAGATTACTTCCACCATATACAGCTAGTCATGGACTTCCAAATAGTAGGCTTTCTGGATTACCAAGGCTAAGTTCAGCTAAATTTAGGGGAGAGTATCCATTTGCTTATATAGAATTCTCTGATGAAGAGTTACCAATAAAGATAGAATTAGAAGCGTTTAATCCATTTATTCCTCTTAATGACCTAGATTCTGGGCTACCAGTAGCAATTTTCTATTTTACTCTTGAAAATATCAGCTACGAATCTATTAAAGGTATACTAGCTTTCAGCATGCTCAATCCTGTTGGATATGACGGGAAAATGTCCTTAAAGAATATATATGGAGTAAATAATAGACATGCATCCTGTTTTGGTTCTAACTTAAATGAGTTTATAAAAGAAGAAACTTTTCATGGTATAAGGATGAGTAATCTCAAATACAAAGAAGAAGACCCCTTGTATGGCAATATATCTATAGTAACTACTTGGAAAGATGTAATGTATCATTTAAGATGGCTTAGAGGAGGCTGGTTTGATGACTTACAGAACTTTTGGGACCAATTTAGAGTTCTAGAGACATTCGAAGAAGATACAAGTGAACCTAGTCCAGAAGGAGAAACAGATGTAGCCACATTAGGATTAAATTTTGAGTTACTCCCAGGAGAAAAGATAAAAATACCTCTTATACTTTCTTGGTACTTCCCGTATCTTCCAGAAGAAATTACTAAATACTTCAGAATAGAACCGTTAAAAGAAGAGGTTCGATTAAAGACTTACTATTCTTCAAAATTTGATGATTCCTGGGATGTAGCGAAATATACAGTAGAAAATCTTTCTAGACTTGATTCTCAAACAAGAAAATTTCACGATTTGTTATTCTCAAGCACCTTACCAAATTATGTAATAGATGCTATCTCTAGCCAAATGTCTATAATAAGAACGAATACATGTTTTAGAACCGAGGATGGAAGATTCTTTGGATTTGAAGGATGTAGTGATAATGAAGGATGTTGCCCATTAAATTGTACCCATGTATGGAACTATGAACAGACTCTAGCATATCTATTCCCTCAATTAGAAAGGAGTATGAGGGAGGTAGATTTCTTGTACAATACTGATGAAACAGGTAAGATGTCTTTTAGGACCATGCTTCCCCTAGGTGCAGGAAGATGGGGTTTTAAACCTGCAGCTGATGGGCAAATGGGTACTATAATGAAACTCTATAGAGAGTGGAAACTATCAGGAGATAACGAATTCTTAGAGAGACTATGGGAAAATGCTAAAAAGGTTTTAGAATTTTCATGGACCTATTGGGACTTAGATAGAGATGGAGTAATAGAGGGAGAACAGCACAATACATATGATATAGAGTTCTATGGACCTAATACGTTTACTGGCTTGTTATATCTTGGAGCCCTTAAAGCCTCTGCTGAGATAGCAAAATTCTTAGGTGAGGATAATAGAGAGTATACAGAACTATTGGAGAAGGGTAGTAAGTTGCTAGATAAAGAATTGTTTAATGGAGAATATTTTATCCAAAAGTACGATAAGACAAAAGGCTATAAATATCAATATGGAGAAGGGTGTCTTTCTGACCAACTGCTAGGTCAATGGTTTGCTAATATAATAGGATTAGGAGAACTTATCCCCAAAAACCATATAAAGGAGGCTTTAGTCTCGATATTCAATTACAACTGGATGGATAATCTTTCAGACCACTCTAACTGCCAGAGGACTTATGCATTAAATGACGAAAAAGGTCTATTACTATGCACCTGGCCTAAAGGAAATAGAGAGGATTTCCCATTTCCATACTCAGATGAAGTATGGACTGGAATTGAATACCAAGTAGCAAGTCATTTAATATATGAAGGTTTCCTAAAGGAAGGTTTTACAATAGTCAAAGCCTTAAGAGAGCGGTATGATGGGTTAAGGCGTAATCCCTGGGATGAACCTGAGTGTGGGCATCACTATGCTAGAGCTTTAGCGAGCTGGAGTCTATTACTAGCTCTATCAGATTACGAATATGATGGAAGGTATCATTCTATAGGTTTTTCTCCTAAACTAAAGTTCTCAGACTTTAGATGCTTCTTCTCTACAGATACTGGATGGGGAATGTTTACTCAAGAGATTACTTCAGATTTTTATAGAGTAGAGATAGTAGATGTTTACGGTAAGATAAAGGTTAAAAACATAAGGTTAGATATTCCTAAAAAATTTTCTTCTAGGGCTTATTCTGTAAAGTTTGTTAGAGATAAAGAAGAAAAGATATTAGAAGCCAATTTTAATAGAACAACTATAGAATTAAATGATTTAGTAGAGCTAGGAGAAGGGGAGAGGATAGAAATCAGTAATAGGTAAAGGCAGAGGAGAAAGACATGATGAGTAATGCGTGCAGTCTCACTCCCCCATGTCACCGCGAGCGAATGAAATGAGCGTAGCGGTCTCATCTTTTGAGATTGCTTCGGGGTTAAAACCCCTCGCGATATGATATATGATGACGAAACCTGGGTCTACATTCGCTTTACAGCACAGGAAGATACATCTTCAGTTCGTAATTTGTTACCTGCTTGCGATAGTTATCCCATTCAATCTTTTTATTCTCTATGAAGTTTCTAAAGACGTGTTCTCCTAGTATTTTTCTTACAAGTTCACTATTCTCAGTAATCTCTATAGCCTCTATAAGACTTCCAGGAAGATTCTCTATTCCTCTTGCCTTTCTCTCATCTTCGGTCATATTATATACGTTTTCCTCTATCGGATCAGGCAATGGATATTCTTTCTCAGTTCCTTCAAGTCCCGCTCCTAGAATAACTGCAAAGGCAAGATATGGATTACATGCAGGGTCAGGTGCCCTATATTCTATCCTTGTAGCTTCTTCTTTTCCAGGTTTATACATAGGGACTCTTATTAGGTCAGAACGATTTCTTAATGCCCAGGAAATATACACAGGAGCCTCATACCCTGGAATTAACCTTTTATAAGAATTTACCCATTGATTAGTGATAAGTGTTATCTCTTTAGCATGCTTCATTAATCCTGCAATGAAATGTTTTGCTGTATGAGAGAGATGGTATTTATCATTAGGGTTGAAGAAAGCGTTTCTACCATTCTGAAAAAGGCTCATATGTACATGCATCCCTGAACCGTTATATTCTAAAAGAGGCTTGGGCATAAATGTCGCATAGACACCATTTATATATGCTACTTCTTTTATTGCTAAACGAGCAGCCATCACAGTATCAGCCATAGTTAACGCCTCTTTGTACTTAAAGTCAATCTCATGCTGTGAAGGTGCCCCTTCGTGATGGCTAAACTCAACTTCAATTCCTAAGCTTTCTAACATTAATACAGTCTGATGTCTTATATCTATAGCTTCATCGCGAGGGATTAAATCAAAGTATCCGCCCCAGTCCAGGACTTCTGGATTTGAGTTAGGAGTTTTAAGATAAAAATACTCTAATTCTGGTCCTACATAAAAGTTAAATCCCATTTCTTTGGCTCTTTTTAGAGCTTTTCTTAAAACATTTCTCGGGTCTCCCTCATAGAGATTTCCATTGGGTTCTGCTATAGTGGCAAACATCCTCGCTACTTTTCTCTCTCTAGGTTTCCATGGAAGAGTAGCGAAAGTCTCAGGCTCAGGGAAAGCTATCATATCACTCTCATCAATTCTTGCAAAACCTCTTATTGATGAACCGTCAAAGCCTAATCCTTCCTCAAAGGCTTTTTCTAATTCATGCTCAGTAATTGCAAAACTTTTTAGATAGCCCAATATATCGGTGAACCATAGTTCTACAAAATAAATCTCATTTTCTTTTATATACTTGAGAATTTCTTCCTTTGTCTTAGGAAAGTCTTTCAAGGGCATTTTTACCTCCTTAACCCACAATAACAAAATAATACAGGCTGTCACGTAATCTCAAGTTTGTGTCAATCTTCATAGTATTTAGCATCTAAATTATATACTTAAAGATTCAGGCTTCTGAGCCGTATGAGGATGCTCACTTCCCACATAGACCTTAAGTTTCTTAAACTGTTTTTCTCCAAGAGAATTGTGCGGGAGCATACCTTTCACTGCATGTTCTATTACTTTTACGGGGTTCTCTTCCATCATCTGCCTAAAGTTTTTTACTCTGAGCCCCCTAGGATAAGGAGTATGGTGATAATAAAGTTTCTGAGTAAATTTTTTCCCAGTAACTTTAACTTTTGAGGCATTTATTATTATTACGAAATCTCCTGTATCAACATCTGGAGCAAAACAAGTCTTATGCTTACCTCTTAGAATAGTGGCTATTTTACTAGCTAACCTTCCAAGATGTTTATCAGCTGCATCTATTACATACCATTTACGTTCGACTTCTCCTTTTTTCGGTGAGTAAGTCTTCATTTTGATTTCAATCCTCCATTAACAATTAAACTGCTTTTAATTTTAATAGAATCTCTGCCTCTTGTCAAGGTCACGACCTTCCTTCAGTTTTTTGTGTGAGAAATAAATCTTCTTGAGTGACAAATTTGAACAGGCAAGGATGCCTGTCCTACTAATATCATTGTAATATACTTGTTCTACCTTTTCCCTTGAAATCGAAAATAATATTGTAGGGGCAACCCTTGTGGTTGTCCAAAATAATAAAAGGGGCAGGGTCAAGCCCTGCCCCTACATTTATGGGGAAATTGCAAACTTATTTTTCAATGTTACAAAAGCGAGACCGCCACGCTCACTTCGTTCGCTCGCGGTGACAAAGAAAGGGTCATTGCGAGGAGCGCTAGCTCCGAAGCAATCCCTATTTGCAATGATGGAAAGGATGAGATTGCTTCGCTATCGCTCGCAATGTACTGTGTCGTGTCAAGAGGTTTAGGAATATTTTAGTACTATATTGGTATCGGAGATTTGTCTTTTACTTTCATGTTAAGATATCTTCCAACAGTATCAATCTCTATTGCTTTCATCACGTTTAGCCTTGTTCTAGCTCTTACTCTTTTCTCATTGGCGTTATTGCCTTCTATTATAGTAACATCTAAGATATTCTCTCCCTCTGTCTTCAAACTCTTACGGCTATCTTCCCAGTGTGGGTCATATCTTCTCTCATACTTCACTATAGCAAATATCTGCCTGAGTAGTTTATTAGCTACCGCATTTAAAGCTACCTTCTTAGGTTTCCCTTTACTTACAAGTCTATCATAGAGTTCTCTGCACTGTAGGTTATGTCTTGAGGCAGATAAAGCTGCCATAAAAAGAAGTTGTCTTAAGTATGGTGTACCCATCCTTGAGATAGAATAACTCTTTTTATCCTTCTTACCTGATTGTTCTATAAGAGGAGTTAACCCTACAAATGATGATACTTGTCTTGCTGTTTCAAACAGCTCAAATCTACCAAAGTAACTTATTATAGCAGAGGCAACTCTCTTACCTACTCCAGGAATTGTTAATAGTTTCTTATAGGTTACTTTGTTTGTGTCATCTAACATAATCTCTTCTAATTTATCTTCAATGTCACTTATTACTTTGTCTATCTCTTCAATGATTCCATTATAATGTGTTATTATTGAAGTAGTATACTCTGAGGAATACTGTCTTAAAGCTTCTATCTGATTTAATATCCTTGTTTTTGTTATAAAAAGCTGATTTATAGCTTTGACCATCAGTTTTATTTTAAGATTACTATTAGTTGGGTTAAAGAGTGATTGTATTAAAGTAGAGTAGCTTTGAGGGTGTGGGGAGTCTCCTTCTTTTAAGGCAGAGTAGGCATATTTTACTATCATCTTTGAATCTTCTTTATCTGTCTTTGCTCTCTTTAAAGCTTCTTCACTGAATCTTTTTATGATAAGAGGGTTAAGTACATAGGTTAAATATCCTCTCTTAGATAGTGTTATTGCACATTTCATGTGGTATGACCCTGTAGCTTCCATAACAAAGTGGATATTAGGGTTAGAATTCTGGGTTGTATTATCTTCTTTACCCTGTTGGTTTGATATACTTCTTTCAGCATCATCTATAAGAGAAAGGATGCCTCTAGTTGAGTTCTCATAACTTCTCTGAGTGAATGTTTTACCATCAAAGAATGATACATTAAGATGTTCTTTAGATACATCTATTCCTACAACAAGAACTGTTTGCTTCAATTTAATATCCTCCTTAACTCAGAAGTTGTAATTGATAACTTTTGTGTTATACTTAAGATGTAGCTTAATAGAAAAGTTCCCTAGAGCATATCATCGTAAATGCAGGCTTGGTAGCCTAATGTACTTAGTTCATGCTTTAGGAACATGGGGAGTGAGTTTAACATTGCGAACGGCTTCTATGAGCCAATGACGCATAAAATTTACTCACTCCCCATATATCTTTCATCATACATACTAGGTATACATGAAAGATATATTTCCTTAAAAAAGCTACATCAACTTAATACTATAATAAGTATAGTATATACGATGACGGAGGAGGATACACGCAAAAGTTTGTAGAGCCGGCCACGACTGTTGAATAGAGATACCTTATATATTTGCATTGCCAAGTTAGGTGTTTACACTATTATATCTTAAGTGTAATAGACTGAACTGAAAGAACTCCATTTGAATAGATGATTATATCAGCCCGATACTCTCCAACGGAAAAATTAGAAGAAGTAAAGTCTGCCTTATAAGTACTTTCTGGAACGTCAAGAATTTCAATACTAATAGGAGGTGGCTGATTTTGTATTGAAACTTTAGACTTTCCCAAATCATCACCAGACAATGCCTCTCTAGTCTTTATCCTAATCTGGAAGCTATAATTTACTGGAATAGTATAGGTTGAACCTTCAGGATAAATTTCTTCAGTATCTTCAAAAGTTCCACCATTATCTGTATCTACGAATACCTTTATCCATTCTATCACTGGAGGCTTTATACAACTGCATCCATCCATACCTATAACTGCTATTAACAGTGTTCCAATAATGAAGAGCTTAAAAACAGAACTTAAACCTAGTCTTTTTTTCATAAAACACTCCTAAAATTTTTTAAATTTTTCTTTAGGTGCTCCACATATAGTGCATTTATCAGGGGCTTCACCCTCAACAGTATGCCCACATACCTGACATATGTATATATTTCCTACATCTACATCTTTACCTTCATCAACTGTTTTCTTTGCCTTCTGATACATAACAGAATGTATCTTTTCAGCCTCAAGTGCATAATGAATCGTACGCTGGGCTTCTTTTTCATCTTCTTCTAAAAGTCAACTTTATTTTTCAACCTTACCTTTAATAAGGTACCAGAGATAAAGGTCTGTCTCTCCAGGCATTTTCCTAAATTTACTAGAGAGTTCTTTAAAAATCTCCTCTATAGAAGTATACTTTCTTTCTGTCCAACCTTTTAGTATTTCTTCTAATACCCCTTCTTTAAAAAGTATATTAAGGATATGGCGGTCTAAGATTGCAACATCTAATCTCCCTACATTTCTTAAAAAATGGCTAGCTTCTTTCCATCCAATTCCTTTAGCCTCTTTTACTAAGAATCTTCTCGCTTCCTCTAAAGGAAGATACAAGAGTTCTCTCAAATTACCTATAAGTTTCCTATTTTCTACGATGAATTCTGCTCTTTTTTTGGGGAATCGATGTCCTCTTTTTGAAAGGGCGTAAGAAAGTTCCTCAAGAGACAATTCTGCAAGACCAATAGGTCCTATCTCTTTTTGAGCCTTTATTCCACCAGAAGCGCTCCAGTTAGCAGTAAGCACACAAAAACTTAATTCTGAAAATAAGTCTATCTCTGTACCCGAAAGGCCTAAATTTTTAAATTCTTCTACTCTTTCTTCTACAAGACCTTTCGCCTCTTGCTCTATACCTTTTAATTCCTCTAAAATTCTATCAAATTTCTCCATATCCTCTAATATACCACAATTTGGGTGAATTTTATCCTTTAGTATGATATTCTTTTAATTATGAAATGGCTCTTTTTGATTTTGATTATCATAGGTTTGAGTCTATCTTCTAAAAGTGCTTTCTCTAACCCTAAGATAAAGCTAGGCATTGAAGTCTTACTTGAGGAATACTTAAAGTTAATAAAGGGGAAAAGGATAGGGCTTATAACTAATCAGACAGGAGTAGATAGCTGTTTAAAGAGTGATATAGAATTACTTTCTAAAGTTCCTAATACGAAATTAGTAGCACTGTTTGGGCCAGAGCACGGAATAGACGGCTCTATCCCTAGAGGGAGCTATATAAAAAGTTATACAGATAAAGAAACTGGCATTCCTGTTTACAGTCTCTATGGAGAGACGAAAAAGCCTACAAAAGATATGTTAAAAGATGTAGATATACTTATTTTTGATATTCAAGATGTAGGATTAAGATACTATACTTATATATACACTATGGCATTAGCTATGGAATCTGCAAAGGAAAATAACATAGATTTTATAGTCCTTGATAGACCTAACCCTTTAAATGGGATAGATGTGGAAGGTCCTGTACTTGAGCCAGCGTTTACATCATTTATAGGTATGTATCCAATACCATTAAGATATGGGATGACCATTGGTGAATTAGCTCAGTTTTTTAATAAAGAATTTAAAATAAATACTAGATTAACTGTGGCCCCTATGAGAAATTGGACGAGGAATTTGTGGTTCGATGATACAGGATTAAGATGGGTTATCTCTTCTCCAAATATGCCAAATTTTGATACAGTTTTATTATATTCCTGTACAGGTCCTATAGGCGATACAAATATTTCTGTTGGAATTGGTACTACAAAGCCATTCCATTTTATAGGAACTCCATATATTGATGCTTCTACATTAATAAAAGAGCTAGAGAAAGAAAACTTGCCTGGAGTAATTTTTAGAAAGGCACACTTTATACCTCAGTTTGATAAGTATCAGAAAGAACTGTGTAATGGAGTAGAGCTCTTTATAACAAATCGAGAAGAATTTAAACCCATAGAAACGTGCCTCACTATTATAAAGGTTATACGGAGGCTATATCCGAATAAGTTTGATTGGGGAGCCATGACAGGTGGTAGGTACTCATTTGACTTAAGTTTAGGAACAGATAAAGTGAGGGCTTCTATAGAGAAAGGAGTGGCAGTTAAAGATATATGGAGATTATGGATAAAAGACTTGGAAAAGTTTACGGCTATAAGAGAGAAATATTTGATATACAAATAAGAAGGGACTATGAATAAAAGGAGTAAATATATCCTAGGTATAGATGGTGGAGGGACAAAAACTGAATTAGCTATTGCTGATGAGGCAGGGAATATAATAACTAAAGGATACAGTGGACCATCAAACTGGACTACAACTCCAAGAAAAGTAACTGAAGGGAATATAATAGAAGGGATTGAGGCTGTGCTTAGAGAGACTCCAAATATAAGACTTGAACTAATTGTAGCTGGGATAGCTGGGGTATCAAAAAGAGAAGACGAGGCAAAAGATTTCTTTTTATCATTAGGATTTTCAGAAAGGGTCATCGTAACATCAGATGCTCATATAGCTTTAATAGGAGCAGTTCTAGATATGGAAGGAATAATAGTGATAGCTGGAACAG
>Ga0315280_10011918_pt1 | contig 10602 bp, 7 predicted proteins | sample YL17G06_40_MG_FD_203697 | JGI IMG/M metagenome (GOLD analysis project Ga0315280, IMG submission 203697) | Sediment microbial communities from Yellowstone Lake, YNP, Wyoming, USA - YL17G06_40 | ecosystem: Environmental > Aquatic > Freshwater > Lake > Sediment | place: USA: Wyoming | collected... | reverse complement strand
TGGCTCCGCTTGACGGCCGCCCCGGGTCGTCCGGTGAGCAAGGAGCAGGTGGTCCGCTCGCTCGGCCGGGTGATTGCCCGCCTGGACGCCGTCCTCACCAAGCAGACCAACGCCATCCTGCACCACCCTAAGTTCCAGAAACTGGAATCGGCCTGGCGCGGCCTGCGCTACCTGGTCGAGCAAGCGGAAGGGGCCGAGAACGTCAAAATTCGCGTGCTGAGCGTCTCCTGGAAGGAACTGGCCCGGGACGCGGAGCGGGCGGTGGAGTTCGACCAGAGTCAACTCTTCCGCAAGGTCTACAGCGACGAGTTCGGGATGCCGGGGGGCGAACCGTTCGGCGTCCTGTTGGGCGATTACGAGATCCAACACCGGCTGACCGAAGAGCACCCGGTGGACGACGTCGCCACGCTCCAAGCGATCTCCGGGGTCGCGGCGGCGGCGTTTGCCCCGTTCATCGCCGCGGCCCACCCGTCGCTGTTCGGAATGAACGAGTTCGCCACTTTGGAGCAGCCACTGAACCTGCCCCGGGCCTTCGATCAGCTCGAATACCTGAAATGGCAGGAGTTCCGCAGCTCAGAGGACTCGCGGTTCGTGGGGCTCGCACTGCCGCGCGTGCTGATGCGACTGCCCTACGAGGACGGCGGCGGGCGGCGCGACGGCTTTCGCTTCCGCGAGGACGTGGCCGGGCCCAGCCGCGACAACTACCTCTGGGGCAACGCCGCCTATGCCTTCGGCGCCGTGCTGATCCGGGCGTTTTCCCAAGCGGCCTGGCCGGCCGACATTCACGGCGTCCGCCGCGACGAGGAAGGCGGGGGAATTGTCTGCGGCCTCCCCGTCCACTCCTTCTCCACCGACAAGCGGGGCGTGGCCACGAAGTCCTCCACGGAAGTCGTCATCAGCGACCGCCAGGAGGCGGAACTCAGCGGGCTGGGATTCATGCCCCTTTGTCAGTGCAAAGACACGGAGTTCTCCGCGTTCTACACCAACCAGTCCGTGCAGAAGCCCAAGAAGTACGACAAGCCCGAGGCCACCATGAACGCCCGGATCTCGGCGATGCTCCAATACACGCTCTGCGTCTCCCGCTTCGCCCACTACATCAAGGCCATCGCCCGCGACAAGATGGGAACCTTCGCCGGCCCGGAGGAGTGCGAAGACTACCTCCACCGCTGGCTGCAGAAGTACGTCACCCCGGACAGCGAGGCTTCGGCCGAAGTCAAGGCCAGGCGTCCCCTGCGCGAGGCCCGGGTGGAGGTCTCGGAGCATCCGGGCAAACCGGGGAGTTACCGTTGCACGACTTACCTGTGGCCGCACTTCGAGCTGGAGCAGCTTGCCGCCACGTTGAAATTCACCACCGAACTGACCCAGGGACGAACCGGATAATGACATGAACGCCACACAACTCTACGAGACCGGCCAATTGGCGGACGCCGTCGCCGCGGCCGGCGAAGAGGTCAAACGCCACCCCATGGACTCCGGCAAGCGGGTGTTCTACTGCGAGCTCCTCTGCTTCGGCGGGGACTACGATCGCGCCGACCGGCAACTGGACGTGCTCGGCCACCAGGAGCCCAAGGCCATGCTGGAGGTGACCACCTTCCGGCAGATCTTGAGGGCCGAGCAATCGCGGCAGCAGTTCTACACCGAGGGGCGGCTTCCGGAGTTCTTGGAGCCGCCCTCGGAGCGGATGAAGCGCCACCTGGAGGCGTCGATCCGGCTCCGCGAGAGCCAGCCCGGCGAGGCCGCCCAACTCCTCCAGCAGGCCGAAGCCGAGCGGCCGCCGGTTGCCGGCACGTGCGGCGGACAGCCCTTTGCCGATCTCCGCGACACGGACGACCTCTGCGCCTCCTTTTTCGAGGTCCTCACGACCACCGGCAAATACTACTGGGTGCCGATGGAGCGGGTGGACACGATGGAATTCCATCCCCCGAAGCGGCCCCGCGACCTCCTTTGGCGTTCGGTCCACATGGTCGTCCGCGGCGGGCCCGACGGCGTAGTCTTCCTCCCTGTTCTCTACGCCGGCGCGCACACGGAGGCGGACGACCGCCTCCGGCTAGGGCGGATGACCGAATGGCGCGGCGGCGAGGGCGTGCCGGTCCGCGGCGCGGGACAGCGCATGTACGTGGTGGGCGAGGAAAGCCAGACGATCCTCGAGCTCAAGGAAATCACCGTCACCGCGCCAACAGCATCCCCTTGATACGCTTTAATTCGTAAAGCCCACGGGTTGCAACCCATGGGCTTTGGAAAGTCGAGGATGAGCCGCGAAGAATTGACAAGAGCCCTGTGGCACAGCCGCCCCCGGCTGTGCCGAACCTGAGCAGAGAGCGGATAGCCGAGGGCGGCTGTCCCACATGAGCATGAGCACCGTCCGTTCCGACCAGCCGCTGGTTTCTTCCGTGCTCGACCGTCTCCTGGACGACGAGCCCTCGAAGACCCTGGAGACGCCCAAGTCGCGGACCCAGGTGCTCCGCGAGCTCAAACAGAGCGTGCGCCGCGACTTGGAGAACCTGCTCAACACGCGCGGGCGGTCGACTTCCTGGCCGGAGCACTTCCAAGAGATCGAGCTGTCCCTGTTGAGTTACGGGATCCCGGATATTACCGGCGCGGACCTCGCCTCGGCCCAGCGTCGCGAAGAGTTCCGCCGCGTCTTGGAACGGGTGATCCGCCACTTCGAGCCGCGGCTGACGAAGGTCTCCATCAAGCTCCTCGAGCAAGGCCAGCCTCTGGATCGCACGCTGCGATTCCGCATCGAGGGGGTGCTTAACGTCGAGCCGGTCCCCGAGCCGGTCGCGTTCAACTCGGCGGTCGAGCCGGCCACCGGCAACGTCGAGGTCAAGGGGACCATCGCATGAGCGAAGAGTTGGTGCCTTACTACAACCGCGAGCTGAGCTACATCCGCCGGCTGGGCGCGGAGTTCGCCCAGGCGCATCCCAAGATCGCCGCCCGGCTCCTCCTCGGTCCGAACGGGACGGAAGACCCCCACGTCGAGCGGCTGATCGAGGCCTTCGCCTATCTCAATGCCCGCATCCGCCACAAGCTCGACGACGACTTCCCCGAAATCGCCGAGGCCATGCTGGGCGTGCTCTATCCCCACTACCAGGTGCCCATCCCTTCGATGGCCATGGTCCAGTTCGTGCTCGACCGGGGACAAGCGGACCTGGTGGGCGGCTACACGATCTCTCGCGAATCGACGCTGGAGGCGGACTGGCCCGACGGCGATCCGTGCCGCTTCCGCACCTGTTATCCGGTGACGCTCTTCCCCATCGAGGTGGTTTCGGCGAGCCTCACCGGGAGGCCGTTTGCGGCGCCGCCCGTCGCCCGTGCCGGCGACGCCGTGGCCGTCCTGCGGCTCCAGTTGCAGGGTTTCTCCAAGGAAATCACGTTCTCGCAACTGGCCGCCGGCTCGCTGCGGTTCTATTTGAGCGGCCAAGGCCAGCACGTCTTTGCCCTCTACGAGCTGCTGTTCAACAACACGCTGGCGATCGCCCTGGCGACTTCGCCCCGCGACCCGCAACCGGTCGTGCTCGGGCCGCAGAACGTCCGCCCCGTGGGCTTCGAGCAGGACCAGGGGATGCTCCCCTATACGGCCCGGTCGTTTCTCGGCTATCGTCTGCTCACGGAGTATTTCACCTTCCCGGAGAAGTTTCTCTTTTTCGACCTTGCCGGCCTGGGGCCGAAGGTCGTCAAGCCTGCCAACACGCTGGAGATCTTCTTCTATCTCAACCGGTCCACGATGGACCTGGAGCAGAACGTAGCGGCCAACACGTTCCGCCTCGGCTGCACGCCGGCGGTCAACCTCTATCGCCAGCGGGCCGAGCCGATCGCCCTGACCCATACCGAGACGGAGTACCGCGTGGTCCCCGATGCCAGGCGCCCGCTGGCCGGCGAGATCTACTCCATCGATCGGGTGACGGCGACCTCGCCGGAGGGCGAGCAGGTGGAGTATCAGCCGTTCTACTCGTTCAAACATGCGGCGGTCCGCGAGGGGCAGAAGGCCTTCTGGCACGCCACGCGCCGGCCCGCGGCGGAGTCCGGCGCCAAGGGCGACCGGGGGACCGAGGTGTACCTGTCGCTGGTGGACCTTGGGTTCTCGCCCGCAGCCCCGCCCCAGTGGACGCTCGACGTGGAAACGACCTGCCTGGACCGGGACCGGCCGTCGCGCCTGCCGTTCGGAGAAGGGCAGCCGGTGCTCCGCCTGTCCCAAGGGGCGCCGCTCTCCCGGATCGTCTGCCTGACGCGGCCCACCGCCACCTTGCGTCCTGCCCTGAAACACGGGTCCCTCTGGCGTTTGATCTCCCACTTGTCGCTCAACCACCTTTCGCTGGCCGATTCCGAGGAGGGGGCGGACGCGCTGCGGGAGATCCTCAAGCTCTACGACTTTGCCGATTCGGCCGAGACCCGGGCCATGATCGATGGCGTTTTGAGCGTGCGGGCCCGCCGCGTGGTGGGGCGCTCGGCGGGCGAGCCGCGGGGCGGATTCTGCCGCGGCCTGGAGGTGACGATCCTTTTCGATGAGGAGCGATTTGCCGGCAGCGGGGTGTTCCTCTTTGCCGGTGTCCTGGAGCGGTTCCTCGGCCTTTACTGCTCTGTGAACTCGTTTTCCAGACTCATTGCCACGACCAACAAGCGGGAGGGAGAACTGCGACGATGGCCGCCGCGAGCGGGCGAGACCGTGCTCCTGTAGCCGACGGGCTCCGCCAGGAAGCCTATCGCTTCGACTTCTTTCAGGCCGTGCGCCTCCTGGAGTGGATGGTGCAAGAGGAGAAAGAAGCAGGGGTGGAGCCGCGCCGTCCGGCCGGGCAAGACTTCCGCCCCGACGCCGAGGTGGTCCGTTTTCGGGCCATGCCTTCGCTCAGCTTTCCCACCGGCTCGATCAGCGAGCTTCGCCCCCCCGAGTCCGCGGCACCCGGCCAAGCGGCGGGCCCGCCGGAGATGATCGTCGCCTGCATGGGGCTTTTCGGTCCGAGCGGGCCGCTGCCGTCGCATTACACCACGCTGGTGATCCAGCGGATTCGCGAAAGAGACTACTCGCTCCGCGACTTCCTCGACCTGTTCAACCACCGCACCATCTCCCTGTTCTACCGCGCCTGGGAGAAGTACCGTTTCACGATCGCCTACGAGCGCCCCCAGCGGACCGGTGGCGAGGCCGGGGAAGACCTGTTCACGCAGTGCCTGTACTGCCTGATCGGCTGGGGCACCGGCGGCCTGCGGGCCCGGCCGGGCGCCAGCCGCAGGATGGTCGTGGACGACGAGGCCCTGCTGTTCTACGCCGGCCACTTCGCGCATTTCCCCCGCTCGGCCGTTGCGCTGGCGGCCATCCTCGAGGACTACTTCGAGCTGCCGGTCGAGGTCAGGCAATTCCGCGGCCAGTGGCTCTATCTCAGCGCCGACGACCAGGGCCAGTTGCCCCGCGCCGCCGCACCCCCGGGAACCGCCAAGCTCCTGGGGGACAACCTCGTGGTCGGCCAGCGGGTGTGGGACGTCCAGAGCAAGTTCCGCGTGCGGCTCGGTCCGCTTGGGTACCGGGTGTTCCGCCGCTTCATGCCCTCGGGAGACGCGCTGCCGCCGCTCTGCCAGATGACCCGCTCCTACGCCGGCCCCCAATGGGATTTCGACGTACAGCCGGTCCTCAAGGCCGCGGAAGTCCCCTGGTGCCGCATCGGGGGCGAGGGCGCCGATCCGGCCCGGCTGGGCTGGAACACCTGGATCCGCAGCCGTGACATGGAACACGATGTCGATGACGCCGTTTTCTCGCTGGAAGGATAGCCATGGTTCCCATCAATCTGAAATCGCTGGTGGCCAGACTGAACGACATTTGCCGGCGGAGCCTCGAAGGCGCCGCGGGGCTCTGCCTCTCGCGGACCCACTACAACGTGGAGATCGAGCACTGGCTGCTCAAACTCCTGGAACTGCCCAACACCGACTTGACCGCGCTCTGCCGTTACTATGAGATCGACACTTCCCGGCTCACCCGGGCGCTCACCACGGTGATCGACCGCTTCAAGACCGGCAACGCCCGGCCGCCGGGACTCTCGCCGCACATCCTGGACCTGATCCGCCAGGCGTGGCTGATTGCCTCGGTCGAGTTCGGGGCCTACGCCATCCGCTCGGGGCACTTGCTCTGTGCCCTGTTGTCCGACGAGGCCCTCGCCCGCGCGGCCCACGATGCCGCGCCCGAGCTCGAGAAGGTCTCGGCCGAATCGCTCCGCAAGGACCTCCGCGACATCACGGCCAACACCGCCGAAGCCGAGGGAGAAATGGCTGCCGCGCCCGCGGTGCCCGGCCGCGGCCCGGCGATCGCCCCCGGCGGCCCTTCCAAGACGCCCTCGCTGGACCAGTTCACCATCGACCTGACGATGCGTGCCAAGCGGGGCGACATCGATCCGGTGTTGGGCCGCGACGGCGAGATCCGCCAGGTCATCGACATCCTCATGCGCCGCCGGCAGAACAACCCCATCCTCACCGGCGAGGCCGGCGTGGGCAAGACGGCCATTGTCGAGGGATTTGCACGGCGGATCGCCACGGGCGACGTCCCCCCGCCGCTGAAGAACGTGGTATTGCGCACCCTCGATCTGGGCCTCCTGCAGGCCGGGGCGGGAATCAAAGGCGAGTTCGAGAACCGGCTCAAATCCGTGATCGACGAGGTGAAGTCCTCGCCGCGCCCGATCATCCTCTTCATCGACGAGGCCCACACCATGATCGGCGCGGGCGGACCGGCCGGCCAAGGCGACGCGGCCAACATGCTCAAACCGGCCCTGGCCCGCGGCGAGTTGCGAACCATCGCCGCCACCACCTGGGCCGAATACAAGAAGTACTTCGAGAAGGACGCTGCCCTGGCCCGCCGGTTCCAGGTCGTCAAGGTGGAAGAGCCGACGGAAGCCGTGTGCACCGAGATGATGCACGGCCTGGTCGAGACCCTGGAAAAGCACCACAAGATTCGCATCCTCGACGAGGCCGTGGTGGACGGCGTGCGGCTCTCGCACCGCTATATTTCCGGCCGGCAATTGCCCGACAAGGCCGTGAGCCTGTTGGACACGGCCGCGGCCCGGGTGGCCATCAGCCTCACCGCCGTGCCGCCGCCCGTGGAAGACTGCCGCCGGCGGATCGAGCAACTCTCGACCAACATCGACATCCTCCGCCGGGAGAACCTCGCCGGCGCCGCGAACCAGGAGCAGCTCGATGAGCTCGTCGAGAAGAAGACCGATGCCGAGGCGGAACGCCAGGCCCTCGAAGCCCGCTGGAAGGAAGAGGCCGAGCTGGTGAGCAAGATCCGCCAGATCCGTGGGCAGCTCGAGGCGGGAGTAGTTCAGGCGGCGCCGGGGGCGCCCACGGTGACAGAGGCCAAGGGGGGGAAGGGTGCCCCGGCCGCCGCACCGCAGGCCGCGGCCGCCGGCCCTGGGACCGGTTCCCAACCCACCCCACCCGCCGCGCCGGCGGAACCGCTCACCCAGGAGCAAAAAGACCGGCTCCGCGCCGAGCTGGCCGAGCTTACCGGCCGCTTGAAGGCCCTCCAGGGGGAGAAGCCGCTCATGCAGGTGTGCGTCGATTCCCAGGCCATCGCCGAGGTTGTCTCCGGATGGACGGGCATCCCGGTCGGGCGCATGGTCACCGACGAGATCCGCACGGTGCTCTCGCTCAAGGAACTCATGGAGCAGCGGATCATCGGCCAGTCGCACGCCTTGGAGGCCATCAGCCAGCGGATCCAGACCTCGCGTGCGAATCTGACCGATCCGCGCCGCCCGATCGGCGTTTTCCTCCTCGTGGGGCCCAGCGGCGTGGGGAAGACGGAAACCGCCATCGTCCTCGCCGAGCTGCTCTACGGCGGCGACCAGAACATGACCGTGATCAACATGTCGGAGTTCAAGGAGGAGCACAAGGTCTCGCTCCTGATGGGCTCGCCGCCGGGGTACGTGGGCTACGGCGAAGGGGGCGTGCTGACCGAGGCCGTGCGCCGCCGGCCTTACAGTGTGGTCCTCCTCGACGAGATGGAGAAGGCCCACCCAGGTGTCCAGGACATCTTCTACCAGGTGTTCGACAAGGGAACGCTCCGCGACGGCGAGGGGCGGGACATCGACTTCAAGAACACCTTGATCCTCATGACCTCCAACGCGGGCACGGACCTGATCATGAAGCTTTGCTCCGATCCCGAGACGTGCCCCGATGCCAGGGGATTGACCGAGGCCCTGCACCCGGAACTGCTCAAGACCTTCAAGCCCGCCTTCCTCGGGCGGGTGACGCTCGTGCCGTACTTTCCGCTTTCCGACACCGTCATGCGGACCATCGTCGAGCTGCAGCTCGGCCGCATCCGTCGCCGGATTAAGGAGAACCACCGGGCGGAGTTCTCCTACGATCCGGAGATGGTGGCCTGGGTGGCCAGCCGCTGCACCGAGGTGGCCAGCGGGGCCAGAAACGTGGACCATATCCTCACCCGGACCTTGTTGCCCGATATGTCAGCCGAATTCCTAGCCCGGATGGCGGAGGAGAAGCCGATCGGCGCGGTCCGGGTTTCCGTGGGTCCGGAGGGGGGGTTCCGGTATGAGTTCTCGTGAGCCTTAATCCCTTTCGCCCGAAGGGTTTGGAGCCCGTCCGACGATTCATTCCACGTTCGCAAGAAAAAGGAGGCAACTTTTCCTCGCAGACTACGAGAATGATGTCAGTGGTGGTAGTCAGCCAGCCAATTCTCGAAAAGGAGTGTACCATGGCGTTCGACTGTTTTTTGAAGATCGATGGCGTCCCGGGCGAGAGCACCGACGACAAGCACAAGGACTGGATCGAGGTCCTGTCGTTCCATTGGGGCGTGAGCCAGCCGTCGTCCGGCGGGCGCAGCACCGGCGGGGCCGCCTCTGCCGAGCGGTGCAACCATTCGGATTTCTCCATCGTCCACACCCTCGACAAGGCCAGCCCCAAGCTGTTCCTCTTCTGCTGCAACGGCAAGCACATCAAGGAGGCTACGCTGGAGCTGTGCCGGGCGGTCGGCGACAAGCAGAAGTACATGGAGTACAAGATGACGGACCTGATCATCAGCAGCGCCCGGCCCGGCGGAGCAGCCCAAGGCGGCGAGGCCCTCCCCTTGGAAGAGGTGTCCTTCAACTACGGCAAGATCGAGTTGGGTTACACCGCAACCGACCACAAGACCGGCAAACCCTCGGGCGACGTCAAGGCCAACTGGGACCTGACGGCCAACAAGGGCGCCTAGTGGTGGACGGCTCACGTTGCCCCAAGGCAACGCAGCCCTCCGGGCCGTGGGACCGGGGTTTCGGACCTCGGTCCCATGGCCGTTGCGCCGTGCGGGCGGTCTGGCTTGGTGGACCGTGGTCAGCGGTAATCCCACTTACCGTGGGGTGCCGTGTGCCACTGCTTCGCAGAAGCAGTGCGGAAAACACGAGGGTTCCCTGCTTCTGCGAAGCAGTGGCACACGGTGCCGATCCTCGCAAGCGGTGTGTTCCGCGGGCTGGAAAGGAGAGTAGCGTGGCATTCGATGCATTCCTCAAGATCCAAGGCATCCCCGGCGAGAGCAACGACCAGGCGCACAAGGACTGGATCGAAGCTCTTGGCTTCAGCCACGGCATGACGCAGGCGGCCACCGGCCACGGCCGCGCTCACGCCCCGGAGGTCCGCGGACGTTGCGAGCTTCGGGACTTCTCGATCGTCAAAGTCGTGGACAAGGCGACTCCCCTCCTGGCAAAGCACCTTTGCGAGAACAAGCTGATCCCGGAGGTGAAGATCGAGTTGTGCCGCGCGGGTGGGAACAAGGAGAAGTACTTGGAGTACACCCTCTCCAACGTGATCGTCAGCAGCATCAGCGCAAGCAAGGGCCAGGGTGGAGCGGGGTTGCCGTTGGAGGAAGTGACGTTCAGCTACGGCAAGATCACGTGGACCTACTTCCAGACCGACCTCAAGACCGCCAAGCCCAAGGGGTCGGTCGAATTCGAGTACGACCTGTCGGCAGCCAAATGATCCCGGCCGAAGGGCTCGTTCTGCGGTTTCGCGGGTGGCCGGACCCGGGGGCGGAGCTTCGGGGCGGAACGATCGGGCAGCTTTAGGGAGTTGCGACCGTGCCTCAGTACCTCAACATCGAGAGTCAGGTCAAGCTCAAAGAGGGGGAAGACAAGGGCAAGGAGGCATTCCGGCTGCTTTCCTTCTCCGGCCACGAAGAACTCTCCCGGCTCTTCAGTTTCACCCTGGAGCTGGACTCGCAGCGGGACGACGTCCCGCCGGACGAAATCCTTGGCCAGCCGGTCTCGTTCAGCGTCCAGGATGCCCACAACCAGCCGCGGTACTTTCACGGCCGTGTGAGCCGCTTTGTTGCCCTGGGCGAGGAGGAAGGGCGGCGCCACTACCAGGCCGAGGTGGTCCCCTGGCTCTGGTTTCTCACCCGCACGTCCGACTGCCGCATCTTCGCCGGGAAGACGGTTCCCCAGATCATCGAAAAGGTGTTTGCGGACCTCGGTTTCGCGAAGTTCGACAGCCTCAAGCCCTCGCGGACCTACAACGAGTGGGAATACTGCGTCCAGTACCGTGAGACGGATTTCGACTTCGTCTCCCGCCTGATGGAGCAGGAAGGGATCTTCTACTACTTCAAGCACGAAAAGGGGAAGCACACGCTGG
>Ga0315280_10011917_pt1 | contig 10602 bp, 11 predicted proteins | sample YL17G06_40_MG_FD_203697 | JGI IMG/M metagenome (GOLD analysis project Ga0315280, IMG submission 203697) | Sediment microbial communities from Yellowstone Lake, YNP, Wyoming, USA - YL17G06_40 | ecosystem: Environmental > Aquatic > Freshwater > Lake > Sediment | place: USA: Wyoming | collected... | reverse complement strand
ATGGTTAAAAATGGTTTTTATTGGCCTTTTGTGATTTGGGGGCAGATTTGGGCTTCGCATTTTGTCCTCATATTCTTGCAGTATCCGCCCTTCTCGAACCTGCACAGATGCTTTAGCTTCTGGAAGGTTAGGCTGACAATGGTCGCGTGCGGCTCTGTGAACGCCAAAGCAACTCTTTGTTTGGCCTCGGGAGGCGAGGAGTACGTGAAACTTGGTCTTCCAGGACCATTCTTGAGCGTCTTAGCTTTCAGGATCATGCCTTGACGTTCCAAGCTGGCCAGGTGCAGCCTCAACGTGTTACGGGAGAAATCAACTTCACTCAAAACCTGCTGGAAACCCCTAGGCTTTCCATCCTTCAACACGGCCAAGATACGCCTATCAAACAAGTCCATATCAAGCCTGAATAGGCAAAAGAAGAATAAAAACCATTTTACACCAATTTAGGAACAAGCCAGCGCTCTTCTTCCAAAATCCCCCTCACGCTCATGCGTCTTCCAGCGATTGAAAGGGCATCGGATGGACACGTTTGTGAACAATTGCCGCATAAAATACAGTTTTCTCTGTCTATGGATATGTGTTGGGCCTCTTGGGATATTGCTTGTCGTAAACAGTTCTTTGAGCATTCACCGCAGCCAATACACCTGCTTTTTCGGTAAACCAACTCAGGTTCTACGACTTGACCTTGTGGGTTATGACACCACCAACAGCGGAGTGGACACCCTTTGAAAAATATTGTTGTGCGGATTCCTGGGCCGTCATGAATAGCGTATTTTCTGATGTCAAAGACTATGCCATTTTTCATGAGCGCTGTCAACATCTGCAAATATCGTGGCGTCTGCTATAGCTTTTTCCTTAAGAAAGCGTGACAAAATGATAATCTGTGCGAGAGACAGCGCTCAGTCAAAAAACCAAAAAGGATTAGAAAGTGGAACGGTTCAGTGATTTGGTTTGGTGATTGATTTTACTTGCGGGTAGGTCTGTTTGTTTGAAGCGTTTTGACAGAGATGATGTGGATTCCTACTCGAAATTCCGCAACAATGCAAACTATTGCGGGCCATAGGCAGACTTCCAACGGCAAATCCCCCAGATCGAAGCAGAAGTCGAAACGAGGGTTCAAGGTATATATAGGGCGGGCTAGTCTTTTCCGAGAGCGTCAGAGATCAGGCATTATTCTTTTTAGCCAAGAAACCCCTACAATGCTTACTCGTATGCCAATCCAAGGCTGATCAAAGATGCCCAGCACAGTCAAAGGCTTATGGAACATCGTCTTAAGCGGCTATCCAAGATCAGGCAAAACCACCCTGGCAAAAAGGCTAGTTGCCGACCACCCAAACTTCGCAAGAATAGGCGTTGACGAACTGAGAAACATGCTCTTCAACGAAGCTTATCCATGCCGAGACGAGTTCCTAGTCTACTCCACCATATCCGACATGCGCGACGCACTGCTAAGCAAAGGCTACAGCGTCATCATCGACTCAACCGCACCAGACAACGTAACTAGACAATTCCTCCTAACAACAAAAGCCAAACGCACAAACGAACTCCTCATCATCGTCACCGCCGAAAAACACAGTCTAATCACCCGAAACGTCGAAACCTTCGGCGACACCCACCCAATTGAAGCCTACGACAAAAGATGGGAAAACCCCAAAAAGAACATCCCAACCTTCAAATTCAAAAGCACCAACACCCAAGAACTCGAAAACTACTACCAGAGACTGGAAGAACTACTGGAAAGCGAAATGCACCCGTTCAGACCCGAATTCCGCCATCCGCACCTGCCATTGAAAGAAATCCGAAAAGCACTCGAAAATCTTCTGACAAGACCATCCAAGCCAACCAAGAAGACTTGAACACCATCCACGAAACCGTTCAGGCTTCTAATACTCTATTCCCTTTCTTGCTGGAAAACCCTTCTTGTAAGGATGCTTAACCTCCCTCATCTCGGTGACGAGGTCAGCTGCTTCAACTATTTCTTCTGGCGCATCCCGCCCAGTCAAAACAAGCTCAACATGCTTCGGCTTCTCCTTCATCAGCCGCAAAACCTTTTCGACGCTAATCAACTTCAAGCTCAAAGCCACGTTAACCTCATCTAAAACAACCACATCATATCTTCCGCCTCTGACCTCTTCTTCTGCCAATGCTAAGGCTTCACTTGCAAGCTCAACATCTTCTTTTCCCGCAGGTTTTTCCGTTACGAATTTTCCTCTGCCGAAGGCTTTCAGCGTCAGGTTCGGCAGCTTGTCCACCACGTAAAGTTCGCCGTAATCAAACCCGCCTTTGATGAACTGGACTATGAAGACTCTCAGTCCTCTGCCTACAGCTCTTAAGGCCAGTCCGAATGCTGCGGACGTCTTGCCTTTCCCGTTCCCAGTGTAGACCTGGACAAGTCCTCTTTCAAGCTTCGGCATCTTTCAGTACCTTCTTGAAAAGCTTTTCAGCGGCAGAAGCAGGGTCAATCTCTCTTTCCACGATTTCCCCAACGAGCTGCTCAAACTTCCCTTCCTTTCTCAAACCCTCTAAAACCGAGCTGACCACTTTTTCCTTTATGGCCTCTATAAGTTCAGCTTCAGCTTTTTCTCGGCTTCCCTTGTGTTTCAGCCCTTTCTCCAGGAGCAGTCTGTGCTCTTCTATTTTTTCGACAAGCTCGGGCACGCCTTCCCCCGTCAGCGCCACGGTTTTCAGAACAGGCGGTTTCCATGCAGTTTCCTTATTGTTCAATTGAAGTATGGCTTGGATGTCCATCACGGTTTTATTTGCGTTCTCGCGGTCAGCCTTGTTCACTACGAAAATGTCGGCTATCTCCATTATTCCCGCCTTTATCGCCTGTATCTCGTCTCCCAAGCCTGGCGCGTGGACAACAACCACTGTCTGCGCCACTTTGATTATCTCCACCTCGGACTGGCCCGCGCCCACCGTTTCAACGATGACTATGTCTTTCCCTGCAGCGTCCAAAACCTTCACGGCATCTTTGGTTGCTCTGGCTATGCCTCCTGGATAGTTGCGGCTTGCCATGCTTCGTATGAAAACGCCGGGGTCTGTGCTCAGTTCCTGCATGCGGATTCTGTCGCCCAGGAACGCGCCGCCAGTGAAAGGGCTTGTTGGATCCACTGCCACGACGCCGACGGTCTTGCCGTTTCTTCTGTATTCTCGCACGATTTTCTCGATGAGCGTGCTTTTTCCAGCGCCTCCTGCTCCTGTGAATCCTATGATGTGAGCTTTCCCCGTGTGAGGATAGATTGAAGAGACGAGTTTCTTGGCTTCAGGCGCGTTGTTCTCAATGACTGTTATGGCCCTCGCTATGCTTCGAATTTCACCAGAAAGTACACCTTGCGCTAGCTCTTCGACTTTCGTCAATTCCCTTGCACGTCAACTGGTTCAGGTTCTTTTCGGAACGTTCTCCAAAACGTATTTTATTATCCGCTCTGTCGGTGTTCCAGGCCCAAAGACTTCCTTTATCCCAAGCTTCTTCATCTCTTCCACGTCTTCCTCCGGGATTATGCCTCCTGCGAAAACCGTTACGTCTGTCAAGCCTTTCTTCTTCAGAAGATCCATTATTCTTGGGAAGAGCGTCTTGTGGGCTCCTGAGAGAATGCTCAAGCCTATCACGTCCACGTCTTCTTGGAGAGCCGTTTCCGCTATTTGCTCAGGCGTCTGTCTTAATCCAGTGTAGATAACTTCCATTCCCGCGTCTCTCAAGGCTCGTGCAACCACTTTCGCTCCTCGATCGTGGCTGTCTAGGCCTGGTTTGGCTATTAAGACTCGGATTTTTCTTTCAGTCTGCATTCATTTTTCCCTCTTTCTAGATTACAATCAATTCCTTATATTCGCCATAAACCATGCGCAACACTTCTGTGATTTCGCCCAGTGATACGTACGCTTTTACGGCTTCGATTATGGTGGGCATGAGGTTTTCATCCTTCTCAGCTGAATAGTGAAGTTTGTCGAGAACTTCCTTCACCTTTCTGTTGTCCCGCTCTCTTTTTAGTTTTCGCAGGCTCGCAACCTGGGCTGTCTCGACCTTCGGTTCTATTCTCAGAATCTCTATTGGGCACTTGCCCTCTGCGATTGTGTAGTCGTTCACGCCGACTATGACGCGTTTCTTCTCGTCTATCTCCCGTTGGTACCTGTAGGCGCTGTCTGCGATTTCTTTTTGGAAGAATCCTTTTTCTATGGCTGGTATGGCTCCGCCCATGTCGTCTATCTTATGGATGTATTCCCAAGCCTTTTCTTCCATCTCGTTTGTCAAGGCCTCAACGTAGTAGGAACCAGCCAACGGGTCCACCGTGCTTGTCACACCGCTTTCATAGGCTACTATCTGCTGTGTTCTGAGAGCTACTCTTACAGCTTCTTCAGTTGGCAAGCACAGGGCTTCATCGAACGAGTTTGTATGCAACGACTGGGTTCCGCCTAAGACGGCTGACAGAGCTTGCATCGTCGTGCGCACGATGTTGTTCAATGGCTGCTGAGGCGTCAGCGTGCAGCCCGAGGTTTGAACGTGCATGCGCATCCACATAGACCTCGGACTTTTCGCCTTGAAACGTTCCTTCATCAGCTTCGCCCAGAGTCTGCGAGCGGCTCTGAACTTGGCTATTTCCTCGATGAAGTCGTTGTGAGAGGCGAAGAAGAATGACAAGCGATAAGCAAAGTCATCCACTTTCAACCCTCTTTCAAGAGTTGACTCCACATAGCTTATTCCATCATAAATCGTGAAGGCTAACTCCTGCAGCGCGGTTGCTCCTGCTTCTCTGATGTGATATCCGCTTATGCTTACCGGGTTCCATCTTGGCAGGTGCCTAGCGCAGTATTCGATGATGTCTGTCGTGAGCTTGACTGAAGCTTTCGGCGGAAATATGCATAGATTCTGCGCGAAAAACTCTTTCAGATTGTCGTTTTGTGTAGTTCCGCCGAGTTTTTCTCTGGGCACGCCTTGCGTGTCGCCTACGGCAACGTACATGGCCAGCAGTATCGGCGCCGGCCCGTTTATGGTCATGGAGGTTGTGACCTTGTCAAGCGGTATCCCGTCAAGCAAGGTTTCCATGTCTTTGAGCGATGCGATGGCCACTCCGCATATGCCCACTTCTCCTTTTGCCATGGGATGGTCTGAGTCGTAGCCCATGATTGTCGGATAGTCGAAGGCTATGCTGAGGCCGGTTTCGCCTTCTTTCAGCAGGTACTTGAAACGCCGGTTAGTGTCGGCCGCTGTGCCGAATCCTGAGAACATTCGCATTGTCCATAAGCGGCCTCGGTACATGGTCGCGTGGACGCCGCGCGTGAACGGGTATTCGCCTGGGAAGCCTAAGTCCCGCATGTAATCCACATTCTCCATGTCTTCAGGCGTATAGACTCGTTTTACCTGCATGCCCGAATGGTTGTGGAATTCGGTTTTCCTTTCTCGGGACTGCTTCAGCCAGTTTGGCAGAGTCGTCTGTTCCCAGCGTGTTCGCTCTCGTTTCACTTCTTTGAGTTTTTTCTGATCAAACATTGTCATGTCAAACCCTCATCATTCAAGCCATGAGCTGTATCAGACTTACATATCGGTATCAAGACTAGAGAGATATTTTCTTATCGGTTTAAACCGTTTGTCTTCAACATAAGGCTAAGCACCATGCGCGATAGGTCAGAGCGCGCTGTCTTGAATGACAAGCTTGGCTTGGAAATTGGATTTCAGAGATTTTGAGCCCAATCCGAGGCATTCTTATGGCGTGCGACAATGAGTTGGCCGGGCGCGAATCGTTTATATGTCGTTGTGCTTTAGGTTCACGCTGAAGTTTGGAGACTTGTGAATTGGGAGAAGCTTTTTCAAACGTGAAGGACCAGATCGGCTTTTGCGGAATCTGGTGCGGCAGCTGTGCAGGCGGCAACGGTTCCATAGCAGAACTGGCTACAAGGCTTGACAAGATGGTTAAGGGTTATGGGCTGGAAAAGTGGCTTCCGAGGCAGTTTGATTTTAAGGAATTCATGAGCGGTCTCGCCTGCATACAAGCCAATGGAGTGTGTAGGGGATGCAGGAACGGGGGAGGACCGCCAACCTGCAAAGTCCGAATCTGCGCTCTCCAGAAGGGTCTTGCAGATTGCGGCCAATGCAGCCAGCTTCTTGAGTGCAAGAATTTCGAACAGCTTGAGAAGAGTTATCCCAGCATCAAAGCGGATTTGGCGAAGATAGCCAGTGCTGATCGAGGAGAACTGGTTGATAAGTGGTTGAGTGAATTAAAGACCAAGTGGCCTCATTGCGTCCTCTTCTGTTCATCAACTGAGAAATGACAAGGTCAACTCGATTTCTCCATGATGACAGCTGAAACGTTCCTAACAGGCTCTCTCTGCCTGAACTGCTCAGATCCGCCAATCGTGTTTCTTGTGTACCTGCCCGATGGAACCAAAACTTTAGCTAGAAGTTCACACCAGTCCAGATGTGTGGTGAGAGCGGTGGAAAGCGTGAAGGTGAGAGAGGCCAGAAGAAACGAGGTCGCGTATTGCGGGTGCTACTGTCGAAATTGCCACTGGTATTCCGACGCCTTGAGAAAACCTGCTGGGCAGCTGTTGGGGTTGGTCAAGGCCAATTTTGAAGTCGCAGGCTGGATCAAGGAGAAAGGCGGCAGCTCCACAGAAACAATCAAGGGTCTCGAAATTCTGTCAAAGAGTGCGTGCGCCTTTAACTGCAATGGCGGCAGTGGCTGGACCGGCTGTCCTGTCCGCAAATGCTGCACTGAGAAGGGCATTGATTTCTGTTTTGAATGTGCAGATTTTCCATGCGATAACTGGGATGAGAAGGGGAAGCATTCGAACGTTTTCAACAAGGCAAAGAAGGAGAGACTTCAAGAGATGAAAAGCATCGGCGTGGAAGAGTGGATTAAGAAGCAGTGGGAATAAGCCGGTTCCAGCTTTGAGAAAGTCACTTCCTGTATTGAAGCAGGCTGGCGGCTGCAGAGAATCCCCATCCGTAACCAACCATCAAAACCACGTCGCCGTCTGAGAACCTGCTCCGAGACGTTATCCTTTCAAGTATGAACGGTAAGCTTGCGCCCGCAAGGTTGCCACATTCCTTCAGCACTTCATGTGACTCCTCAAGTTTCTCACCGTCAATTCCGTGGTGCTCAGCCAACGCTTTAAGTATTTTTTCGCTGCCCGTGTGGACTGCCCACTTCTTCGCGGCTTTCATAATGCTTTCAGCGTTCTTTCCGAACAGTTTCTTGAGCGTCAAATCCGTGTAGGCCACTCCGAGCTTCAGGATTTCCTTGTCTAAATGGGAGTGGAAGCCAAATCTGAATGGCTCGTTTATTGTTGACAGTCGAGAGTAGCCAGCCAGATAGTCCTTCTTTCCGATGTTTGTAACTTCAACGGTTTCCCTGACTGTTAGGCCCTTGTTGCTTCCATCTACGATTGCGGCGGCCACACCGTCTCCGAAAAGGAAGTGCTGCATGGTTGCCACCCACTTTCTCAGCTCCAGCTCTCTTTTTGCTTCGTTGCCTATCGAGCTGATTTGGCTGATTTCCATGACGTCCTTCAAGCCTCGCACCTGATTCTGGAACCAGTATGAGCTCACCCCAGAGATACACAACAGGACATTTTCTTTGGGCTGTCTGGCAAGATGGTCTTGGGCAAGTTCCAAAGTCTTCATGAATGCGATGCTAGCTATTCCTTGAGCGTTAACATGCTTCACGTAGGGATCCAAACCGAGTTTCGGAACCAAAAGCTGACTAAGGCCTGGGCTGAGGAAGGGATTCACATCATACGCTGCAACGAAATAGCCTACATCTTTGATCGACATATGGGCTTTCTGAAGGGCTTTTTCGCAGGCTTCCGTGCAGAGGTCAACAAGCCCATCCTCGCTCATGACGGTCTCCGTTCTTGAGTCTCGATCTGGCTGGTCTACAAGGTAGCGCTTTGAGACTCCGAGGTTGATTATGTTCTGTTTGACGCCTTCTGGCAGTGCACATGGAAAAGACTCAATCAGTTCTTCAGTTGTATAGCCGCTTCTTGGCAGGGCAGTTGACAATTGCAGTATTTGCATGTCAGTAAGATGGACGGGAGAAGTTATAAAAGGATTTTTCGGCATGACTTGACCTCAGCTTGTCAGTTCAAATGAGATAGAATGTTCTACGTTACTTGTCACGTGGGCTTTCCGAAAATCTTATAGTCGTTGAAATCGACTAACTACATCCTTCAAAATTGAGGTGTAATAAGTGAAGAAAGTCGGAATAGTCGCTGGAAGCATTTCAAGATTTGATAACCCGAGACATACGTTGGCGGAAGAGATGTGCGCAGAAGCAGTTAAGATGATACTTGATGACGTGCCCGACCTTGAGCTTGGAGATTTCATAAGGAAAGGCTATGCTTGCTGCTACTCCTACTTCAGCGACATCCTCGAACAGCAACAGTGCATGCACTGGATAATCCATGACTACTTGGGCTTAAGCGCTGTACCCGCGTACCGTGTTGAATCAGGCGGCGCCACGCCAATCGACGCTGTGGTCAACGCGGCTCTGTGGATTCGTTCAGGCATGTTTCCGGTAGTTCTTGTGGTCGGTTGGGAAACGATGAACGAGTTGCCGATTCAAAAGGTCAACGAGGCAATAGCCATTGCAGGCGACACGGATTGGGACTTCGTTTCAGGTTTCACTTACAACGCCTTCTACGCCACTATGGAAGCTCGACGAATGCATGTTTACGGAGACACTGAAGAAGACTTGGCTGCGGTTGCAGTGTTAAATCACAACAACTCGCTAGACAACCCCTATGCACAATGGCCAGCCCAGCACGGCTTCAGCAAAATCACTGTTGAGGATGTTTACAAGTCCCGCTTGATATCGTGGCCGTACAGGCTTTATGAATGCGCCATGACCAGCGAAGGTGCCTCAGCGTTGCTCTTGGCAAACGAAGAGATGACTAAGAAACTGACTGACAACCCTGTCTGGATAAGCGGCGTCGGCTTCGGCACGGACACGATGAGAGTTGGAGACCGTCCTGACAATCCGGCATGGAAAGGGCTATACCCAGAAGACGAGAAAGTCTGGCCGAAGAACATTCCAAAACCGATGTCGCCTTACCCTGACCTGCTAAACTTCGGCTCGCTCCGAGTGTCTGCTAGAATGGCCTACAAAGACGCTGAAATCAAAAACCCAAGAAAGGAGATAAGCTTCGTCGAGATTTTCGACCCATACGCTGGCGTGGTCTTGGCTGGGCTTGAAGACTTTGACTTCTGCAAGAGAGGAGAGGGAAAGAAAATGGTTCGCGACGGTGTGATTCAACGTCACGGAGAGCTTCCATGCCAACTCAGCGGAGCTCTGACCGCGCAGGGACATGCAGTGGGCTCAACGTCAATCGCTCAAGTCGTTGACAGCTACTGGCAATTAAGTAACCAAATCGGCAAGAAGTGGGGTGCACCAGGCAGACAGCTGAGCAAGCCAAAGAAGGCTTTCATACACGGGCATGGCGGCACGGGGTGTCAAGCTGGCGCCGTAGTCTTGGAGGTGTAAAGATAATGAAGCAGCCTGGACCTGAAAAAATGATGAGGCAATCACCGTACGACGAGAAATGGTGGGAAGAATGGGAACGCAAAGGCGGCTGGAGACCAGAGGGCTGGAAGATAGTTGAGATGAACGACGGACCGACGCTTAATGATTTGAAGCCTGAGAAGTTCCTAGTGGTTCACCGTCCGCATGGCAGCATGTTCCATCACAGCTACGGCAAGGTCTCACAGTTCTTCATAGGCTTGTTGGAAGGAAAGCTGTACGGCACAAAGTGTCCAAAATGCGGGCTCGTCTATTGTCCACCGCGTGCACACTGCTTCAACCCGAAATGCAGACTGGCTGAGACAAAGTGGGTTGAGCTCTCAAAGAAAGGAGAGGTTCACTCGTACACAATTATGGCCATAGCGTGGCCTTCAATGGCGCATCTGCAACCGCTCGTCGGCGCGATGATCAGAATAGACGGAACAAACACCTGTCTGCCAATGACCATGAGAGACGTCGACCCTGAAAAAGTGAACATCGGCTTGAAAGTAAAAATAGACATCGCCAAAGACCCGAAGGGCGACCTGCTTGATGTCTACGCGACTCCTGCAGAAAAACCTGTGGCTCCGAAGAGGACGCCGGAAGAGCTGAAGCGTTTCAGAGAAGACATGGAGAAGACAAGAGCATGGGTCAAGAAAACGTTCGGCACGAGATAAAATCATAAAAGCTTGAAATCAAGCCTCATCCCATTTTTGACTTGCTTTTTGTAGAAAAGACAGACGGTTGAAGAGACCGTCCTAGTAGTTCCGTGTCGCGTCCTGCCAAGAGCGCTTGAGCAGGGCCATGATGAGACGTTTTATTGCTTTCCTTATGTTCATGCTTCCATATTGTCTTCCTCCTGCGCTTATGGATTCTGAATCCTAACTATGAATGACTGCTAATTACTGATCATTCGGAAAATGGCTAAATGTAAACAGAGTAGAGAAATCTCCTGCACAATCCCCTTTTTTTCTGTTTTCAAGCCGATACTACGAGCATTCCAGAGGCCCTGTTGAGGTTTCTGGGTTGTGCCACGTGGCATCTGTCTGGGCCTTTTCCGCAGTAGCTCCTGGGGGGCTCTGTGGAGAAAAAAGGTAGGGGTAGGGGTACC
>Ga0315280_10011916_pt1 | contig 10602 bp, 10 predicted proteins | sample YL17G06_40_MG_FD_203697 | JGI IMG/M metagenome (GOLD analysis project Ga0315280, IMG submission 203697) | Sediment microbial communities from Yellowstone Lake, YNP, Wyoming, USA - YL17G06_40 | ecosystem: Environmental > Aquatic > Freshwater > Lake > Sediment | place: USA: Wyoming | collected... | reverse complement strand
GATCAGTTTCTGGGAGTTTCTTAAGGATCGTATTTATCAGACTCATACTATCCCGGAGCTTCAGAAAATTATCAATTCCTCACCAACCCGTGCCTCCCCTCGTGCCACAACTTATTGAGTAATTACTTTTTTTAGGGCTAAGTCCTTTATTATCAACAAAACGATTTTCAAGTCTTCACTACAAATCGGGATTAAAATTTAACCTTTTCGGAGGGTTTAGCTTCAGTTTCTGGAGTACAATCGCTAAGTCTGGACCCGGGGTTGTCACACAACGAAGGCGTATCTCCACACCTTTTCGCGTTGGAAGCACAACGTCGATCAATTGAAGCTTTTTGATCTCGTCAATGATCTTTCTTGGTTCATCCCCGAGCCCGGCCTGCCGGCACATCTGGCCGAAGCATTTCCATAAGACATAAGCCAAGAAACAGACTAAGATATGGGCTTGGACACGGCTCTCTTTTTGGTGCCAGATGGGGCGCAGCCGGAGGTCGTCCTTCTGGATGCGGAACGCTTTTTCCGCATCGGTCAGTTGGATGTAGGCCTTCCACAACTCTTCCGGAGACCACTCCTTGACGTTGCTCCGCAAGACATAGCAGCCTTCGCTTCGCCGGGCCCAGGTGAGTTGTTGTTCCCGGCGCGACCAGGTGAACTTTACCACACCGTTTTGTTTTTCGACAGTGGTCGTAAAAAATCTGGACGCCCGGTGATGGCGTTCCAGCAGTCTCCCGTAGCGTCGCTCGGCCTTCTTGACACTCCGGACTCGACCAGCGGTACAGCTTCGCTCGAGGCGACGGAAGCCGGCTTCCAGCCGTCCCAGAAAACGATCATGAATCGCCTTTTCTTTGGCTTGCCGAGCTGTGCTCCGGCAGAGGATGAAAACCTCCTCGTCATTCCCAAAAGGAGACCGACAGAGCTTGACTTCAAGACCCGGGTGAACAGGCTTCCAGGCGCCCCGGAGAAGTTCCGCTTCAAATTTCCTCAGCAGGCTTTTGGGAGTGCCCAGGATATAGCGGCGATTCTCCCGGCTCAACAAACTCAGCGTCTGCGCGCTCCCCATCCCACGGTCCATAATCCAGATCCGGTCGGCTTGGCCGTACAGCTCCTCAACCTTCCGGATAATGCTCTCCACAGTCTGGGAATCATGCCTGTTGCCTTCAAAGACTTCATAGCCCAGGGGGATGCCTTCTTTGGCCACCACCAGCGCGATCAGGACTTGCTTGCAGTCGGGGCGGTGGTCACGCGAGTAGCCCCGCCGAGCTTGAGGATTTTTCGCCGCTTCTCCTTCAAAATAAACCGAGGTCACATCGTACAGAATCAGGTCATAACTGATCCGGAAAAGTTCCCCGAAACGGTCTTTAATAAACTTCTGCAGCCGGTCCTTTTGCTCAAGCAGTTGATCCAGAGCCCGATAGAGACGGTTCGAATAAATGGCAAAATCCGGAATGCCGCACAGATCGGCCAAGGCTGTCCGCTGTAAAAATGCTCGGCCGTATGAAGTTCACTTTGAGGTTCGCAGAAACGAGCCACCACCAGAACTGAGGCCACCTCCGCCCAAGGGATTTTCGCCTGCCTGCCGTTCCAGGCTTCTTGGAAAAACTGATCCAGGTTGAGCATCTTGACAAGCTCCAAACCCAACCAGACATCGCCAAACCGACGAGCTCGTTCGGTCCGGAGGCTTCGGACATCGACCTCAACCCACTCCGGGGCGCTGTCTTGAAAAAAAGACGCCTGGTAACCGAGATGATTTTCTGCCGTCTGCTGGAGGCCGAGACGTCCGCCTTCATCCATTTCGCCCAGATAAGCCACAGTGCGGTGACGTGGACCCCGCGCCGTCCGATAGGATTCCAGCAGGATCCAGTAGTGATGGGATTTGCCGTCTTTGTTCCGGCAGGCTTTTCTGATGAACACACCAAACTGTACATAATCTCTTCCATCCTTTTCAAGAGAGTTGGTCTTCACTACATGCCTTTTTAGCGGAAACGGAGAAGACATCAGGCGGAGAAAGAGCAATAGATGGCTAAAATGCTATGAAAATATTTTTTTCTGTCGAACTTGGGCTAGTATGTGCCAGTAGAATGGCTCCCGGAACTCGGCCCCATTATCTGTCTGAATGACTTCCACATGGAAGTTATCCCATCTGGCCCCAGCTGTTGTAGCTGATGTTCCACCAACCGACATCATCACGCCAAAGGATGAGTATGTTCAGTTTTTTGTCAGTCATTTTAAACTCCTTTGTTTTTAGTTCTTTGGATTTTGATTGGAAGGTCTCTTTTCATTTGGCTTATTTCCTCATTTATCCCCCCCTTGTTCTGATATTCCAGCGCCCATGGCACTTCTTATATTTCAGTCCACTGCCGCAAGGGCAAGGATCGTTGCGCCCGACTTTATCCTCTTTGGGAATAGAGCGGCCTTCCTCTTGGGCCAGGATTTTCATGATGCTGTCAGTATACTGACCCCGCCGTAACAGATCCGCCATGATCTGCATGGGCCCGTCCACATGTTCGAAAAAAGCCTTGACTCCTGCGCACAGCCAGTTCAACCCCGGCTTCCCATCCGGAGTGGAGAGCACCCGGTTCTTCGGGCATTCGCCATAGCAGGTGAAAAGATATTTGCATTCCCGGCAGTATTTGGGAAGAGTATTTGACTTAGCGCGGCCAAAGGATCGCTGTGTCTCGGAAGCAACAAGCTCCAGCAGAGGAGTCTGACTGATATTCCCCAGAAGGTAGCGCGGTTCGACGAAATGATCGCAGGAATAAAGATCGCCATTGTGCTCGAGGGCCATGCACTCGCCGCAAGTCTGGGTTAGGACGCACAGAGTCGAATAGCCGCGGACATAGGAAGCGAGAACTCCGTCGAAAAACTGGACGAACATGAACCCGACATCCCGGCGCACCCACTCGTCGAAGATTTCGATCAGAAACCGGCCGTACTGCTCGGGATCGACCGTCCGGTTGGTTACCCGGGTGCCTTCCTGGTTGCCGGTTGCGTTATCCCGCTCGACGATCGGGATGAACTGGATATAACGCGCTTCCAGTTCGTCGCGGAAAAAGCGGTAGACTTCGAGCGGATACCGGCTATTGGCCGCGTTGACCGTGCCCAGAATGTTGAATTCCACCTCGTGCTTCTGCATCAGCCGCGCCGCCCGAACCACCTTGCCGAACACGGATTTTCCGCCCTTGTCATGGCGGTAGGCATCGTGTAAGTGGCGTGGCCCGTCGAGGCTGAGTCCGACGAGAAAATTGTTCTCATGGAAAAAGTTGCACCATTCTTCATCGATCAGAACGCCGTTCGTTTGAAAGGTGTTCTCGATGCGCATCCCGGGCCTGATGTATTTCTTTTCCACTTCCACGGCGCGCCGGAAAAAATCGAGGCCCATGAGCGTCGGTTCCCCGCCCTGCCAGGCGATGGTCACTTCCGGCAGCCGGTGCCCCTCGATGGTCTGGCGGATATAAGCCTCCATCGTCTCGTCCGTCATCCGGAAGTTGCTGTCCGGATACAGCCGGTCTTTTTTGAGGAAAAAGCAGTAGTCGCACTCCAGGTTGCACTGCGCGCCGGTGGGTTTGGCCATCACGTAGAATGCCTGCAGGATTTTTTCTTTGTTTGCGTTCATCCGCTATGAATCCTTCCTTTCGAAGGCAAACATGCGTTTCCAATCCTTCTTCATGTCCACCACGGTCCATCCTTTCGAAATCGCCTCGTCGAGCGCTTTATCCAGCCTGCCGACAAGGAATAGCGGTCATAGTTCCACTCGCGTTCGGCATCGGGGTGGTGGACAATTCCTATAAAACGCTGTCCACTTCCGGAAGCGGTCCATTGCAACATCTGGAGGTCGCCCTCCGAGTTTCCGAAAGCGAAGGTAGGCCTCCGTCCGATGAACTTGTTGATGGCGACCGGCTTGCCGGCTTTGTCGTCGAGGAAGTCCAGCATGGGCTGCCGCACCAGCACCGGCGTGCTGCCTTGGATCTCGAGCCGGGTGATGATGCTGCTTCCGCTGTATCATGAAAATACCCTCCTGGTTAAGGTTTCACCCATCGGGTGAGGTTGTGTTTTCATCAAAAACAACCTTATATCAGGAGGCTTTTCGTTTCAATAACATTTTCTATCGGCAATCTAGGGATAAGGTCATAACGTTCATGACAAATTGGCTTTTTGGGACTTGAGCCAGAGCTGATAATATTCATAGGGGGTAAGATAATCAAGCGCCTCCGCTGAGCCAGTTTGGCCAGCCGCACATTCTCCGGCTCCCGCAACGCCCCTCGGGCCTTCAACCTCCGGATCACCCGCCCCACCCTCGTCGCGCTCACCTCCACCTCTTCCTTCCGCAGAAGCACCGTCAGCTTCTCCTTTCCCCAGCGCGGATACTGCTCCCGCAGCTCCCGGATCCGCTCCACCACCTTCACGGAGTCTGGAGTTGACGGATCAGTAGAGGACGACTGCTCTCTGACTCCAAGGTCGTCAGATCAGTAGGGTCAAACCGTCGCTTCCAGCGATAAAAAGTCTGGGTCGAGATGCCAAAGTAGCGGCAGGTCTTACGGGCGTTCTGACACCTGCCATAGTAGTCAAACCAGCGCAGCCGCTTGGCCGCCTCAGGGGACATCTTCCCTTGGCGCACTAGAGACCGGATATACTCTGAACCAGGAATGAGAGACCCATATGTTGTGGTTGGCCTGAGATACATAGCGAAACCTATCATATCCCAAGGTGTCACTAATGTATCTGACCCAGTTCATAACTCGCATTTAATCATCAAAGATGTGAAAGATAGGAGTGTAGTTAAATCATATAAAATGTAGCCTAATCTCAGGAAGACGAGTAGGTTACATGTATACGATAGATATGTACTCTCGAAAGGAGTATCTGAAGGCACTGCCAGAGCAGTACTTTGGCCCTGGCAGGAGAGGGAAAGGGCAATTGCTTAACTAATACTGGCGGAACCCCGGCCAGAGCCGCAAATATTTGATTCGGAAGATCGGCACTTTTGCCTTTCATAAGCCAGGGCCCCGCCGGAGGAGGACTTCCCTCTACGAGCCTGAGATCCAGAAGGCATTATGCAAGGTCTGGAGGATGTTTGATGCTGCGGTGGATCATAAGTAAGGACGAAGCTTAAGGTTTTGGCTCGTCGTTTGCTGCAGGCAGCCGGGACGTTGTTTGTCATACCTGATTTTCGGTTCTACGCCCTGGCTGATGGCATTCGGGAGTTTCTTTTTAGCCAAAAGCGAGGCCTATAGAGGATCTATTCGATGTTCAGAACTGAATCCCTCCAATGAAGTCTATTCGATCCTTAAAATTTTGGGGGAACTTCTCAAGATTATCCAGGACTTATCCCAAAAATAGGGCTTAATATTCGCTAAGTCATTCCATTTCTGCCAAATATATCGATTTTCATCTGAACGGGCTAAATTTGGGGTAACTTTTTAGATACAATGGCGTTTCCAACACTAAATCGACGGAGACTCTCGATAAGAGAGTTTCCAGAGGAAACCCTCCATGGATTGTGCCAGAATCGCCTCCAAATTGCGAGAGCAGATCGTTCAATTTTCGGGGGAACTTTCCCGGGTTGGCCGCAGGTCGGACGACGTTTTCTGGCGGAAATGCTCTATGGGATTCAGGCACGGCAATCGGTGCGCTTGACGGAGGTTGCGCGGGCCTTGGCAGAGAAGATCTCGGTCAAGAAAAACGTGGAGCGCCTGTCGCGGCAGTTGGGACGGTGGTGGATATGGGGGGAGTGACGGAGAGGCTTTTACGGATCGTGGCGAGGCGGATTGGGGAAACGACACTATTAATCCTGGATATCTCTGATTTGAGCAAAAAGTATGCCAAGCGTATGGAATATGTGGCCAGGGTGCGGGACGGGAGTGAGAAGAGTGAGGGACGAGGATATGGGACGGTCGAAGTGATTAGGACGGAGGTTTCCGAGCAGTGGAGGTTTTAGATCGGGGTGGGGATCGCGGGCAACTGTTTCATTATCTATTAGATAGGAATCTTCACTTTATCGTTCGTCTGAAGGGCGATCGACATCTGGAGAGTGAAGGGGGGAGGGCCTCGGCCATCGGTTTAGCGGAAGGCTGTCCGACATTGTTTTTGGGATACATCGTCAAGGAAGAGGCCAAACAAGAGAGGCCGTTAAGGCTTGAGGTGGGCTTGCGGAAAGTGCGGCTTCCTGGACTGCCGGAGCTTTTAACTTTGGTGGTGGTTCGAGGATTAGGTCATGAGCCACTGATGGTGTTGACGAGTCTTCCGGTCAAACGCAGTCGGAAGTCGGTCTGGCATGTGGTGGCGGCCTATCTCAGTCGGTGGCGGGTGGAAGAGACGATCCGCTTTCTCAACCAGAGCTATCAGCTGGAGGACATTCGGCTCCTGACCTATGTGAGGTTGCAGAACATGATGGCGTTGCTGATGGCGGTGGCCTACTTCACCTCGGCCTATTTAGGGCTGAAGCTGAAGTTGCGTGTTCTCATGCGCCACATCCTGCGGGCGGCGCGGCGGGTCTTTGGGATTCCGGGCTTTCGCCTCTATGCTTTGGCCGATGGAATCAAGCCCTTCCTTTTCAGCCGATCGAAAGCCCTACGGATAGATCTCCCCCCGCCCAAACCTCGCTTCGTTCAAAGCCTTCTCTTTAATCCCTAAAAAATTTTGGGGTAACTTCGGAAGATTATCATGTTGACGTCTTTTAATTCGACTAGTATTATAAAAAAGCAAGGTTTACTAGGAGATTTGGAAAACGGTTTTATAGAGAGGCTAATACGCTTAGATTATTTAAAAAGCTTTCCAGCATAAGGATCCGGGTGTACTTATTTGCCTAGATAGATGAGCAAAAGAGCTATAGATAGGCGAGGTGATTTAATAGTTAATCGCTCTGAAATTTCAATAAATTTCCATAATTCTTTCTCGATTACAAATTCCTTTTTGGGATGGCCAATACGAGGAAATTATTGTTAGAGTTTGAGAGGACCAGGCTATGAAAAGAAGATCCTTTTTAAACGTTCTTTTAAAATCGAGCGTGATCTTCTCTTCTGGAAGATTTTTACAGCAGCGTAAACGGACGCGAAAGCGTCCTAATATACTATGGCTTATGACAGATGAACAGAGGTTGGATTCGCTTTCTTATTATGGTACGTCCTGGGCCCACACGCCACACCTCGACCGGCTTGCCCGAGAGGGCGTTTTTTTCATGAACGCTTATACCCCCTCTCCTGTCTGCATGCCAGCGCGTGTTGCTATGCTCACAGGCAAATACTGCAGTCAAACAGGCGTATGGCGCAACCTTGGTTCGCATAATCTTGAATTCAATCATCTCACGTCAATATTTTGCGATGCTGGATATCGCTCTGCAACCTTTGGCAAACAGAATTACGGCGGTCCGAGCAAAGCTTTTCAAAAAGAGTCAAGTCTGGTGAGCGGCCACTATGTCGACCCTTATGGATACAATAAACGATATGATGAATCGAAATACGACGTGGTCAAATACCCTGGAAGGTGGGTACTCGGAGGTCGGTTCCCCGAATCGGCCGAAAAATCACCAGAAGCGGAATGGGTGGATGCTGCTATCCAATGGTTGAAAGACGGTCCAGAGGATCAGCCTTTCTTGCTGCGCCTCTCTTTCAGCGCGCCTCATACACCCGTTGTCCCCCCACCGCCTTTCGATACGCTTATCGATGAAAAAGACATCAAGTTGCCCGGGGAAGCTGATCCTTTGCCGCCAAACTGCCCGATTTGGACAAAAATAACAAATAAAATTTCTGGGTCCTGGGCTCTCAATAAAGAACAAAAGAGCAAAATGCGCCGATATTATTATGGTTATGTCGCATTTGCGGATGACCAGTTCGGCAGACTTTTGCGTTGGATGAAGGAAAATGGATATTTAGAACATACAATCATTGCTTTTGTATCCGACCACGGGACGCACCTATGCGACCATGGTTTTGTGCAAAAAGGGACCTTCTACGACGAGTCTGCCAAGGTGCCGTATTTTTTCTGGTATCCGAAAAAAATTGCGCGGGGTGTCAAGATTCAAACGCCGGTAGAGACCCGTTCGCTTTTGCCTACACTGCTCGGCCTGGCTGGCTTGATGATACCTGAATATTGCCGGGATATCAACCTGGCAGATTGTATCATTCGGGGTCAAGAACCGCCGGATAAACCTGTTTTTTCCGAGATTAGTTTTCGATTTGACGCCAGACATCCCGACGATCGCAGCGTTATGGTCCGCAACGGCGGCTGGAAATTGAGCTATTGCGTCGACGCGCCAGAGGAAAAAGGCGAACTAATCAACCTGGCCAAAGATCCTTATGAACAGAATAACCTTTATGAAGATCCGGTTTGCCGCGCAGTTCGAAATGAACTGATCGGCCTGATCCAAACCCACTTGAAAGGAACCGGTAAACCTTATTCCAATGTAAAGATCATGGATGCGCTTCTCACAGATGAAGATGGAAATGTGATATGTCCCATATGCAGGCGGAATGTCCTTACCCGTGTGGATAATCGCCACATCGTCCCTGACTGGGCAGACTCGCTCGGACCGGCCTATCAGTGTAACAACTGTGGGATGCGATTTGGCTTGAAAAAAGTTAATTGAAGGAAATGAGATCATGGTGAAAAGCGGGCGTGGAAAATAAGTGAAAGTTTTGAAAAACAATAATGAACGCTGATATGATTTATTGGAGTTTATTGCGCAGGTCACTTCCCATATTTCCGATAAGAACCAGGTTATGGTTCGCGTACGTTAGTTTTATCATTGGATTACAATAAGGGGAGAGCCAAAGTCAGGTTTGTCATGGTCTTCCCCAAAGGACCAGTACCGTTTGCTGCTCTGTCTCTCCTTTTCCCGGGATGGCCCATAGAATAAAGCATGACCATGCTTCGATACGCGGTTGCTGCTGGGAAAAAAAATGGGAAAAGGAGGTTAAAGAATATTTGGTTTTGAACGTGAAAACCTTAAGGGGGGAGAGAATAGCTGTCGGAATCGACCCTTCGAAGGAATTCCTTCAGCTGGCCATCCTCTCCCCGGGCAAACAAACGGAGTTTAAAAAACTCCTTATTATTAATTATATCACAGAGGAGATAGTCCAGTCAAGCGAACCGGCTTGTTCATCGGTTCCGGAGTTGTGGAGGCCGGATGTAAGACAGTCATAGGCCAACGCCTCAAGCAATCCGGCATGGAGTGGACCGTCCGGGGCGCCAACGCCATCATCGCCTTGCGATGCGTGATGAAATCCAATCGGCTCGAAGACTACTGGGAGTCCCGGGTGGCGTGATTTGCCCCACTTTTATGACGCAGGCCCTGCCAAGACACGAATAGCCATCGAGTCGTATGGAAGTTACGGCAAACTCTAAATCCTCGAGTTGTTGAAGAAAGGTTACGATATTCGGGAAGTCAATCCCTGCCTTTCTGGAAGGCTCACCAGTCTTTTCTCGGAGGACCACAGCGATTACAAAGATACGGAGGCTCTGGCTAAGGCCTTATTCCTGAGGCCTGACTTGCCGAAGGTCTCTTTCACGGAGAACAAGTTATGGTTGGCGAAACTCAGTCGGTTAAGGAAAAAGATCCTCAACGATTTGAATACGTATCTGAATCGACTTCACATAGCCTTAACCGAGAGCTACGGGGTAGTCTACAAGAGGCTATTTCGCCGGCTCTCTTCCCAGAAAGCCCTGGATTTTTTCCAGTCCTATCCGACCATAAACGACGCCTTTTCCCAGAACAAGAAGGTGAAAAGCCTCCTGGGAGAAGAGAGATGGGAATGGCTGAGAGAAGCTGGCCAATGGGAGGAGAGTTTTTATCTCCAACTTTTTAAAAACAGAGATTCAATCTCTGATGGGGATCATCAAGACTCTTTTCGCCATTCAGAAAGAAGTGGAAGTTCGGCTCAGGGAGATTGCCGAAGAAGACGAAGAGGTGAAGATTTTGAAGACAGTTCCCGGGATAGATGATCTCAACGCCTCGAGGCTAGTCAGCGAGATAGGAAATATCGAGAGGTTTAGCACAGACTGCTCCCGCTTCAAGACGAGAGGAGCGTCTGCGATTTTTTTTAAAGCCACTCCAGTTCCACCTTGAGCTGGCCAATCTGCCGGTAAAGCTCGGCCTCAAGCTCATCCCGGGCTTTCTCCTGCTGGGGACGCCGCTGCGAAAAAAGCTCCGGCAACATCTCTAAAAGATGAGCTCGCCACTGGCGGATCTGGTTGGGATGGACGCTGAACTCAGAGGCGATCTGAGCGATCGTCTTCTCCCCCTTGACCGCTTCCAGGGCGACTCTGGCCTTGAAGGCCGCGTCGCGTCTCCTTCGCATGTTGACCATTATAAACCATACCTCCTTCGCAAGATATAGCAGGCCAAAATGCTCCTATACCCCCTGTCCAGTTCTTGGGCAGCCCTTCAATCGGGTCACTTTGGCTTGGCTATCACATAAAAAAAACACTGTTACGTAACTTTTAAAACCGAACATTAGGGAACACGAAAACGAACATATCGGGGGATCTTAGTGATAGCCCTCCAGGTGGTACTGCCAGACCTTCTGGCTATGGAGGAGAGCCATGATTTTTTTCCCTGGCATAAAGGCGACCGTGACATTGGTCCCTGGAGGTTGATGGATTTTGTAAGTT
>Ga0315280_10011915_pt1 | contig 10603 bp, 8 predicted proteins | sample YL17G06_40_MG_FD_203697 | JGI IMG/M metagenome (GOLD analysis project Ga0315280, IMG submission 203697) | Sediment microbial communities from Yellowstone Lake, YNP, Wyoming, USA - YL17G06_40 | ecosystem: Environmental > Aquatic > Freshwater > Lake > Sediment | place: USA: Wyoming | collected... | reverse complement strand
CCCGGCCAGCTGCGATCGCATCATCTTCGGCGTCATCAGCCACTTGAACCGCTCCTGGGAAACAAGACCCTTGAAGCAATTTACACAAAATGCTTGACGCTACCCGCCTTCCCGCGCGGACCTCGGCGGCATCCACTGGCTCATCACGGAGGCAAATGACATCACTGGCCTAACTCCACCGCATGGCCCCAGGAAGGGAGCCGTTGGGTCTTGGCCCGAAAGATTTTCCATCTCGAAGGAAGGATTCCGTCGTTTCTAAACCGATCGGAAGAATCCACGGCCACTTCCCGCGTCGCCCAAACAGTTGATTCCTCACCAAGCCGCGGTCTGCCCGGCAACGCCCATACGCGCTGCCGGAGGAAGGGGGCGCAGCATGGCTTTGACGCGAGTGCGCAAACGCACCATGGCCGCCGAATGGAGCTGCGAGACGCGCGATTCATCGATCCCCAGCCGATCGGCAATCTGCTTCATGGTTATTCCCTGATCGTAATAGAGTTGCAGGATCACACGTTCTCGCTCGGGTAGTCGGGCCCGGGCCCGCAGGAGGATCTCTTTTTGCTCGAGATGATAGCAGCGCTCGAAGGAATCCTCGTCCCTCGAGATTAGCAGGGCGTCTTCCCGCGCGGGCTTGGGATTGGCGACTCCGAAAGGCAGCAGCCAGTCAGCCCCTGCCAACTGCAATTCCTGCACGGTGCGGTACCACTTCGGGAGACTCAGCCCCAGGGCAGCGGCCATTTCCGGCCCGGTCACCGGGCGCCCTAACTTCGCGGTCATCTCGTAGTGGACCTTCTCCAGACGCTTCGTCTGCTTCCGCAGATCGCGGGAGGCGCCGTCCAGGCTGCGCAGGCCATCCAGAATCGCCCCGCGGATGCGGTACCGCGCGTAGCTTTCCAGCTTGACTCGCTTGGAAGCATCGAATTTGCGCAAGGCATCGAGCAGCCCCAGCACCCCGGCGCCTACCAGGTCATTCACCTCAACGTGGGCCGGCAAGTGGTCGCGCATGCGCAGGGCCATGCGCTTGACCAGCGCCAGCAATTCCGCGGCTTGCTCGTCTTGCCACACGGCCGGGGGCGCCGCGGTCTCGGGAGCGGACGGTGGGACAATAGCCCCGCCCGGCGCCACCGGACGCGCACAGCGCCGCCGCAGGGAACGCGAAGTTCCAAACGCAAGGGACTGAGGAATCGAAGAAGAATTGCGAATCTCGGTAACAGGAGTGGACATGTGAACCTCGGCACGCTAGACAGGATGCGAGCCTCCCTGGCTCGCTCAGCCGCAAACCCCGGAGAACCTGACGGACCGGGCATGGCGCCCCGCGCGGCAACACCACCGCCCCGGCGTGCGTGCCACGCCCTGCCGCGAACTTGCCGCTTAACTTGGCCCTCGGGTTTCGCTGCCTGCCTTCTGTTACTGCAAGCAGACTGCCAGGTGTTGCAACCAGCGAGACGGTTTTTGCGGCCCGCTACCCGCCACCGTCACCGGGCGCGAGCTAGGTGGCTTCCGTCCAGCTGTCGCTCCCGGCGAGCGCGCCCAAGAGGAATGTGACGTCTTTGTCCCCGTCGGCAAGATGCAGCTATCCGGTGAAGAAACAAGAGATTAGAGGAATCTTAGAAACTCCGTCAGAGACACGCTCCTGATCATCCGCCCCATCCGCCGACCGGATGGCCTCCCAGGACTCGGTGGAGCGTGTCGAGGGTGAGGCCGCCGACCGGGTGCTCAAGTCGCGGCCTCCGCGCCACCTCAGGCGGAGCCCTACCCTTTGCCGGTTTCAAAATGGGAAAAGCTAAAGGTGAGTTGCCTAGAGGTCGGGCTGCGGCTACCCGGAAACCGAGCCGGCCTTTGTGCGTGCGCGGCACATCACTCCGCCAGATTTCCCAGAACGTCGCCTGGCTACGCCGAATCTCCGCGCCGCCTTCCTCACCTTTTCCAGTCAATCACTCAAGCGGTCGGGGGAGATGGCCGATAGTTCTGTGTGGACGGAATGGGGCGCGAGCTTCAGCGAGAAGCGATGCCTCGCGGTCTCTCCGGCCCAGGTCTGAGGCTTTGGGCGCGTGGAAAGGACCTGGGACAGCAGCTGGGGGCGATGAACACCCCTACGGCCCCCAAGCGGATCCGGACCGCCGGCTGGATAGTGAGCAAGCGCTCTGCCGCGCTTGCGATATGGGGCTGGTTATAAGGGAGGGCGTCAGCGCTCTAGCGCCTCCGCCAGCGGCACGGAACCCGTGGAGAGGCAGGCAGGAGGTGCCGTGGTGCGGCCGGTGCCATTGAGCGCTGGCGGTCCCATTATGGGAAAGACCCACGCCCCGTGGGCGGTGCGTCTGGGGGTCCGGGCTCGCGCCGGAGGATGTCAGGGATAGTCAGTTCAAGCAATGGTGAAGGATCCGAGCCGCCGATTGCCCTGGATGCGGGAACGAGCGTCGCACCGGCAACGGCGCTGATGCGGAAAGGGGTCACGGGAATGCGCCGGAATCGACCGACATTGAAAGCAAGTCACTCACCTTCTGAAGGTCTTCTTGCCCACCAAAGGCCGCCGGTGAAGCATTTTCCCGAAAAGAACGACCGGCCGCATACCCTTCATCACGTGGGGGAAGAGTGGCTGACGTCCATGCAACCCGCCGACGTCATCGCCCTCGAGGAGTCGGAAACGCTGAGGCATTCGGTGGACTCGATCTTCTTTGCCGTGCTGGCCTGTCCCCAATGTAGCACGCTCAGCCTGATTACCTCCCAGCAATACTACGGGATTATCCCGGTGCTTTGCGGGTCCAGATTCTGTTCCTGCCGGTTTCGCATCGAGGATCAGAGCCAACTCGTCTACCTGCCGGTCAACTGAGGGTAGGATACTTGTCTCCCGGCGGGGCCGCGGAATGTCCCTGCGGCGCGGGGAAGCCGCCCGGCGCGGGGAGCATACCTCCCCAGGGCGGAGGCCCGCACGAGGGTCACCGCAGCGCGCCGGTTTTCCATTGGCGACATCGGGACCGGCGCGACCCAGCGCGTGACGCATGCGTCCGTTGCTCTTCGCCCGTCGCTCACCTGAACTCGATATCGCGTCGCCAAGCGCTCTCAGTCCATCACCGTGACAGGTTTTCCGCCATCAATCGCGCAGATCGATGTCGTACATCAGGCCGCCCGCCAGGGTGTTCTGGGCCTTGGCAAAACCATTACCCCTCATGAAAACCGCCTGGTCGGACATGTCCCGTCGAAACTCCCAGCGGGTGCTCAGGCGCTTGGCAATCCGGTGTTCAAAGGTTCCCGTAACGCCGTTGATTTGCTGGGCGGTCCCCGTGGTGAAGCCATCGTGGTCGCGGTAGTGTTCATAACGAAAAGCCAGGGCGTTACTTTCGTTGAAGGCATAACGGGCATAAGCCGCCACGCCGCTCCAGTGAACCGGCGCCATCAGGCTCGTCACCCGGTCACCGTGGCCATAATCGTAGTTCACCATAAAGGAGAGCTTGTCCGTTGGCGAGATCGTCACCAAGGTGTCGCTGAGTTGTCGCCAGCCGGAATTCATTCCAGCTTGCTCCGGCCCCGCCATGTAGTTCTGGATCAAGCTGAACTTCTTGTGGGGGGTCAGCCCGAGGCTGACGCCGACCGTTTTCCCCGTATTGTTGTCCACAACGTTATTCCACCCATTAACGAGAAATCCCGCAAGGTACACCTTGGGGTTGAAGGTGTACTTCGCTCGCAGACCGAAGTGATAGTAAGGGATTGCAAAAGAGAAAAGCAGGCCCCGGGAGTAGTTCCAGTTGTCGCGGCTCTCAATCACCTCGGCGCCGTGGGGCGTCACGAACTTTCCGAAGTCCACGAGCAAATCCTTCCCCACGGGCGCCAAGTAGGAGATGTAAGCTTCCTTCAGGTACTGGGTCATACCCGGGTCGCCCGGTTCGGTAGCATTCACCACTTTCAGCGCCTGGCCAAACCCCGCCGCCAGGTGATAGCCCAGCCGACTGCGTGCGGCGGCCGGTTTATCCAAGGTGAATTCAACCAGATTGAGCGCGAACTGATTCGTCGGACCATCAAAGGATCGCAGCCCAGAGAGGCGGTTGGTGGGGTGGTTGAAGTTGTAACCGTAATAGCCGTCAAGCAGGACATTGAAGTGCGTCGATCCCCAAAAGCTGGCGCTCGGGGGGGAGGAAGCTTCCGGTGCCGGCTCGCTGGCAGGAGGAGACGGTGAAGCCGGGGCCGGAGCAACGCTCGCCTCCGGTGCGGGGCGCGACGGACTGCCGACCTCTTTTCGCAGGCGGGCGAGTTCGGCCTGCAATCGTTCGATCTGCCGTTCGAGCTCCTCCAGCCGGCGGGTAACATCGGGGGGCGCGTCCGCAGACGGCTTGTCCGTGATCGTCTGACCGGGAAGTACGGGGGAGGACAGGCACACAAGACAGAGTCCCACCCACAAACAACTGACGGCACGCTGAGTTTTCAACCACATTAGCTTCACATCCTCCCTCGATGGAAATGGTAGGGTCGGCTTTCCAAGCTGCACGTACTAGGCGGACCATCATTACTAAACTAAGCAGCAATCGCCACGGCGTCCAACAAATAGATTTTCTTCCCAGTATAAGAAAGCTTTGGCAAAGTATTGCTTCTGCATAAGATAAACAGAGCTTGTCCGTCTCGCGGGGTGGTCAGGAGCCAGACAGAGGTTAGCTCAGACTAGGGCCGTCGGCAGGCTGGACATGACCCCTCTTCCCGCTGGTCCGAAACGGTCATCCGCAACGCATCTGTCTGTTTATGATTCCTCCTGGATGCGGTAAACTGATTGGTCCCTTGGGGGTCACCGAGCACTATAGAGGAAGCACCCAGCCAGTAGATACCCTCAACAGGTCAAGACCCGGCGCTGAAGCGGACATCTACTGCTGAGAGTGGGGCGGCTAAATTGCGCTGGGTAAGGACCTTCACTTTCCCCGGTAGTCCGTTGCTGACCCGGCCGCGGAGCTAACAAGGATGATGATTCAAGGAGCGAATGCGCATGGCCAAAGCGAAGACGGAGCAGGCGGCGGCCGGACCGTCCTTCACGGTCCCGACCGAGATGCGAGCCTTGGTGCTCGACGGTAAGGGCTTTGATCACTTGCGGGTGAGGAAGGTTCCGACGCCGCGGCCCGCTCCGCGGCAAATGCTAGCGCGCGTGGATGCCGCCAGCATCTGCACCTCGTTGATCAAGCTGGTCGAGCAAGGCCCGGATCACAAGTTCATTTATGGCTGGGATGTCGCTCGTTACCCCTTGGTCCTTGGTGATGAAGGCGCCGTAACGCTGGTAGCAGTGGGCGAGGAGTTGCGCGACCGCTATCATCCCGGCGAGCGGTATGTGATCCAGCCGGCGGTGGATCATCCGCCCATCAACTATCGCGAGCGCTACCGGGATGGCGGCAAGGGCGTTCTAAAGATCGCCTTTGGCTACACGCTGGGCGGGCATCTGGCCGAGTACGTCCTGATCCCGGAAGAAACGCTGGCCGCCGACTGCCTGCTGACCTTGCCGGACCCGTCCATCTGTTACGCACATGCCTCGCTAAGCGAGCCGATATCCTGCTGCCTCTTTGCCCAGGAGCACCATGTCCACCAGGTGCTCGAAGGCCCGGCTCTGCCGCGGCGCACGATCAGCGGGCTGAAGCCCGGCGGCGTGACGGTCATCATCGGGGCCGGCGTCATGGGCCGCATGCACGTCGACCTTGCCCTGAGCTATCGTCCCCGCGCGGTGGTGGTTTCCGAACTCCTGGATTCGCGGCTCGAGATTGCGCGCTCCCACCTGGCGCCGCGCGCGCAGAAGCTCGGGATCGCCTTGCACGCTGTCAACTCCAGGACGACGGACCTGAAGAAGCTGGTGGACGAGCTTACGGACCACCACGGAGCTGATGACGTGATTGTGGCGGTCGGCTCCGCCGTCGCCATGCAGAGCGCGCTGAGCCTGGTCGGGCGCGGCGCGGTCTTGAACCTTTTCGGAGGACTGAAAAAGGGTGAAGAAGTCGTGGGCTTTGACACCGGCATCATTCACTATCAGGGAATCAACGTCACGGGCACCAGTGGCGGCTATCCTTGGGACATCGCGCGCACGCTCGCATCGGCGACCTCGAACACGCCCCGGATTTCCTGCGCATGATTATTGCTCAGGAGATTGACGGCAAAGCTGTGGTCTATCCGCACCGGCGCACCAAGAGCATTCATTCCGTCAAGTCCTGGAGCGCTCATGATGAGCGGGAGTACCTGCGAAAAAGCGAGGATTAGGGCGTGACGCTTCAAGGAAATCGGACCTTTGTCGGCTTTGGCTTTGGCGCCATTCAAGGTGGATTGTTCCTTTACGAAGCGTTTGAGTCTAGGAATTTTCGGCGCTTGGTGGTCGCCGAAGTGTTGGCTGACGTGGTGCGAGCGGTGCGCGCCGCGGGCGGACGCTTCCCGGTGAACATCGTGCACGGTGACTGGGTGGAGACCGCCCAAGTCGGGCCCATCGAGATCGAGGACCCAGCAGTCACGGCGGATCGCGCGCGCCTGATTGAGGCGGTGGCCGTTGCTGACGAGCTCGCCACGGCCGTCCCGAGCGTGCAGTTCTATGTGTCGCCGGGGCCAGGGAGCATCCACCGGATCCTGGCAGAAGGCTTGCGTCGTAAGGCGGCCGCCCACGGGCCGCGCGCCGTCGTCTATGCCGCGGAAAATCACAACCACGCGGCGGAGATTCTTGAGGAAGCCGTTCTCGGCGAAGTCCCATCGGCGGAACAGACCGCGGTGCGGGCGCGGGTGCGGTTCCTCAACACGGTGATCGGAAAGATGAGTGGCGTGGTGACAGAGCCAGAGTCCATTGCGGCCCGCGGCCTTGCGCCCCTCAGTCCGCAGATTCAGCGCGCCTTTCTGGTTGAAGTTTTCAACCGCATCCTCATCTCCAAAATCAACTTTGATGAGAGCCGCACTGAGCCCCCCTACCAGCGCGGCATCACCGTCTTCGAGGAGAAGCCCGACCTCCTCCCCTTCGAGGAAGCCAAGCTTTACGGCCATAACGCCACTCATGCGCTCGCCGCCTACCTGGGTGCCACGCGCGGCGGGGCTGAAACCATCGCCGATTTGCGGAGGTTTCCCGAAATTGTGAGTTTTCTGCGCGCTGCGTTTATCCTGGAATCAGGCGAGGCTCTCTGCCGGAAGCATGCCAGTGTGGATCGCCTTTTCACCCGCGCGGGTTATGAGGAATACGCCGACGACCTCTTGGAGCGGATGTTCAATCCCTTCCTGTGCGATACGGTCGAGCGCGTGGGCCGTGACCCGCAACGCAAATTGGGATGGGATGACCGACTGATCGGGACCATGCGGGTGGCCTTGGGACAAGGAGTCCAGCCGGTGCGTTATGCCTTTGGCGCCGCGGCTGGCCTCGCCACTATGGACCGTTCGATCCTTGAAAAGAATTCACCAGTGGCGAAGCTGGTTGACCCGCTCTGGGGCGATGCTTCCCCTGCCGCCCGCGAGAGAGAATCTGTGCTCGTTCTCCTTGAAGACGCGCGCGATCGCCTGCGGATGTGGATTGACTCGGGCTTCCCCGACCCGGAAGGATTGTTTCCGCACCAAAACTAATCGGCAAGTCCGCCAACAAACCGGACCAACAGAAAAGGGCACTGCGTAAGGCAGCGCCCCGGTGAACACTGGGCTCTTCGTTTGTTGTTACTTCTTCTTCCTTGGCGCCGAGTGAATCGGCTCTCCCTCGAGGGCGTGGGCTGCTTCCATCCAAATCTCCGCGAGCGTGGGGTGAGCATGGATGGTGCGGCTGAGCTCGGCCCCGGTTAGTTCGGCGCGAATGACGACGGCTGCCTCCGCAATCAACTCCGTGGTGTGCGGTCCGACCGCCGCCGCCCCCAGCAGTTGGTCAGTCTCCGCGTCGGCAATCCACTTCACAAAACCCTGCGGGTGACCTGCGGCCAAGGCCTTGCCCAGCGATGTAAACATGAACTTACCAGTCTTGATGGCCCTGCCTTCCTTCTGCGCATCCAGTTCGCTCAAGCCCACCGTGCCGATCTCCGGCGATGTAAAAATGCAGGCGGGGATAATCGTCTCATTCTTGCGCAGATGCCGGCCGCAGGCGTTCGCGGCGGCCACCAACCCTTGCGAGGTGGCAGCATGCGCCAGTTGCACACCGCCAGTAACGTCACCGATGGCGTAGATGGTGGCCACCGCCGTGCGCCCGTACTCATCCACCTCGATGAAACCATTGGAGTTGGTGGCGAGGCCGGCGTTCTCGCGCTTCAGTCCTTCCGTGACCGGCCGGCGGCCCAGCGCCGCCAGCAGCATCTCGGCTTCGACCTTCTCCTCACCAACTGTGCCGCGCACTCCCTGATCGTCAGCGACAATGTTCTCCAAAGCCTTTCCGGTCAGAATGCGGATGCCGAGATTCTTCTCCATGTGGCGCCGCAACTCGCGCCGCACATCGGCGTCCAGACCCCAGAGAATATCCTCGAGCAGTTCGACGACGGTAACCTTCACATCCAATTGCGCCAGCAGGCAAGCGAATTCGCACCCGATGAAGCCGCCGCCCATAACAATGACGGCGGCAGGCACCGATTTGAGGTCCAGGAAGGCGCGGCTCTCGACAACGCGCGGATGCCGGGGCAGAAAGCCCGGCATGGCAGAAGTGGCGCCGGTGGCGATGATCGTCTTTTCCGCGCCGATAAACGTCGTGGGAACGTCACCGCCCGCGGGGGTCACCATCAACCGGTTCCGGCTCAGAAACGATGCCGTTCCGTGCAGAACCTTGACGCCGTTGGCGGCCAGCAGTTGCTTGACGCCGCTGCGCAAGGTTCCCACGACCTGATCTTTCCGCGCCACCATGGCGGCGTAGTCATAGGATGCACCCGTCACCGAGAGGCCCATCTTGGTGGCGGACTTGATCTGCGCATAAAGGTCGGAGGAAGCGATGAGGGTCTTGGTCGGAATGCAACCCCAGTTCAGGCAGGTCCCTCCAAACTCCTCTCTCTCCACCAACGCCACGGAGGCCCCCAATTGCGCGGCGCGAATGGCGGCGGGATATCCTCCCGGCCCGGCGCCGATCACCACTACACCATACGTCTCCACAGGCTTATCTCCTCAAGCTTCTGCTTTATGGCGTTCAGGAACCGCGCCGCCAGCGCCCCGTCGATGATCCGGTGATCGGACGATAGCGTCATCTTCATGATCGACCGTATCACTACCTTGCCATCCTTGACCACGGGCGTCGGCAGGGTACTCGAGACCGCCAGGATGGCGCTCTCTCCCGGATTGATGATGGCCGTGAAATTCTCGACATCCATCATGCCCATGTTCGAGATCGTGAAGGTGCTCCCGGTCATCTGGTCCGGAGTGAGCTTACCGGCGCGCGCCTTGGCCGTTAGTTCCGTGGCTCGTTCGTGAATCTCCGCCAGGGTCAGGTCCTCGGCATTGCGGATTACCGGCACCACCAGTCCCTGCTCAAGCGCCACGGCCAAGCCCAGTTGCACTTTGCTGTGCCAGCGCACGTTCTTGCCATCCGTCGTGCTGTTGACGGTGGGAAATTCCACCAGAGAAAGCGTCACCGCCTCCAGAATGAAGTCCGTAACGGTATAGTCCGCACCTTTTGCCTTCAACTCCGCGCGGAAAGCCAGGAGGTCGGTCATGTCGGCGGCCACGGTCACAAAGAAATGCGGCTGCGTGGTGTAACTGTGCGTGAGCCGCTGAGCAATGATCTGCCGCATCTTGCTCATTGGCTTGGGGCGCTCGGCGAGAGCCCTTTCCACGTCGTTCACCGTGATGCGGCCACCCGCGCCCGTGCCCTCAAGTGTGAGGATACCTACGCCTTCCTTGATGGCGCGGTCCTTGGCACTGGGTGTGATCCGCAGCCGATCATAACCCTTCGCGGCCAGATACGCCTTGACGTCAGCTTCCACAATCCGTCCGAACGGCCCGGTTCCCGTGATTGGAGTCGGATCAATCGCAGATTCCTTGGCCAGCCGCGCGGCCCGCGGGCTGATGCGGAAAAGGGTCGGAGCGGCCGCGGGTGCCGCCACGAGAGGCGCTGCAATCACTACTTCGCGCGCAGCGGGCTGCGGTGCTATTGGGCGGGGAGCCTCGCGGATTGGCGCGGGAGCCACTGGTCGCGGGGCTTCTACTCTCGGCGGCGGTGGAGTGGGCTGTTTGACTTCGGGAATCGGCTCGCCGGGATCACCCACGTAAGCCACGAGGGACTGGATGGGAACAGTCTCGCCTTCCGGCACCACAATCTTCAGCAGCGTGCCCTCGTAATAGCTTTCCACCTCGAGGACAGCCTTATCCGTTTCGATTTCGAAGAGGATGTCTCCCTTCGCGATCGTGTCGCCCTCTCGTTTCCGCCACTTGACGATCTTGCCTTCTTCTTCCGACTGGCCCAGTTTGGGCAGCGTAATCGGTCGAACCATGGTCGTTGATCCTTCTCACAAAATGGACTTTGCGGCGGCCACGATATCGTCGGCCGTCGGCAGGAAGACCGCTTCCAGAATATGCGACTGCGGCGCGATCCCATTCTTCGCGCCCACGCGCAGGACCGGCGCATCGAGATAGTCAAACGCCTCTGCCTGGATGTTGGATGCCACCTCTCCCGTGAAGCTGCCGATGTTCACCGCCTGGCTCACCACCACGCAGCGGCCGGTCTTCT
>Ga0315280_10011914_pt1 | contig 10606 bp, 7 predicted proteins | sample YL17G06_40_MG_FD_203697 | JGI IMG/M metagenome (GOLD analysis project Ga0315280, IMG submission 203697) | Sediment microbial communities from Yellowstone Lake, YNP, Wyoming, USA - YL17G06_40 | ecosystem: Environmental > Aquatic > Freshwater > Lake > Sediment | place: USA: Wyoming | collected... | reverse complement strand
GATAATAATAATCAGGTAAGATATCAAGTCCTATTAATCCAAGAACGCCTCTATAAACCTCTTAATATTCCTTTAAAGTTTAGAAAGTATTACGAAGAGCCAGAGAGAGAAATTCCTTATGAAATATCCGAAAAGATTTTCTATTCTCAAGATTATGAGGACCCACCTATGAGAGGGAGACAATCAGTAAATCCATTAAATAAACTCGGCTTTTCAATAGCGAGAGAAGGTTCTGGACCGATAATAATTACTGAGTTGGGCAATAGGTTTTTAGCAGGGGATTATGATATAGGCTATATATTCTTTAAGAGTTTACTTAAACTACAATTTCCAAATCACTGGAGTGCAGATTTTTCAAAGGAAGAAGGTTTTAACATAATGCCATTTATCGGTGTAATGCATCTCATTCACAAACTTAACAAAAAGTCTGAAAAAAAGGGTTTAGATAAAATAGAATTTAGTATTTTTGTTCCAACCCTTATAAGTTTTGACTTAATTGATGAATATGTTAGAAGGATTTTGGATTTTAGAAAAACGAAAAATAAAGATAGATATATCATCAAGTTTGTAGAGGATTTTTATCAGACAAAAGTGCCTATAAAAAAGATAAATAACCTATTTGATTACGGAGATAACATAATGAGGTATTTTAGACTTACAAGATATTTTAAAGTTTCAATGGATCCTTTAGGATATTATTGGACTGTTGATCTCGAATCATCAAGAAAGGTTGAAATAGAGCAGCTTTTAGATATGTATAGTGGAGAAGCTTTAAAATTTAGGGATTTACAAGAATATCTAATTTATCTTGCAGATATTACAAAGCCCACTCTGCCTTGGGAGAAAAAGGAAAATTTAGAAAAAGTAGCTAAGTCCCTGAAAAATATGATCGTTGACCTTATAAATAAAGAAAATTTACAGATTACTCAAAACGAACAAGATATTTTGCTTACAGATGTTCAAATGCTAAGCAAAAGTCAACTGGAGAATTATATTTCTCTTTTAAGGAGTTTTAATCTGGAGTTGAAGGAACGATTAAAAAAGATGAAGTCAATAGGCGACTTAAACAGAATCGAAGAAATAATAGTAGCCTTGCGAGATTCTAAACAGTTAAAGAAGTATGAGCCAGAGCAATTTGAGAAATTAATAACTGAGGCATTAAAAATAATCAATGATGAGATTTCAATAAAGCCGAACTATCCAGTAGATGATAACGGAGAGCCTGTTTCTCATTCTCCTGGAAACAAGCCAGATATAGAATGTTACTATCCAACATTCAAAGCAATTTGTGAAGTAACATTAAATACATCAAAATTACAATGGGTGCAAGAAGGGCAACCGATAATGAGACACTTAAGAGATTTTGAGATACAACATCAAAGTGATGATGTATTTTGTATTTTTATTGCGCCACAAATTCATAATGATACATATTCTCAATTTTGGATCTCTGTAAAATATGAGTATAATGGCTTACCTCAAAAAATAGTACCAATAACAGCGGAACAATTTTCAGTTCTCTTGGAAACATTGTTAAATCTTCTAAAACAAGGCAAAAGATTTTCTCACAAAAATTTATATAAGTTATATTCTATAATAATTAATGAATCAAAAAGCTTGGCAAGCTTTTCTGATTGGGCAATATTTATTAATAAAGCTGTAAAAGAATGGCAACAAAGGATAGACAGAATATGAAAATTAATCACATATATTTAGGCGATTGTATTCAGATAATGGAAAAAGAGGTCGCAGAAAATAGTATAGATTTAGTTTACGCAGACCCTCCTTATAATTTATCAGGTAAAAAATTAACTTTAATAAATAACAAGACAGGGGGGCCATTCTATAAAATGAATGAAGCTTGGGATACCTGGAAATATGAAGATTATCTTGCTTTTACAGAAAACTGGATTGGTAAACTACAGAAAATATTAAAACCTACAGGTAGTTTTTATGTTTCATGCACATATCATAACATAGCAGAAATAATATTTATTGCCAAAAAAATTGGATTTAAGTTAAACAACATAATAACTTGGTATAAGACCAATGCTATGCCGAATATAACAAAACGAACCTTTACGCATTCTACAGAATATGTTTGTTGGTTTGTAAAAGGCAATAATTGGAAGTTCAATTATGAAATAATTAAAGATTTTAATCCTCATAAGACAAAAGATGGGCGGGCAAAACAATTAAGAGATTTTTTAGATTTTATTGAATTACCTATTGTTCAAGGTAAAGAAAGGATAAAGGGTAACAATGGTAGGGCGATACACCCAACACAAAAACCTGAGAAGTTGATTGAATTGATTATACTAGCATCCTCAGATGAAGATGATATAGTTCTCGACCCATTTTTGGGGACTGGTACAACAGTGATTGTTGCCTCTCGGCTAAAAAGAAAGTGGATAGGTATAGAAATAAATGAAAAATATTTTAAAATTGCCCATGAAAGAATATTTGGAAAAGAGGATATCAAAAATGTCTTATATAAATCTTTTTAAAGGAGATGCGTTAGAGATAATTAAGCAACTAGAGGCAAGAAGTGTAAATTTTATCTTCGCCGATCCCCCATATAATCTTTCAGGTGAAAACTATCTAACTTGCAAAAGTGGGAAAATAGCTAAATGTGATAAAGGTTCTTGGGATCAGATAGTAGATATACATGAATTTAACAGAAAATGGATTAAAGAGTGTGTCCGAGTTTTAAAGGACGATGGAACAATATGGATTTCTGGAACGTTACATAATCATCCATCTATCGGGATAATCTTAAAGCAATTAAACTTATGGATAATAAACGATATTATTTGGTTTAAACCTAATGCGCCACCGCTAATTCAAAAAAATCGTTTTGTACCTTCTACAGAACTGATATGGCTTGCCAGTAAATCGAAGCGATATTATTTTAATTATGAAATTGCATTAAGAATGGGCAAGGGAAAACAAATGCGAAATTTGTGGGAGATCCATGCAGAAAAACACAAAACAATACACCCCACTGAAAAGCCCGAAAGGCTTTTGGAAAGAATAATTTTAATTGGTAGCAGAGAAGGAGATACAATTCTTGATCCATTTATGGGTTCGGGAACGACAGGAGTAGTGGCAAAAAGGCTAGCTAGGAATTTTATAGGGATAGAGATTGATGAGAAATATTTTGAAATTGCCAAAAAAAGGATTGAAGAAACCGTAACGGATATTAATTTAGTTAAATATTTAGAAAAATTATCAAATAATCATCTTTTATAATTAAACGTTTCACTATATGAGAAGAAGTTATAATCTGAGCCTTTTTGCGTTCTTTGATTTCAAAAATAACATTTTAATGGGCAATTTTTAATTAGGTTGATTTGTTTGTACTTAATAATTTTCTCTTAACAGGGGGCGGGTGAGGCAGGTAGGGCCGCCAGAACCTTTGAAGGCGATTTCTTCGCCAGAAAGTTCATAGACAAAGCAGCTAGCCTGACGTAGCCGGTCAGCAGTGATCGGATTGCCTTTGAGGATGACGACGCGCCGCGGTCTTATGGCCAGCACATTACAGCCCTGGGTGGCAAACTCTTCTTCAGGAATGTCAATGAGCTGAATGCCTCTATCCAGAAGAAGTTTGTAGAAAGCGACAGGCAATAGCTTTTTATAAACAACGGCTAAGTCTGTGTCGAGCAGACTGATGAAGCTCATCAGGTGCAGGACTTCGCCTGGCCCGTTCCAGTAGGGCAGGTCATAAGCCAGGACTGTGACCCCAAGCGGCCGCAGAATTTCCTGAAGCTGGTCTATTCCTCTCTGATTTGTCCTGAAGCCGCGGCCCGTAATGAGGGTCTTTTCATCCAGCCAGAGCAAATCTCCGCCTTCGGCTGTGGCTTTGCCTGTAAGCCGTCCGAGAATCGGCACTCCCCAGCTTCTCAGGGCCTCTTCAAAAGCTGCTGGCTCACCGGCCCTTTCCTTTTTCCCCATCTGCAGGATGATGGCCCCAGCCTCTGTGATGAGCACCGGGTCGTGGGTATAAATGGAATCAAGTGTGGTTCGCTCATCAGCTGGCAGATATAAAATCTCCACCCCTTCCCGCCTTAATATTTCTTCCAGCCGGGAAAATTCCTGCTCGGCTTTTTTCAGGTCTGGCGGCGCCGTAAAGCCAAGCCTCTGCCATTCGCGCCCGATCTTTTCCGCGCTGACAAAAGCCTCCGCCGGCCGCTTCAAAACGACTCTGGTCAACGGGCCAACCATGCTCTGACTGCCAAATTTCCTGACCATAACAACTAAAATCTTAAGGCAAAACCCGATTTTTAGCAAAAATCAGCAAAGCTGTTGAATGAAAAGAAAGTTTAATAAAATATCTTTTGTGAGACCGGGCTGGGGAAAAAAAGAGCTCTCGGTCTTAGAATCCGACTAAGATCTCAGTCGAGGCGATGGCTGTTATCAGCGAAGACCAAATGATAAAATGTTAAAAGCAATTAAAATGACATAGCTGATTGATAGCTAACGGAGAACTTTTGCAGGAGCAGAGCCAGCCCTTGATAAGAAACTATTTTCCGGCTATCCTGAAAATTAAATTATAAAAAGGATTACCATTATGGATGTCTATTTTTATGAAGTGTTTGAAGAAGAAGCCAAGGCTCTCAAACGACTCCTCCCGCCGTCTGTTTCCTATGACCTGACTTCAGCCACTATTCAGGAAGCAGGCCACTTACAGCCTCCAGCCCGGCTGATAAGCATTCGCACCCAATCCATCATTCCCCAGGAATGGGCCTCAGCTCTTGATGGCGTTTTGAGTCGCAGCACCGGCTACGACCATCTTAGGCTCTATCAGACTCAGGTGGCTTCCCCACCTGCCTGCGGATACCTCGAAGAATATGCCACCCGCGCCGTCGCTGAACAGGCCATTCTCCTGATGATGGCCCTGTTCAGAAAACTTCCGCAGCAATTGAGGCAATTTGCCGCTTTTGAAAGAGACGGCCTGACGGGTCTGGAGTGTTCCGGCCGAAAACTTCTGGTGGTAGGCGTGGGGCGGATTGGAGGTGAAATTGCTCGAATCGGTCTGGCCTTAGGAATGGAGGTCAGGGGCGTGGATATTGTTCAGCGCCATAACTTTTTGCCTTATGTGGAAAGAGATGAGGGAGTTCACTGGGCAGAGGTAATTATCTGCGCTATGAATTTAACCGATGAAAATCGCGGCTATTTTTCTTATGAATTGCTCAAACAAGCAAAACCCGGAGTAGTTTTTATTAATATCGCCCGGGGTGAACATGTGCCACTGGCCGGCCTTTTGCGGCTCCTCAAAGAGAAACATCTGGGCGGAGTCGGTCTGGATGTTTTTGAAGATGAACCTCTTCTGGCTTCCAGCCTGAGAAGCGGGGCGGCTAATGTCTCGGAATCTCTGCGACATCTTAAAGCCCTTATGGAATTTCCTAATGTCCTCCTCACTCCCCACAATGCCTTTAACACCGTGGAAGCGGTGGAGCGAAAAAGCCATTTTACTGGGCAACAGATTTTGCATTTTTTAGAGCATAAAAAATTCATCTGGCAATTAGAATAGGTTAGACTGGAGTGTTTTATTTATTGCTGAGAAATTAAGTAATTTTGTCCGGGAAATAGATTTTTCTTATAATCATTGCCATATCCGTCTTGTCTTGGAAAGCTGGCAGCCAGGATAGCGGCAATAAAGAATGCCAGACGGAATTATCAAAATTGATGGCCAATAAAACTGGCAACTGTTCTTAGCAACTTGTTTTTTAAAAGCGATTAGCCTCATATTCTTAGTGTTTTCCTGGATTTTCTCAGAAAACGAAATTTATCTAATGGTGTCTAAAAGTTATACCGCGACTGGAGAGATTGTTTGCTTAGCCAATACACTGTCTAAGCCCCAGAAGTAGTTTGACTAAACAGTTGGGGGATGATAATTTTAAGCAGGGAGAAAAAGAGAAAAACCAGAGAACTGAAAGGAGATAAAGATGGCCGGGCTTACTTATAAAAAAGCAGGCGTAAATATTGACGAAGCTGATTCTTTCATCCAGAAGATAAAGCCGCTGGTTAAGATGACCGAGCGGGCCGAAGTCCTGGGCTCAATCGGTGGATTCGGCGGGCTGTTTGTCCCGCGGATTAAAGGTATGAAAAAGCCGGTGCTGGTCTCATCAACCGATGGCGTCGGCACCAAGCTCATCGTCGCCGACCTGCTTAAGAAATATGACACTATAGGCATAGATCTTGTGGCCATGAACGTGGACGATGTGGTGGTGCTCGGAGCCGAGCCTCTTTTCTTCCTTGATTACATCGCCTGCGGCCGGCTGGATAAAGACCAGCTGGTAGAAGTGGTCCGCGGAATTACCCGCGGTTGCCGCGAGGCCAACTGCGCTCTTATCGGCGGTGAAACAGCCGAGCTTCCCGGCCTCTACGAACCCGGTAAATGGGACTTAGCGGGCTTTTGCGTGGGCATTGTGGATGCAGATAAAATCGTTGATGGCCGCCACTGCCGCGCCGGCGATAAAGTCATTGGGCTGGCTTCATCCGGTTTGCACAGCAATGGCTACTCGCTTGCCCGCCGCGTGTTCTCCGAGGAAGAAATCAAAAGCCGCTGGGGAAAAGAGTTGCTCAAGCCTACTGTGATTTACACACCCATTCTCCTTGAAGCTCTCAAGAAAATCAAAATTAAAGCCATGGCTCACATCACCGGCGGCGGCTTTTATGACAACATTCCACGCGTTATTCCGGATGGCCTTCAGGTGGTCATTCACAAAGGCACCTGGCCGGTGCTGCCCATCTTCCACGAGATTCAGCGCCGCGGTCAGGTAGCCGATAAAGAAATATTCCGCACCTTCAACATGGGCATTGGAATGACGGTAGTGGTAAGCCCGAAAGAAGCCGAGCCGGCCCTCAAGCTTTTCCAGAAGCTCGGCCAGAAAGCCTACCTCATCGGCGAACTGGTCAAAGGAAAACATCAGGTCGTTATAGAGTAATTCGGTGATCGCCTGGCTGATAAGCCGGCGGCTCTGAAACGTGATTACACCTGGTATTAAAAATCCCGGACACCAGAAAAGGGAAATTCTGTCCTGCTTGTAGAAAAAAACTGCTTAAAATGGTAAATTTTATGACGGATTTTTCGTGGGCGGTTAGCTCAGCTGGGAGAGCGCGGCGTTCGCAACGCTGAGGTCGGGGGTTCAAGTCCCCTACCGTCCACCATTTTTAAACTGAGCGAGAAGCAATTGCAGAATCTCTGGCTTTTGGCGCAAACAGCAGCGACCATTGGCTTTGTCCACACCGTAGTCGGACCTGACCATTATCTGCCCTTTATCGTCATCAGCCGGGCGAGGAAGTGGTCGCTTCCCAAGACGCTTTTCATCTCTTTTTTGTGCGGGCTGGGACATGTGCTGAGCTCGGTGGTTCTGGGGTTTTTGGGAATTGCCCTGGGGTTGGCGGTAGGGCATCTCGAGAAGGTGGAATCCACCCGCGGCAGCATCGCTTCCTGGCTGCTTATTGGCTTCGGTCTGGTCACCATCCTCACAATGTTGGTCATCATCAGCCTATCAGCCTGGGGTTTGAGCTTCGTGCGGCTCGGGTCTCTGGAGCGCTATTCGCACGCCCTGGCCGGCGCTATCATCTTTATTTCCGGCCTGGCCGTCCTGTTCCTCGGCCTTTAAAACGGGTGACACAATACTCATTTCCTAATTTTTAAATCATCTATCCGATTAAGTTTATTCAAGTTGTATAATAAACATATATCCTTATGTTTAAGGATTGCGATTCCGGGTTGATAGTTCCCGGCGCCAAAACTGCATCAGGGCAGGCAGATGAAGTTTATCGCTGATTGCATGGTAGGGAAATTAGCCCGCTGGCTGCGCATCTTAGGGTTCGATGTGGCTTATTTCTCGAGAATTGATGATGATAAGCTTATCGAGCTGGCTAAAAAAGGACACCGCATCATCCTGACCCGCGACCATGAGCTGATCAAGAAAGCCAGCCAGGGAAAGTCGTTGAAGCAGAAGGTTTTGCTGATTGAAAGCGAGCGCTGGGAAGAGCAGGTGGAGCAGGTGCTTGACCATTTTAAACTGCGTAACAAAATTGACCTCAACTCCCGCTGCTTAGAATGCAACAGTAAATTGAAAATCCTGCCAAAAGAGAAGGCCAAAAACCTGGTGCCGCCTTTTGTCTATAAGCAGGCTGAAGTCTTTGCTCTATGCCCGGGCTGCAGCCGCATCTTCTGGAAGGGCACCCACTTCCGCGACATGGAAAAGAAACTAAAGCGCTTTCTGAATAAAAGGAATTAAAGGAAGCCGGGGAAATCTTTTAATCTCTGACATCCAAAAATACTTGACAGGAAGATATTTCTGCTTATAATGTGAGTGAATGTTCACTTACAGGAGGAGCCGGTGAAAAAATCGGTGTTTTTTCAGACACCGGAAAGCCGCAAGGGCGATATTATTACCGCGGCCTTAAAAATCATAGACGGCAGCGGCATCAAGGGACTGACGGTGGCCAGGCTGGCTCAGGAAGTGGGCTTTGTGGAATCAGCCCTCTACCGGCATTTTAAATCCAAAAGGGACCTGATTGCTTTTATTCTGGATAACACTCTGGAAGAAGCCAGAAGCCATTTTGAAGAGGTAGAAGAAAACCTGGCTGATGTTTTAGAGGCTCTGAAAAAACTCCTCTATCTCCACCTGAACTTTTTAGAGCAGTATCCGGGTATCTTCAAAATCATCTATTCTGATGAAATTCACCTTGGCGATGAGGAACTTCTGGGCAAGCTGGACCTGCTGACTTCGGGGATAATCAACTTTATCAAAAAAATAATTCAAAAAGGGAAAGAGCAGCGAAAGTTAAAGGCGAACCTCGATCTAACCATCGGGGCCATTCATTTTCTGGGCCTGATCTACACGGCTTTTTCTTACTGGACAATTAAGAAGCGTAAGGGATCACTTAAAAAAATAGGCGAATTGCTTCTTGAACAGTATTTAGAGGGAGTAAGAGCTTAGGACTTTTTCAAAGCTATTACTGAGAAAAATCTGAGGAAAAAGCTGAAGATAACTTGCTTAAATGATTTGAGTGAGTGAAAGTTCACTCTGGAGGCCAGTGATGAGGGAAAAGCTGTATCAGCGGCTGATTAAAGCCAGCTGGCTGGTGATTCTGGTTATCATTCTTCTGACTGTGTTCTTTGCCTTCCAATTCAAACATCTTTATTATCAAAACAAATTCACTACCTGGCTGCCGCAGGAAGACCCGGTGGTTAAACTTCTGCTGGATACCGGCGATAAGTTTGGCTCAAACGAAATGGTGCTGGTAACCATAAGAGCCAGACAGGGAGAAACTTTCCGGCCAGAGATACTCCAGAGCCTGAAGCAGGCCACCGAAGAACTTAAAACTCAAAGAGAAGTTTTTTATGTGACCTCGCTCATCTCAGCTCCTTATATTCAGAAAACAGAAGAAGGTCTGAGCGTTTCCGATTTTCTGGAAGAGATACCAGCCTCTGCGGCTGAGCTTAAAAATAAATTAAAAGAAGCTCTGTCCAAAGAAAGCTACATCAGCACTTACATCTCGCCCGATGGCCGCTGGCTCGGAGCGGCTGTCTATCTTCGAAGCGGAGTTGACAGTGCCAAAGCCTTTGACCAGGTGGTGCGCCGCATCACTGAAAAGCATTTAGCGGATAAAGCTGAAATTCATTATGCCGGCGAGCCCTGTTTTACCTATTATGCCGATAAATATTTAAAAAAAGACCTGACACTTCTTGTTCCGGTCATTGTCCTGACCATTCTCCTGATTCTCTATCTAAGCTTCAGAAAATGGAGGGCTGTTTTTCTGCCCTCCCTGGTTGTCTGGTTGACCACAGCCTGGGTATTCGGCCTGATGGGTATTTTCCGGGTCCCGATGAACCTGGTGACGCCAGCTCTTCCGGTGCTGCTTATAGGCTTGGGTTCAGCTTATGGCATTCACGTCGTCAGCTCAATTGAGCAGAATAGAACCGGCGGCGGCAGCAAAATTGAGTGGATTTCGCGAAGCACAGCGCGAGTGGCTCTGCCGGTATTTATGGCTGCCATCACCACAATGGTGGGCTTCGCCTCGTTCCTTACGGCCAAGCTGGGCCTGATCAGCAATTTTGGTATCTTTGCCGGAATCGGAGTCATCATAGCCATGCTCCTGGCCTATGCCTTGATTCCTGCATCCTACTATCTTCTTCCTGAAAGTCAGGGTCAGGTTAAAGATCACGCCACTTCTCTATTCAACCCGAACCTTTTTGATGGGCTGGCCAGAGCAGTCGTCAAAAAATCCAGACTTATAATTCTGCTGGGAGTAGTTATTTTTATCTTCTTCGTTTTCTGGATTCCTACCATTAGGCGAGAGGTCAATTTTACTGCCTACTTCCCGCCCTCGAGCGAACCACGACAGGCCGATGTGGTGGTAAAGGAAAATTTTGATGGAGCTTCGCCTCTCAACATTTATTTTCAGGCTCCAAACCTGCGTACTGCCAGCGTTTTGCGAATCATGCGGCGAACGGAAAATTTCATGGCTTCTCTGCCCCAGTGCGGACTGCCCCTTTCAGCTGCCGAGCTGGTGGAAGAGCTCAACGAAAAGATGAATGGCCGCTTCTCGCTGCCCGAAACGGATGGTCAGGTGGCCAATC
>Ga0315280_10011912_pt1 | contig 10608 bp, 12 predicted proteins | sample YL17G06_40_MG_FD_203697 | JGI IMG/M metagenome (GOLD analysis project Ga0315280, IMG submission 203697) | Sediment microbial communities from Yellowstone Lake, YNP, Wyoming, USA - YL17G06_40 | ecosystem: Environmental > Aquatic > Freshwater > Lake > Sediment | place: USA: Wyoming | collected... | reverse complement strand
ACATTTCAGAAGACATCGTTGACGCTATGGGATTAGGCTACTGGCAAGGCGCACACCAAGTCAACGATCAGGAACTTCTGGAAGCCGACGTAAACAGGTACTACGACGTTTACGGGAAAGAAACTGACTATCGACAAATGGAGCTGCTCATAACAGACTTCCTGATGACAGCCAAGAAGGGTTTTCCATACACTTCAGCTGAGCTCATGCACCTTTTTGGGAAGTATTTGAACAAGAAAGGCGTGAAAAGCATAGTTGCCGCCGCAGCAGCACACAATGTCCCAGTCTTCTGCCCGGCAATAACAGACAGCGCCTACGGAGAAACGTTCTTGATGGCCAAGAACCAAGGACACCCAATCATGCTAGACGAGGTCAGAGAATTCGACCAGTTCGTCAGCATAGGCGAGAAAACAAAAGAAGTCGGCGTCATCTACATCGGCGGAGGCGTGCCAAAAGACTTCACACAACTTCTGGCCATATCCGTCTCACCGAGAACGATGGACAAGGGCGTCCGAGGAAGAAAAGGGCACCTTCGAAAGGGATTGAAAGAATACTATTACCCCCACCGTTACGCGATCCAAATCACAACTGATTCGCCGCAGTGGGGCGGCCTCTCAGGCTGCACGCTGGAAGAGGCCATAAGCTGGGGCAAAATCGACGAAAAGGGCAAAAGGGCAGTATGCTACTGCGATGCCACGATTGCTTTGCCCCTAATAACGCATGCTCTTAACGAAAGAGTGAAAACCAAGCGAAAAGCGCCAGACCTCTCGTGGCTGTTCAAAAGCGTCTCCTAGGCTGTTCCTACCCTATCTAAAAGCGCACTCACCATTATCGGCAAAATCACCGACGCGTCGCCCTCAATCATAACACGCTTTGCCTTAGCACTAATTTTCCCCCATGACACCGCTTCACGTGGCCTTGCACCTGACAGACTGCCATCCCATTCGTCTGCAGTGCTTACGTACACGGCGTAGTCCAGCCCATCTTTGAACTGATTCCACCAAATCGTGTGATGCTTAGATATTCCACCACCTACGATCAAGGCTCCAGTCTTCTTGGCTGTAAACACAATATCATTCAGCTCGCCAGAATCCTTCAGAATATTAATCCTGAAATCGTGGTCCTGTGAAAAGAGCCACATCTGATAGCCCACTGCACCGTCTGTGATGCCCGGCACATAGACCGGAATGTTCTTCTTCGCTGCCCAGTAGAGGATTGAGCTTTCATTGCATATGCGCTTTCCAATCTCACGACAAAGCTGGCTGCTTGAAACTTCCTTAATCCCTTCTTTCCACAAGTCTTGCAGCAAGCCCTGCATTTTCTGTTCGATTATCATGCCATAACTCTCGTTTGGAACGAGCACGTTTCCCAGCCGGTTTATGTTTTCTTCGTGAAGCTTGACATCGTTCATGACGAACGAGCCCCTGTAGTATCGCTTCCAGCTTCTGGCAACGTCATGATCGAGTGTTCCGCAGGTGGTGACAACAACGTCAACAAGCTTCCGCTTCACCAGCTCTCTTAAGGCTCCTCTGGTTCCTGTTGCCACGAGATTGCCCGTGAAAGAAAGAAACTTCACGCAATTACGTGCCCTGATCATGTGCTCCAGAATGTTTGTGCCTGTCGCAAGTTTTCCAGCCGTGAAACCCCAAGCCTTTCCCATCTGCAGAACAAGCTCGTTGACTGACATGCCCTTTGAAAAATCGTAGTCTTCAACGGCATCTTTCAACACTTAACATTTTCCCCTTTGGCCTCAGAATAGGTCTTGTAGATAGCTCCAGCCGCTTCCTTAATAGCCGCCCTTTCCGGCTCGGTTATCAGGTCCCACAGGTCCGGTCCTAATGATTTCGCGATCCTTGCTGGCACAGTGACATAAACAGGTTCAGGCGTCGTGTCAAACTTTCTGAGCCTTGAATAACTCAACACTCTGCCTGTGTTCAGCATAATTCCCCGAATTATCTCGATGAAAGAACCTGCAGGGCCGTGTCTTGTTCCGCCCAACACGCGTATGATTTCCCTGCTGACTTCCTTCACATAGTTCTCGCATGCCGCTCGGTCCAATGTCTTCTTGGTCTTCTTCAAATATTCGTCCAGTGCTACCCCGTCAACCTTGACGGTGCTCCAAAGTGGGACTGCAGCCTCGCCATGCTCACCGCCCACAAAAGCTTCAATCAAGCCGATTTGAACGCCCAGTTTCCTGCCTAGTATGGTTCTAAACCTTGACGTTTCAAGGTTCGTTCCAGTTCCTATTACTGGCCTTTTGCCACGGGCAGCCTTGTTAGCCAACGTGGCCATGGCATCCACAGGATTTGTGATCACAAAATACCACGCTCTAGGATTATTGTCAACTGAATTCTCCGCAATCTCAGTAACTACGCTGGCGTTTCTTGTCGCAAGGTCTCTTCTGCTCATTTCAGGCGTCCTTGGAAAACCTGCAGCAATCACAATCAAATCAGCGTCATTAACCTGGCTACTCTTAGTGTAAGCGTTTATTTTGATGTCAAAACCATGGTTTCCGATTGCGTGGTGCATCTCCTCCTTAGTCATGTCAGCAATTCCAGGTGCACTGTCAACCAGCGACAACTCAGTCACGTATCTTTCAAAGATGAGGGTGAAAGCAACTTCGCCACCTACTCTGCCCGTACCCATAACCGCGATATGAGCCATAATCACACTTCCAAAAGCAAATTCAGCTTTTGCCTTTAATAAAGCAAGTGCTTGACTAGCACAAGCCTTGCGCAAACCAACACTTCTCTAGTCTGTCTTCGCCAACGCCTGAACTTTAGTTTCACTTACCTTAAACAGAATTATGATGGCCATTGGAACCGTTAATCCAATAGCTACGTAGAATGGAAGCTGGGGAAGCAGATTATAGAAAAAGTTGCCCAGCAGCATGCCTATTCCCGTAAAGATGTAGCCCATGAAGTTGAGAAACCCTCTCACTTTGCCTCTATTTTCAGGCTTCACAAGCTCCGCCGTAAGAGTCATAGCCGAGGACATGAGCAGCAGGAAAACTATGCCATTGAGACACATCGAAATCATCACAGTCACAAAGTTGCCATGAGCAAAAAGCAACGCCGACGCAGCAAATGCAAACGGTGCAATCAGAAGAGGAATCTTGGGGCCGATTCTGTCAATCATCTTTCCTATTGGAATAGAGGCGGCCATCATAGTCAACAAAAGCGGAATGAAAGCAAGCCACCACAGATCTTCAGGAATCCCAAGTGTATTTATCGCGAACAGCGCATTAATCACGCTAACCTGCGCATTTGCAAACATGAACACTATCTGAACACAAAGCAGCCACAGCACCGACCGAGGCACAGTCTTCCAGACATTTATGCAGCATTCTTTGAAAGCTTGAGGATACGAGGAGAGGAAATATCTGAAGCGAATAGGCTCAGAATTCGTCATGGTCTCCTTCAGCCTAAGCCGCCATATTGCCGCAATAAGATAAAGAACCAACACGAAAAGGTAGACTATTCTCATGCCGAGAATGAGCCCGAACTGCAGCAAAACAAGACCGCCGATCACGGGACCAGGCGTATTGAATGTTCCATGAATCATCTGTATCAGCGAAGAACCTACTCCCCTACGCTCCGCCGGAAGAGAATCCTGAACCATCGCAAAAAGAGCCGGTTGATATATCAAGCATAGGCCTTGTATGATAGTTCCAATCAATATGAAATGCCATGTTGGGGCAAGTGCAAAGAAAATGAAAGAGAAGGCCAGCCCGAAAGTCATCGTCGATATAAGCCACCTTCTTCCGTATCTGTCTGCAAGGTAACCTCCTGGAAATGACACTGCGGCCATCGCGAGAAAGTTGGCGAGCCCAATGATTCCCAACGCCATAGGAAACTGTTCACCCCCGAGAGCTTGAACGTAAGGTTGATAGTATGGGACAGGTGTTTCCATAGCGATGTCCATTATCACCCAGCTTATGATGAGAATCCGATAGTTGCCTGTGATGAACGAGAACTCTCGTCTGAGGATGTCGCCCAGGCCCATCAGCTTCACTTTTTTCGGTTAAAAATAGAAAGAGACTCGTATAAGGCTTGATCTCTCTGCACGTGCCAATTTGTTTGATACAAGAAGGAGTAGCTGATTACGAGGTGAATAGCTGCCCGCGCTCTGCTTCTCATGCGATCATTACTAGATTGCTTTTGCACTCGTACCCGAGTTTTCCGAACAAATCCACAAACCATTTGGGGCATCCTTCGCCCAGAGTTATGCCTGTCGCGTTGTGAAAAACGGCAAAGTCAATGATCCTCTTGGCTGCACTCATCCAGTCTTCTTTCTCACCTTTGCGATGGACATAAAGCTCCTTTATCATGAGCATTCCGTGGCGCCTGTCCATCTTGGCATCGATGAAACCTAAGAAGTTCGTGCCATACAGTATAGATATTTGCCAACGCATCTTCTTCTTCTGGAAATATTCTATCGAAAAGGAGTAACCAAACACGTTGCTCAGCCATTTTCTATCTCTTATCAAGTTGTCCATGGGCGAGAGTAGAGCCACGTTTTTCTCTTCCTCAAGTTTCTCAATCAGTGCGAAGTCTTCGTCGGTTACCCACTGAAAACTTTTCAACCCATCCACTTTTACCTTTCTAACCACCCTTTGCGTTTCAAGCTGATTTAGAATGCTTTCTGTTTCCTTAGTCCTATAACCCGTCCAATAGCCTACGTGACTCGTTGACGCTATTCCAAACGCTGAAACTACCCTCTGCACTAACCAATTTCTTGCGGCTTCTTCGTCGACACTCTGCAGATCAAGGCCTGGATGAAGACCGCCAAATAGACAATAGTAGGGCATCCGAAAAATGCCTGGTTCCCTTCTCGCAATAGCTGTTTTGCCGGCGTAGAAAAGGGCTCGCAGTTTTGGATAGGAAAAATCCTTCAGGCTTACCCTACCTTGGCTTTTGATCTTATCAACGATCTCCTGGGCATCTTGTTGAGAAAGCTTGTCTATGGCTTCTTGAATCCATCCTTTCCTGAAAACGCATTGCACTGCCTGATAATAGTACGGAAGTTCCTCCACCGGAACTATGTTTAGGGTTTGCCTCATAAGCACGAATTCTATCAATTCTCTCTTATCGTACAAGGCTTCGTCCAAGAAATCCTTTTTGAAATTTCCGATACGATTCCAGAGGGTTAGATAATGGGCTTGCTCAACAACCGGAAGAGGATCGTACTGTACGCCACATAACTTCCCTACGGCCTGAACAACCTGCTTGGAACCATTTGTAGTCTGTTGTGAGAGCATTTGCTTCTTGAGAATGAGTCGTTTGGCCATTTCAAGCGGAACACTACTCATTCATGTGCCCTCGCGATAAACCACATGCCATTTCATCTTACTGTTTCGCTTTTGCTATGAACAATCTGCGAGAAACTGCTAGTCAACCAAGTATGCAATGATCTTTCCATACACGTCTTTGTTTCTGAGATCTTCGTAGCCCGCGTAGATACTTGGGTTATCGTTAACTTCGACAACTACGTACTCGCCGTTCACTTCCTTAATGTCCACTCCGTAGAGCCCATGGCCAATCACTGCGCATGCTTTTAACGCTACTTCTTTCAGTCTTGCTGGCGCGTTTTCTCTTTTCATCGAAAATGTTCTGCCCCATATTACTGTAGGCTTGCCTCTGAGCTTGGCGCCGTGCTTCCACCTGCCCTTCGGGATCATATACTTGCAAACGTACAGGACTTCATCGTTAAGCACTCCGACTCTCCAGTCGAAAGCCGTAGGCATAAACTTCTGCACAGCCAAGACGTCGGACCTCCTGAAGAATCTCAAGGCAACTTCGCGGAAGCTCGTTTCACATGCAACTTTTTCCACGTATCTTGAGAAGCTCGTGTACGGGGCTTTCACCACGACTGGTTTCCCGAACTCTCGGAAGATCTCTACTATCTGTTTGTGATGGAACTCTTCCTTGTTGATGAAGATCGTAGGAATGTGGGGAATGTTGTACTTTTCGAAAAGCGCATATTGGTGGATCTTGTTTCCGCAGATTTGAATTGATTCCGGATCGTCAACCACTTTTAGGCCGAGTTCGGAAGCGGTTCTGGAAACCACGTATGCTGTAAACAGCGGATCTGTTGTGGCTCTGATGAAAACCGCATCGTATTTCGGGATTGCTGAAACGTTTTCCCTGAACATGAAGTCGAATTCATGGCCTGCCCTCGCTGCTGCTTGCTTGAAGTTCTGAAGTGCCTTTTCCTCTCTTGGATCCGAAAAATTATATTTTTCGACGAAACAGGCTATCCTAGCCAATCAAGCGTTCACCTAGGTTCGACATCTGACAAATCTCCTCCGAGATGGTCTTCATATCGTATGGGGAAATCTCTTCCTTCTTCAAAGGTTGAAGTCCGCACAGAAAGGCCTCCTGGTCAACACGTTGGACGTGCAGTTTGCATACTGGAATCTTGAAAACACTGTAAGCTTTCTCCGAAATCTCCTTGATAGTCTGATCTTGTTCACACTTGCCGAAAATGGATTTGAAAGAGATCATTTCTCCCCTCAGAGGCTGCACGCACACTGCGAACTTGTAATTCATCCCCAGACTTTTTACTCCTCTATAGAGTGCACTTTTATTTCTTGCGGTCTTAAATCCGTCATAAGAGAACGGGTTGACCGCAAAGACCACCACTGGAAAATCAAATGCGGCCATTATCCGTTTTACAGAGTCCGTCACCAAGTACGGAAGAGTTGGAATTCCACCTTTCGAAGCCTTCAGCAGCAGGATCGGCGTTCTGTTGGCGTCGATTATGCTTTCGCTTGAGGGAATCACCTTGTTGCCCAGAACCTCAGCATGCATGGAAACGTAATACCCAGTTTTCAAGTAGCGATAATCATTGTTAACGTTGAGAACAAAGTCTTTAATTGAGGATCGCAGGAACGCCGTCGGCTTCATTATGGACGTGCCTTTTGCCAAGCTGATGTTTGAGACAACCAGCAACCATTTGACACCAGACGATTGAAAACACGCTATTAGCGCTGCTGTATTTAAAATTAACTGCACGTTTATATTCAATTTAGGCAACTGCTTAGCAAAAGAGGAACTAACACGTACAAACCCCTCCAAGTGCTAGGCCCGGAGCACGAGTTCTCAATAGTGAACAATGAACTGAAAGCTCAACCCATCGTAGACAAAATCATGAAAGATTTCCACGGCAGAATCGTCAATTTTGTACAACTCCCAAATTTCACGTTTGGAAAGGAACTCCAGCTACACGTGATGGAAATCAAGCCTAACGCCCCATTCGAATCGCCTGCAGACTTCGAAGTAACTATGCAGGAAGCAGTGCTAACGATGGAAGATTTTCTGCAACGCAAGTACCACGCACATCTCTTAGGAACCGGCATGCACCCTCTGCTTAGACTCGAAGAAACAGGCATCTGGCCTCATCGCCACAGACAAATCTACCAAGCCTACAGCAAGATATTCAATCTAAAACGCCACGGCTGGCTCAACATCCAAAGCTTCCAGCTGAACCTGCCATACTCAAACGAAGCAAACGGAGTCACGCTCCACAACATCCTGGCATACGTCTGCGCGTACCTACCAGCCATCGCCGCTTCTTCACCCGTTTACGAAGGCGCACTCGGAAAGAATGTCGACAATAGACTCCATTTCTACGCGGAGAACCAGAAGGAAATCACATCCATCACCGGAGACGTGGTTCCAGAGTACACTTCTTCCATCACCCAATATGAGAAATCCATTATCGGCAGGTACTCTTCAGACTTAGCAGCGGTTGGCGCTGACAAAACCATTCTGAACAGAGATTGGGTCAACAGTCGAGGCGTCATCTTCCGGTTTGACAGACGAGCTCTCGAGACAAGAGTAATGGACGAGCAAGAATGCGTAAAATCAGACGTGGCATTAAGCTGCTTTATCAGAGCAACTTCAAGAGGATTGATGAAGCAAGAAGTCAAGCTCCCAACTCACGAGGTCTTGGTAAAAGACTTCAACTCAATTGTCATGACCGGGCTGGACGCCAAAGTGCAACATCCAAGCAACCAGACCGCACGTGAGACTTGCCAGCATCTCCTGCAGATCGCCTGGAAGAACGCGACCGCAGAAGAGAAAGAATACATCCCACTAGTGCAGAAGAGAATAGAGCACGGAAACCTGTCAGAATGCATACGGAAAGCAATCGAGACCAGAAGCCAAAAAACAGATCTCAAAGAGGCAATAATAAGCGTCTACTCGAGACTCACAGAAAACCTTATGGATAATAAACTCTTCTTCTAAGACAACGATGGAGAGGCTTCCTGTGCCACGCAAAAGCGAAAGCAGCAGACAGAACAGCTTCTTCGAAGTCTGCAGTCAGTGCAAGAATAGCTTGAGCTGCTGCTTCGGCACGAGACCACCAATCACCCCTGAACGAAGAAAAACAATAGAAGCCTATTTAAAAAGAGAGCACATCCCCATTGCAGACGCCTTCGCAAAGACAGAATACGTATTTCCAAGAGAAAAGCCCGACGGCTACTGCGTGTTCTGCGACGCAAAAGCTGGAAAATGCTTGATCCACCCAGTCAAACCTGAAACATGCGTAGCAGGACCGATAACCTTCGACATGAACAAGAAATCTGGCAGAATCGAGTACTACATCAAAATGGAAAAGATATGCCAGCTAGCAGCAATCGTGTACAGGGACAAGGAACTGCTGGAGAAGCATTTGGAATCTGCCAAGAAAGAAATAGTCAGGCTTGTAGATGGGCTCACCCGCGAACAGCTAGAAGCCATTCTGAAGAAAGATGAGCCCGAAACGTTCAAAATAGATGAAGATCCCATCGGAAGAGACGACAACGCATGAAGCTGCTCCTCGAGGAAGAAAAGCTGGAGAACACGATAAAGAGAACACCGCAGAATTCGTTTACCGTTCTTGACTTCATTGAAGCAGTGAAAAAAGCATACCCCGAAGACTGGAAAAGTCTGGTCGAACGGTTTGGCGTATTCGGCCAAGAACAAAAATACACTGTGGCCACTTATCTCTCTAATAGGCTTGACGTCTACTCGCAGAAGCCTGACTCGCTGCTGCATCGCTTTACGAGGTACAGTGAAGGCAAGTTTAAGGACTACAGAAGGCCTACTGAGGAAGAGAGGAAACACTTTGGTAGCCCTTGGATTGCGGTATTCAGAAAGAAGGAACAGCAGGGATGATAGATGAATTTTAGGTTTGCACACAATAACTTCAACGTGTTAGATTTGGAGAAGAGTATTGCCTTTTACAAGAAGGCTTTGAATCTGAAAGAAGTGCGGAGATACGAGGCGCCAGACAAAAGCTTCACGCTTGCGTTCCTCGGAGATGGCGAGAGCACTCATAGGCTTGAGTTGACTTGGATGAGAGACCGGAAGGAACCTTACAGTTTGGGCGACAACGAATTTCATCTTGCCTTCACAACTGATGATTTTGAAAAGGCCCACGAACTGCATGAGAAGATGAAATGCATATGCTATGAAAACAAGGCGATGGGTATCTATTTCATTGAAGACCCAGACGGCTACTGGATCGAAATAATCCCAGCTAAGCACTAGACTGTAATTCGTGCGCCTACATCATCGTTTAGGATCAATAACTAACTCGCCAAGACTAAGATGGCCTATGAGACTCGCAGTCCTGTTTTCAGGGGGCAAGGACTCAACGCTCGCCTTGCTCAAAGCTTCGGAGAAAGAAGAAGTTGTCTGCCTGATTTCTATACTCTCCAAAAACAGGGAGAGCTACATGTTTCACACTCCGAACATCGGGATAACTAAGCTTCAAGCTGAAGCCCTAGGTTTGCCGCTTATTCAGAAATCGACCGAAGGCGTAAAAGAGGAAGAGCTTGAAGACTTGAAAAAAGCCGTAGAACAGGCCAAAGAGAAGTTCAGGATTGAAGGAGTAGTCACAGGAGCTGTGGAATCAGTTTATCAAGCAGAGAGAATTCAGAGAATATGCCATGAACTTGATCTTTGGTGTTTCAACCCTCTGTGGAAAAGAAACCAGCAAGAGCTGCTAGAGGAAATCATAGAGAAAGGTTTCAGAGTGATCATTTCAGGCGTCTTTGCCTATCCCTTAGACAAGTCCTGGCTTGGAAAAGAAATAGACGAAGAGCTGACGGGGAAACTGGTGAGGCTTCAAAAAGAGTATGGAATAAGCCCTTCAGGCGAAGGCGGCGAGATAGAGACAACAGTCTTGGATGCCCCTGTGTTTGGGGAGAGAATCAGAGTTCTTGATTTCGCCATCGAAGAAAGTGGCAATTCCGGAGTTTTCCTGATCAAGAAGGCAAGGTTAGCAGAAAAATGATATCGATCATTGACATGAACTACAAAAAAGATTCACTGGGATTCCACGAATTTGTCCTGCCCATAATCACCATAATCAAAAACATACAGGAATACGAGGTAAAACACTATTCTGAAGTCGGCCAAACAGACACAGACAATTGCACGGGCATCGTCCTTTCAGGCACAGCGCTCAGGGACAAAGAAACTCTGAAACACGTTGAGGATTTCGCCTGGATAAAAGAATGTGAAAAACCAATTCTGGGAATCTGCGCGGGCATGCAGACAATAGGACTCGTCTTCGACTCCACGTTGACGGAATGCTTAGAAATTGGCATGAAAC
>Ga0315280_10011911_pt1 | contig 10608 bp, 11 predicted proteins | sample YL17G06_40_MG_FD_203697 | JGI IMG/M metagenome (GOLD analysis project Ga0315280, IMG submission 203697) | Sediment microbial communities from Yellowstone Lake, YNP, Wyoming, USA - YL17G06_40 | ecosystem: Environmental > Aquatic > Freshwater > Lake > Sediment | place: USA: Wyoming | collected... | reverse complement strand
GCACCAGAGATAGAAAGTACATACCTCGAGTGCACAGATTTGGAAACTGGGTCATATCCCAAGTATTCAGCGTGCTCTTTAGCGTGAAGGTGAGCGATGTCTGCTCAGGAATGTACTTGCTTGAAACCGAGGAAGCCAAGAAGTACCGCCTGGAAGAGACTGGGTTCAATGTCGAGATCGAGCTTGCCGCACAATCAGCTTCAAGAGAGAACCTGACTGAAGTACCGATAGACTATCGACCAAGACTAGGCCAGAAGAAGCTCAGCGCATGGAACGGCTTCTCTATCCTCCGTGCAGCCTTCAGCCTAGCGAGACGATACAACCCAATACTCCTCTACTCCAGCCTGACTGGCCTGTCCGTAGTTCCGGCCGCACTCGTGCTAGGTTGGGTGGGCTTGGAGGTAGTGACTAGGAGAGTGTGGCATTCAGGTTGGGCCCTGGTGGGGATAATGTTTCTCTTGATAGCAGCTCAGGCTTTCACACTGGCGAGTGTGTCAATCCTAACGAAACACTCAGAAATACGACTGATGGAAGAGATGAGAAGCTCAAGGCAGCAGCCAGAAAGTGCGGTCTGATTCTGCACGCTGCATGGAATCGGTTCTTCGAGTGTGGTCCGATGTCATTGACGCGCGGAGCTTGTCATGTTGAACCATACTTGCAACCATGCCACTCTCCGTTCGTTGCCACTCGACCATCCGAACTGCAATGTCTCTGACTGTGGTTCCCAAGTCCAGAGTTCCAAGATCACTCTGAAGTTATGTCCGTCGAGGGCGGTGAGGCCAGGAACTTGGTGAGTTTCATTGTTGATCTGCATCTCTAGAATGCGTGTGGATCCCTCTGGCATGTCAGCGTTGACAATCTGCCAGAAGAACGGCATCTCCCATGTCTCGTTGTCTTGGATGAAGCGCCGGAATTCAGTCACAAGTGGGGCCGGAGATGGCTGCGCCTGTAGGTCATCGGGGGGTCTGATTGTTTGGTTGGCGAGCTTGATTCTGATGACGACGAGTTGCACTGAGCCCATGGAGTCTGTTACCCCGACATGCCATCGAACAAGATCCCCTACCCCGATGTTTGGATCGTTGTTCGGATAATAGTCTGATAGCAACCGGTTCGCGCCGAGGACGTAGAGTTGGAAGAACTGTTCGCGTGGGCGCGGAGTCGTGGTGACATAGGCGACCATCTCGAAGACTATCAGAGAGGTGAGAAAGACAACGAGCAGACGGCGCCTGTTTTGGGAAACCACTTGTTTCAACTCACTTGCGAAAGACCCTCATCTGGAAAGTGCGCTTGATCCGATACCTTCGCGAAAAGCTCACCCCAAGGACAAAGGCGAGAGTTGAAACGATCGCCAGTATTCCAGCGGAAAGATACGCAAACAGGCTATTGTTGAACGTTCTGCTCGCGGCTATGACTTCAAGCTGTCCAGCCTCGGTCTCAACTCGACCCAGTGTTTCGTCGGCCTGAGCAAGCAACTCCGCTTTTCGCTGGCCGTCAGATGCCGGTGCCCCTGTCGCCTGCTCGTCTAGCTGAAGCGCCTTGTTCAAAAGAAGAACGAGGCCAGCGGTTTCCTCGTGTGTTGCGCCAGCAGCCTCAGCTTGACGAACCAGAACAAGCGCCTTGCTGAGTCGTGGCTGGAGCGTTTCGCTTGGCTGGGATGCCGCGATCATTGCCTGAACCGTCAGCAGAACTAGGCATACGAGGATAATGCATATGACAGGCGACCGCTTGATTCGTGCCATGTAGTCACCATGGATCTATTGTCCACATGCGAATTTAGCGCTAGCGCAGGAATGCATGTTTGAAGCAGACCAGGCCCGATCAGATTAGGAGCGAAAGACTGGACGAGCAGGCTTTAGCATATCTCAAGGAGAAACGATCCACGAGCGTTGAGGAACTATACGATACGCTTAAGGCTGCAACGCCGTCGGTCACCAAGGCTGAGATTGCCGACGCAGTCTGGCGACTGGTTAGGAGGGAAGAGGTCGAAGTTGAAGATGATCCCCCAGCCGCGAAATCCCTGCGAGAGTATCTGGGTTTCTGGGAAAGGAATACCTCTTTGTACATTGTGCTGGCTGTCTCTCATGCGATGTTGTTTCTGGTCTACGTCGTGTCCCCCAGTTCTCCGCTGGTGGTTCTCCGATGGGTGCTGGGCTTTGCGTTCGTACTCTTCCTTCCCGGTTACCTAGCGATCGAGGCTCTCTTTCCGAAGGGTCGAGAGTTGGATTCGCTGGAACGACTTGCCTTTAGCGTTGGGCTAAGTTTGGCCCTGGTTCCTCTGATCGGGCTGTTCCTGAACTATTCGCCATGGGGGCTCAGGCTCGATCCGATCATTATCTCACTAACGATCCTCACGATAGGATTGGCTGTAGTCGCCTTGGTCAGACGCTTTAGGTTGTCCGTAGAAAGGTTTGACTTGCAGCACCTCAGCTAGATCAATGCAGGAAAACGAGGGGCATGTCTGATGGAAAGAATACCACGCACCAGACAAAGTGCAGTTGCATGCCCTTCATGCGGCGCACGGAGAATACTTCTTGAGGCACTTTACTGCGATCGATGCGGAAAACGGATTCCCGACTCCCTGATCAAGAAGCTTCAAGAGGAAAAGGCTGTCAAGCTTCAAGGACCGTCTGCGACTACCGAAGCCATCCCGTCACCAGGCCCGTCGGATCGAGTCGATCAGTCCACCCCGACACCAAGCTTGAGTGACAGCACGGACAAGAGTCACGCCGAGACTACTGTGCAGGGGCGAGAGATGTCCCACATCGAAGCACAAGCACCACCTGCGGGTCTCTGGAGCGGAGAGCGAATTCTTGGAATGTCGCTAGCTGCTTTCGGGGTCGTTACAGCGCTCGCGAGCGCATTGGTCGGAACCTGGAACCTCGGTGGACTTGGGCTTGCTTCGTTTCTGATCGGCTTACTGTTGGTCTTCCTTAACTCCCGACCATCTTACGCTCCCGAGATGGTAGAAGCATCCGTGCTCTCGTCCCTCGCAAATCTCGAGCGTGTTCTGCGTGAGCTCGCTCCAGAGACCAGAGCCCTATACCTGAGGATCCGTGATCGACTTGACGTACCGATGGTGTTTATCTCACTGGAGGAGAATCCGGCTTCCTCCTTCGAATTGAGCCCTGCCAACCAGGATCGGTTCCTCGTACTGGACTCTGATGATCCGCACAAGACAGGCTTGCTACTTGAGGCTCCCGGAGCCTCGCTGCTCGCCCTGATGGAGAAGGAATCTGGAGTGAATTTCATCGACCTCACCCAAGAGGATTTTCTTGATCAGCTCAAATCATGCATGATCGAATCTCTGGAGGTAGCTGCCGATGTCAAGGGCGCTGTCACACCAGGAGGCGTGAAGTTCAGAATCAAGGACGACTCCTTGCGCGGGCTCTCACAGTCTGTGGCAAGATCTGCTCCGAATGTTGCATCTCGACTAGGTTGCCCAATATGTAGCGCCGCAATATGCGCGGCAGTGAAGGCCATGAAAAGCGACATGATAGTGGAAGAAGCAGCACATCAACTAGGATCCCACACGGTCAGCTTGCGGTTCGCCCGAGGCGCTGTCAATGAGACTAGTTGAGCAATACGTTGCATTCTATGGAATTGCGATCCTACTCAGTGGACTACTTATGATGCTCGCTGGCGTGGAACAGATCGAGGTTTACTATGCAGTGTACTTGATTGAGTTTCTTGCCGGAGTGGAACTGGTCGCTTCTCTAAGACGAAGCCTAGAAAGAAACCTGCGACCCGTTATCGTGATGTTTCTGTTAGGCTTTATCTATGTTGTTGCCCAACACATACTCCAGATTCTTGGCTAGCTTGAGGGAGTCAAGGCGAAGCCTTGCGGACGAAGACTATCGCAGCGCGTGTTGGGCTGGTGGCCTTGCTCATCATACTCGCGGCAGCCCCGCTAGCCTACCGGTATCTCGCTTTGATGGTGGGCTTGAAATCGAACTTCGGCAACACGGTGCCGGCGCTTGACTTCGCATCCGCTTCGAATACTGGCTCATCATCAGAACTGATCTTGGCCTACGGAAGTCTTGCTTCTCAACTGGTCCAGGAAGGCAACTACACGGAAGCCAAACGTCTTTTGGAAATGACCGGAGGGCTTCCTGCAAATCTCGACCCCAACCTCAGAACATACATCGCATTGATGAATGAGCTCATCCTGATTCTCGATTCACTGAAGTCCGAGTTGGAAAAACTTCAGGAATTGACTTCTGACGGCGCGCTCGCACAGGCGCGCGAGGAGATCCCGGGAATCCAAAGTCTGATGGCCGACGGTTCAAGACGCCTAGCCCTGCTGTATTCCGCCCTAGACCGGATAGGAACGATCTACCCAGTAGACATCTCAACCCAGAAACGCCGCCTTGACACTCTTTCGAGTACACTCCTGTCGTTCGAACGGCTTCTCGAGAACCTGAAGACGCAAGTCGAGGCGATGGATGGCCGTATCGTAACTCGGTTAGACTTGACAGCATCGCCCAGCCCAGTTCAGGTCGAGGAACCCTTGCAGATTTCCGGCCGGCTACAAGGCGACGGAACCAAGGTTGGCGGCCGAGCTGTTGAACTGTGGATCAATGGAATCAAAGCCGCAAACCTGACCGTGAACGATCTCGGCATCTTCGACTGGCAGTACCTGGTTTCGAGCAACACCCGAGAGGATAGACTCGACATCTACGCTCGCTATTCGCCAATCGATGATGACATCTCCAGATTTCGACCGGCGAGGTCGAATAACGTGACGGTGCCGGTATACTGCCGCCCGGTCGTACTCACGATCATTCCGCTCTCCAAGAGGGTGCTCGTCTTGGAGAACTTTACCGTACAAGGGCGCCTCACCGAGTCTCCCGGTCAACCGTTGCCTGCAGAAAGCGTGGATTTGCTGGTTGACGGAAAACGCGTCAACAGCTCCATGACGAACTCAACCGGCATGTACAGCATAGATGCATCTTTGCCTCCGGGTGCCCTGGAAGGTGATCATCAATTGTACACTCGGTTCGAGCCGAGAGACGGCATCTATGCATCTGTCGCCAGCAATGAGACTGCAATCCAGGTATACTACCTTAGACCCGGCATAAGCCACTTCTCGCTCTCTGGCGTCGCCATCGTCAACGGCGAATCTGTCGCTATCTCAGGGCAGCCAGCACAGATGGAGGGGAAGCTAGAGATAGACTCGAAACCTTTCGGCCAAGGTTTGTTGATTGCATACTTGGCGGGTCGTGAGGTGGGTCGAGCGCTCTCGGGAGCGGACGGCGTCTTTCGCTTCCCCATTACGATTCCGTACGATACTTCGGACGAAAGCAAGATCGAAGTAGTCTTCGCTCCAGCAGAGCCATGGATCGTTCCTAGTACGGCGTTCTTAGTTCTAAGAGTTCTCAATTCGGTAGTAATCAGCTTGGCAGTTGGCGCCGGCATATTCGCTGTCTTGGTGTTTTCGGGAAGGCCAATTGATCCGCGTTCCACATTACTCCGGCGAGCGCGCCCACGGAGGCGGGCGGGGACTGAGACTACTGTTGTGGAGACGCCTGCAGTGGAAGAGAGAGCAGCCGCAGCTCCATCATTGTCAAGTCTCAGTGACTTCAAGCTCGAACTTGAGCTGGAGCTCAAGTTCGACGATCCGCGTGCCTTCGTAAAGATCGCGTACCAAGAAACAACACGCATGCTTTCGCAAGTGCTGGGCGTCAGGCGTGGTCCCTCAGAGACGCCTAGAGAATATGCGGTCCGAGTTCTGGATAGACTCGGGGTCGCCGCTTCTTCCCTCTCAGCGATCACCCAGCTATTCGAACTTGCAGAATACAGTCAGCATGCGATCTCCCGCTCAGAAGCGGAGGAAGGAAGAAACCATGCATTCCGAGTGGCGGAGGAATTGGATACGAGGGTCATATATTGAGACTACGTGCAGTGGCTTCAGCGCCTCTGCTTGGAGCGCTTCTATTGGCACTTGCACTTTCGGTCGTCTGGGCTGCCAGTTCGCCGATAGACGATCCCTATTCCACACTAAACACTGGCTGGGATGGGACAAGTGGTCTCGCCAAGCGAGGCTTTCTTGCTGTGAACGAGGACCTCGAAATGATGTCCTCGCTAACAAATGGCAGCGAGGTTCTGCTGGTTCTGGGGCCTAGCCGGCAATTCAGCAGAATCGAAGCAGATTCCATTGAGAGCTTCGTCCGGCAAGGGGGCTTACTAGTCGTCGCTGACAATTTCGGCTCAAGTAATAGTCTATTGGATCTACTTCGGCTACGTGTCAGGCTTGACGGCAGACTCCTTATCGACCCACTCTTCTATCGGAAGCAACCGGCATTCCCGGTCGTCTCAGACTTCTCGCCATCTGAGCTGTCGACAGGTCTAGGCGCGCTTGTGTTGGACTATGCGACAGTTCTGAACATAACGACTGCGGATGGAGTTGGGGTTCTTGCAAGGTCATCGCCCTTCAGCTTCCTTGACTCAAACAAGGATGGCAAGAAGAATCCAGAGGAGCCTTCTGGACCTTTCCCGATTCTGGCTGAGTTATCGCTTGGGCAAGGAGCGATTGTATTGTTCGCCAGCCCAGCTTCGTTTGCGAATGGGCTGATAAGCGAGGAGAGCAACAGTGTCTTGGTCGAGAACATCGTTGGGGGCCGCTCCCAGTCTGGACATCAGGCTGGTCTCTTGTTGGACCAGACGCATCTACAGCCCTCCTCCTTCACGCCAGCGAAGAGGATGGCTCAGCAACTGGTGGCATCGGTTCTGGAGGGGGGCATGCCGCTGTCACAGAAATTGGGCTTGGCAGGACTTGCGATCGTGCTGGTCGCAGCTCGGTACGTGTACAAGAAGCCTCATGAAGAGACACTGGAGAAGACTGAGCGCTGGCGGACCGTTCGGTCGACGTATGTTGAGCAGGTGTTACGCTTGCATCCGACTTGGGATCGAAAGAGGCTAGAGTACGTGGCAAATGAACTTGAGGCATGCATGAAATGGAGGCAATTGAATGAAGGAGAATGAAGCGCTGCCCGATTGGGTTAGGCGTATGCCGACGCAGATCCTTGACGAGGCTTCGCGCTTCATAATCGGCAAACGGGAGGTTCTTGAGAAACTCTTGGTAGCATTGCTCGCAGGCGGGCATGTGCTTCTTGAGGGCGTTCCAGGTGTGGCGAAGACTCACATCGCGAAGACCTTTGCGAGCACCCTTGGCTGCGAGTTCAGGCGGATACAATCCACGCCAGACCTACTTCCGATGGACTTGATCGGGTCATTTGTCTTCGACCAGAAGAGGTCCGACTTCAAACTCCGCAGAGGTCCGGTCTTTTCGAACATCGTGCTCATCGATGAGATAAACCGGAGCACCCCGAAGACACAATCGGCAACAATCGAAGCCATGCAAGAACGACAGGTAACGATAGAAGATCAAACCTTTCACCTCCAGGCGCCATTCATGGTAATTGCAACCATGAACCCATTCGAGTTGGAGGGGGTCTACCCACTGACGGAGGTGCAACTGGACCGGTTCATGTTGCGGATTGCTCTGGACTACCCGGGACTCGAAGAAGAGCGAAAGATAATCGACGAACTCAGTACGATTGAGACACCTAATATCAGCAAAGTTGTGTCGACAGAAGAGGTGTGTCGACTCGCTGGCTACCTTGAGAAGGTGCACGTCAATAAGGATGTGAAGAACTACATGGTGGATCTTGTGCGACAGACACGGTATCTGAAAGAGCTGAGGCTCGGAGCGAGCCCCCGCGCCTTGATCCATCTCTTCAAGGCCTGCAAAGCCCGAGCTCTTGTAGAGGGAAGGGACTATGTCATCCCAGACGATGTTAAGCACCTGATTGAGCCAGTGTTGACCCACAGGATACGGTTGTCTAGGGAATCAGAGATCGAAGGGTCCAACGTCAGTAATCTAGTGCATAGGATCATCGAGACAACAAAGATCCCAGGGAGACCAGCAGGGTCTACCAAGTGAGAATTCCAAAGACATCCCTTCGGACTACTTGGAGAGCAGACTGGCTAATCGAATTCAGCATAGTGCTGCTCGTTCTGGCTCTGCTCACAAGGGAAATCATCTTCGCCGCTGTCGGCGCGGCAATACCACTGGTTCTGACGGGCCTCGGTCTCGCCTTCCATTGGAGACTAGGCGTCCTGCGAAGAGGGCTTCACGTCGAAGAACATCTGCCCAAGAATAGAGTGCTCCTCGGGAACAGTATCGAGGGGGAGCTGACTGTCCGAAATGAATCTCAACTTGCCGCACAGATTCCTGCCATCAAGTTAGTCGTGGAGAAGGGCTTGAGCTTCAAGTTGTCGCCTTCTTCCAGTCAACTGCTCCGACCGGGCGCCACTTCACGGTCGAAGTTGTCGATCACGTCACAGGAGAGCGGACGCTTCCAGATCTCTGGATCAACCCTAACGTTCACCGACGGGAGAGGCCTGTTTGCGAGCGAAGTCAACTACAAACAGGCTGACTGGGTTGAAGTCTATCCGGGCGTGAGAACCAGAGCACCGTTGACTCCGCTACACCTCTACGGCGAAAGCCCAGAGATCTTCCTCAAAGCCCCGGCCGGAGTGGACTATGCGGGTATCCGTGAATACGTGCCCGGGGACGAAAGTCAGAGAATTCAATGGAAAGCTACAGCACGTCTCCGAAAACTCATGGTGAAGGAGTTTCATCCGGAAACGCAAACCATGATGCAGATCCTAATCGATGCTGGAAGGACGATGCATCAGCGCTCGTATGTTGGATCAAGGTTTGACGAGGCCTTGGCTGTTGCTCAACTGCTTGTGGGGTCCGGGAAGCGTGTTTGTATCTGGGTATACAACGAAAACGAGATCGTACGAGCAATCAAACCGGCAAACGCCGAGGATCAGCTCCTTTCTCTTCGTGAGCTGGCAGTTGGCGATCGAGTACAATCCACATCCAAGAAATCGGCATCACGAGTTCCGACCCATCCGGTCGAACGGCGGGAAATACCGAATCTGCTTGTCAATGATCGATTCGAGATCTTTCTCAGGATGCTCAAACTCAAACTGGCTCTAGGTCATAGAAAGTCCGGTGTTTACAAGGCCACAATCGAAGCAACCAGAGCAAGCCCGGATGGGCTTCTAATCATACTGACTGACCTAGAGGGCGACAACGAGGCTCTCTTAGAGGTTGCTTCGAGCCGACAGAAGCGAGGCAAGACTATAGTGGCACAGATCGGCTCAGGCTGGCGGCTGAGTGATGATCTGGAGGAGGCATATGTCAAGCACCAGGTCAATAGTCGAATCTTGAGCAATCTCGAACAGCCTGGCCTAATTGTATTCGACCTACGACCGGAAGAGTTGATCGCCCGAATAGCACACGATGTCGGGAAAGGTTCCATCGAGGCCCATTGAGTTCTCTGTGATGCAGGTGCAGAGATCAAAGTGGAGACTCGGTCATTTGCAGGCGCTCACATCGAACATAGGTGCGTTTCCGTGGCGGTACTAAAATTGTTATCTCAGAAAGTCACTACGCTCGACCACTGTGTCTGCCAGGTGCCCGCAGCGTCGACATAGTAGAACAGTGCATCCAGGTTTGCCTGCTTTGTGTATGCGATCCAATCATTCAAGTTCAGGTAACAGTCGAAGTCCGAGCTTCCCTTTGAGAATATGATCCATGTAAGGGGCGCTTTTCCGTTCTGGCTCGACAGCTGAACATCTAGATCTATCATTCCCTTGTTGTTGTAGTTATCATTGGCCACTCTAACGCACGCGTAGTCAGATGTCCAGGAAAACAATGTCGTCAGGGCTTGGCTCGACCAGTCAGTGACAACGAATTTGAGGTTGGGGTTCACCGCCAGCCCCGCTTCGATGATTGACTGAAACTGTGACTCGGTGAGACCGTTGCAGGTCGGACAGGTGATGAACTCGTCCAATTCCACAATGTCCGCGCCAATTGCTGCGGCTTTCTTTGTGGCATATATCCCGGTCTTAACGACGTCTTGGACCTTAGGCTGAGGAAATGGCCCTGCCATCACGAAAGTTCTAAATCCGGCGGCTTTCGCCGCGTTGATCCAAGTTGCTATGCTGCTCCACTCTGAGGCAGACCCCTTGTCCACGTACGTGCCAACTAGGGTGAAATTAGCCTGCTTCAGGTCCGTGAATGATGGACCTGGAAGCCCACGGGTCACAATGTCAATGCCCAAGAGTATGCCCTTATCGTGCTCGGTGTATGCGGAGCAAGATGTCGGACGACGACGAACGACGAGTGCCGCGTTCGCCTCAGTCAATCCATAGAAGGTCGAAACCAAAACTAACAGTATCAGCATGATCGCCAAGTGTATTCTGACAGACGCCATTTCTAGTCTGACATGGCGATGGTCTGTTCAGTGGAGTGAACGTGGTGTGACCTTGGTAAGTCAACGGAGGTTACACTCTCTTCAAGTCTGCATTCTCGAACCTACAATCGATGTGAATACGAGAGACATAGCCCGAAGGAGTGCTGGATGGCACTCTAGACTGCACCAATCGCTAGTCTCTTTTCCGTATCTATAGTAACTGACGTAATTCTTTGAATGTTTTGTTGTTTTTTTTCCTTTTTGAGGTATTCTGGTTGCTGTGTTTGTGGAGATGACGGTTATGGCTAAGGCGTGAGTTTGAGTTCGTTGTTGGCTG
>Ga0315280_10011910_pt1 | contig 10609 bp, 8 predicted proteins | sample YL17G06_40_MG_FD_203697 | JGI IMG/M metagenome (GOLD analysis project Ga0315280, IMG submission 203697) | Sediment microbial communities from Yellowstone Lake, YNP, Wyoming, USA - YL17G06_40 | ecosystem: Environmental > Aquatic > Freshwater > Lake > Sediment | place: USA: Wyoming | collected... | reverse complement strand
ATGCTGGTGTTCAATGATTCGAGAACTATCCGGATCTTCTCTTCAGGTGTCCAACGTCTATGCGGCATAGCTCACCCCTCTCAGCAGGTATCTGTTTTCAAGTGTTCTCCTTTTAGAGGGGTCCAGACCAAGAACATGAGGTTGAAGAAGCGTACAGGCAGATAGTTTTCTCCCGTGACGCAGTGCATTTTAGTCTTCTTGGTGAGGGTCCATGCATTATGGCACCTAGGGATTGGCACGCATATTATGGCGTTTGATGGCTATCAATTTGAAATGCCAAGCTTTGTTTTCTTCGACGGTCTTTCTGATGGCCTCATGTAAGGTGAGCCTGATTCTAGTTGCTGGAAACTGGCAATACTGCTTTCCATTGGTCTGAAGACGAGAAGGTCTAAAGAGAGGGGGCACGCAGAACATCGTGGCAGACAGAGAATTCCGGTTGATCAGAGATGGAAACATGATGAAAGTTGTTGTTCCTGCGGCTGGACTTGGGATCAGACTGCTTCCTGCGACAAAGGAGCAGCCAAAGGAGATGCTACCAGTTTTTAGGTCGGGTGAAGATCAGAGCATTTACCTAGCGCCAATAGTTCAGTTAGTTTTCGACGAGCTGTTCAAACTTGGGGCACGTACATTCTGCTTCGTGGTCGGGAGAGGAAAGAGGGCTCTTGAGGATCACTTCACCCCGGATCCATATTTCGTCGAATATCTATCAAGGCGAGGGAAGAAGTCTCAAGCGGCTTACCTTGATGCCTACTACCGGAGAATACTCGAATCAACTATCGTATGGCGCAATCAACCAATACCACAAGGCTTTGGCGACGCTGTATCTCAGGCGAGATTTCTAATTGATGATGAACCATTTCTAGTCCATGCTGGTGACACACATATTATCTCGGGATCACCTAGTGTGGTTGAGCGTCTGATTGGCCAACAGAAGAAAGACGCGGCCGACGCTACCCTTGTGTTGAAACATGTTGAGAACACGCGCCATTATGGTGTTGCAGTGATAGAGCGAGGCCAAGCTTTGGTCGTGAAAGAAGTGGAAGAAAAGCCTTCGAAGCCAAAGAGCGACTTGGCAATCATGCCACTTTATGTGTTCACTGCATCGATCTTTGAAGCGTTGAGGGAGATAGCCCCTGATCGAGCGGGCGAAATCCAACTTACTGATGCCATTCAAAGATTGATTGACACCGGCCACAAGGTCAGTGCTATCATTTTGCGTCCGGACGACATCCGTTTGGATGTTGGAACGCCTGAAACATATTGGGAATCTCTTGAGCTTTCGCGTAGATTTGCGCTGGGTCAGATACATGAAAAACAAAATTGGGATTCGCTCTGACTATCGAATGATGATACCTGCTCGCAGGAACAAGGAGTTGGGAGAATGGAAACTAGACCCATGCTCGTTGCTGGTGGCACGGAATTCGTGAGCATAGGTGTGAAGGAGATCGACACCCATCTAGCTGAACGTGCGTGAAAGTCATGAAGCATGAAAGAACGAAACTGATCTCAATCCTCGGATTGGGTCCAGTTGGGCTTGTAACGGCAGTCTGTTTTGCAAAGAAGGGGTATCGAGTTGTGGGAATTGACACTGACGATGGAAGACTTCAAGAGATCCGACACGGACGATCACCGATATATGAACCCGACCTATCAGGCTATCTTCGAGATGCAATCGATAGTGGTCGTTTCACTGTCACCGATGAAGCTTCGGGAAGTGCTGAATCCGCTTTCGCGTTCATCTGCGTCGGAACCCCCGCCGCGGCTGATGGGAGCATCGATCTAAGTCAAGTTCGGAGCGCTGCTTCTTCCATAGGACGCTCGTTGCGTCAAGCAAGCTCGAATCAGATTGTTGTAATCAAGAGCACTGTTACCCCAGGAACTGCTAGGAACCTGGTTAGGCCAACCATTGAGGAAGAACTAGGAGAACGGTCACGTGACCAATTTGGTTTGTGCTCAAACCCAGAGTTCCTCCGCCAAGGAAAGGCAGTCCAGGACGCAGAGAACCCAGACAGGATTATTATTGGGAGTGATGATCCGCATGCGATCGATGCTCTCGAACGACTCTATGGACAGTTTCACGGAGAATCAAAACCGCACGTTGTCAGAACCTCGCATGAGAACGCTGAGCTCATCAAATATGCAAGCAATGCCTTCCTTGCCACCAAAATAAGTTTCATCAACACAATTGCAAACATTGCGGAAAGAATTTCCGGAGCAGACATTCAAGCGATTGCAGACGGGATTGGGCTTGACCCTAGAATAGGACGCAGTTTTCTTAACGCTGGGCTGGGGTACGGAGGATCATGTTTTCCGAAGGACTTGAACGCGCTAATTGAATTCAGCAAAAGCATCGGTTACGAACCGCTATTAATCGAAGCGGTACGCGATACGAATAGGAAACAATGGAGGAGGGTGGTTGACCTTGCGACGGGGGCTCTCGGCTCACTCAAAGGAAAACGTATTGCCATTCTTGGCCTGGCCTTCAAACCTGACACTGACGACTTGCGGGAAGCGGTGTCGATACCCCTCATCAAGGCTTTGCTGGTTGAAGGCGCACAGTTACGGGCATATGATCCTGCTGCGATCAAGAATGCACGCGAAATGCTCGGGAACAGCATTGAGTACGCGTCGGACCCTATTCATTGCATCTCTGATGCTGACTGTTGCATTTTGGTCACAGAATGGGGCGAATTCGCACGAATCCCGCCGAGAGACTTCGCTGAGGAAATGCATGGAGCACTTGTGATCGATGGCAGACGGGTTTTTGATCCAATTCAATTTTCAGATGCTGGAGTCAGACTCCTCGCGGTCGGGCTGGGACCAAGATAAGATCAAATAGCATCCTTCAGCTGCACCCACAAAGTTCTCTAGGGATTGGAAGTATGGCCGGGTGCATTTCATCCCTCTACTTTCCCACTTGTCGTAACTGCTAGAATCGACGTTCCTATCCGCAGCCCTTTCTTCTGAGAGATCGCAGGAGCTTCGGGGCGTAGCAGGGCCCTAAGTGAACAATTCACTACCGGACTAGCATGCAAATCGTCATAGGTAATACTCGCGTGCGAGAGATGAGTGCACTCGAATCACCCGACTTACCTTCCGCCTCACCTCCGCCTCAACCACGTGAAGGGACATATGCTCGCCAGAAATGATGTAACGAATTCGACCCGGTACAGAGCGTATGCAAGCTTCCTCTCAATCTGAGCTATTTCATAGCGACGATAGTTGCCAACCGCCCCATCCAAATAGCTCCATAGAGACATGTCGGGCCGGCACAGCCAGCGCCAGGATGCCCTCCGTTACCAACACAGAATGAAGGTCTGCCAAAACCTGCGTATCATGGTCCCAGTGCTCAAGAACGTCATAAAGGCATCATGTGAGACTTGATTCGGAAAGGTAGGAATTTCGCATCACTATTGACAAGCGCATCCTCTCCGTGCATGCGTGCATACTTGAGGCCTAATGGCGATCGCTACGCTCTCTTGTGGGCGCGGCGCCTCATCAGCCGTGATGCTTCCATCACCCGGATCCTACGCGTAACTGGATCAAATCTAGTACCTGCACGGACCTTTGTCTTCTTGGATTGCTTTCCAGAGATGTCGCATACTGTGCAAATTGACTTCAGGCGAAATCTAAAATCTGTCTTGTGCATGTGGGTAGCCGGTGTTGAGACTGCTTTGAAGTGTCTGGTAGCCGGCGTGGCAGGGTTCATTGGATCCAATCTTGCCGAAGAGCTGGTAAGAAAAGGACACGAAGTCTTTGGAGTAGACTGCTTCACTGACTACTACCCACGCAAATTGAAAGAGGCGAACCTGGCCACGCTTGGTTCGACCGAAAACTTCACGTTCATCGAAGGGAACCTCCTTGACGTTGATCTGTACGAAGGACTGCCTGGCATCGAGTGCGTTTTTCACCTCGCAGCCCAGCCCGGCGTACGTGGTGCTTGGGGGTCCGGTTTTCGACCTTACGTCGAGAACAACGTCATGGCGACACAAGTTCTGCTAGAAGCTGCAAAGAGCATGTCTCTGAGCAAGTTTGTGTATGCATCATCCTCCTCAATCTATGGTGAAGCTGAGACGTACCCGACTCCGGAAGCAGCCATACCTCGACCAACGTCTCCCTACGGCGCTACGAAGCTGGCTGGAGAGACGCTCTGCTACGCATATCACAAGAACTTTGGAATACCGATCATCATTCTCCGTTACTTCTCCGTCTATGGACCCAGACAACGCCCCGAGATGGCGTTCGCTCGATTTATTAGAGCAATGACCTTGAAACAGACGATATCCGTTTTCGGGGACGGCACGCAGACAAGAGACTTCACTTTTGTGGATGACATAGTCCATGCAACGATACTCGCAGCCGAGTCGGAACATACTCTGGAGGTTTTCAATGTTGGAGGAGGATCAAGAACGACTCTAATGGATGCGATCCGGTTTCTCCAAACGCAAATTGACAGCTCATCCCAGATAGTATTCTTGCCGACACAGAAGGGTGACGTGCATGACACGTGTGCGGACATATCAAAAGCCAGAGACATGCTCGGTTATGCTCCGTGCGTCGGACTCCAACAAGGCTTGGCATCCGAAGTCAAGTACTTTCAGAGTCATCCGTCAGATGCTGCAAGAGAAGATAGAACCCAGAACTCGACAAGTCACAGAATTCGATAAAAGGCTACCCATTGCAGCTTCGCTGATGTTAGTCGCGATTTGGCCAAATAGTCCGTTGCAAGCTCATTCATCCTCAAAGCTCGCAACCCTCAGCGCTGTCGGTAATGCATCATGCTCTTTCAAAGCTTTCTTGTGAATAGATATGCTTGACAGTTTAGACTCGTCTAGCTTCACGAACCTAGAGCGTCTTTCTCTCAGATGATCGCCGAGTCGTGCCTCCGGAAGAAGCAATTGCAGGAGCCCCTAGATCAAGGTCTGTTCGAGGGACTAGCTTATAGGAAACCGCCCGATGACCTATGCAAATCGCAGAGCGTAGATTCTCTGGGAAGAGATAATCAGATGACGAACTGCGCTGGACGCATTGTCAGTGTTGTAATACCGATATTCAACGAAGAATCAAATGTCTTGGCGCTTCACGAGTCATTGAGAAACGTTCTGCGTATGCTTGGTTCAGACTATGAGATTGTTTTCGTGGATGATGGGAGTACCGACGACACGTTCAATATGCGAAGGATTCAGCATAGGAACCGGCAGACCAGTTCCTCTGAGGGAAGCAATCGACCTCGTGGGAAGAGAGCTGGGAACAGATGTCAAAGTCAGATTCGAAGAACCGGTGAGAGGAGACATCAGAAATACGTATGCTGATGTTGGCAAGTCGAGGTCTCTCCTGGGCTTTACTCTTGCATAAGAGTCTATCCGAGGGCGTAAGAGGGCGGCTTGGCAGAAGCGATTGAGTACACCTCTCCGGATGCGAAGTGGGAGATGAAATACGTATCTGTATCTCGAACGTCATTAGGCAGATTAGCGCTAGAAAGAGCATTGGGAGGTCCAAGACATACAAGAATCCGTTTTCTACCTTGATGGCATACGTGCCTCCGAGAACACAAACTGGTGGTACACGGCCAGAAAGGAGTTCATACTGAGCCTTGTTGGAGGAGATAGAATCCTCGAGGTGGGATGTGGAACAGGAAGTATAGTGGAGGCTTTGGCAAGAAAGAAGTCCAGTATTGTCGGGGTCGACCTAGCTCTAGCTGCCGTGAAGATGACGAAAATGAAATCACGAGAAGCGAACCTTGAAGATGCCGAAGTGATCAGAGCTGACGGACTTGAACTCTGCTTCGCGAACGACGCATTTGAGATTGTCATCTGCGCTGATGTAGTCGAACATGTGGATAATGAGCTCTCCTTCTTGGACGAACTTCGAAGAGTCCTGATGCCTGGAGGATCTCTGCTGATAACCGCTCCAGCCAACATGATGTTGTGGAGCCAACTGGATGAGGAGGTAGGGCACCGTCGTCGCTACGATCTAAGAGGTATGAGGACGATGCTCCACAGATCTGGATTTGTAAGCATTCACGTCAGATACTGGAATTCGATACTGTTTCCCTTGATGTTGATCTACAGGAGACTGCTAAACCCGGGTTTTGAGGGGGAGTTGAAAGCAGCTAGAGGATTCAACCCTATTCTATACCGGGTCCTGAAGAGCGAAGAGCACGTACACCTACCGTTCGGTGCGTCAGTTGTTGCGATCGCTCAGAAGCCTAGGCTAGGAGATCGCCACAGATGATTGCTGGAAATCGTTCAGTCTCCCAGAACAGTTCGCAAAATGGAACGAGATAATGTTCAAAAGATGCGGAATCTACAGAGTGCTTCTGGGAGATTCACCCGTGCGCATGGACTACGAGTGGCACCTTCACACGTTTGACTTGAAATATCTGAGGAGTCTGCTCGGCAGCAAGCTCAGAATCGCTGGTGTTTCTCGCATTCCCATTCCTGTCGGCTACGTGGTTGGGTGCAGCCCGGCCAATCTGTCCGACGTCGGCGCAGGGCACAACATGAGACGCACATTGGTCAAGTAGTAGGTGAGGAACATGTGCGGCATAGCCGGAATGGTCGGATTTGAAGACCGAGACCTGCTGTTGTGCATGAGTGAGGTTCTCCGTCACAGAGGGCCCGATGACAGTGGCGTCTACGTTGACAGCAATGTTGCCCTTGCAAACCGGCGTCTCAGCATCATTGACCTGCCCGGCGGACATCAGCCGATCCACAATGAGGATGAGACGATCTGGATTACGTTCAATGGAGAGATCTACAACTTCCGTACGCTGAAATCTGACTTGGAGGCCAAAGGTCACCGATTCTATACTCTTTCAGACACGGAAACCATCGTGCATCTTTACGAGGAATATGGCGATCGGTGCGTCGAACGGTTGCGTGGAATGTTTGCGTTCGCTGTTTGGGACAGCACGTCGAGGTTACTCCTGCTGGGCAGAGACAGGATCGGGATCAAACCGTTGTACTATTGCCAAACAGATAACAAATTGCTCTTTTCTTCAGAGATGAAATCGATTCTGCAGTACAAAGAGATACCGAGAAAGGTGGATCTGCGAGCCATGGAGCAGTTCTTGACTTTTCGCTTCGTTGCAGGAGAATCCACGATACTAGAAGGTATCAAGCGGCTCTTGCCGGGGCACACGGCTACCTATCGAGACGGGAAGCTGAAGATCTCTCGATACTGGGACATGGACATGACTGAATCAATCTCACAGTCTGATGAGGCCTGGATTGAAGGTACAGCCATCGAACTGAGAGATGCCGTAGAATCGCACCTAGTTAGCGACGTACCATTGGGCGTTTTCTTGTCGGGAGGGATTGATTCAAGTGCAATAGCTGCATTGATGTGCAGCATACTTGGCCATCCCGTGAAGACCTTCTCGGTGGGTTTCGGTTCTGACGCTGACGAACTTGAGTACGCTCGCTTGGTCGCCAACCATCTCGGGACCGACCACTTTGAATTGACAGTCGAAGAAGATTCGATGAAGCTTCTTCCCGACATAATCTGGTACGCAGACGAACCTGTTGCGGACCCGGCCTTGATCCCAACATACCTGGTCTCGGGACTGGCGAAACGGCACGTAAAAACCGTCCTCACGGGCGAAGGAGCCGATGAAATGTTCGCAGGATACATTCAATACAAGGCGACATTGATGGGGAAGCAGTATATCTCCAAGATACCGAGGTACATCAGAGAGAGAACTGCCCGTAGACTCCTGCAGTATGTCCCCAGCTCTTTTCTGGATCTCCTGTTCTCCTACACATCGGCTCTGGGCGAACAGGCGAAACGCAGAATAGCCGAGTACGTATCGCATGCGGAAGATCCCGCCAAGGCCTATCTCAGCATAGTTTCGATATTCGACGAGGGAGAGCGAGCACAACTGCTCAGAGATAGCATTCTCTCCCAGCTGCAAGACACCGATTCCGACGGAATCACATCTCGTTATCTCCATGACTCCTCTGTGAGGAGTCTACTCAACAGACTCCTTCTCGCGGAGAGCAAGACCTCTCTAGTGGACAACCTTCTCTTGAAGACCGACAGAATGGCGATGGCTCACTCCCTGGAAGCACGAGTCCCCTACCTCGATCACAAGCTTGTCGAGTACGCCTGCTCAACTCCCCCAAAGATGAAACTGCACGGTTTTGCTGAGAAATATGTGCTCAAGAAAGCTATGGCACATGCCCTTCCCGGCGTAACCGTCAAGCGAAAGAAGCATCGATTCTTTGTCCCAATAGACCTCTGGCTGCAGAGATCCTTAGGGGACATCGCGAGTCGATTTCTTTCGGACGAGGTTCTTCGCAAGAGAGGGTATTTCAGGATAGACTTTGTAAGAAAGCTCTTTGAGGACTTCCACCGGTCGCAACTCTACCGCAGTCGTCAGGTTTGGTCCCTATTGACTCTCGAACTTTGGCACAGAACATATCTTGACAGGGATGATCTCAGGGGCCCGGCAAAGCTCTTGTGAATCTGCATTCATTTTCGATCGGCTGGCGAGCGTGTCGCGTTCTTGACGCTCTTGGATCGACCGAACGCAATCAAGCAAGCACTTGCTCAACGAGTTCATCAACATGCGCCTTTCCCGCGAAAAGGATCCTTGTCAAGACCTCTCCCAAGAAACCCAGCAAGAGAAGCTGGATTCCTACAAGTTCGAGCAAGGCAGAGAGCAAGAGCAATGGCCCAACAGTTAACGGGACTGCCAGAAATGCAAGTTGCAAAAGCTTGTACGCAAGAACGGCAGCGCCTCCCAACATCAAAGACAAAGCCCACACGCCAAACAGATGCAGAGGTCTCGTCGAATAGGAGAGCCAGAATTTGACGAAGAGCAGATCCAGCAGGCCCCTAACTAGGCGTCCCGGTCCATATTTGCTCTTCCCATGTTTTCTTGGGCGATGATTCACCTTCACTTCTGCGATCCTGTATCCCTGCATAGCGATCAAAGGAAGGAAGAAACGATGACCTTCACCATAGAGCTGGATGTTCTCTATAGCCTGTCTTCTATACGCCCTGAGTGTACATCCGAAATCATGAATGTTCACGCCGGTAAGTCGCCTAGCGAGCCAGTTAGAAACCAATGAGGGAAACCGTTTTGAGAGATAGCTGTCTTTCCGCCTCCACCTGTGGCCTGCCACAACATCGTACCCTTCCTTCAGTTTCCCCAACAGCGCAGGAATATCGGCAGGGTCGTTCTGCAGGTCAGCATCCATAGTGACAATAGTCCTTCCGGTTGCGTGTCGGAATCCAGCAGTGAGAGCCACAGACTGACCGAAATTCTTCCTGAGCTTCAGGATTTTGACTCTTGCATCGCCTTGCCTGACCAATCTGAGAAGATTGAACGTGTCGTCGGTACTCCCATCATCCACGAAAACAATCTCATAGTCTGAACCAAGCATACGCAATACGTTCATCAATGACTCGTGGAGGGCGAGGATGTCCAATTCCTCATTGAACGCTGGTATCACGACGCTGAGACTACATCCGACACTTCTTTCCCCCATCATTTCATCCTTCATTGGAAACAACCGTCCTAGCGCGCAGCGTTTAAGCGTTCTACTGCCGCTCGCTCACCTAAGTTCCGTTCGAAGGGATGTGGCCCTTCAAATAATCAGGAACACATTTATGCGCAGCGGCAACCTACCGCGTACCAATCTGGGCGTCTTCTGGCGGATCGGTACTGCTGGACCAACCGTATAGGTCGACACCAAGAAGACTCGTTGCCGTGAATGGAAGAAAGAGGTCGGAGCAACTCGTAAGACTCTAGAGGATAAGAAAGAACCGTTTTCTCTCTCTGGCCACATTCGGTCGTCAACTCATCAAAAACCTCTACACGAGAGGCGTGTCAAGGATCGTTCTCGGTGAACTCATACGCATTCGAGAGAACAGTCAGCTTGGTAGGCAAGCGAACGCGGTGATCCACAACTACTGGAACCATAGCACTTGAATTGCAGTCCAGAAGACCCCTTATTGTTGATAACCAAAGCGCATTACTCCTATAGCCAAATGACAAATCGAGCTTGGTGAATGCGCTTCCTAGGATCTACAATGACAAGGCATTCGCCATGAAGCTAGAGGACAACGCTCGCAAGGAATTCCTTGAACGGTTCACCCTGAGGACTATGGCTAGAGAGTGTCAAGAGCTTGTGGAAAGACTCGCATCACAGCGGCCAGTATCTCATGCTCACCAATGGGCTCGGATGATCCCTGTATACGGAAACTCGTCCAATGCGCGTACGTGCTCGTCGTAGCCATTTGAGTTCTCATTCATGCTGTTGCCGATATGTTCAGACAAACCACAACAAGTGTTATTTCCTTGACGTCAGTCAGTCCTCCGAGCTTGCGGCTAGGCGAAAACAGGATTGTCTGACGTCGCGCGCCACTATGTGGATGTGATATTTGTTCTTGCTCAGAAGGACTTCAAAGTCAGGTACAGGAATTCGGTTCTTGGTTTCCTCTGGTCGCTCTTGAATCCCTTGGCCTACATGGCGATTCTGACCGTTGTCTTCTCGTTCTTGTTGCGGGTGAGTATTCCAAACTTTGCTCCATGGGTGCTGATCGGGCTTCTCGTTTGGAGATTCTTCTCTATTGGCACAGCCCAAGGACTAGGCAGCAT
>Ga0315280_10011909_pt1 | contig 10609 bp, 10 predicted proteins | sample YL17G06_40_MG_FD_203697 | JGI IMG/M metagenome (GOLD analysis project Ga0315280, IMG submission 203697) | Sediment microbial communities from Yellowstone Lake, YNP, Wyoming, USA - YL17G06_40 | ecosystem: Environmental > Aquatic > Freshwater > Lake > Sediment | place: USA: Wyoming | collected... | reverse complement strand
AAAAATGCTGAGGAGGTAAAAATGGTGGGAATTCTGATCGTCTCTCACGGGAGATTGGCTGATGCCTTGATCTCTTCGGTTCAGTCTCTCATCGGGAATTTGGAAAAGATAAGAGGAGTTTCGATCTGGTCGAAGGATAGAGAAGAAGAAGTGAAGGATCGGATTCAAAAGAAAATGACGGAGGTGGATGATGGAGATGGGGTCGTTATTTTAACGGATATTTTAGGAGGGACACCGACCAATCTCAGCCTATCTTTTTTGGAAAATAAGAAGGTTGAGGTCGTAACAGGAGTGAACATGCCCATGCTCCTGACCCTTGCAAGTTACCGGAAGGGGAAAACGCTAAGAGAAATCAGTTCTCGGGTGAAAGAATCAGGGAGGAGGAGCATCGTTTTAGCCAGAGAGATATTTGGTTTGAAAAGGAGGATGAAGTTGAGAAGAGGTTAGATCGTATGGAAAAATGGAGGTTGCTACCGATTCCCCTGAGGAGGGTTTTTTACAGAAAAGGAAGGAAGAGAACATCACCTTTTTGAGTGGCGGGGTCTTCCACCCTATCATCCGATTTTTCTCAAGGATGAAGATCGTCTTTTGCCGGAGGCCCTATCATCGATTCGAAATTTGACCATCATCAATGGAACAGGTCCTCGGGCCTGGAATGAAGCGATTCTGAGTATCTTTGGGCAAAACTCTGACAAGGGGAGTTGTCCTTGAAACCTCACCCGTGGTTGCTGGGCCCCCTTTTGAGCTTCTTCATCGTCGGCTTGGCAGCGGGGGAGACTTATCCCACGAATATCCGATATCAACCTGTTAGGAAATTTCCCTCACTTCAACAAAAGGTGGGCTCCATACTTGGCATTGCTCCTTTCAAAGACGATCGATCTGATAAACCATATGTTGGTCATCAGAGCTCCTTTCGAAGAGTTTCCCGTCGTCCCTCCTTTCAAACTTCCCACTATTTCAAGAGTGAACCCTTCCCGTTGGAAAAGGCGATCAGAGACTCCCTTTCAAAGGCCATTTCTCGTTCTGGTGTGAAAACAGTTCCAATTCCCAACTGGGATGAAGAACCAGAGTCTCTTAAGAATACGGAGGCCGATTCAATCTTGATGATTGAAATCAAAAGATTCTGGACAGAGGGAATAGCTGAGGTACGTGGAATAAAGGTGATTACCTCAATTTATCTCATTATTCACTTGGGAGTGAAGAAGGAAGGCAAGGTTTTTACGAGAAATGTGTATGTGATGAAGGAGAACACAGTTGCAGGATTGACACCAGCAGAAGTGGAACAAACCCTCAACCGAATCCTGACTGAAATATTTGACAACTTCTTTTCTAATCCATATTGAGTCTCACCCATAAGGAGGACGAAGCCGTGCAATTCTTTTATTGGTTGATATTCTTGGTTGCTTTTGGCATTGCCATCTTGGCTGTCCAAAATTCAAATGCTCCTCTGGTCACGATAAAGTTCCTGATTTGGCGATTAGAGATCTCCCTGACCCATACGATCCTTGGATCGATCGGTACAGGGATTCTCGTGGCCCTTTTCCTATAGGTACCAAGGGCAATCAAGTCTTCAATTCGATTGAGAGCGTTAAAGAAGCAGGTGGAGAATGCCGAAACTGCTTTACATGGATCTACCAAACCTACGCAGCAAGAAGACGGACCTTACTAATCATGAAAAAAGCGATCATAATCCCTGTCTATCTCCAATCCGATCAACCAGAAGAGGTACCCCTTTTGGTGGGGTTAAAGTTCGCAAAGAGAGCGATTAAAAGCCTAAGAATCTTGAGAGATCAGAATTTCACTCTTATTCTCCCTGTTTGTTTTGACCCGGCGGGGAAAGAAAGAGAAACTGCCCTTCCGGAGATGGACAAGCTTCTCAGGCAGGAAATAAAGGGCCTTCGGAAGGGCGGCACACTGCTCTTTTCCTCCCTCCACCTTCAAAGGCTAAGGGAATACTTGGCTCGAATGAATTTTGGGAATATCTCTTTCCTCATCGACCTCCAAAGGTATTCAAAGATTCGTAATACGGGTCTCCTTTTGGCCCAGGCACTATCCATGGACGCGGTTATCTTCATTGACAATGATGAGATTGTGGAGGACCCTGATTATCTTGACATTGCCTGTCAGTCCCTAAACAAGCCGTGGAACGGGAAAACGGTGAACGGAAAAGGCGGGTTTTATCTTAACCGGGATGGGACTATGTTTCTTCCGGGCCAGCATCTCTGGTGGAGGTTTGTGTGGAATAAAACGAAATGGATGAATCGGGTGTGGGGGAAAATTCTATCTTCACCGCATTCCCTTCTCCCCTCTTCAATACTTCTGGGAGGAAATCTTGTGCTTCATCGGTCCCTGTTTCAGAGCGTTCCCTTTGATCCCTACATTCCCAGAGGAGAGGATACCGACTATCTTATCAATGCCAGCCAACTTGGCTTCTGCGTGTTATTTGATAAACGGCTCCGAATCAAACATCTCCATCCTGAAAGGACAGAGGCTTTTTTTCAGGAGGAATTGAAAGGAGATATCGAGCGTTTCCTCTATGAACGAGGAAAGACGAAAGTAGGATTGACCATTGATCTCGATCCATATCCAGGATATTTCCTAAAATGGTCCCTCTATCCAAAGGCTGCTCTTACCTCCGTGCTTCTCAGCCTCGATTATTTAGTGAGAGGGGAGTGGAAGAAAGCAGGAGAGTGTATCTCTAATATCAACCTGTTCTTTCAGAAGAGGAATGAAGTGTGGCCAAGGTATCTGAAATTTAAGGCGGATTGGGAGAGGGCGATGGGAAAAGTCCAAGAAGAAGGGATGAATGAAATATTGAAAGAATGCAGAGTTTAGAAGATGATGGAACTGCTGGAACAATCTGTTCAGATTGACCTTGGAAAGATTAAAGAGGCGGATATATTAATTGGGATCCCGAGTTATAATAACGCTCGAACTATCGGTCATGAGGTTGAAGTATATATTTCATAAAAATAGGGGGTGATTACTGAAGGGAGATTTTTCAACCTTCCGAAGATCAACGTAGAATTGGGGGAATTAATAGAGAAAGGTTGATAAAGTCAGTCATGGGATCAATGAGTTGGTTTAGAAAGGTCAGCGGAAAACTTCGTCTCCTCTCGGATGTGTTGCAAAAATTCTATGGCGACCATGGGTTTCTTCTCTCCTCTGCAATTACCTTCAACTTCCTCATCTGTATGATTCCCATCATCTTATTGTTGCTGGCTTTGATTGGTCAATACCTCTATAGTTCACGAGAAGTATTAAATCATATCAGTTATCACCTGCAGAACGTCGTTCCTTCTCTGGATCCCCAAATTATGAAAAACATTATGAGGATTATTCGTCATCGTAAGATTGTCGGGATTTTGGGCATTGGGGGATTAATCTGGACCTCCACTTGGGTGTTCAGTTCGTTGAGGACAGTCCTCAATATTGTCTTCCAAGTTGAGAAAGGTCAAAGCATTGTCCGAGGGAAGGCTATCGATCTTTTTATGGTTCTTTTGGCAGGAATCTTCCTACTCATGAGTATGGCGCTTACCTCTACGATTACCTTCATCCAAGGCTACCATTTTAGTCCTTTCCTGGATATGAGACCGATCACCCGCTTTATCTTGAAATATCTCATTCCTTTCTTCTTCACTTTTTGGATGGCCTTCTTAATTTACAAAATCATCCCAAATAAAAAGATCAATTTTAAATTAGCTCTTCAAGCGGCTTCCTTCACCAGTCTATTCTGGGAGGTAGCAAAACAATTGTTTGGATGGTATGTCCTCCATTTGGGAAGATTCTCCATGGTCTATGGTTCTTTAAGCACTCTGGCAATTTTCTTTTTGCTCGTTTACTATTCTTCGGCCATCCTCATCTTGGGAGGCGAGGTCGCCTTTTTATTGGACAAAAGAAGGTGTATCCAGCCAGCTGATTCAAATCTGAAGGACTTAGCTACTAAGTTTTAGAACAAGGAATATTGTATAATGTTCCCAACAAATATTTTAATGACAGAGATGAGTTATTTATCTAATGATATATGTAGGATAAGATTTTGTTAACTGTTAAGGCGTCCGGTTGGGGCGCCAAACTTATTGTCGAAAAGGCTATGCTTCATCCAGACCTTCAATCTATAGTTGATCTCAAGGTTTCAGTTTGTTAGTATGAAAATCAATGGGAAAAGGAGGGTCTTATTGAAATTTAAAAGATTGTTTTTCCTTTTATTTGCGGCTTTAGTCCTGAACCTATTTCTTAATCCTCTCAACCAAGCCGCACCCAAGGTTCAGTTCAGCATCGTTTACACCAACGATGTGATGGGTGAGGTCGAGCCTTGCGGCTGATTCAGAAGTCCTCTTGGCGGTGTGGCCAAGAAATCAACCCTGATCTCTCAGATAAAAAAGGAGGGAAGGAAGATCCTCCTCTTTGATACGGGAAACCTCTTTTTTCGAAAACCTCTCCAAACAGAGACAAAACGCAAAGATGGTCTCCTTCGTGTCGATCTCCTCATCCAATCCTACAACGAAATGGGATACGATGTGGTTAATGTGGGTGAGAAGGATTTAATGATGGGATTTAAATTCCTCTCTGATGTGAGCCAAAAGGCAAAGTTCCATTTTGTCTCTGCCAACCTCGTGGACAAAAAAACTCAGAGGGGTGTTTTCAAACCTTATGTGATCAAAGAGATCGCCGGGCTGAAGATAGGAATCATCGGCTTCATCGATGACCAATTCAACCCAACTCTTCAAGAGAGAGATCCTGGGTTGACCATCCTTGAACCTCTTTCAACATTGAAAACCTTGACAAAAAGCCTCAGGGAAAATTGTGATCTGATCATTGTCTTATCTCAATTAGGTGAATCGAAAGATAAGAAATTGGCAAGAGAGCATCGCGAGATTGACTTAATATTGGGAGGGGGTGGAGAATCTACGAGAGTTGTGATGGAACGAGTCAACGATGTTCCCATTTTTCGATTGGAACCTCGTGGAGGGTATCTGGGCCGGATTGATTACTCTTTTGTCGATACCAAAAAACCCATCAAATTCCTGATCTCGAGTGGACGGGATGAAATGGAAAAGAAACTAGAAAGGCTGATCACCCGATCGATGCAAATCGATGCTGAAATGGCGAAGTCAGGAAAGCAACAAGAAATGAGAGTAAAAGAACTGAGGTTCTTAGAATCAAAACGGAAGGAGTTGGAGAAAACTCTCGTCGCCTTGGAGGACAAGAATTTTTACCGACATACAGCCATCCCCGTGCAAATGGCCGTATCCGATGATCCAAAAATTATTAAGCAACTGGAGACATATCGCGCTGAGTCGGGAAAGCTGTACAAACCAAAAGTGGCCCTCGAGGTTGGAAAGGACTTATCAGAGAAAGAGATGATCGCCCGAATTCCTAAGACAAGTCCTTTTGTTGGAGCGATCAACTGCAAACGATGCCATGAAATGAACTACAGAAATTGGCTTAAAACCAAACATGCAAAAGCCTCCCAAACCATTGTCGCCTCGCCCAAATATGCCCAGGAGGAATGTCTGATGTGTCACTCGACGGGTTATGGGAAGATTGGAGAATATGCCACTGTTGAGGAAATCCCTTTTTATCTCCGGGGGGTCCAGTGTGAGTCCTGTCATGGGGAAGGGAGGGGACATCCGGGAAAAGGGAAGATTGAGAGGAAAGTGACCCTCGGTGTCTGCCGAAACTGCCACACCAAAGATCAAAGCCCCACCTTTAACTACATGGCCTATCTTGAGAAGGTGGGCTGCAAGATTTTAAAATAAGGGTTCGAGGATTCCAGGGTTCATGGGTTCAAGCGTTAGTTTTTAATCTTCACTGGAACCCTTGACTACTTGACCCCTAGAACCCTAAATTCATCAAACAAGAAATTCCCACGCAATCAGGAAGACGCACAAAAGCCCGATAGCCAGCATGGCAAATCCCATAACGTTTGAGAAGAGATCTGTCAAGGCGCTGGGGTATTTATCGCGATAGGTCTCCAACTTCTTCTCCGCCAGCAGACGATGATACTGTTCCGGCCGTTCCTCCACCAGTTCGTATTTTGGGAACCTTCCCGTAAAAATCACTGTATCGATCGGGAACTTGGAAGGTCGAAAATGGGTGTTGAAGAAATGGACCGTGAAGATGAAGCCAGAAGCCAACAGGGCCTCATCCGAATGGACGATCGTGGCAATGTTGAGAATCCATCCTGGTAAAAAGATGGTGAAGAATTCTGGAAACCAGAGCATCAATCCCGAAAGCCCGATGGCAAACATCCCCCAGAAGACAGCCAGAAAATCGAATTTCTCCCAATAGGTCCATCGGTCAAACTGGGGTTTCGGCCCTTTGTTAAAGAACCATTGGATCATTCCAATAATGTCTTGAACATCTTTCCAACGAGGGCAGAGCGAATCTGGACCGAAAAGTCTTTGCAAGGGATTGGGATTCCCCTGGATCTTTTTAAAGAAAAGGAAATAGAAGATATAGGTGATGGTCGCTCCGAAATAGCCAAAAGTGATGCCGGCGCAAATCCGATGGATCAAACCTGCCATCCTCGCCCCTCCCAGAAAGTGCATCAGACCGCTGGCCCAAGGGGCATGGGAAAATTTCAATGGCAGTCCGGTCAAGACAAGCCCGATAAAGGTCGCCATCATCGTAAAATGGATTACGATGTCAAAGTAGCTAAAACGACGATAGATGTAACCTGCTTCATCAGGTCTCACATATTGCGGGAAGAATATCCCCTTGGCCCTCAACTCCCTCTTCTCCCAGAAGTCCTTCCGCCACCAGAGAAAGGTGTGGAACCAGAATACTCCAAAGACAGAAACGAGGAGGCCGGTCATTAGGACGAAGGTTCCGTAGAGCACTGGCTCTCGCTCCGGATCGGTATGAGTTGCATGGGTGATGAACTGAACGAAGTTGGCATTGGCTCCTGGGTGACACTTGCCACAGGTCTCTACCAACCGTTTATCCGAGATGAGAGACTTTGGATTATCTTGAGGCAGAATGCTGTGAAACCCGTGGCAGTCGGCACAACCCGCCACCAATTTCGGGTAGCCCAGATGCTCCACCTTTCCATGATAACTTTCGTAATAGGTTTGAGTGGCGATGAGAAAAACCTTGTTTCTCTCCATCATCTCCTTGTCAGCATGACACTTCTGGCAAACCTCGGTATGGAATTCCTTCCGGAATGCCACATTCTTGGGTTCGTCCCCTTTTAGTAAGGGAATCTTATGGAGGCCGTGGCAATCACTGCACGTGGCTGAATCTGGATTTCCATCGAGGACGGCTTTGCCGTGGATGCTTTCAGCGTAACCATCATCGGAGTGACAGGTCGTGCATTTCTGGATAACCCGGACTTTATCCCCTTTCCAAGGGGTCATCTCGTGGATGTCTTTATGGCAGTCTTTACATTGAATGTCATTGATGAAATGGGCGCTCGCATAATGTTCTACCCCTTCTTTTTTATGACATCGATGACAGGTGACCGGCTCCGCATAGATCATTGCTCCCCTTACCTTCACATGGGTTTTGACGTCAGTAATATCCCAGTGACAACTGTTGCAGGAGTTAGCTCCATGAACGGACTGAGCAAACTTCCTTTCGCTGATTTTAGTATGGCAACCCAAACATTCAGAGTTGTCGATACATTCCGTGCAATATTCCCGACCCTTAATGATGAATTTTTCCCCTTTCGTCACAGGTTCAGAGGGTTTGGCCATCCCTACAGGTTTGGCGCCCTCTTTTTCAGAAGCGGTTTTCTCTGCCCACAACACGCCTGTGCCTAAAGAGAGAGAGAAAGCGAGAAAAACAAGAATTGATCTTTTGAACTTTGATTTCATAGCTCCCCCGAAATTTAAAAATTACTCATCCCTCTTACGATGAGAATGAGGGTTATTTAGTCAAAATTTAAAGAAAATTTAAATTTTTTGGATTTTAAGTGAGGGTAAAATGTGATTTTTTTAACACAATGAAATACTGAAGTCAATATTTTTTTAACATCATTTTTCGATCTTGTTTAAACTAACCAAAGTCAACCCTTCGACTCCCCAGCATAAATGCTGGGGCTTGCTCTGGGTTGACCCTGCACTTCGATAAACTCAGTGTCCTGAGCCTGCCGAAGGAAGCGGCGCTTTACACACCGCCCTAAAGGGCGGAGCTTGGCGCCGCCGAATGGGTCAAAATGATTTCTGAGCATCTCCGTCGGGAGATCCAGTCTATGACTCCCTTTCCTTTTATACAAAGAAATTAAATAGAAAATAGCTTTCAAATACCCCCGTTTGCTAAAGGGGGTGACCAATTTCATGGTGGGAGAGTGAATCATGACCATAGAACATTAGTTTAAAAAAGTTGATCGACGTCAGATAAGGTTCAACCTTACAATCTGCTTACGATAGGTAGTCATATTATTTTTTTTTCGGCAGAATTGCAAAAAACATTAGCATGGAGAGGTGCAAGGCAGGGGGGCAGAAGGAAAGCTTTTTCAGAGATGGTCCATCTTCTAGTAGACGACCATATCATCTTTTTTTGCCTGACTGTAGAAGTATGGGGTCAGGCTTTGGATAATTGAATTTCATACAACTCTTCCTTGATTTTACTCATCAGTTGCGCCAATTGAATATCTGTTTGCGCTTGTCTCTCCAAGTCCTTCGCTGAAGTGCTTAATGTCGAAGGATCTCGGTTAACCCATTTGCTCAGCTCCGCAAGGGTCAACACCCCTGAATCCAAAACCAACCACGCTGCTATCGCACGTACCTTAGAAAGCCTTCGATCTTTCCCCAGCCCCGACAACATCTGCTCCTTCAACGAAAACTGCTGGCAAACACAGGAAACAATCTCTCCCACTGTCACCTTCCGCTTCCTTCTCTCATTGCTCTGACCAAAAATTTTATCAATAAAAATTTCATCGCCCAAAAACCGAGAATCAATCTTTGATCCCCTACCAAATTCCCTCTGATGTCCCCCACCCTTTCCCTCTCCAACAAACTTTCCATATGCCCGTCGTGCCCGTTTAACATTGCTCGAAAACATCGATAATACCCAATCCGTTGTCAACCACGGAATGGCCTCCAACCCCAAATAGGCACGATGGCCACTCCAAGTATAGTTCTCTGGCTCCCGGACTATCCCTGACCGAACCGGATTCAAATGGATATAACGCGCCAGCCCCAATAAGTAGGAATCTGCATCAACCAAAACAGCTTTATAACGCCCTTGAAATAAATGCCCTGTCCTACCTTGACGCCAATTCACCCAACGCGTGTAGCGAAAGGAGATATTCTGAATGATCCGAGCAAGTACAATATCCCCCACCTGGATTGCCAAATGAATGTGATTGGTCATCAAGCAAAAGGCATGGGTGCGGTGTTCCCTTGGCCGGGTCGGACCAAGTCAAGCCATTGATATTATGAATGAAGAGCAAATAAATGGCACGTTTTGGGGCCTTAGAATCGCATTTTCATATCTAAAATCATGTTCCTAATGCAGGAGATAGGATGTGGGCGTAAGTTCTAGAACAACTTGCGGCAGGGTGCCCGGTTATTCGACCCATGGTCCCGGGACCTTCCAGGTTGCTTTAAAGACACGGCCCGCGGTCATCTGTTCTGCGATTGGTGTGAGGAATGCAGCGATGGCCGTGATCACTTCCGCGAAATTTTGTGGGACATCTTTTAATCGATTTTTGCGAATGAACCCACGCCATTGTGCAGTTTTTTCAGGATCTTCGCCGAAGGCCCTCGCCAGGGCAATCGGTTTAGCCTGAATATTTGTCCCACGCGTAGAAAAAGTTTTTGAGATAGCCTCGGCCAGTATCGGCCCTTCGAAGTCAAATTGATGGAGCATTAGCCAGATATCGAAAAAATCTTTCATACGGCTATTCAGAATTCCAAGCTTTACCATCGCTTCAAATTTCTCGGCGATAGTGCTTTCCCTGCTGTAACCACGGAGTCGTGGGGCAGGCAAATCAAGAAGTGTCGGATAATTCATGGACTCAGGGGAAGGAATAACTATGTCGCCAAAGCCGATATCAAGTTGAATAATGAATCGTGCAGTATCCAGGGACCCCCGAAAGCGGACACGTATCCCTTCATAGTCGGCGTCCTCAGCGATGCGCTCTGCCTCGATAGTTGCTACATTAAAAGCAATACCATCGGGTTCCACTTCCTGACGGCATATTTCTCTTATTACCTCAACAATGGTTTTGATGCTGTTGTCGATTCGACCAAGCAGGTCAATGTCCATGGTAGGCCGTGAAAGCGGTGCTTCCCACACAATAAGCATCAAAGCACCTTTAAGAACGAACTTATTGGCATAAGGAGACCTGGACAAACGGTAAAGAAAGCGCTCCATAGCGAAATACTGCAGCAGCTCGTTGAAGGGCCGACCTGTTTCCCGCGCCTTGTCAAGTAGCCGTTGGCGTACTGAAGCGGCGACGTTCTTGGGGAGACGTCTTGTCACAGCAGTGCCTCAAGGTAAGGCCGGATGACCTTCTCAACCCGGCATGCTCGCGCAATTTGCATGAGATCGTCGGCTTTAAAGCGTTTCTTTTCGCGATAAAGCTTAAGTGCTTCAATAGCCGTATCGAGGCCGATTTTATTTCTATATTTAAAGCAGTCGGCAATTGTTTTTTCCG
>Ga0315280_10011908_pt1 | contig 10609 bp, 16 predicted proteins | sample YL17G06_40_MG_FD_203697 | JGI IMG/M metagenome (GOLD analysis project Ga0315280, IMG submission 203697) | Sediment microbial communities from Yellowstone Lake, YNP, Wyoming, USA - YL17G06_40 | ecosystem: Environmental > Aquatic > Freshwater > Lake > Sediment | place: USA: Wyoming | collected... | reverse complement strand
GATCAACAAGCGAAAATTAAGCGCCAAAAAGTTAAACAATCGCAGTTGCGGAGTGGTAAATAATGGCTGAATGTAGACCAGGTATTGCAGTAGTTCCGCCTACGCAGGTTTTGAATGGGCAGGTTACTATTGCTGCGCCTCGTGTGCCTTTAGCTGCTGTAAGCACTCCGATAAAAAGTGTTACGATTGAGAATCCGAGCACTAACGCGGTTGTTTACGTTGGAAATGATGCTGTGACTGCGGCTGATGGTTATAGGCTTCAGCCAGGAGCAACTGTTAGCTTGGACATTGACGATTTGAACAAGGTTTATGTGACTGGAACAGCGGGAAATGTGGTAAGTTATTTAGCGGTGAATTAGGATGAGCAGTAGAACTCGTGCATCCAGTCCAGGCGGAACTCTAATACAGAGTGGAACATTTGCCGCTAGACCAGCAGCGGGCATAGCTGACCGTTATTACTGGGCTACTGACGTGCAGATGATGTTTAGGGATACTGGGGTTGCTTGGGAAATTGTTAGTGCGGGGATACAGTATGCTTTTTATCTGATGAGCGAAATTGCTAAAACAGAAATAAACGCGGGAGTTACAAATGAGCCTGCTTTTTCGATATGGCTTCAACCAATCGGAGTTGGCTTCACATGCACAGTGGATGCGGTAGTGTTTGCTGTTGGGTCGCCTATTGCGGGCAACGTGAGAGTTGGTGTCTATCGAGACAACGGTTTTACTCCTGCTGGTGGAGCGTTATTGGCGGAGTCAGTAAGCACCGCACTTATTTCCACATATAGAAGACAACATGTTGCTATTCCTGCTACAAGGCTTACTCCTGGTTTATATTGGGCAGCTTTACATGGCGATAGTGCCCAAGACTATTATACACTTGATGGACTTCCTGCTAATGGTTCTGCACCAAACCTTGAACAAGTGGTTGCGCATCCTGGCGCTTACGGTCCGCTTCCAAATCCTTGCCTAGCAGTTGCACCGTCAAACAGTCTGCCTCTCCTAAGTTTGAGAGTTGCAAGCATTCCATAAGGGGTTTAAGTATGACATTGTCTTGGTTGCATGTTGACGGAATCTGGATAAAAGACGAAGATGGCAACAGAATTCAATTGCGAGGTGCAGGCGGAGACTACTATGCTTATGGAGGCGTTACAAATTTACAGACGTTTGTTAGTTGGATGAAGCAGACTGGTTGCACCTGTTTACGTTTAGCTTTCTGTGTTCCCGGACATAGGGTTGCACAGACAGAGTATGATTCTGCAAAGATGGATTACGTGTTGAATCTTCTTGAAGCTAATGGTTTATACGCAATTCTAGATTGTCATCATTATTGGGCTACGAAGGAAGTGCAGGGTTGGGATGATGTGTTACCGAAGTATAAGCAGGACTGGATAAACTGTTGGGTTGACATTGCTAATCGGTATAAAAATCGTTCAGTAATAGCCATGTATGAGTTGGACAATGAACCTTACGGAAGTGGTGGTTCAGAATTAAGAAATGCCTATTATGAATGCATAGACGCAATAAGAGCTACTGGCGACAACCACATAGTTTGCTGTTCCATTCCAGAGAGAACATGGATTTGTGAAGTGGAAGGTGCACCCTACAGAGAAGTTACTTGGGGCAACTCTTCACAATTACGACCCAACATGTGCCTTAACATTCACAACTGGCACGGCTACAACCCAGATGATTGGTTTAAAGACGACGAAAGCCAAAACTACCAAGTGGCAAAGATGCTAGCTTCCGAATGGCTGGCTACCGCTACATATTATAGGCAGAAGCTTGGCTGTCCGATAGTTTTAGGCGAGTTTGGAACTTACAGTTACGACTTGAACCATCCAAACGTCTACGATAACGCATTAAAAATACGGTTGGCAGAACAGCTGGGACATCCTTGGTGGGCGTGGATGCTTGACCACTGGGTTCAGGATGCACCTACTTACTGGTTGGACTTCGTGAATCAGAAGTTAGGCGCTTTTGCTTCCCCATACTTAGCACCTGAAGTGCCAACTTATTCGGGCTTTGACCTACACACTTTTCCAGCGTTGCCCTTTAACATTTGGGCAAGAATTGATGAGTCTCAATCGCAACGTTACCGTGAACCGGGTTATAATGCGTGGGGAGTTTGCATGGTTACAGTTCCTCAGAATTATCCTGTAGTTTTCTTTGGTCCGTGTCGCTTAAGAGTTCAAGTTTGGTCTGCTGGGGCGTATTGGAGCACACTTATAAAAGACTATTACATTGACCTTGCTGGAGGAGAAACTTGGACTATTGGAAGCGTTCAAAATCCAGTTGAAGGCAATACCGTTGTTTATGCTTGGGAGATACCAATGTTTAGGATAGTGAACTTACTTTCATCCCCCTCAGGTGTAGCTATTAAAGTGGATGGAACTGAACATACTACACCTGAGCAACTAACAGTAAGCGAGGGAACACATATATTTGAAGCACCACAACAAATATAATTGAGGAATAAGAATGGCGACACCAGAAAACATGTTTACAAACCCCGGGTTCGAGGATGATTTTATAGGATGGCAAGTCTACATTCCAGATCCAACAACAAGTACAGTGGTCATAGATACTGCAAACGTCTATTCAGGTGCTAAAAGCGCAAAGTTCATCATAACTGGCGTTGCAGGCGGAGGTTCAGCTTTTAACCAATACATAGATAAGGGCCGTCTTGTAGAGGGAGGAAAGTATAGATTCCGCATCAAATACTATGCCAACTTTACTTTGCTTGTGTGGTTCTATTTTAGAGACATTAATGGTGCAGTAATTACTGAGGCTGCACGTTTATTCTTGCCTCCGCCAAGCATTCCAGGTTGGCAAACAGGTGAAATCGAAGTTACCATGACTATGCCTCCTGGAACCGACTGGTCACAATTTGGTGCCATTCAAATCATCATATCGGGCAATAACACTGCTCCAGGTGAAGCAAACGTAGATGACCTTGAGTTTTTCTCTGAAGTTCCAACAGAAACACATATTGTAACTTTCCAGAGTACTCCAATAACGGTTACTGCTGACATTAACGGTACTCCTGTTCCCAGTGGAGGCAGCGTTACAGTTCCACTCGCCACAGCTATCACAGTTACCGTGCCTGCGGAGGTGACAGTATAACGGCAAAATATAGGTTTGACAGATGGGAAGACGGCTCAACAAACACAACAAGAACTCTGATAGTAACTGGAGATTTGACGATTACAGCATACTACGTTCCCGTCACTCATCAAGTAGACTACAACAGCACGCCCATAGCTGTGCCTGCGACAATAGACGGACAAACTGTTCAGCCTAGACAAGCCATAACCGTTCAGGATGGACAAACTATAAACATTTCTGTTCCTTCAGAGGTGGAAGCATAAGGAAATTTAAGCATTGGCAATTAGACGGAGTGATATTCACAGACAATCCTGTAACCCTAAACATCACTCAAGACTCAACATTAACGGTTGTCTACTCGCCTGCGTCTATACACCGAATTATCGGTATGGAGGAATATTTTCGTTCACCATACCAAAACTTTTAAAGTAAAATGTCGCTAACCTATAAGATGGTGAGACAAAGTGGGCGAGATAAATAAAACAACAACAATATCAGTATCAACAAGCGTAACTCTTCAAATTAAATGGATTTTAGCAGACACAGAGCCTGCAGCACCTTCTGGCTACGTGAGATTTCCAGACTTCGACATAAATCTGGGCGACATAGGAACTTTATGGGCGTTTAAGGCTGCGTGAGAGTTTGAAATACTATTTCAATCATTGGGAAATCAACGGTGAAACATTTACTCAGAACCCCGTTTCAGTGCTGGTAGAGTCAGATTTGAATGTGGTTGCTGTTTACAGTGAACAGGTAACACCTCCGACAGGATGTTTTATTGCTACCGCTGCGTATGGAAGCCCGTTAGCTCCACAGCTGAGTGTTCTACGGAGATTCCGAGATCGTTGCCTCCCAAACAGCATAGTTAACCTTTACTATCGTCTGAGTCCCCCAGTTGCAGATTTCATTCGGAAACACACTAAAACTAGGTCTGCTGTCAGAGCCGTCATAAATTTGCTTGTGAAAGTATTAAAGCAGTAGGATAAGTTTTATTTCCCTTCTTTCTTTATTATATTTTGGTGTGTAGATGTCTCTGTATAGGGGAAGTCAGGCTCAAGAAACAATTGTTGTGTTACGGACTTATCCGACAACCACTGTGATAGCTGCGTATGGTGCTGAGGATGGTTTTACCATTCCACGAACAGAGTTTGCAGATGATGAGGAAATCATGGTTGCTGGAACTGTGAGGGCGCCAGATAACGCTAACCTTACGGGTGTTGCGATGACGGTTTTAGTGGATGGTGTTGTTGTTGGCACAACGCTTCTCTACGGTTTTGATGGTACAACAAACTATTACCAGTTGAGCGTTGGAATGTTGCTTGAAGGAACACATGTTTTGGAAGCAAGTTTTCCGAGGACGAGAAAGTAATTGTCAGTCGTCTATGTGAATGAGTATGAGCCTTCATCCGCAAAAGTGTTGATAGGAGACCCAATCTACAGAAAGTCTAGGATAGATGAAACTATACGAGTTAGACGGTTAGCAGCTCCATCTCCCATCGGAATCCTTATAATTTTAGGGCTATTATATTTGTTAAGTAGGAGATAAAATATGTCGTCTGTATCGTTTGCAGAGGCTAAAAGTCTTGTGTTGGCACGTTTAAGACAGTGGCTTCAAGAGTTGCCTGAAAGCGAAAAGAGAAGACCAAGGATAATTATCAACTTTAAGCCTTACAGCATTTTAGATTTGATTGCTGAAGTTGAAAAGCAAACTGAAGTTGGAAAAAGCTACGTTATGGACCAAGCGAAACTTCTCGGCTATGCAGTAACGTAGGTGATTTCATGCCTATTCTCTTCGTGCGTCCCGACTGGGGAGACTTGCCAATGCAATATGCTAGCAGTTGGCTTGGATTTGCCATAAAAGAGGCGGAGAAAAGAGGATACAGCATAATTGACTTGTATGGGGCGGATGCAACTAAAGAGAAGATTATGCAGACTATTCAGAATGAGAAGCCTGAAGTGGCAATTCTCGCTGGACATGGCAATTCGGACACTTATACGGCGCAGGAACAGGAAGTTGTGATGAAAGCGTGCAGTGGAGACGAAGTTATGACTGGCACGATCTCACATTTTGTTAGTTGCAGTGTTGGTCAGGTTCTTTTGCCTTCAATTATTACTAAGAAGGGCATTTGGACTATTGGTTATCAAGTGGATTTTGAATTTATTGTGGATACAAACTATTCTGTGGAAAGTGACCCTTACGCTGAGCCTTTCCGTGATGTTACTTTAGCAATTGTTACTAAGCTATTGGATGGGGGAACTTTAAAGCAGGTTTGGGATGCTGGAATTGCCAAGTGTGACGAGTGGATTGCTAAGTTGTGGAGTAAGCCTGAAACAGAATGGGCTGAAGTTATCAGCTGCCTTCAGCATAACAGAGACGGCATGATTGCGTTAGGCGACCAAGAAACGTATGTTTTGCCTCCTAGGCGTGCGATTGCTGGTTTAAGTTTGCCTCAGCTTGCAGGATTAGGAGCCATATTTCTATTGTTAACGAGAGGGAAGATAAGTGTCTAAGAAGAAAAAGAATGACCCTTATGTTACGAGAGACGAATGTTTCCAGATAAGCGGAGAAATTAGAAGAGACATTTCAACAATTAAGAAAACTCTTGTTGGAGAAGATTTGCGTGGCGGAATTGTTAAAGACGTGCAGGAGATTAAGAGTGCCACGGGCGCCATTAAAACTGTTGTTGTCCCAATTGTGATTTCTATTTTGTCCGCGTTAATAACTTATGGTCTTTTAAGGTTTTTGGGTCAAGCGTAAAAACTAAAAAAAGAAAAAGGGAACTTTGATTTTTAACTCGTTTTTGTTATAGTCGCGCTTGGTGCACTTTGATTCCCAAATAAGTCTCCTGCGACACTTTTTAGAATGTTTGCGAAGGCGACAATGCCCTGTCCTAACTGTTGCAGGTCTGGTCTGCCTTGGGTAGAAACAAGAGTTATGCCAAATTCTCCAAGTAAAGCTGCAAGAGTCATAAGGTAGTAGTTGAGGTCAAAGGCTACAGTCGTACCTCGCACTTTTGCGATTAGCCTGTTCTTTTCGTACCCATACATTCCAAAGATGAAGGCAGCACCACCTGCTACCTGCGTAGAGAGTAAGATCGTCCTTACGTATGTTACTGCGTTAGCCCAAAGCGGCTCAAGCGTGCTAATGTCAATGTTCGCAACTTGCATCTGTAGATACTGAGCAACGCCGATTATGATAGCGGTGATGGCAATAGCGTATAGTATGCCATAGTTCGGTTTTGTTGTGCTCATTTTCTCACTCATATATAAATTCTGTTTTCTGCTTAAAAACCTCACGCTTAGAAAATGTTTTTATCAAGTAAAGCAGTATATTGTTTTAGGAAGGAGGACTAATGCGGAGATTAACAGTTTCAAAAGGTTTTATTCAGACTGGAAGACAGAAAGTGATGGTTAGCCCAGTAACGGGGAAGCTGACCGTTTACACTTCATGCCAAGCGGTTGTTGCGGCGGATTTCTTTGAGTATGACATGAACGCGTTGAAAATAGCGTACGACCAAGAGTTTGCCAGGCAGGGTGTGGATGCGCAAGTTGAATCTTGTAAGAAAATAAGAGGGTTATATCAGGATAATTTGATAACTGATCTTTGGGTTGGAGTAGCGAGTCCACTAGCGGCAGCAGTTGTGGCCTTAATAATTCTCATCATCAAGATTATTGCGATTACGGTTGCAACTATCGTAATACTTAGTGCAGCTTCAGCCTTTGTTGAAAAAGTTTTTCCAAAGAGCACGTTTTATGCGCCTGACGGAAAAGAGTTCACGGATTTAGCGGCTTACTTAACCTATATGAGAAATTGGAACACTAGTCAAGGCTACCCTTACACTTGTCCTTATTGTGGGCAAGGCTTTAAAACGCTGGAAGAGGAACAAGCTCACGAAGCAAACTGTCCCTGGAAAGGAGGCGTACCTACGGCTGGGGCTAACGTTTGGATGTATATTATTTTGATTGTGGCTGGGATAGGAGCAATAATTATTATTCCAAAAGTTATAGACATTGCCTTTCCAAAGAAGGCTAGCTAATGAAGAGGCTGACACAACCGCGTAGACTTTTAATGTTTACTTATCCAGAAAACCCAGATGCTTGGTGTGAACAAACTCTTTCTCCAGCCGAAGGAACATGGCAAATAGTTCACCCAGCAAACGCACAGCTGAGCTTAGACGCAAAAGCAGCTATTGGAAATGCAAGCGTAAAACTATACAATCCGCCTGGCGGCAATTGGGTCGATTTTCAGTTCAGCCTAAATGACGGAAAAGAGTTTGATGGAACTAAGTCGTCAGCGATGCTAAACTTTTTTATTGCTCTACAATCTGGCAGTTGGGACGCTGTTTTCGATGTTTACCTCTATGATGCTGCAGGCATATTAGCGTCTCGCAAGAATATTAGTGTCGCAGTTGACGGCGGTTTTCATCATTTTGCTTTGCCTCTAGGGACAGGTCAGGGATGGGCGGAAAGTAGCGGTTTCGATTGGCGTTTTCTGAAAAAAATCATGTTCAGATGCTTAGTTGCGTATCCTTGGCCGGAAGGGAGCGTCTGGATAGATGAGTTTCACTTTAGCTATTATGAGTTGGTAAGACCAACTTTAGCCATTGACTCGGTTCCTCAGGGAAAATCTTACACGCTTGATGGAGTCTCAGGTGTTACTCCTTCGCCACCTTATGGATTAGACCCTGGTGTAGATTACAAGGTTTATATTGACCCTGTGGATTTTGACCGTTGGGAAGACGGTTCAACAGCCAATCCGCGAACTATTAGATTAGCAGAGGGAGAAAACAAAGTTATTACTGCCTATTACACGACAGCCCCGCCTCCACCTCCACCTGGGAAGGGAACACTTTATTGTAGGGCTTTCGCTAATTCGGATGAGGTTGCTGCGTCAGTTGAAGTTGCGGGAGTTGGAACTTACACTACGCCGTTTTCCTTAGACTTAGACCCTGCAATCTACACTTTGAAGGCTTCTTATAAAGAACAAACGCCACAGCAGAAGTCTGCTACGGTGACTGAGGGAAAAACAACTGAAGTTCATTTTAGCTTTGCTAAGCCTGCGCCTCCAGCTATTGATTGGATGCCTTTAATCGTAGTCGGCGGTCTGTTTGGTGCGGTAATTGTTATATCCCAGATGTAAATAAATGAATAGTGGTGATGGAATGGAGATTGAATCTATTCTTAAATGGACTCTCATTGCGGGTGTCGCAGGTTTCGGAATGTATATTGTCTATCAGTTTGCAGTGAAGCAAGGATGGCTCAGCGCAGGATATAGACCACGTTTGGCGAGAATGGGCAGATGAAGTTAATACTGTTCGGAGCGGGCTTGATACTGTTACTAGACGATGCAATACGATATGGAGATTTCCCAAAATTTGACAGGTTACACCATTGGCACGTCGGCGCACTATTAATGTATCTAGGTAGTAGGTAATCATGCTAATGTTAGATGAGGATGAAAGTTTCTCTTTAAGTGCCTACCTCGAAGCGCCGGGTGAAGTCAGAGTCGTGCCTAGCGGTTATCTAGTTTCTCATCGAAGTGATGGAACATATATTGCTCCTTTAATTCCTCAGCTTTTTTATGGATGGAATGGAGCACAGCTTCAGACGTGGCGACAGGACATTACAGCGGCAGGGGAGCAGGTGATTCTTTCAAGAGTCGGAGGAGAACCTTCAGTTCCTAGAGAAGAGTTGTATTGGAAAAAAGTTTCGGAGGCTCCAACGGTTCAAGCTCCAACAGTTCAACAACCTAATCCATTACCCATAATCATTTTAGGAGGAATTTTCCTATTATTGGTTTTGGGGAAACGGTAGTTGCTTGGAAAAGTTCTGGTTTTTGGAACAGCTCTTGGACTTTCTACCGTGGGCATATACAAGTTTATGACGGCAAGAGTCTTTAATAGAGAAGATGTGGTTTTTGACCCGCCCTGTTTCACTTCGATAGTGATGTGCTCGTTAAACGAAGAACTTTTTATTGAAAGAGCTTTGCAGTCGCTTGAAGACCAGAATGTTCTAACAGAGAATCCTACAAGTTTTGAGAGAATATTAATTGACAGCCACAGCGACGATGAGACTGTAGCAATAGCAGAAAACTATGGCTGGAAAGTTTATCAAGCCCCAAGAGGAAAACTTACAGCTCGACACGTTGGAATGGAGAAGGCGAAAGGAAAAATAATTGTTTCAGTCGACGCAGACAGCATACCAAGTTATTCACCAATAATTATTAGGTCAAATAGCGATAGACTGATTGAAGTTGTTACAGTTGAAGAGTTATGGAACAGAATCGATGCGCCAGTAACTTCAACCATTAAGGGGGAAGAAATCAAGCAGGTAACGGGTTATTCAGTTTACAGTGGACACAATACAGGTTCAAGATATATACAAATTAATCAGATTATCAGACACCCGTATGCTGGACTCCTCCTACGATTTAACTGTGTAGGTGGCTTATTCGACGTATCACCAAATCATTCGCTGATAGGCTCTTTTGGACGAAATGAGAGAGTGCTTGAAGCATCTCGCTTATTAGAAGGTGGACGGTTATCTGCACCAGTTTTTAACCCTCATGTAGGAGATAAAGAGGAGTTCTTCTACGGGAATAAGGAAATTGCGTGGCTATTGGGCTTTTTTGCTGCAGAAGGCTGTGCTTGTATGTTTAAAAAATCTGGAAGGAAAAAATGTTGGGATGTATCCATCTGTAATACTAACAAGCAATTGATAGATAAAGCTGAGCATATATTTGCAGAGTTTTTCAATGTTCATAGAAGCGGTTTTAGTAAATCGCCTGAAGGCGTTTATTCTATTCATTTTAGAGATAAACGACTTTACGAGTTTATGCGCCCACGATTTTATACAGCTGATGGGAAAAAACGAGTCCCAAAGGAAATTCTTAATGCTCCAAAAAAAATTCAGTGTTCTTTTCTTAAAGGGTATTTTGATGGTGATGGTGAGAGTAAGAAGGAGACTACGTATAGAAAAACATCCTACCAAAGATTTTCAACGAACTCGTGGATTCTAGCGCAAGGAATACTAATTTTGGTTTCATCAGCTTTAAAAAAATCATTTTCAATTGCAGACAGAAAAGATAAGCCAGACATAGTGGCGTTGGTTGTGAACCATAAAAGCAACAAAGAATTAAGTAAACTAAACTCGAAGCCGAGAGGATTAATCAAAAGTAAAAAAGAAATAAATTATAGTGGTTATTTATACGACTTGGTGACTTCTGAAGGTGCATTCAATTGCGGAGTCGGACAAGTCAGAGTTCACAACACTTTTTACCCGCCCAATTGGCTTAATCTTGTGTTAAGATGGTTTAGGCACCCTAATGTTGTTGGAGTAGTCACGCCTAGGCTTGTGGATCCAACTGAAAACTTGGTGGTTTCTTATGTTAGTACTTGGTTGAGTCTTGTGGATGTTGGTCCTCTCTTAGCTGGTGGAATGAGAGCACCTGGACAGAGTGTGGCATTATACAAACAGGCCTATTTTGACGTTGGGGGTTTCAATC
>Ga0315280_10011907_pt1 | contig 10610 bp, 6 predicted proteins | sample YL17G06_40_MG_FD_203697 | JGI IMG/M metagenome (GOLD analysis project Ga0315280, IMG submission 203697) | Sediment microbial communities from Yellowstone Lake, YNP, Wyoming, USA - YL17G06_40 | ecosystem: Environmental > Aquatic > Freshwater > Lake > Sediment | place: USA: Wyoming | collected... | reverse complement strand
CTGCCCACCGGCGATTGCGCGGGTGATCAAGGGCGCGATCATTGTGGCAGCGATCCTGCTCGGACGGTTGATCGACGTACTCGAGACGCGCTTCTCGCGCGCGCGCAGCTAGATGGCGACCCCGGGCTGCGAGTTCCGGAACGTACGTTCGCCCGACGATCAATGCAAGGCGAGTAGTCATGAGACTCGGTCGCAGAGCCCTCCTCGGGTTACCATCGGACACGGAGTTACGGAAGCGGATCGGCGACCGGCGGATGGTCGCCTGGTTCTACCGATCGCTCCTGCCCTACTGGCCGCGGGTGCTGCTGGGGATCGGCTCCATGCTCGTGGCCGCGACGGCCGACAATGCGCCGCCGCTGCTGATGAGGTCCATCTTCGACGATGTCATCACTCACAAGCACATGGAGCTGTTGGGCAAGCTCTCTCTCGGGCTGATCGCGTGCTTCGCGGCCAGCGCCGCTTTCGGGGGCGCGCGGACCGCGATCATGCACATCCTGGCCCAGCGGCTGGTGTACGACCTGCGGCGGACAGCGCACCGGCACCTCCAGAAACTCTCGCTCAGCTTCTTCGAGTCCACCTCGACCGGCGACATCATGTCGCGGCTGTCCAACGATGTGCAGGCCGTGGAGCAGATGGTCTCCCACGGCACCGACACGCTCATCAGCGATAGCGTTCGGCTGCTCATCATGGTTGGCGCCATGAGCGCGCTGCTCTGGCAACTGACGGGGCTGGCCCTGCTGCCGCTACCCATCTTCGTGGTGGCGATCATCCTGTTCGCGCGGAGGATCAGGCCCTACTACCACAAGGTGCGGGAGCAGCTCGGCGAGATCAACGCGCACTTGCAGGAGAACATCACCGGCATCCGAGTGGTGAAGGCGTTCGCGCGGGAGGAGCACGAGGAGGAGCTGTTCGATCAGGCGAGTATCGAGTACTACCGGGCTTCAGCCAAGGGCATCTGGATGTGGGCGACGTTCTTCCCGGCGATGGGGTTCCTGACGTCGCTGAGCATCATCATCATTACCTTCGCGGGGGTGCACATGCTCAACGCCGGCCAGCGGGGAGCGACCGTGGGCACGCTGGTGGCGTTCCTGGCCTACATCCAGAACTTCTACGGGCCGGTGCGCAGCCTGATCCAGGTCCACAACATGGTCAACCAGGCGCTGGCCGCGCTGGCTCGCATCTTCGAGGTCCTGGACACCAACCCCGACGTCACCGACGCCCCGGACGCGACGGCGCTGGGCCCGGTCAAAGGGCAAGTGGCCTTCGAGAGGGTGAGCTTCCGTTACCACACAGGCGAGTTGGTTCTGGAGGATGTGGACCTGGTGGCGGAGGCGGGACAGACGATCGCCATCGTGGGGCGCTCGGGGGCCGGTAAGACGAGCATCGTCAACCTGATCCCGCGCTTCTATGATCCCCTCGCCGGTGCGGTGCGGGTGGACGGCCATGACCTGCGGCAGGTCACGGCGGCGTCGCTGCGCAGCCAGATCGCCCTCGTGCTGCAGGACACGTTCCTGTTCAACGACACGGTGACGGAGAACATCCGCTACGGGAGACTGGAGGCGAGCGACGAGGAGATCCGGCAGGCAGCGATCGCCGCCAATGCCGATGAGTTCATCAGGAACGATCTGCCCGAGGGCTACGACACGATCATCGGAGAACGGGGAGTGAAGCTGTCGGGAGGCCAGAAGCAACGGCTGGCCATCGCGCGGGCGCTGCTCGCCGACCCGCGCATCCTGATCCTCGATGAGGCGACGAGCTCGGTGGATACCGAGGCCGAGCGGATCATCCAGGCGGCGATCAACCGGCTGATCAAGGGACGGACGACGTTCGTGATCGCGCATCGGCTGTCGACGATCGTCAACGCGAACCAGATCATCGTACTGGAGGGCGGACGGATAGTAGAGCGCGGCACACACGCGGAGCTGATGGCGCTGGGGGGGCTCTACCAGGAGATGTACGAGCGGCAGTTTGAGTTCCCGGACGTCGAAGGCTGAAGGCGACCTGCCACGAAGACACAGAGACACGGGGAACGGCCGCGTTCCCCGTGTCTCTGTGTCTTCGTGGTAGACGTGCCGTCCGGCGTCAGCAGCAGCACGAGGGGAGTTGCATCTTGGCCGACTCGACGGTGTTCTTCAGTAGCATCGTCACCGTCAGCGGCCCGACGCCGCCCGGCACGGGGGTGAGGATCCCAGCCACTTCCTCGACGCCCTCGGCGCAGTCGGGCTTGGGCGCGCCAACGTCGATGACGAGCGCGCCGGGCTTCACCCAGTCAGGCTTGATGAGGCCCGGTACGCCCGTGGCCGAGATGAGGATGTCGGCATAGCGGGTGTGGGAGGCCGTGTCCCTGGTCTCGATGTGGCACACGGTGGTGGTAGCGAACTTGTCGAGGAGGAGCAGGGCCACAGGCTTGCCCACGATCTCCGAGTGCCCGACGACAACCACCTCGGCGCCCTTCACCTCGCGGCCCGAGGCCTCGACCAGCTCGAAGACACTCTGGGCCGTGCAAGGCGCGAGGCGGCGGTCGCCATGGACGACGGCGCCGAGGTTCGCCGGATGAACGCCATCGACGTCCTTCACCGGCAGGATTGCGGCCTGCATGGCGCGCTGGTTGATGTGCTGCGGCACCGGCGTCTGGAGGATGATGCCGGTCACGCCGGCATCGGCGTTGAGCTCGGCGATAGTATCGGCGAGCTCGCCCTGGGAGGTCTCTGCCGGCAGCTCGCGCAGCTCGTAGGAAATGCCCAGGCCCTCGCAGCCCTTGGCCTGCATCTGGGCGTACATGACGGCCCCGGGGTTCTCCCCGACGAGCAGAGCCACGAGCTTGGGTGTGATGCGCCCTTTCAGCCCCTCCAGCTCCCCTTGCAGCCTCTCCTTGATCTTGTCGGCAATCGGTTTGCCCTTCAGCAGTTCAGCACTCACAAGCGGGACCTCCTGGCCGCAGGCCGATTCCGGCCGGCGGTGAGTATGTTGGGATGCGGTTCACGCGAACAAGCAAGTAATCGTTCCCCTGCCGTGCTTGGCGCTTCTGGCGGCTCGGCGGTGCCTTCCTGCCGTTCATCCCACGATCCGGTGCACGACCTTCCGCCAGGTCTCATCGGCGAGAGCGTGGGACTTCCGCCCGGGCTCCTCGAGGGCCTCCTGCATCTCCGCCTTGAAGGCTTCGTCCTTGATGACCGACAGGTTGATGGCGACGTTGAGCCAGGCGCAGTGCCGGGCGGCCTCGGCCAGGCGGACCGCACAGCCCACGTCGCTGATCAGGTTCGGGTTGCCGATGTCGCAGAGCTCGGCGGCGAGCTCGATGCAGCGGTCGCACGCCTCGGCGATCGCCCGGGGCACGCCGGCAGCAGCCTGGCAGGCCTCCTGGATCGCGGCCTCGCGAGCGGCCTTCTGCTCGTCGGTATCGCGGGGCAGCTTGTATGCCGCGCCCACCTGCGTGTAGCTCGCTACGTCCGCATCGACCAGCTCGAGCAGCCGCTCCCTGACCTCGTCGAGGCCCTGTAGGATGGCCCGCACCCGATCGTCGACGTCGGCGAACTTCTCCTTGCCGACGGTGAAGTTGCCGACCATCGCCGCCAGCGCAGCGCCGAGCGCCCCCGCGAGCGCCGCGCCGCTGCCGCCTCCGGGGGCGGGGAGGTTGGATGCGAGATCGTGCACGTACTGGTCGATCGACCCATGCCGGTAGTCGCTCATGCAGCTTCCTGCCCTCTCGTGCAGACTCGGCGCCGCCCCGTCCAGCGGCGGCCCCTGCGCAATTCGCTGGGGTAGGGAGAACTCCTCCCTGTGGGTGGTGGATCACCCCGGGAGCACGCGCAGGAACAGACAAGGCTTGGGGTAGGCGAAGGGTTGGGCGGAAGTGATGGCGCTGCCGGGCCCCGTCTCGGCAAAGGGGACGATCTGCACGGTGGGGCCGAGGGAGGGGAAGCTGAACCGCGCGCCGGGTGTGTCGCACCAGAGGTACCACCCGCGCCCCTTCCGGATGGCCTCCCAGGTCCCGTTGACGAGGAAGGCTTGGAGGAGCGGGTGGCCGGCCAGGTCTACGCTGGTCGGGTGATCGGTGGGTTCACCGTGGGTGAGGACAGGCGCTGTGCCGAAGTCCTCGAGCTTGAGGCCGGGCGAGCCAGGCGGAGCCCCGCGGGCGCCCTTCTTCTCGCCCGTGTTGCCCGCCAGGGTGACCTGCTTCACGACGAGCGCCTCGCTCTGAGGAAGGGGCTTGCCGTCGAGGCTGAGGGCGATGAGGGCGCCAAGGGGGGAGGCCGAGCTGACTGCGAGGCTGGAAGTGCGCATGACGTCACTGTCGAGGGCACCGGCGATAGCCTGGACGGAGGGGGCGTCGACGGTCAAGCGCTCGTCCTTGAGACGGCGTATGAGCTGCCCGGTGTCCGAGGTGTAGGTGTGCGTGTCGACGGCCGCGTGCGCCGGCGGGGCGCCTTCCGGCAGCTGGCGGGCGAGGATGTCGAGGGCGGCGCGCAGGGTCTCCGTGTCGGCCGCAGGGGTCAGCACGACGCTCTGCCGCTTCGGGTCCCAGAAGCCGAGGGCGCAGGCGCCGTCGTCACTCACGCCCAAGGGCTCGCAGTCGACTGCCTGGACGTCGGACACCCTGAACCGCGGGCTTGCGCCAAGGGTGAGGGCCTGCCCTTGGTCATGGACCAGCCCATCGAACACGAACCGACCCTTGGGGGCGAAGATCGTGCCGAACGCGTACCCGCTGCGTTGGAGCATGGCGAGCGGCTGCACCCCGGCGAGCTGTGAGAGGAGAACGCGGGGCCCGGGGTACGCGGCCGACAGGCCGGGGCCGGCAACGGTCAGATCGTGGCGGGACGAGTCGCAGACCTGCTCGACGAAGAGCTGTCTGAGCTGCGAGACCCAGCCGAGGCGGTAGAGAGGGGCCGGTGGTGCGGCCTGAGGGCTGAAGACGTCCGCCTTGGGGAGGCCGATGACGGCCCGCTTCTGGGCCGGGGCCACGGCGTGGGTGCGGTAGACGGCGCCGGCGAGCGCGGCGAGGTCCCACCGAGCGGGGTCGCTGCTCACATCGAAGTACTCGATGCGGCGGTTGGCGGCGTCGGTGTTGTAGGTGAACAGAATGAGCCCGTCGATGTCCTGCAGGGCACCGTAGGCGGCCGCCTCGATCAGCCCCGCGGCGCGGAACTTGTTCGGCCAGCAGACGCCCCACTCCCTAACGACGAGCGGCTTGCCGGTGACCGAGGCGCGGAGGACGGAGGAGGTGAGGTCGAGCCCCGTGTCATCAGCCATGGGATCCACGTTGGTGAAGAAGCTTGGCAGCCGCCAGTTGCGCCCGGCGGCGAACACGGGGTGATCGTAGTACCAGTTGCAGCCGACGTAGTCAAGGGTGTTGGCGACGGACAGGAGATCGGCGGGGTTCTCCCATTCGGTGACCGCCGTCACGGGCACCTTCAGGCCGGCCGCCCGGAGCGCGCCCTGGACCTCACTGAGGTAGTCGACATGGACGCTGTGGAAGAAGCGGGACACGTCCCGGTCGCGGACGACACGGCCGGTGGTCGTGTCTGGCCGCCCCGTGGGTGAAGGGAACCCCTCGCTGGCCGCTTGCCCAGGCAAGAGGCGAATGGAACCATCCTCGAGGTGCTCAGTGGTGGCGAGGGCTGAGCGCCCGTCGCTCCCCGTCCATGCCTCCTGCACGCCGCCGGTTGAGCCGTACGTGCCGCGCAGCCAGAAGTTCCAGCGTCGCGTCAGTTCCGTGATGTAGGGCGGCGGGAGGTTCGCCCAGCGGTCGTGGCCGACGAAGAGACCGTTCTCATCGCAGATCTCGACCATGGCGACCGCCGGATCGGCGCCGAGGACAAGGCCGGTGTAGGGGTTGGGTTGGCCGAAGAGGAGATCGCGCGCGTACTGGATCTGCAGCTCGATGAGGCGCTCGTTGAACACGGCGGCGGGCTTGGCCGCGCGGTCCAGCTTGGCGGCCTCGGCAACGCCCTCGGCCGCCTGGAACTCGCGGAAGTCGAGGAGATCGAGGTAGACGTAGAGGCCCCTCTCCTTGAGCGCGTGGACCCAGTAGAAGAGAACGTCGAGCTTCTCAGGGTCAATGGGCTGCTGCGTGCCCGCCCGAGCGGGAGGCAGGAGGCCGGTCGAGCCATCGATGTGGTGCAGCCGCACGAGGTTGAAGCCCGCCGAGGCCAGGCAGGCCACGACCTGATCGATGACCTCCGGGGGTACGAACACCGCGTCCTTGGCGACGTTGATCCCCCAGAACCGCGCGCGCCGACCATCCTCGAAGTAGAAGTGGCCATCGGTGCCGGCGAAAAGGAACCCGTGCTTGCCGGCGGGGGCGTCGAGGGTGGGCGCGAAGTCGACGAGGTCAGAGGCGGGGAAGGCCGCCGCGTTGGGGTCGAGGACCGGAAGGGTGGTCTCGGGCTCCAGGCGAGGGGGCGTAGGCGAGCCGAGCGCTGCGAAGGCGAGGGCGCAGGCGAGCAAGGAGATCAAGATGGTGGGTCGTGTACGGCGTGTCATGTGTCACGCCATCAGTCCCCCGCGATCTCATCCCTGAGCTTCCTGAGTCTGAGCAGGGCATCGACCGGGGTCATGCTGTCGATGTCGAGCGACTTGAGCTCCCTGGCCAGCGGGTGCTCCGCCGGTTCGAAGAGCTGGAGCTGGATCGGCGGCGAGACGCGGGCCGCGGCGGCGGCCGTGGGCGCCACCTGCTTGCCGAGGTCCTCGGTCTCAAGCTGGGCGAGAACCTCCTTCGCCCGGTCGATCACGTTGAGCGGAAGCCCCGCGAGGCGCGCGACCTGGATGCCGTAACTGCGGTCGGTGCCGCCGGGCACGATCCGACGCAGGAAGACGATATCGTCGCCGGACTCCTTCACCGTGATCCGGTAGTTCCGGACGCGCGGCAGCACCTCGGCCAGCTCGTTGAGGTGGTGGTAGTGGGTGGCGAAGAGGGTCTTCGCCCCGACCTGGTTGACGAGGTGCTCAGCCACCGCCCACGCGATGGAGAGCCCGTCGAAGGTGCTCGTTCCGCGGCCGATCTCATCGAGTACAACCAGGCTGCGGTCGGTGGCGTTGTGGAGGATGAGCGCGGTCTCGGTCATCTCGACCATGAAGGTGCTCTGGCCGGTGACGAGGTCATCCATCGCGCCCACGCGGGTGAAGATGCGGTCAACCAGGCCGATCGAGGCCCGCTCCGCCGGCACGAACGAGCCGATCTGGGCGAGCAGCGCGATCAGGGCAACCTGTCGCAGGTAGGTGCTCTTCCCGGCCATATTGGGGCCGGTGATGATGAGCAACTGGTAGTGCTCGCAGTCGAGGCGGGCGTCGTTGGGGACGAAGGACTCCCCGGCAAGAGTCGTCTCGACCACGGGGTGACGGCCGGCGACGATGTCGATGCTGGTTCCGTCGTGGACTTCGGGACGCACGTATCCGTTCTCCAGAGCGACGTCGGCGTAGGAGAGGAGCACATCGAGCTCGGCCAGCGCCCGCGCCGTGGTCAGCACCGCCTCGGTGTGCTCGGCAGCCTGGGCGCGGACCTCGGTGAAGAGGCGGTGCTCCAGCTCCGCGATGCGCTCCTCGGCTCCGAGCACCTGAGCCTCCTTCTCCTTCAGCTCCGGCGTGACGAAGCGCTCGGCATTCACCATGGTCTGCTTGCGGAGGTACGTCTCGGGCACCATTGCGAGATTCGGCCTGGTCACCTCGATGTAGTAGCCGAAGACCTGGTTGAAGCCGACCTTGAGCGACTTGATCCCGGTGCGCAGCCGCTCCTGGTCCTCCAGGGCGGCGATCCAGGCCTTGCCGGACACCGCGGCCTCCCGGAGGGTGTCGAGGTCGGGTGAGAAGCCAGGGCGGATGAGGCCGCCCTCGGTGGTGATCGCCGGCGGATCGTCCACGACAGCATGGTCGATCAACTCGCGAAGCGGGGTGAGGTCGGACTGGCGAACAGCAAGATCGCGCAGGAGGTCGGCCTGGGCGCAGGCGAGAGCGGAGAGGATGTCCGGCACGCGGGCGGCGGAGGCGCTGAGCACACGTAGGTCGCGCGCATTCGCCGTGCCCGCGGCCGCGCGGCTGATGAGGCGCTCAAGATCATAGACACCCTTGAGGCGGTCGCGCAAGACGCCGGTCAGAGCCTGATCGCGGAGGAGGTTCTCGACCGCCTCGTGGCGGCGGCCAATGGCGGCCACATCGAGCAGCGGATGCAACAGCCATTGGCGCAGCATCCGCCCGCCCATGGGGGTGAGCGTCCGGTCGAGCAGGGCGAGGACCGAGCCGCGCTGGCTGCCGCCCCGGATGGTCTCGGTCAACTCGAGGTTGCGCTTCGTGGCGGCGTCGAGCAGCATGAAGTCGCTGAGGGAATAGGGGCGGAGGAGGCGGAGATGAGGGAGGGACTCGAGCCGGTTCGCGGCGAGGTAGTCGAGCACCGAGGCCGCTGCCGCCAGGCCCGCGGTCATCTCCTCGCAGCCGAAGCCGTGGAGGGAGGCCACGCCGAAGTGGTCGGCGAGGCGCTGGGCGGCCGTGCGGAAGCCGGTCGCCGCGTCGGCCTCTGCGATGTGCCGCTCGAGGCCCCGTGCGCGGAGGGCTTGGGCGATGTCCGGTGGGGCGAGGACTTCGGCGGGATCGATCCGGCCCAACTCTTCCCACGCCGCGTCCGGCAGGTGCACGACTGGCGAGGGCCGGTCGTCGGCGATCTCGGTAACGACGAAGTCCCCGGTCGAGATGTCGACGGAGGCCAGGCCCCACGTAGGGCCTTCGCTTGCGAGCGCGGTGAGGAAGTTGCCGAGGGTGCGGTCGAGGAACTCGTCTTCGAGCAGCGTACCCGGTGTGATGACGCGGGTGATCTCCCGCTTGACCAGCCCCTTGGCCTGCTTCGGGTCCTCCACTTGGTCGCAAATGGCGGCGCGGTAGCCCTTCTTCACCAGTTGCCGAATGTACCGCTGCACGGCGTGGTGTGGCACGCCGCACATGGGGATACGGCGGCCCTGGCCGGCCTCGCGGCTGGTGAGGGTCAGCTCCAGCTCGCGGGCGCCGATCCTTGCGTCCTCGTCAAACATCTCGTAGAAGTCGCCCATGCGGAAGAGCAGCAGTGCGTCCGGGTACTGGCGCTTGACCGCCTGCCACTGCCGGAACATGGGTGTGAGGTCGGCGCCGGGCATGGTGTGAGCTTCGTCGGGGGGGGAAGCGGACCCTTCTGGGGAGGACGGCTGTGGTGTAACAGGCTAACCTTTACACGATTGCCTCAGGGATGGTTTACACTTCGGGCGGGTGGCGAGTGTCGACCAGAACCGGCGCAGGACGCGAGGTGGGACGCGCGGCGGCTCCAAGCCCCGAAGGATTGGAGCCGTCCGTCGCGCGGGGTGGAGCGTCCGGGTCTCTACGCCCCCAGCCCCTCGGTCGACACTCGCCGGCGTCACGCCGCTCCCCCTTTCTCCCGGACGAGCGGGTGGCGCGCGATCTCCCGGTTCTGAGCTTTCACCACCAGCTCGTCTTCGCCGATGTGCAGCCAGACGTGATCGCCGATGTAGTGCGCCGGCACGCGATACTTCCGGCCGCCATAGCGCACCACCGACTCCCGCGTCACCCGCCGTCGCTCCACGCTGCAGCAGAAGTCCTTCACGTTCAGCGGACTTGCGCGATCGCTCGCCCGATAGAGGGCCGCCGGTGGCTTGCCTCCCAGGCTACTATGGGAGTGCTCCTGGTTGTACCAGCGCGCCCACGCCGCGAACGCCTGGTTCAGTTCCCTCAGGCTGGCGACTTTGAACCGCACCTCGCTCAGGAAATCGCGCTGCACGAACTGGAAGAACTTCTCCAGCTTCCCCTTCGTCTGCGGATGGTAGGGCCGCGCGTAGACCGCCCGAATGCCCAGCAGGTCCAGGATGAACTGGTACGTCACCTGCGGCCCCTGCAGGCTCTCCTGGGCCCGAAACTGCTTCCCCCGGTCCGACAGGATCGCCCGCGGTCGCCCATACCGTTCCAACCCATCGGCCAGCACCGACAGCACCACTTCCTCTCCCCGTCGCTCACTGAACCGACCCGCCACCAGATACCGGCTCCGATCATCCAGCACCGCCACCAGATGCACCTTCCCCCACCGCGTCTCCTCGTTCTCCATCAGATCGATCTGCCACAGGTCGTTCGGCTGCGGCCTCTCGAACGGCCGGATCGGCGTGGGGTCCACGATCCGCGCCAACCCTCGCTCGCTCAGCACTCGCCACACCGTCTGACGGCTCACCCTCACCCCCTGCTCCTTCGCCACCAGTTCCTGGATCTTACGCGCCGACCGATCCAGGTTGTCCAGCTTGTACAGCACGATCGCTTCCACCACCTCCGGTGCGATCGCTCCCTGCCCTCCCCGCGGCCGGTTCAGCAACCCCCGCGCCCCCTTGCTCTCCCACCGCTGCAGCACCTTGTAGACCGTCGGCCGCGACACCCCAAACCGTCGCGCCGCTACCGTCACGCCCTCCCGCTGCGCCACCTCCACCATCCGAAACCGCACCCGCGCTACCGGGTCTGTGGCCACGTTCCTCTCCACTGCAGATGCCCTCCTTCGTCGGAGTCCCTCTCCACCTGCAGTGTAAACCATCCCTGTTACAAATCTGGCAAGGTTAGCGTGTTACGCAACATGGGAGCCGTCAGCAGGGCGCGCGGTC
>Ga0315280_10011906_pt1 | contig 10610 bp, 11 predicted proteins | sample YL17G06_40_MG_FD_203697 | JGI IMG/M metagenome (GOLD analysis project Ga0315280, IMG submission 203697) | Sediment microbial communities from Yellowstone Lake, YNP, Wyoming, USA - YL17G06_40 | ecosystem: Environmental > Aquatic > Freshwater > Lake > Sediment | place: USA: Wyoming | collected... | reverse complement strand
ACTCTGGAATTGAGGTCTTACGCACTACAAACAAGCAACATTGAGGTGGTAACTACCCTCGCCCCCAGCCTCCCCCAGATAATGGTCGATTTTCCCCAGATGCAGGAGGTCTTCTTGAACATCATTCTGAACGCCGAGCAGGCGATGAGCGAGGCACACGGCAGGGGGAAGCTCATTATCAAGACCCGGGAGATAAAAGACTACGTGAGGATTTCGCTTGCCGATGATGGTCCCGGGATTTCCCCGGGGAATCTTGATAAGGTCTTTGATCCGTTTTTCACCACCAGGGAGGGAAAAGGCGGGACTGGCCTGGGGCTCAGTGCCTGTCACGGTATTGTGACCGAGCATGGTGGCCGGATATACGCCAGGAGCAAAGCGGGGAAGGGGGCTACATTCTTTGTTGAATTGCCGCTGTCCCCGGTTGAGGCTACCTTGGCGCCCAGGTCTTAAGAGGTGGAGAGATGACTTCAACGGTAGTAAGTGAACAAAGACGGTTGACCTGGCTACAGGAGAGGTTTATCCGCTCAGGTTTTGACGGCTCCAGCGATGAGGAGACTGTTGAATTGCTGTTAAGCCTGGTCTTACCTCACCGCGAGTGCAAAAAGCAGGCCAGGGAGTGCATCGAACGGTTTGCTAATCTGAGGGGGTTGCTCGCCGCCTCATCCGAGGAACTACAGCAAAGCGGGCTTACCTTTCAGAGTATTTGTGCTCTCAGGCTCTTACACGAATTACCCACCGAGATTCTGAAGCAGAAGATTATTGAACAACCGGTCAATACCTCGTCTAAAGAGATTTTTGACTACCTATATTACTCAATGCGGGACCTCAAGAGGGAGGTATTCAAGGTCATCTATCTAAATTGCCGGAACCAGATTACTCATACCGCCGACCTTTTTGAGGGAACGCTGGAGAGTATTCCCATCCGCCCCCGCGAGATTGTGGAAGGTGCCATTAACCATAATGCCTCCCGCCTGATTTTTGTCCATAACCACCCCTCGGGCGACCCCACCCCGAGCAAGAATGATGAGCAGCTGACCAGAGACCTGGTCTTTGTCGGCAATATTCTGCAGATTAAGGTGCTAGACCATATCATAATAGGTGCTAACCGATACTTTAGCTTCGCTGATGAAAAACTGATTGAGAAGTACGAAGATAATTTCCTGAACCTGAGGATAAGAGCGCTGTTTGAAAAGAGCAAGCATTATCCCCGCTAAACCCCTCGGGGCTAACCTTTTCTCTTTATTTCCGTTATAATATGGCGGGGAATTATACCGGGAGGATTTAATGAAAAGGTTTTTGCTCTTGGTGGCAGTGCTCGCCGCCTGTCTTGTAACCGGCTGCATCGGGGTTGAGACCTACACCGATGCTGGGCAGGCAATAGACACCGAGGTTAATCAGCAGTTTGTTATTGCCCTTGGTTCTAACCCTACCACCGGCTATAGCTGGCAGGCAAGCTACGATGAGACCATGCTGGAACTGGTGGAAAAGACATACAAGGAAGAGGCAAAGGAGGGTCTGGTTGGTGCCGGCGGGGTTGAGCATTTCCGCTTTAAGGCACTGAAGACCGCTAGAACCGAGGTAACCCTGGTCTACAAACGACCCTGGGAAGAGCCAACCCCACAGGATTTAACGAAGGTATTTATCATTCACATTAGATAAATAGCCTTGGTCATATCTCCCTGGCCAGCACCAGCCCCCATACTGAGGTGGCGCCGGCTTGCTTCAGCGCCCGGGCGCAGGCCTCAAGGGTAGCCCCGGAGGTGGAGACGTCATCTATGAGCAGAACCTGCTTACCCTTTAGCCTCTGGTCGCGGCAGGAGAAGGCATTGGCGACATTAGTGCGTCGCTCGCTAGCGGTGGCTGTCCGTGCCTGGGGTGGGGCATGACGCTCCCGGATAAGACAGTCATCTATAAGGGGCAATTTGGTGAGCTTAGCCAGCTCTTGAGCCAAAAGGTGGGACTGGTTGTAGCCACGCTCCCTTAACCGTTTCGGGTGCAGTGGCACCGGCACCACCACCTCCCCGGGCACGAGGTTGGTGACTAGGTAGTCGTTGAGCAACCGGGCAAAGAGCCCGGCTATAGCCCTGAGGTTTCTATACTTTAGCTCATGAATAGCCTGGCGTATTACCCCGTCAAATCGGAATGGGGAGCGGATGCCGTCTATCTCCGCCTGCCAGCCAGCGCAAGCGGGACAGAGTATAGGGCTGGACTGGGGCAGGCCGGACTGGGGTAAGCCGCAGCGGGGGCAAAGGGGAGGCATAATTCTGGGTAACGACTTGAGGCAGGAGGGGCAAATAAAATCACCTTCCCTCCCGCAGGCAACACACCAGCGCGGAAACAGAAGGTCGAGTGCTATCCCCTTAAGTTTATTTACCTGAGGACGCACGTTTAGCCCCGTAATCTAAAACTTCGGGAAGAACCGCTAGTTTTTTAGCGGGAGCGTGAAGCCCCGCTGATAATGGGTTCGTTGATATAGATATCTCCGTTCCTGATTTTCAGGTTGAAACCGCAATCAGGATTGGTGCAAACCCATGCCTTGTAGTAAATGTCCGCCCCTTGGCTGCCAAAGTCAGAAAGGGGTACCAGGTCTCCAGAATTGCATTTCTGGCATTTGGGGAAATTGGTTTGTTCCATTAAGGTCCACCTCCCAGCCGAAATTATGTCGGTCGCAGTATACACTATGGCGGGGTTGTTGACAAGTTCTTGCCCAGTTTAACGGAACTGAGCTGGCTATAAATAGCACCCTCCCTGCTTAGCTGGCTCCTCATCAGGCTGATAGCTTCTACGGGGAAGGTATAGACTGCCTCAAATTTGGTGCTGGCTATAAGCTGCCCGAGTCTTTGCCGCTCATCGGGTGATGCTTGGTCACGAACTCGCGCCAGGGTGAGGTGGGGGGTGAATGCCCTCGCCTCAGGGGCAAAACCCAGCTTGGCCAGACTGGACTCAATGCCCCTCTGGAGCTGGAGCAGTTTCTCCACCTCCCCGCTTATCCCCACCCAGACGACCTGTACCCGCCTCGGGTTGGGGAAGACGCCTAGATCCTTAATTTCAAGGCGAAAAGGGGATACCCCCTGGGCCGCCTCCGCCGTGGCTTCGATTATCTGGCTCGTCATGCCTGCATTAACATTGCCCAGGAATTTTAATGTCATGTGGATGCTATATGGGTCGACCCATTTTACTGAGAACTGACTGGGCTTCAGTTGAGCCTGAAGCCGGGAAAGCCCGGCCTTTATCTCCTCGGGCAGCTCAATGGCAATAAAACAGCGAAGTTGCTCCATGGCTATTTACCTCTGATACCGAGAAGCCTCTGGGCGTTAGCTCCTAGGATGAGGTTCTCTATTTCTTGGGCTAGGTTGAGGGCTTTAATCTCTTTAATTAACCGGCCCTGTGCCAGCAGAGGATAGTCGCTGCCGAAGAGAATTCTGTCGGCGCCGACAAGCTGGATAACCTGGTTATATACCTCGGGCGTATAGAGGAGGGGGGAAGCGGCGGTGTCAAAAAAGACGTTAGCCATTGCCTTTTTGACCTCAGGCATCAAGGCGTAGAAGGGCAGACCACCCCCCCAGTGGGCGCAGACGATGGTTAAATCGGGGAAGTTGGTAATAAATGGATAGAGTACGTCCGGGGTGATAGCCCCCTTCCCCGGATATTCATGACCTACGGGTTCGGAGGCGTGGGTGAGCAGGATTAGCTTATGCTTTCTCAGTGCCTCAACAAAGGGCGCCATCATCATCTCATCGGTGAGGTCAAGTAGCTGGATATCCGCTCTCATCTCGCCAATCCCTTTTATCCCCGCCTTAGCCAAGCGCTCAATCTCAGCTACCGCGCCCTCGGGTGACTGTGGCTGGACGGCACCGAAGCCGATGAGCCGCTGGGGGTAGCGGGACACTGACTCCATAATGTAGTCGTTGGTCTCAAGGCAGAGCTCATGGGTAGTCCAGCCGATATTAGCAATGACCGAGGCACTAACCCCGGCTTCATCCATGCTGGCGATGAGCTCATCAGCGGTAGCTATCTTGGCTTTTGGGTCTGAGTAAAGGATGGCAAAGCAGGGGTCAAGCTCAATATATTTACTTCGGTCTTTCTTTATCTGGGGCGGGAATACGTGGGTATGGAAGTCAATAATCATCGCCGCTGGCTTCAATCAGTTTCCTGCTCCTCTGGCTTTTCCTCAGCCCCCTCCTCAGCCGCCTCTCCGGCTACGGCTTCAGCCCCGGCCTCGGCGACTACCTCCTCGGCAGCTACCACTTCCTCCACCTTTTCGGCACGTATCTCGCTGACCTTCACCACCATCTGGTCGGGGTCATTATGAAGTGTGAGCTCGGGGCTAAGGGGGATGTCTCTGACATGTATTGCCTGCCCCACCTCCTCCAGTGGGCTCAGGTCAACCTCTATCTGGGGTGGGAGCTTATCGGGGAGGCACTCAATGCTCAGGCTGGTCAGGCTGTGAGTCAGGGTGTAGCCCTTTGCTTTCAATGCCGGTGCTTCACCAACCAGGACAATAGGGACATCGACCCTTACCTTCTCTGCCTTCCTTATCTGAAAGAGGTCAACATGGAGCAGTTCCCCGGTGCGGGGGTCCCTCTGGATTTCCTTGATGAATACGCTTCTCGGCTCCTTGTCCCCCTCAATGCCGAGGGCAATAAGCCTGGTCCTTCCTGCCCGGGCAATGAGCCGCTGGAGCTTAGCCGTATCACACTGCAGGGCTACTGACTCAAGACCGTGCCCGAAGAGGTGGGCCGGGGTGATTCCCTGGCGGCGCAAAACTCTTGTTTTCTTGCCCAGTATATCCCTCTTGTTAGCCTCTAGTTTTAAACCTTCCATCTATCCTCTCTCCTGCGGCACTAATTAAAGCAGAGATGGAGATAAAAATCAAACCAAAAGTATAGACCTGTGTCTGTGAGTGTAGTATAATTAAATAAACGAAGGGGTGATAATGTCAATACCCAGAAAATGCAAACCATCAACCTCGGCTAAAAGTGTCAAGGCCGAGGTTTTTTCGTCATCAGCGTCGCTGGCGGAAATGGAGGCTATCGCCAAGAGGCTGCGCCGCCACATCATTACCATGACGGGAAGGGCTGGTAGCGGTCACCCCGGCGGCTCCCTTTCTGCGGTGGAAATTTTGACCGCCCTTTATTTCAAGGTGCTGAGGCATAAGCCCCAAGACCCCCATTGGCCGGATAGGGATAGGTTCATCCTGAGCAAAGGGCATGCCGCCCCTGTCCTCTATGCTACCCTGGCTGAGTGCGGCTACTTCCCCCTAGAGGAGCTGCTTACGCTGAGGCAGATGGATAGTTGCCTTCAGGGTCATACTGACTGCACGGTTACCCCCGGCGTGGAGATGTCAGCCGGGGCTCTGGGGCAGGGATTGTCCTTTAGCATTGGCGTGGCTCTGGCGGGGCGGCTCAATTCTAAGGACTACCGGACATACGTCCTATTAGGGGATGGGGAGTGTGATGAGGGGCAGGTGTGGGAGGCGGCTATGGCTGCCGCCCACTTCAAGGTGGATAACCTGGCGGCTATAGTTGACAACAATGGTCAGCAGATAGACGGCTGGAACCGCGATGTAATGAGTCTTGACCCCTTCCCGGCAAAGTGGCAGGCCTTTGGCTGGCAGGTTATTGAGGTTGATGGGCATAGCATTCCCCAGCTTGCCCAGGCCTTTGATAAGGCGAAAAAAGTCAAAGGGCAGCCCACGGTCATCATTGCCCATACTATCAAGGGCAAGGGGGTCAGCTTTATGGAGAATAACCCTCATTTTCACGGCACGGCCCCCGATGCCGAAGAAATGAAGAGAGCACTTAAGGAGCTGGAATAATGGCTCAGGAGTTTTACCTGAGACAGGCCTATGGTGAGACGCTGGTTGAGCTGGGTGGGGAGAACCCGGATATTGTGGTGCTGGATGCCGACCTCTCCCGCTCCACCAGGACCCGCCTTTTTGCCGATAAATTCCCGGAGCGTTTCTTTAACTGCGGTATCGCCGAGCAGAATATGGTTAGCATTGCCGCCGGTCTGGCATCTTCGGGGAAGATACCCTTTGCCAGCACCTTCGCCGTTTTTGTCCCCGGGCGTTGCTTTGACCAGATTCGGATGTCTATCGCTCAGCCCAGGCTCAATGTCAAGCTGGTCGTCGGTCACGGCGGCATCAGCGTTGGCGAGGATGGCACCTCACACCAGTCTATTGAAGACCTTGCCCTGATTGGCTCCCTGCCCGGCTTTACCGTTATCGTGCCCGCGGACGCTATTGAGACCGCCCAGGCGGTGAGGGCGGCGGCGACTCACCTCGGGCCATGCTATATCAGGTTGTGCCGTCCCAAGGTGCCGCTGGTCTATGAGCAGAGCTACCGCTTCAAGCTGGGTAAGGCGGTAACCATGAGGCAGGGTGGGGACGCCGCTATAATTGCTATCGGCTTGATGGTGAAAGCGGCGCTGGAGGCTGCCGAAAGCCTTAAACGGCAGGGCGTAGACTGCCGGGTGCTGAATATGCCCACCCTCAAGCCAATTGATGAGGCGGCTATTATCCAGGCGGCGGCTGAGACCGGGGCGATTGTTACCGCTGAGGAGCACCTTGAGCACGGCGGCCTGGGCAGTGCTGTGGCTCGGGTGGTTGCCAGGCACAAGCCAGTACCGATGGAGCTTGTGGCGATTAAGGATACCTATGCCAAATCAGGCAAGCCGGCGGAACTTTTTGAGCGGTACGGTTTGACAGCAAAAGATATTGAGCAGGCAGTAAAGTCAGCGATAAAAAGGAAGTAATTAGGCTCGGCGTGCCGCCGCCTCCCTTCTCCTCAGGAAGTGGGTAAAGCCCACCAGACAGGGCAGGGCAATGCTGTAGCCGATAAGAATTCCCGGCATGTCAAGCCACCAGCAGACCAGTGGCAGCGGGACAAATATAAAGGAGGCGGCTTTCAGTGTATCCTTGAGGATAAAGTGGGCGGCTATTGCCGGGCCGGCTATTATTAGCATTGGCACAGTTAATACGGCTAGCAGCACACCGATGGTGGTCGCCTCCCCCCGCCCTCCCCTGAAGTGAAGAAAGACCGGCCAGTTGTGACCGACGATGACGGCTACCCCGGTAGCGAGCACCGCAAGCTGAGAGACGTTGGCTAGCTGCGCGATAACAATCGCCAGCGCCCCCTTGGCGGCATCAATAATACCGACGGTTATCCCCACCCTAGCGCCGAGCTGGCGGAAGGCATTGGCGGCACCCATATTGGCGTCGCCCATGCGCCGGATATCCTTTCCTTTAAGCAGACGCCCGGCGATATAGGCGGTGGGGATAGAGCCGATAAAATAACCCAGTGTTACTATTAACCAGGGCATATTTGTTATTTGACTTATGCCGGGGGTGGGACTCGAACCCACAAGGATTACTCCGGCGGATTTTAAGTCCGCTGCGTCTGCCTGTTCCGCCACCCCGGCCAAAGTAAATGGAGGCGACGACCGGATTCGAACCGGTGAATAGGGGTTTTGCAGACCCCCGCCTTAACCACTTGGCTACGTCGCCTCTCACCCACTTTTTGGAGCGGAAGACGAGATTCGAACTCGCGACTTCCTCCTTGGCAAGGAGGCGTTCTACCGCTGAACTACTTCCGCCTCCCACCCACGAAAATCAAAAATTTTCGTGGAGACCTGTCTCTTGGTGCCGAGGAGGAGATTTGAACTCCTACGAGCTTACGCTCACCACCCCCTCAAGATGGCGCGTCTACCAGCTTCCGCCACCTCGGCACTACTTCTATAATCTTACCTTCTCTTTTTAGTCTTCTTCTTAGCAGTGGTCCTTTTCTTCGGGGTAGCGGTCCTTTTCTTCGGAGTAGTGGTCTTTTTGCTCTTTTTCCACCAGCACATTGGTATCTGTCACCTCCTTAGCCTCATAATTCTGGCAGGAGTGGCAGGATTCGAACCCGCGACCTGCGGTTTTGGAGACCGCTGCTCTACCAATCTGAGCTACACTCCTACCGCAGTAATTATATTATCATAAATTTGAGCAAAGATTAAATACCCCTGGTGCGACTCGAACGCACGCACGCGGTTTAGGAAACCGCTGCTCTATCCATCTGAGCTACAGGGGCATATAAATCACCCCTTTAAAAGAATACCTTATATTACACTCTTCATGAGATGCTTTCAAGTATATTATGCTTCTTTAGGAGCTTGACAAAAATAGGATATCTCCTCAAAATTATGTTTTAGGAGGGGAGAATGAGAGGTGTCCCTGACCTGGGTCAGTTTTTCAGGGTCCGCCTGAGGTTACATAGTGGTTGGGCTATTGCCTTTATCTTGATAACGGCCATGGTGGTGACCCAGTTCCCCGAGGCTTATCCCTTATGGCAAAGGACAGTCCTTGGGGTTGCCGCCTTCTTGCTCTTTTTCGCCACGGTGGGTGTTCGTGAAATTGTCCTCAATTTTCTGGCTCTTAGTCGGGGTATGCCGGAGAAGAGGGCTACTCTATTTGTCTTCGGTGGGGTGTCTCAGATAGCCAAGGAGGAAACCTCCCCCCTTCTTGAGCTGTTGTTGGCTATGGCCGGACTTTTATGTAACCTGATAATAACCGGGATACTTTACGCGGTTTATTCTATACTGGTAATCACCGGCAGCGCTATGGTTAGCGGGCTCATCCTGTGGTCAGCCTTTCTCTATTTTATGCTGGCTTTGTTCCACTTTATCCCTGCTTTTCCCCTTGACGGGGGCAGGCTTTTGCGGGTACTGCTATGGAAGGCGACCGATAGTTATAACCGAGCAACAGGTATTGCTGGCTGGGCGGGATGGGGGATTGGCTTACTCCTTATCGTTGGCGGCATTCTGTCAGCAGTCTTAGCCAAGCAATGGTTTAACGGGGTGGTGCTGGTATTTGTCGGCTGGGTCCTGCAAACTGCAGCCATGCAGAGTCGCCGCCCTGTGGTATTGCGCAAGGTTCTTCGCGGTATTAAGGCTCGGGATGTGGTGGCTCGGGATTGCCCGCTTATCAGCCGGCGGCTCAGCCTTGATCAGCTGGTTCGGGATTACATAATGGCTAGCGGGCAGCGTTACTTCGTTGTCGCTCGTGGGGTTAGGCTGGAGGGGGTTGTGAGCGTGCCTAATATAAAGAAGGTGCCCAAAAAGCGCCGGCGCTCAACCACTGTTGGTGAAATTATGACGCCGGCTAGTGAGCTCAGGACGGCTCAGGCGGACCAGCCGGCAGCAAGCCTGCTTGAGCAAATGAATGAGTGGCAGCTTGACTACATGCCAGTGCTGAAAGAGGATAGGGTGATTGGCATTGTGGTGCGGGATGGTCTAATGCGTTTGGCAAAGACCCGGGCTGAGCTTGGGAGGTAACCAGGCCTAAGTTAATCGCAGCACTCGTCCTCCCCTTGACTGGCTGGGGTGGTTTCCGACCCCGGGATTTCGTCAATGAGCTTCCGGTATTGGCTTCTTGTAGAGTAGGCCCTCCATTCTGCTTTGAACCAGCGGAAGGGGCTTTCTGCTTCTGAGTATATGTTTAACCTGAGGTCGCGGGGGTCATCGCTTACCCATGACACACGCTTAATGTTAGTCAGCGGCGTGCCGGTGACTATTTCAACTTCATAATGGTTACGCTTATCCCCCCACGGCAGTAGCCCACAGTCATAGATGCTCCAGTTCACCTCAACCTTATTTCTCGGCGCTGCCCTGGTTTTTATGTAGAGTCGGCAGTCATCGGGGTTATCACCACTCACCCAGTGCGCTTCCTTAACGCTGGCTAGAAAGGGGAAATGTCTCACCTGACTGACCTGGTAGCTGCTCCGCTTGCCCTGGGGAAGGCACTCCCCAACCACATCCTCCCACTCCTGCCAGCTGGTATAGGACTGGTTAAAGTGCTGAACACTGCCGCTACTGGCAGGGACTTCGCCGACAACCTCCTCCCAGAAGTCTGTCCCCGGTAGCCAGCCAGCCTTATGCTCAAAGCTGCCGTTTGTGGCAAAAATGGAGCATTCTATGTACCCGCCAAAGAGATAGCGCAGGATTTGCGTCGTCATGAAGGTGGCTACCTCGCCCCGGTTGGCAAAGTCGTTATGAGAATACTCTCCATAGTAGACTACATCAGCCCCAAAAGAGTATTGAGCCGAGATTGGTATGATGCTGTCGTCCATGTCTCTGGGCATAGCGTCAACCCCGCCAACGTTAAACTGCGAACTGAGCGGTGCTGACTCGCCTGATATGAAAGCCAGCCAGTGCTTAGTCGCCGCTACCAACCTCCCATCCGGGGAGCTATCGTAGTAGACTACAGACTTAGAAACCCCGCTCGAGGAAAATAGCCCTAGGGTTCGATAATAATCTACCGCCGAGGCACCGCCAGCAAAATAATAATTTTGCAGGCTCTTAATCGGGCTATTGATGGTTACCACCATTGCCGTTTTGTCAGCCAGATTGCCTACATTCTGGGCTACAGCATAAAGGGCTGCCTTGCCTCCCATACTGTGCCCGATTAAGATTAGGTTCCTCTTATCGGGCAGATACTTGTCTGTGCTATAAGCGATGTTATTAGCCCAGGTCTCAATATCCACATCGTTGGGGTAACATCTTAGCAGTGTATTAACCTGAACCTTAGTCCCGGGATTGGCTTGCTCATAGGCAGAGATATATGCCGGTAG
>Ga0315280_10011905_pt1 | contig 10613 bp, 9 predicted proteins | sample YL17G06_40_MG_FD_203697 | JGI IMG/M metagenome (GOLD analysis project Ga0315280, IMG submission 203697) | Sediment microbial communities from Yellowstone Lake, YNP, Wyoming, USA - YL17G06_40 | ecosystem: Environmental > Aquatic > Freshwater > Lake > Sediment | place: USA: Wyoming | collected... | reverse complement strand
CCCCGACACATCAAAGATGGAACTTCAGAGCAGACATCGACAACAATAGAATAGTCGACATCGCTGACATAAAGGCTGTAGCCAACTACTTCGGCCAAACGTGTGCTGTTTGGGTTCCTCCATCATAGCTGCAGACTCGGAGAGAAACACTCTCTGTCTCGCGTGAGCAGTGTGATCATATTCTCCATTTCTGTTCGAGTTTGCCAATTTACGAATAGCACGACAAACTTCGATTAGTCCGCGCGAGTTCAGCGAGGGTCGCTGGAAACGCCCGATTAGGTTATTTAGAAAGAAACGTGGATTCCAATCATGTCGCTCGGTGTCTGATCTTTGTTCAGTTTCTAACTAGTAAAATATATAATAGTAATGCAATAATAACTGGTAGTCACATTGAAGTTTGATTTATCGATGTATAAGGGATTATTATGAGCACCCATGCGGAGGATTTAAAACTGCGGTTAATGACGATCGAATTGCTTAGAACCGCGAAGTATAAGAGAAACATTACGTATCGGGAGCTGGCCTCCAAAACAGGCTTGCCTGTAACCGTTTTGAGCAGATACGCAAAAGGGCATGTGTTGCCCAACACTGCAAGGGCAAAGCAGCTCTGGAAAGTCTTATCAAAAATTGTCGGTTTAGAAACTGAACTTCGGAGTAGAATCAAATTTGATGAGGACGGATATTTTGATAACACAGAGATTGTGGGCGACTTTAACATTCTGCAACAAGCAGCGAATCATGCGCTTGCAAATTTCGCTGGAAAACGTGTGACAAAAGTCTTGTCAGCCGCCGCCGATGGAATTCCGTTGGCAACGATGGTTGCAAACGCCCTTGGTGTCAACCTCGCAGTCGCAAAACGAAACAAAGAAGTTGGCGTTAAAGCTTTTCTGGAAGAAACTTACGTGCTCAGGGGTTCAGGAGTGACTATGACACTTTACATTCCCAAAGAAGCAATCAAGAAGCGGGACAGTGTTTTAGTCGTAGATGACATGATCAAAACTGGAGAAACACAAGTTGCGCTAGTTAATTTGGTTAGAAAAGCAAAAGCGGAGATGTCAGGTCTTTTTTCGCTGATAGCCGTTGGAGATGAGTGGAAAAGGGTTCTGAAGCTTTCAGGCGAATGTCCAGTGGAAGTCATCACTTATGTGAAGGCGCCCTACGACTCAAGCACCCGCTACTAACTAGACATTCAGCGCATTTTCCTTTTCTACAGAAATCTTTACCCAACCTAAGCAAGGCAGTTTCGAAGTTAACAAAACTTTTTTCAGGAACTTTATTTTTGGCCCAGAAATCCCCCAGTTGCTCTAGGGCATTTTCAGCTGTCGCATCTTTCTTCACGATTCCAAGCTCTTTAGCCGCAAGGATTTCAAGACTAGTTGGATTCGGGTCAGCCTTTTCCCAAATGCCGCGCAGCTCTCTTAAGAAGATGCTTACGGTCACGTCGCCAATGCCTTTTCCTAAGCTCTTTAATCTGTTTTCCAAGTCACGCGCATCAGAAGCTTTGCTGTGAATAAGGTTTAGGCTTCCATTGTATTTCTCCATTAGGTTTTCCATGACTGCTAAGAGCTTGTCTGCGGTTTTAAAATCATAACGCGTGTAGCTGCCCTCGTCTAAGATTTTGACCAGTCCGTCCCACCCTGTTTTGAGAATTTTCTTTGGCGTCAGAACATCATATTTCTGGAAACATTTGTAGGTTTTGATCACTGATGATTCTGTTATGGGCGCGCCAAACAGCACAGATGCGAAAAACCATTTGAAGACTTCCTCATCTCTTCCATCTGAAAGATCTATGTCTAAAATTTCAGAGTATTTCTGCCCGAGGCTTTCAACAAACGCCTTGAGGTTTTCTATTTTCATAACCTTTTTCACTTGCTAACAAATCTTATACGGTCAGTGCATAAACGTTTTACGAGGCTCAAGCCATGCGAACGATAGAATGGCGTGACGGCACGGTTGTGACTGTCGATCAGACGAAGCTTCCGAACCAAGCAGTAAATATTAATTTGAAAAGCTGCGATGATGTGGCCGACGCGATAAGAACGATGAAAATAAGAGGTGCACCACTTCTAGGGGCTGCCGCAGCCTTCGCTTTAGCTTTGACAGCCTATAATTCAAGAGCGAAAAGCAGAAAGGAATTGGAGGATGAATTAAGGAAGGCTGCAGAAACCATAAGGGGAACGCGGCCAACCGCTGTTAATCTTTTCTGGGCTTTAGACAGAGTCTTGGACAGGATGAAAGCTGTTTCTGGAGACGCCAAAGCATTGGCTACGTTTGTAGTTGAAGAAGCAAGGAAAGTTGCTGATGAGGATGCAGCGGTAAATCGCCTGATAGGTAGGCACGGCTCTGAGCTTATTCGCGATGGAGACGTTATTCTGACGCATTGCAATGCTGGTGCTTTAGCCACTGTTGATTACGGCACGGCCTTGGGCGTTGTAAGAGCTGCTTGGGAACAAGGCAAGCGCATTAAGGTTATTGCTGATGAGACTCGCCCGCTCTTGCAGGGAGCGAGGTTAACCACTTACGAACTCAAACGAGATGGCATACCAGTCACTTTGATCACAGATGACATGGTGGGCTATGTCATGTACAAACGGATGGTCAACAAGGTCATAGTTGGGGCAGACCGAATAGTCAGAGATGCTGTTATCAACAAAATTGGCACTTTCACCGTTGCCGTTTTGGCCAAAGAACACAAAATTCCCTTCTACGTTGCAGCGCCAAAATCCACATTTGACTTAGCCCACACGTCTGCAGAGATTATCATTGAGGAACGGAAACCCGAAGAAGTCACCTATATAGGCTCACAGAGGATTGCCGCTGAAGGAGTGGACGTTCTAAATCCCGCGTTTGACATAACTCCGCTCAATTATGTGACAGCCATGATCTGTGAAGATGGCATCTTACGGAAAAGGGATTTCAGTAAGTTTGAAGCCAACCGCTATAAGTAAAGATGTGGCTTTATGCTAGCTGAGGGTTTAGATGAGCAATAGCAAAGAGAAACAGCCAGGCGCTTCGGAGCTCAAGATTAAGGGTCGCCTTGATGAAAAAGGTGTCGAAATTTCTGAGAAGCAGTTTATGGATGAACTTTCTCCCAGAGGATACGGTGTGGGTGGAAAAAATCGGCTTTTGCTAGCCTTTTATGAGGCTCTCTACCTTCTTGACAAAGGAATGCTAGAAATTGAAAATGAAAAGGGCAAAAGGGTGGATTTTCAAGAATTGCTCCAGCGGTACGAGGTTGCTGATGAAAATGCTTGGACACGATACCTAGCATACCGCGACTTGAGAAGCCGGGGATACGTTGTAAGAGAAGGTTTCGGCTCAGGCGTTGACTTTCGAGTTTATGACCGTGGCGACTACAGTAAAGATACCGCCAAATATTTGATTGTAAGTGTTCAAGAAGGAAAGCCTATTTCGATTGAAGATCTAACCAACGCATTGACGCAGAGTCTGAGTCTTAAGAAGGAGCTGGTTTTGGCGGTTATGAACCGCAGAGGGGAGATAGTTTACTATTCCATTTCAGAATTAAGCCTGAAATAGTGATGGAGAAATCCGGGAATGTCTGAGTTCCAAACAGTCCGCGGGATGAGAGATTTTCTGCCTGAAGAAGCCAAAATGATGAGATATATCGAAGCCCAAGCAAGAAGAGTGGCTGAACTCTACGGATACAAAGAAATCATAACGCCGGTCGTTGAATCATACGAACTCTTGTCAGCGAAAGCCGGAGAAGAAGTCAGGTCTCGAATGTTTGTCTTCAAAGATCTAGGCGGACGAGATGTTGCCTTGCGACCTGAATTTACGGCTTCTGTAGCGAGGCTTGTCGCCACAACCTTGAGGAATGAACCCAGACCATTTAGGCTCTTTTGTATTGGCAGCATCTACCGATATGATGAACCGCAGCGAGGACGCTACAGAGAGTTTTGGCAATCAAACTACGAGTTGATGGGCTCAAGCAAGCCGGAAGCAGATGCTGAAATCTTGATGTTAACAAACAGCCTGATGCGGGAAGCTGGGCTGAGAAAATTTGCGTTCAAGGTTGGACATGTTGGAGTTTTGAGAGGATTATTCAATCAAGAAAAATTGGAGGACAAAGTGCAAAGCGCAATTATGCAATTGATGGACAAGAAGCAATACGACGAGGCTCTCAAGCTGGTCGAAGATGCAGGAGCGTCAGAAAAGTGCATGACAACTCTTCGGGAGTTGGTGGAACTCAAGGGTAGCAATGTTCTTGTAATTGTAGACAAGATAGAAGAACTTGTCAAAGGCTACGAAAAGTCCGTTGAAGCTGCAAAGAACCTTCGTGAAATATTGGAACTTGTCTCTAAAAGCGGATTTAAGATTGACATGACTGTTGAAGCTGGCTTTGCGAGAGGACTTGAGTATTATACTGGAATCATTTTTGAAGTGTATGTGTTAGACATGGACATTGCGTTGGGCGGTGGAGGAAGATACGATAGACTTATTGAACTATTCGGAGGTGAACCGACACCTGCCGTGGGAGTTGCTCATGGAATTGACCGGATAATGCTGGCAGTGCAGACGCAGAAATCGATGCAGGAAATAGGACGAGGAAAAAAGGTCGTGGTCATTCCGATTAAAGAGGAGTTGAGAGCCGAAGCGCTGAAGGTGTCGCAGATGCTGAGGGATGCTGGCATATCGGTTGAAGTTGAGGTTATGGGACGAAAGATGGCTAAAGCGTTAGAGGACGCGGATAGAAGGAAGATGAACTTTGCAATAATTGTGGGAGAAAGAGAACTGAAGGAAGGAGCTATTGTCATTCGAAATTTAGCCACAAGAGAGCAGAGTACGGTGAAAATTGAAAAAATTTTAGATGCTATAAAAGACTGAAAATCGCCTTAAGTCCATCATGTGTCAAAAAGAACTAATAGAAAAATGTGAATGTTTGCACCAGCGGCTCTCTGGCAGAGATAAGTGATTCTTGAAGGCTTTCTGCCTGTTCTGATGATAAGCCAAGCAAGACTCGCTGCTGCTAGAAACCCAATTCTCAAAATGGTTTTTTGGACTTGACACATTTTTTCAGAGATGAACTCCTACAACCCATGAATGAATTTAGGAAAAATAGAGATCTGTCTATTTTTCCCTTCTGAGAAAGTCGCCTATGTCCGAAATGTTCTTTACTGCAACGCCTTTTCTTTCTATGTCCAAATTGCACAATATTCTGCCAAAGCCCAAGCATTCACCATGCTCATTTAGGACCAATGTGTGGTCGCCTTTTTTCTTTGAACCCATGACCTCCACTATTCCTTGTTTGAATATGTCTCTTCCACAGATAAACAACCAAGCTGTCTTCTTGTCAACGATTACCTTGTTCGCCTTCTCCTGTGCGATTATTCTTAACAGGCTGAAACCTGGGAAGAACTTCCTATCCTTAGTTTTTCCAAGGTAAATGCCTGCGTAGAAGAAGTCTTTTGATATCAATTTCTTCAGATTCTCGTTAAGGAGAAAGTATCTGTTCTGCTTTTTCACTATTAAATTCTGGTCTAGGCCAAAGCTAGCATCAAGTCGACTTACAAAATCGTCTATCGCCTTAATCATGCGTACTCACATCGCTTGAGTTTGCACACAAAGAAACCTTGAGTTTGCCCAGGCCAGATTCTTCTCCCCTTTTCTATCGAACTGTCTAAGTGTCTGCCGAAGACATCCGTCAATGCCTTCTGCCCGTAACAGTTGACTTCTTCCACTTGGAGGTTTAGGTTTTCTACAGCCCAGTCGATGTTCAGCTCATTTTCTTCTGGCTCTAAAGAGCACGTTGAATAGACTATTTCCCCATTATCCTTCAGAACTTTGGACGTTTCCGCTAAAATTTCTCTCTGAAGCATCGCATTTCTTTTCACATCCTTAATTGTTCTTCTTTCGAACCAGTCTTCGTCTGTGGCGAAGTTGCCTGAACATGGCATGTCTAAGAGTATGCAGTCAAAACTTGTCTTCAATCGCGAGGCCCGTCTTGCGTCCAAAAGGTAGGCTATTGCATTTTTTACGCGGCATCGTTCCAGCTGGTTTGATAGAGCCATCAGCCGTTGCTTTTTAACGTCTAAAGCGATTATCGCACCCGTGCTTCCCATTTGATCGGCTAATTGAATGGTTTTTCCTCCGGGAGCGGCACATGCATCTAGTACTGTTTTGTCTTTTAACTCTGCGAATAGTGTAGCCGGGATTTGAGCCGCCGCCTCTTGAATTGAGTATAGACCTAAGAGGTATTCTGATGTTGCTCCGACGGAAAATTCTGATTTACAGATCCAATAGCCATTTTCAAGGAAGGGAATCTTTTCAAGCTCAATTCCTAGTGACTGTAGCCTTTTTACAACATCTGCTGGTTTTCTAGTGTTCATAGAATTAATCCTGATTGCTTGTCTAGGCTCAACATTCTCATATTTCCAGCCCAGTTTCTCATACCGCTCTATAAAGAATTCTCTACCTGACATCACCGATAACTTGGAGAACTGTTCATAAAAACTTGACGTTAACGCATATTTGGAGCTTACAATTTCACTTTGATAGTCTTCTTGCAAACCATTTTCTAATTTCTTCGGCAAAGATTACCGTCACAGCAAGAAGTGCTAGAAATGCCCAGTCAAACAGCCCCAACGCAGTTGTGCCGAAAAATCTTTGCATTAGCGGGACATAAACTAGGATAGATATTATAGATATTTGAGCAGCTATGCCGAGCCAAATCCATTTGTTGCTTTTGAAACTTGTTTTGAAAAGAGATACCTTGCTTGTTCTACACGCGAGAACATTGCCCACCTGAGCTATGACTATGCCAGCAAATGTCATAGTTGTGCCTTTAATATAGACGGGGCTATCTGGAGACAATGGCAAGCCTAGATGCCAACCTCCAGCGGACCAGGCCATCAAGCAACCAACCATGGCGCCAGCAGCGATTATAGCACCAATGTAGAGAGAACGGAGAAAGACTTTTGCGTTAAACAATCGTTCTTTGACGCTTCGCGGTTGTTCCTGCATGATGCCTATTTCAGGCGGTTCAAGGCTTAATGCTAATGATGGAATTACATCTATTCCTAGGTCGATCGCTAGGACTTGGACAACAAGGAGTGGAAGAGGTATGCCTAACAACGCGTAGAGCACATAAGGAATCAGCTCCGCCCAGTTATGCGAGAAAACGTACACGACAAATTTCCTTAGATTCTCATAAATTGCACGACCAGATTCTACGGCTTTAACTATGGATGCAAAGCTGTCATCGAGCAGGACCATGTCAGCTGCTTCTCTCGCAACATCCGTTCCTGAAGCACCCATTGCTATGCCTATGTCTGCCTCTTTCAATGATGGAGCATCATTGGCTCCATCTCCTGTAACGGCTACAATGTCGCTATGATGCTTGAGAGTTGTTACGATTCGAAGCTTCTGTTCAGGTGAGACACGTGCAAAAATGACATTTTCTTTTTTCACTTCTTCTGCAATCTGTTGGTCATTCATTGTTTCGAGGTCGACACCGCGAATTACGCGGCACTGCTCTGGTTCCACGATGCCCACTTCTTCAGCTATAGCTTGTGCTGTCGGACCGTAATCTCCGGTGATTATGACAATCTTTATGCCTGCTTGCTTTGCCAACTTTACCGCTTCTTTAACCTCCGGGCGAGGCGGATCTTTCATGGCGGCAAGGCCCACAAAAATCATGTCCTTTTCAACGTTCCTAGCCTTAGAATTCCCGTTTGACGGTAGCTCTGTGTAGGCTACTGCTATGACACGCAGTCCTTCGCTCGCGAATTCGCGGATTCTTGCTTCGACAGAATTCAAGTACTCTTTGGTCGAATTCTCTATTTTATCTTCGACAAGTATTCTATTGCATATAGAGAGAATGCTTCTAGGCGCGCCTTTCGTGTATGCACAGATTTTGTGATTGTACTTGTGAACAGTCGTCGTTCTTTTTCTTTTTGAGTCAAAAGGTATGATGTAGGAGATGGGTTTTTGGGCAAGCATGCTCTGCACGTTTAATCCGTATTTCAAGGCTGTGACAAGCAGTGCCCCGTCAGTCGGGTCTCCGACAATGCTCCAAGACTTGTTTCTGTCTGAGGGCGGTTCAACCTTGGCACTGTTACATAGGGCTGAGATTTCAAGCAATTTCTCAACTGTGCCGGCTTCCTCTCTTCCCAAGACTTTGCCATTGTAGATAAAATCGCCGGCTGGGCTGTATCCGATGCCTGAAACTTCAATAACCTTGTTTTGAACCCATATCTTCTTAACGGTCATTTCCCCTTTTGTAATTGTTCCAGTTTTGTCAGTGCAGATTACAGTCACGCTACCAAGTGTTTGAACGGCGGACAGACGCTTGACAAGAACATTCTCTTTCACCATTTTTAACACGTTTATTGCTAGGGCACTTGACACCGTTACCTGTAAACCTTCAGGGACGCATGCCACCATTACACCTATCATGAATAGGATGCTGCTGTACATGGGAACATGAAGCCAGATCAAGCTGGCTAGGAAAAAGATGATTCCAACAGTTATGGCCAAGATGAAGTCGTATTTTGCAGTATAAGCAATCTCTTTCTGTAGAGGACTTGGTTCTTCGCGTATTTCTTGTGTCAGACCTGCGATTTGTCCGAACTTTGTATTCATGCCTGTCTTGATTACAACTGCCTTCCCCCGTCCCCTGGCAACGCTTGTGCTCATGAAAACAAGGTTTGGCGCATCGAGATACGTCGTATCCACGATCTTGACTGACTTAGTCGTTCGCGGCTGCGGTTCAGATTCGCCAGTTAAGGGCACGTTGTTTGTCCATAAATCGAAGGCTTCAATTAACCGTGCATCCGCTGGAACACGGTCACCTTCTTCCAAAACTATAACGTCGCCAGGAACCAGATCTTTCACCAATACCTTCTTAAGTTCCCCATCCCGAACGACCTTGGCGTATTCAGGCATCCAGCTTTTCAACGTCTCCATCGCTTTTTCCGCTCGCCATTCTTGGAAAAGACCAAAAAACGTGTTAACCAAAACTACGGCCAGAATTATGGAACTCAGTTCCCACATGCCGCCAAATGCAGCAAGCAAACTTGCAAACAGGAGCAGTACGCTGAACAGATCTTTAAGGTGTGTAAGAAACTTGTAGGCTATGGGAACACGTTTCTTTTCGAGCAACGTGTTAGCACCATACTTGACGAGCCGCTTGCTAGCCTCTTCGCTTGTCAACCCTTCACGTGAAGTTTTCAAAAAATCAAAGACTTCTTTGACATGCAGACTCGCGGCATCCTTCAATGAAATCCCCCAGCCAAAAACTAAGAATAACTCAGAAGTTAGAATCCTCTAGGGAAGCTTTTCTGATTCATGCCCTCTGCTAAGAAAATGGCGATATAGGAAATGTTTGTCTGCATTAAGGTTTTCTGCAGGATACACATCTGAACCATCTGTGCAAAGTATGCTTCTCAAGGGCAATTCAGTTTTCTACTGATTCCCAATATTTTGCTGCTTACAATGACAAGAGCCCACATTTAAACTAATCGGAACGGTTAGTGCACTTCTACTTTAACAAATGTTAAATCTGGAAGCGTATAATGATGGTTGTTGTGTAGGTGATCCAATGGGTGGAAAACATGCTTTCATCATGATGATTCAGAAAAAATGGTGGAATGAATTTCGACATCAGCATCATCAAGGAAGAAAGATTCATTCGTACGTGCGAAGAGGAGCCGCACCGCCTAAAGATGCATCTCTAATATTGTTTTATGTGACCAAACCCGTCGGTGAGGTGGCAGGCTACGCAGAGCTCATTGAGCGGAAAGTCGGCGGGGCTGAAGAATTATGGGAAGAACATGGTGCTGAGTCTGTTCTAAGTTCAAAAGAACAATATGAAGAATTTGTTAGGGATAGTCAGAGAGTTTCTTTCGTTAGATTCAAAGACCTACACGAAGCCAGTAAGCCAATACCGCTCAATGATATTTTCATGCTTCTAGGCATAGGGAGATTGTCGAGAAAAGGCTTCTACGTAGATAAGGAAACTGCAGACAAGTTAATCTTATCCATGGAATGACGCATCGATGTTTCAAGCAAGAATCACAAGTTACTTGCAATTCAGTTGCCCATCAGTCATCCCTCAACCTCTTCTCGTTTTCGAAAAATAACAACACATAGTCATTTCCGCTTCCTTCCAAGCTTATTTCATGGTGAAAGAACCAAAACAAGCCTATCTAGTCCTAAGAAGGATTAACAGTCAGTTTAGTTAAGCTCTTGCCACTCAGTGCAAGCCGTGGGAAGCCCTGTATTTGATATAGAAGATTTTTCCACAACATATATTTTTGTGAAATGCATTCTATTCATGGGGGAGAATGGGTGGAGGGAGAAAGGAGAAAAGTGGGAAAAGTTATTTTCCACAATCTTCCACTTTAACCACTCATTCTCCCCTATACCTATTTTTTATACAACATAGATTAAAAAAGCCCTAACTTGATGTTCTATTCAGTAAACATTTAACTTGTCAGTTTACTTTCCAGATCCATCGAGTATTTAACTATTTAGTTAACCGTTAACCTTTCTGTTAACTATCCCCAACGCCCCATGCACGAAACGTATGCTACTCTGAGAAAACGCGTAACAATAACAGTACTTAGACTATCCACAAACATCGCTGAAACAAT
>Ga0315280_10011903_pt1 | contig 10614 bp, 8 predicted proteins | sample YL17G06_40_MG_FD_203697 | JGI IMG/M metagenome (GOLD analysis project Ga0315280, IMG submission 203697) | Sediment microbial communities from Yellowstone Lake, YNP, Wyoming, USA - YL17G06_40 | ecosystem: Environmental > Aquatic > Freshwater > Lake > Sediment | place: USA: Wyoming | collected... | reverse complement strand
GTCAAACAGTTGTACATAGACAAAAATCAGATCTTGATGTACTTTTCCTAGCAGCCCTAGCCGGTCATGACGGGTTCGCTGACTTCCTTTTTTAAATATCTGACCGTAAGCCCCCGGGATGAGGCCTGGCAGATCTACTGCACCGATGCCGGGTACACCGGGATCCCGCCGGGCATTCCCTACCCGCCGAGGGCCTCCGAGCATCCGCCGGAATACTCGCGCAACTGGGAACGCGGCCGCATCCTGCATGAATACCAGCTGATCTACATCACCCGCGGCCGGGGGCTGTTCAAATCCGAGAAGGACAGGCAATTCCCCATCGCCGCAGGCACCGCCTTCATGCTCTTCCCCGGGGTATGGCACTGGTATGCCCCGGACCTCCGGACCGGGTGGGACGAGTATTGGGTCGGGTTCAACGGCGCCTACCCCCGCCAGCTCCAGGAAAACGGCTTCTTCCACCCGGGCCGCCCCGTGCACCCCATCGGGCTGCACGACTCGCTCGTGCACCTCTTCCAGGAGATCTTCGACCTGGTGGCCCGCCAGCCTCCCGGCTACCAGCAGCAGCTCGGGGCCCTGACCAGCGGGATCCTGGCCCGCCTGGTCAGCCTCGGCGCCCAGCGGCGGCAGGACTCGGAGGACGAACGCCTGGTGCAGAGCGCGAAAATCACCATGGAGAAAAACATCGACAGCAGCCTGGAGGTCGAATCCCTGGGGCAGGAGCTCGGCGTGAGCTACCCTCGCTTCTGCCAGATCTTCAAGGAGTACACGGGGCTCACCCCCTACCAGTACTTCCTGCAGCTGAAGATCCATCGGGCCAAGGTCCTGCTTCAGGACAGCGAGCAGCCGGTCAAGGAGATCGCCTTCCGGCTGGGTTTCGACAGCCCCTACTATTTCTCCCGGCTGTTCAAGCGCAAGACCGGGCTCTCCCCGGCCCTGTTCCGGGCCAACCGTCAGGGCTTGAAAACCGCTTCCCGGCGGGGCTCCCCTTGACTTTTCGCTTGCTCCTGCTTATTTTTAGCCCTCCTCGAGACCGTTCAGCCGGCAGCGGGGAAATCAACACATAGCCATGAACACGGAAATCGCCAGAATGAGGAACATCGGGATCAGCGCCCACATCGATGCGGGCAAGACCACGCTGACCGAGCGGATCCTGTACTATACGAAGAAAATCCACGCCGTGCACGAGGTCCGCGGCAAGGACGGCGTCGGAGCCACCATGGATTCCATGGAGCTGGAACGCGAGCGCGGCATCACCATTTCCTCCGCCGCCACCCAGGTGGAGTGGCGGGGGCACCGGATCAATATCATCGATACCCCCGGGCACGTGGATTTCACCATCGAGGTCGAGCGCGCCCTGCGCGTGCTCGACGGGGCCATCCTGGTGCTCTGCGCCGTGGGCGGGGTTCAGTCCCAGACCCTGACCGTAGACCGGCAGCTCAAACGCTACAAGGTGCCGCGCTTGGCCTTCGTGAACAAGTGCGACCGCACCGGGGCCAATCCGCGCAAGGTGCTGGAGCAGCTGCGGGAACGGCTCGGGCTGAACGCCGTGCTGCTCGAGATGCCCATCGGCCTGGAGGGGGAGCTGCGCGGCTTCGTCGATCTGATCGAGATGAAGGCCGTCACCTATGGCGGCTTCATGAACCAGGAGATCATCAAGGGGGAGGTGCCGCCGGCGCTGCTTGGACAGGCCGCGGCCCTGCGGGCCGAGCTCCTGGAGGCGGCCAGCATGTTCTCCGACGAGCTGGCCGAAGCCTACCTGGAGGGATATCCCACCTCGCAGCAGATCCACGAGGCCATCCGGCGCGGATGCCTGGCCCGCAAGCTGACCCCGGTGTTCCTGGGCTCGGCCTACAAGAACATCGGGGTGCGGGCCCTGCTCGACGGGGTGGTGCGCTACCTGCCCGATCCCTCCGCGATCGCCAGCAAGGCGCTGGACCTCGACCGGGAGGAGGCCGAGGTGGAGCTGAAGGCGGACCCCGATCTGCCAGCGGTGGCCCTGATCTTCAAGCTGGAGGACGGCCAGTACGGACAGCTTTCCTACATGCGCATCTACCAGGGCAGCGTGGGCAAGGGCGACGAGCTGTACAACGCCCGCAGCCGGCAGCGCCTCCGCGTAGGGCGCCTGGTGCGGATGCACGCCGACAGCATGGAAGACATCGCCCGGGCTTCCTGCGGCGACATCGTGGCCCTGTTCGGCGTGGACTGCGCCTCCGGAGACACCCTCACCCAGAAGGGCCTGAACTACTCGCTGAGCAGCATGTTCGTGCCGGAGCCGGTGATTTCCCTGGCCATCGAGGCCAGGGACAAGAAGTCCGAGGACCAGGTGTCCAAGGCCCTCAACCGCTTCACCAAGGAGGACCCCACCTTCCGCACCTACGTGGACCCCGAGTCCAGGCAGACGATCATCAGCGGCATGGGCGAGCTGCACCTGGAGATCTACCTGGAGCGGATGAAGCGGGAGTACCGGGCCGAGGTGGAAACCGGCCAGCCCCAGGTGAACTACCGGGAGACCATCACCCGCGCGGCCGAGTTCGACTACGTGCACAAAAAGCAGACCGGAGGGGCCGGGCAGTACGCGCGGGTCGCCGGCACCCTGGAGCCCAACCCGGAGGGGGCCTACGAGTTCGTCAACCGGATCCGCGGCGGGGCGATCCCCGCCGAGTTCATCCCCTCCTGCGACAAGGGGTTCCGGGCCTGCCTGGCCAAGGGCGGGCTGATCGGGTTCCCCGTGATCGGGGTCAGGGTAACGATCGATGACGGGGCCGCCCACGCCGTGGACTCCTCCGACCTGGCCTTCCAGCAGGCGGCCATCGGGGCCTTCCGCGAGGCCTACACCAGGGCGGCCCCGCGGATCCTGGAACCGATCATGAAGCTCTCGGTGGAGGGGCCTACGGAATACCAGGGCAACGTCTTCGCCTCGATCAACCAGCGCAGGGGCATGATCGTCGCCAGCACGGAGGATGGGGCCCAGTCCAGGGTGGAGGCCGAGGTCCCCCTGCGGGAGATGTTCGGCTATTCCACGGTCCTGCGCTCGATCAGCCAGGGCAAGGCCCAGTTTACCATGGAGTTCTCCCGCTACGCGCGGGTTCCCTCCTCGATCGCCGAGGAGCTGAAGGAAGAATACCGCAAAAAAATGTTCCAAGGACGGTGACGAGTATGGTGCGAAGCGAACTGATCCGGCGCAGCCCGTGGAGGATCCTGGAAAGCTCGATCCACGGCGGACTGGGCAAAGGGAACCTGGGGGCCCTCGTCGCCCGGCGCGGCGTGGGCAAGACCGCCTGTCTGGTGCACCTGGCCACGGACCAACTGCTGGAGGGCAAGCACGTGATCCACGTCTCTTTCTCGGCCTCCACCAGCCACATCGTGGATTGGTACGAGAACATCTTCGAGGAGATCGCCCAGAAGGCCGGCCTGGACCAGGCCATGGCGGTGCACGACGAGATCATCCGGCGCCGGATCATCATGAACTTCAACCAGCAGGGGGTGACCTTGAGCCGGGTGATCGCCAGCGTGCGCTCGATGATCCGTGACGGCCACTTCGCCGCCGACCTGATCATCGTGGACGGCTACGACTTCAGCCGGACCACGCTCGGGGAGCTGGCCGAGGTGCGCCGGTTCGCCTCCGAGGCGGGCCTGGAGATCTGGTTCAGCGTCTCGCTGGGCGCCGGGGAGCCGAGCTGCGACCCCCGGGGCGTGCCGGACCTGCTCGCCGGGGTGATCGGCGAGATCAGCGTGCTGATCTGCCTGCGCCACGAGGAGCGGCACGTGCGCCTCGAGCTGCTGAAGGACCACGAAGCCCTGATCACCGAGAGCCTGCACCTGGAGCTGGACCCCAAGAGCCTGCTGATCGCCAGCAAACCATAAGGAAGATCGATGCACCCGATCATCCTGTTTCTGCAGAAGTACCTGTTCTATCTGCTGCTGGCCGTGCTCGCCCTGAACCTGCTGCAGCGGCGCTACCAGAAGTATTCGGAGAAGAAGCGCTTCGCGACCCTCTACCTATCCATGCTGGTGCTGGCCTGGATGATCTCGATCATCATCATGGTCTTTTTCCGCCTGCCTGACCTGCTGCTGATCCCGTTCACGGCGGCCCCGGCCGCCGTCGGTATCGTGTTCCGGCGCCGGGTCTTCCCCTTCCGACTGCGCTGCGCGCAGTGCCGCCAGCCCCTCAGCTCCAAGAGGCTGCTGTTTTTCGACTCCAACGCCTGCGAGCGCTGCGATCCGCACGAGGACGCCCCCTAGGCGCCGGGATACCCCGTATGGCCGGAGCCGAAATCCGCCGCGGCTTGCGGGCGGGCCTGCCCATCGCCCTCGGCTACCTGCCCGTGGCCGTGACCTACGGGCTGCTCTCGCGCCAGGCGGGGCTCTCCCCCCTGGAAGCCACGGGGATGTCGCTCCTGGTCTACGCCGGGGCCAGCCAGTTCATGGCCGTTCAGATGCTGTCCGCCGGCTCCCCGGCCCTGCAGATCATCCTGGCCACCTTCATCCTCAATTTCCGGCATTTCCTGATGAGCGCCTCGCTTTCCCAGAAGCTGGCCTGCGGGCCGCCGCGGCCCACCCTGCTCGCCTACTGGGTTACGGACGAAACCTTCGTGGCCGGCGGCCTGGGCCTGGCGGACCCCTCCTTCACCTCGCTCAGCTTCCTGGCCATGGGGCTCATGGCCTACCTGGCCTGGGCCGGCGGCTCGCTGGCCGGAGCCCTGTTCGGGGCGCTCATCCCGGCCTCCCTGGCCGAGGCCATGGGCGTGGGCCTGTACGCCATGTTCATCGCCCTGCTCGTCCCTTCGGCCCGCGGCAACTGGCGAGGCGCCCTGGTGGCCGCCGCGAGCGCCCTGGCCTCCTTCGGGCTATGGCGCGCCCTGCCCTCGCTGGCGGAAGGGTGGCGCATCGTGGCGGCCACGCTGGCCTCCGCCGCCCTGGGGCTGCTCCTCCCCCGCCGGCAGGAGAGGCAGCCATGATCTGGCTGACCATCCTGGGCATGACCGCGGCCACCTACCTGCCGCGCCTGCTGCCGTTCCTGATCGGCTCCCGGGTCAGGCTTCCGGAAGGCATCCGCCGCTGGCTGGAGCTGTTCCCCTTCGCCGTGCTGGGGGCCCTGATCATCCCGGGCATCCTCAACGCCACCCCCGAGCATCGCTGGCTGGGCGCGGCCGCCGGCCTGGCCGCCGTGGGCCTGTCCCTGATTACCCGCAACGTCACCCTGGTCGTGATAGCGGCGATCGCCATCACCTTCGCCCTCCAGCGCCTGGTCTAGGGCCTCGAGCCGGCGGACGCGCCGGGCCTTGCCAAAGGGTGGGTTTTCCAATACAAGAAGGATTCATGAACAATAGTTCTCTGGCCGCCGGTGCCAACGACGCTCTTCTGGAGGAGCTGACCCAGTTGGCGGAAAACCGCAACCGCATCCCGCTGGAGCTGTACACGAAATACTCCGTCAAGCGCGGCCTGCGCAACGAGGACGGCACCGGGGTGCTGGTCGGCCTGACCGAGATCGGCGATGTGCACGGCTACATCATCGATGAGGGCGACATCATCCCGGACGAGGGCCGCCTGATCTACCGGGGCATCAATATCATGGAGCTGGTCAACGGCTTCCAGCGGGAGAACCGCTCCGGGTACGAGGAAATCTGCTTCCTGCTGCTGTTCGGCGAGCTGCCGAACCGCCAGCAGCTCGAGCAGTTCAATGCCCTGCTCGCCGAGAACCGCACCCTGCCGCCGAGCTTCACCGAGGATATGATCCTCAAGATCCCCAGCCGCGACGTGATGAACAAGCTGGCCAGGAGCATCCTGGTCCTGTACTCGCACGACCCCAACCCGGACGACGTGAGCATCAAGAACGTGCTTCGCCAGAGCATCGAGCTCGTCGGGCGCCTGCCGACCCTGGCCGCCTACGGCTATCAGGCCAAGCGGCACTATTTCGACGGCCAGAGCCTCTACATCCACAACCCGCGCAAGGATCTGAACACGGCCGAGAACATCCTGTACCTGATCCGGGCGGACAGCAAGTACAGCCGGCTGGAGGCCGAAACGCTCGACCTGGCCCTGGTGCTGCACGCCGAGCACGGCGGCGGGAACAACTCCACCTTCACCGTGCGCGTGGTCAGCTCCTCGGCTACGGACACCTACTCGGCCTTCGCCGCCGGGGTAGGCTCGCTGAAAGGGCCGCTGCACGGCGGGGCCAATCTAAAAGTCATGGAGATGATGCAGGACATCAAGGAAAACGTGAAGGACTGGAAGGACGAGGAGGAGGTGCGCTCCTACTTATCGAGGATCGTGCGCCGAGAGGCCTTCGACCGCGCCGGGCTGATCTACGGCGTGGGGCACGCGGTCTACACCATCTCCGACCCGCGCGCGGTCCTCCTGCGGCAGAAGGCGGCCGACCTGGCCGTGGAAAAGGGGCGGGAGGAGGAGTTCGGCCTGTACCGCAGCGTGGCCCGCCTGGCCCCCGAGGTCCTGAAAAAGGAAAAGAACTCCAACAAGGTCGTGGCCGCCAATGTGGACTTCTACTCGGGATTCGTGTACCAGATGCTGGGCATCCCCATGGAGATGTACACCCCGATCTTCTGCATCGCCCGCATCGCCGGCTGGGCCGCCCATCGCATCGAGGAGCTGGTGAGCGGCGCGCGGATCATCCGTCCGGCCTACCGGGACGTGCTGAAGAACCGCCCTTACGTGCCCTTGAGCAAGCGCTGAGCCCCGGCGGCTACAAGAGGCGCGAAAGCCTCTCGCCGATGAACTCCGACTTGTCCTTCAAGCCGATGCTGCCCGTTCGGATGAGCAGGCACTGGGGCGAGGCGGGATCCAGGGACACGCTGCCGCCGCTTTCGGCCATCAGGCGCAGCACCCGGTCCACCGACACCCGGGCCAGCCGGGAAAACTCCACCCGCAGCACCCCGTCCTTCTCCTTGAGCGAGGAAACGGCCAGCCGGCGGCAGAGGATGCGGATCTCGGCGATGGCGAACAGGCTGTTCACCTCGTCGGGCAGGGGGCCGAAGCGGTCCTCGAAGGCGCGGCGAACCGCCTCCAGCTCGCCCTCCTCGCAGATCGAGGCGATCCTCTTGTACATCTCCATCTTTTCCATCGGCTCGGCTACGTAGGAGTCGGGGATGAACCCGGAGTATTCCAGCTCCAGGTAGACCTCGGGAGCCTCCTCGCGCCTTTGCTCGCCCAAGCCGGCGACCGCCTCGCCGAGCAGCTTCAGGTACATGTCCAGCCCCACGGCCAGGATGTCCCCGTGCTGTTCCCGGCCCAGCAGGTTGCCGGCCCCCCGGATCTCCAGGTCCTTGAGGGCGATCTTGAAACCGGAGCCCAGCTCGGTGAAATCGGAGATGATGCGCAGGCGCTTCAGGGCCAGCTCCGAGATGGCCCGCCGGTCCGGGTAGAACAGGTAGGCGTAGGCCGGCTGGTCGGAGCGCCCGACCCGGCCGCGCAGCTGGTAGAGCTGGGCGATGCCGAACATGTCGGCCCGGTCGATGACGATCGTGTTCACGTTGGGGATGTCCAGGCCGTTCTCGATGATCGAGGTGGCCAGGAGGAGCTGGCAGTCCCCGCGCACGAAGCGGTGCATCACCTCCTCCAGCTCCTCCTCGTCCATCCGCCCGTGGGCGGTCGCGATGCGCACCTCCGGCAGCAGCCGGCTGAGGAAGCCCGCGATCCGGTCCATGGTCTCGATGCGGTTGTGCAGGTAGTAGACCTGGCCGCCCCGGTCCAGTTCCTGCCGGACCGCCCGGGCCACCACCTGCTCATCGAACTCCTGGATGAAGGTTTCGATGGGATAGCGGTTGAGCGGCGGAGTGTCGATGACCGACATGTCTCGGATCTTCATCAGCGCCATGTGCATGGTCCGGGGGATCGGGGTGGCGGTCAGGGTCAGGCAGTCCACCGAGCTGCGCAGCTCCTTCAGGCGCTCCTTGTCCCGGACCCCGAAGCGCTGCTCCTCGTCCACGATCATCAAGCCCAGGTTCTTGAAGCGCACGTCCTTCTGCAGCAGGCGGTGGGTGCCGATGACGATGTCCACACCGCCCGCCGCCAGGGCCCGCACCACCGCCTCCTGCTGCCTGGTGGAGCGGAAGCGGGAGAGCATCTCCACGGTCACCGGAAAACCCTCGAGGCGCTCCTGAAAGGTCTCGAAGTGCTGCTCGGCCAGGATCGTGGTCGGGGCCAGGTAGGCCACCTGCTTGCCCCCCATGACCGCCTTGAAGGCGGCGCGAAGCGCCACCTCGGTCTTGCCGTAGCCCACGTCCCCGCAGACCAGGCGGTCCATCGGGCGCGGGCTCTCCATGTCCAGCTTCACCTCCTCGATGGCCTTGAGCTGGTCGGCGGTCTCCGGGTACGGGAAACGGGCCTCGAACTCGCTCTGCCAGTCCGTGTCCGGGGGGAAAGCGTAGCCCTGGGCGGTGCTGCGGCGGGAATAGAGGGCCAGAAGCCGGCGGGCCATGTCCTGCACCGAACGGCGCACGCGTTCCTTCTTGCTCTGCCAGCCCCTGCCCCCCAGCTTGTCCAGCTTGGGCTGGCGCCCTTCCTGCCCGATGTAGCGCTGGATCAGGTTCACCTGCTCGATCGGCAGGAACACGCGCTCGCCGCCGGCGTAGGCCAAGGCGATATAGTCGCGCTCGTGGCCGGCCGCCTTCAGGCGCTCGATCCCGTTGAACAGCCCGATGCCGTGCTGCAGATGCACGACGTAGTCCCCGGGTGCCAGGTCCGCGAAGGAGTCGATGGCCTGGCTCGGGGCCGCGCCGACCGAGCGCGGGATGCGCTTCTTTCGCCCGAAGATCTCGTTCTCCTGGATCACCAGGATCTTGAACTGGGGAAGGGAGAAGCCCCGGGAGATCCCTTCGGGGAAGATCGTGACCTCCATGTCTTTCAGCAGATGGCGAAGGCGCTCGGCCTGGTGCGCGTATTCGGCGAAGATGTACACCCGGTAGCCCAGCTTCAGGAGGTTGGCCAGCTCCTCGCGCAGAAAAGCGATGTTGCCGAAGAACGAGCGCGGAGGCTCGCAGGCGAAGCCGATGCGCCCGGCCTCCTCCGCGCTGGCTTTCAGCGCCCGGAAGGAAACTCGGCGGTGGTAGGCCTTCTCGAGCTGACTGTACTCCAAAAGCAGGAAACGCGGCGCGGGGATCGCGCTGCGGGCGGAGCGCTCGCGCCGGTACAGCTCCAGGTATTCCTTGCGCAGGGAGGCCGAGCCGGCCTCCAGGCGTTCCGGGTCGGCCAGCAGAAGCAGCGAGCCCGACGGCAGATAGTCCAGCAGGCTGCAAGGTCGGGTGAAGCTCAAAGGGTACAGGTACTCGACCCCCGGGGCCTCAGGGTCCCAGGCCAGCTGCTCGAACAGGGCCTCGACCTGCTCTCCTCCGCCGGCCGGGGCCAGCCTGGCCCGGATCCGAGCCAGGGCCACGGGACTCAGCTCGACCTCGCGCACGGGGACCAGGAAGGCCGAGCCCCTTTGCTGCGTGGAGGCCTGGGTCAGGGGGTTGAAGCCCTTGATCTCCGCCAGCCGGTCCAGCTCCAGCACCAGCCGCAGCGCCTCCTCGCTGCAGTAGGGATACACGTCCAGCACCTCCCCGCGGATGGCGAACTCCCCGTGCAGGCTCACCCGCGGGACGCGCAGGTAGCCCATGGACTGGAGGCGCTCGGCCATGGCGACGGGATCCAGCTGCTGGCCCGCCGCGAGCCGGATGGCGCGTTTGGCCAGGTCGGCCGGAGGCGGCAGCGGGTGCAGCAGGGCGCGCAGCGGGGCCACCACCACCAGCCGCTCCCCGGCCAACAGCCTGCCCAGCACCTGCACGCGCTCGCCGGCCACGGAAGGCAGCGGGTGCTCCGCCGAGTAGGCCATCGTGCCCCACCAGGGGAAAAGTACGGCCGGAGCGTGGGGCGCGAGCAGGCGCAGGTCCTCGACCGCCTCTTGGGCCTCGGCCTCGGTGGGGGTCAAGAGCAAGACCGCCCCCTGGACCAGCGGCTGCAGGCGGCCGATGAGGAAGTGCAGGAAGGCCCCGTGCAGGCCCTCCACCTCCGCGGGCAGCTCGCCCGCGCTGAGGCGCGCGCTCAGACGGGCCATGGGGGCGTATTGACTCAGGGCTTCCGCCAGGTGATTAATTAATGTGGATAAGGAATTCATTGGATGTACCGAAGATAAAAGGGAACAAACGGAGTAACCGCCTTGAAACGGACCGCAGTCTTCTTTCTGGCCGCAGCGCTGCTTTCGGCTCCGGCCGGGAGCGGCTTCGCCGCCGGCGAGGGGAGCGTCTCCCTGGCCATCAACTATTCAGAGAAGAGAATCTACTACCTCGGTGACAGCCAACACCCCGTGCTCCTCGATGTCGTGCTGACCAACAACTCGGACAGCACCTTCCGCTTCAAAAGCGCCGAGAACCGCTTCTACAACCTGGATTTCGAGGTCAGCACTCCCTCCAACCTGCTGCTCGAGCACTCCCGGAAATTTATCAAATCGAAATACGCGAATCAACCGGTGTTCTTCCGCGATGTCAGCCTGGACCCAGGAGAGCGCTTCGGCATCGCCCTGAGCCTGAACGATTTCGTGGAGTTCACCCAGCCCGGGCTGTACACGATCCAGGCGCTGTTCTACCCGGAGCTCTCCGCGACGCCCGGCGCGGCGGCGCCCCT
>Ga0315280_10011902_pt1 | contig 10616 bp, 9 predicted proteins | sample YL17G06_40_MG_FD_203697 | JGI IMG/M metagenome (GOLD analysis project Ga0315280, IMG submission 203697) | Sediment microbial communities from Yellowstone Lake, YNP, Wyoming, USA - YL17G06_40 | ecosystem: Environmental > Aquatic > Freshwater > Lake > Sediment | place: USA: Wyoming | collected... | reverse complement strand
TCAATATACCTTTGTCAATATATATGATTTGTTGTCAGAAGTATACAAACCAACTCATATTCCCCGCAGCGCCCTTTGATTTGATGAAGCCGGAGGGGACGGCATCATGAATGTATCCTCTTCTGCATAGCCCTCCACGTATCCGTGGTCAGGAAGCTATCGTCCATGTTCTCGACCATCCCCACAAACTTCTCCATGGGGACGGAGAAGGTGAGCACGTCCTCCGGAACATAGGGCCGCGCCGTAATGTCGAACATCCCGAGGACGCACCTTGGGCGGCTGGAGCCCCGCTCGAGGTAAGGATACGGGACGACAGAGGAGCAGCCGGCGCCGCTCGGCGCGAAGACCTCGTTCGGCTCTGCCTCATCGAAGTTTGCGAGCGTGAACAGACCCGAGAGGACATCAGGACGGGCGAAGAAGATGACGACCTCCGGATCGTCGGGCTCCTTGAGAAGATCCCACCTCTTGAAGACTATGAAGCGGGCGGGCGCCCTGAATGCTGGCCAGTGCCTGAGCACCTCCCTGACGAGCTCCGGGGACTTCCTGTGGCGTTCGCCCTTGACCCTGCCCGGGATCCCGAAGGAGAGGAAGTACTCGAAGTCGGGCCTGAGGCCTTCACGAAAGCCGAGGTACCTTTTCCCGCCGGGGCAGGCGATGGACTCCGCGTCGAGGCAGAGGGGCCTTCCCTCCCTGACGGGCGACAGAGCCCCTATCAGGCACCTTGGCAACGAGCCGGGCCTGGCAAGTTCGGCACGCCCCTCCTCGTCCGTGTAGTAGAAGGTTATGGGGAGTTCCGCACCGTTGAAGTACTTATTCCAGCGCGCGATAAACCCCTCCTTAAACTTCGCATCCATGGTAGATTCCCCAAGGCAGGATTATGTTTTTACAAGATATATCTTTATCCGACGAATGCCGCCAGTTAGTTCAATTGGGAATCGGGACGTTTGCCTTCAGAAGGATGAGTTAACTTTTAGAAGTATTTATTAAGAGCTTTAAATCGCTTAAAAATTTATCAAACATCTTTACCTTATCACTTTCCTCCACATTTACTTCACTCATAACATAACTCCCATCTGTATCAACCTCTACAATCGCTCTACCTTTCTTTGTAGGGCTCCTTTTAGTTAACGTTCCATCTTCGTCGGGGGTGATAAAGAACACGCGGATATTTTTTGTTACCTCATCTTGCATTAATTTCAGTTTCCAGTAACCAGTTTGCGCAATTCTCTCCCTCAATGTAACTTTACTAGAAATCACGGCAAATACTTTCAACTCTTTTGGTTCATATATTACCATATCAACATCTGGAAGATGGCAACCGAAAACACCATAATCAACAAGAATTTTTCTCTTAATTATGCTCAATTCCTCAGATAATTTCTCATTACCAGTTCTTTCCAATTTACTACCTTCAGCAATTTTCAATCCTAAACTATTGACCTCATCTTTGATTATGTACATTATCAGTTTCTCAAGATTTTTACCCTTGAAGGACCTCCAAGATTGTTCATGGTCATTGTTGGCAGTAGGGTGTAACAACCAGTCTTTCTTATGTAACTCCTTCGCCTCTCTTAACAGCTTAGATACGCATTTATATACTTCCACTCCATATGTATGCTTCTTCTCTTCATAGAGTTTTACTAAATCCTGAAATCGCATTTTTATGCCTCACTTTCTCTCCATCATCACATTTATTTTTCAATTATTGTTTCTTGATTTAACTCTCGAATAACTTGTCCATTTAATTTTTCCTCTCTTGGACGCCAAGCTTTCTGGATGTTTTTTCCGCATTATAAGGAGATACTTAAAACCGCGTAGATAGAAATTGAATCGTCTTGCCCGATTATACCATAAGGCAGTATTTGAGGACTGACTTCGCCTAACTACGCAAATTATATCCACCGTTTCAAAGTATTTGCATAGCCGTTCATAGATTTTGAAACCTACGGGAGTGAATTTCTTCTTAATCCACTGGTCACCAATTAACCATCCGAGAACTTTGCCGGGCTTCAACACTCTGTGACACGCTTTCATTACTTTCTCCAATTCGTCGTAGAACTCTTCGTTCTCAGCAGAAAGGTTTCCTATGTTGTCAGGATTATCATCATATTTTATATTATCACCATACGGAGAATCGATGAATATCATATCAACATGATCATTAGGAAGGGGCAGACTTCTAGCATCATTTTGGATAATATCAGGTCTTGTTGAAGTTATGTCATAGGCGATTACTTTTCTACCTTCCTCGTTGCATACGTCTATCGTTGTTCCACTTCCAGCCATAGGGTCAAGGACTAAATCACCCGGTTCTGTATATCGTTGCACCAGATTGTAAATAATAAATGCTGGCGTAACACCGGCGTATTTGTTGTCCCCTTTGGGAGTCTTACCATAACTCTGCTTAGGATAATCCCATAGAGTTGTTGCTTCTATTGGAGGTTTTTCATCCTCAAGAGGAGGAGCTGACACGGATTTTTTTATCGTAATAGCAGGGATCAATGAACCCCAATCAAGGTTTGGATTATCAAAACAATTCAATAATGCTTTTGTCATTGCGGGGGTCAACTGTTCCCTCCAATTAATATTGAGTCTTGAAAGTAATTTCTTTGCATTTTTTATTGAGTTTATATTTCCTTCTTTTTCAACTTCTACTTGGTACGGATACTTGCCGTGCCATGCCTCTGGAACTATATCTTTTTTACCATCAGATTTTGCTTTGAAAATACCATATAATCTATCAGAGTCCATATTAAATAAGAATAAATAATCACCTTTTTTCGTTTGCAATGCTTTATTTGCATAAACTTTATTGGTAGAAAAAAGCATCCGATCAAGACATTCTTTTTCAGTCTTATTCGTGCAGGCAAATATTTGTCCCCTTGGGACTGATGTTTTTTGAGTGAAGGTAGATAAACTCAAGACATCAGCTTCGTTGGCCTTCTGCTTTGTCTGTGCCGTAGAGGTTACCTCTTGCACTTCTTAACTCCCCGGTTTATTAGATAATAAGGAGCTTCATTTAAGAATTGTCCAATTCTGAAGACATTTACTTTAGGGAGTCTATCAACCCGAGGTTTTTTAGGCGTCAGGTAATATTGAGAATGAGGTAGTTGAGTGGATCAAATCCAAAAACGTGGGGTCTTAAAGGACAAGTTTTGAATGAAAAACCACCCATAGAGACGACAACTCTATGGGATTATCCTAAGCAGAGTTATGGTAAAACCCCGAAAGGAAACAACATGTACCCTGGCGTAACACCTGCATTTATCATTTATAATCTAATACAAAGGTATACGAAACCCGGAGATCTAGTAGTCGATCCTATGGCAGGTAGTGGGACTACATTCGATGTATGCATGGAAGAAAAGCGCAGGTGTATCTGCTATGATATCGCACCTACGCGCTCAGAGATTATTCAAAATGATTCACGAAGAATACCTTTGGAAGATAACTTTGTCGATTTGATTTTTGTGGACTCTCCTTATGGGGACAATATCAAATATAGTGAAAGTCCTAATTGCATAGGAAAGATTTCCTGCGAAGATGAGTACTTTTTCGATGAGCTTGAAAAGGTAATCATTGAATGTTTTAGAATTCTGAAGCCAGGCAAGGTGTTGGGATGGTTGATTGGGGACCAGTGGGTTAAAAGGCGGTTTACGCCAGTAGGTTTCAAACTTTATCAAAGATTATGCAAATACTTTGAAACAGTAGATTTGATCTGTGTGGCGCGTAGGAATCAGACCTCGAATACCCCCATTTGGCATTATCGGGCCATAGAATTTAATTTCTTCTTAAGAGGTTTTAAATATCTGTTCATTATGAGAAAACCTTCCTCAAATGAGGGGGGTAAAGGGGCTTACCAAAAAGTGCAGTGGGCATTCTACCCTAGAAGATGACTGACAGCCTTTAAGATAATTCATGTTTTCTCGATTCCTGCAATTAGTCGCCTTTCCACCGGCATATATTCACGTGGTCGCATCTCCTATTCTTGGCGGACTTTATATAGGAAATGAGAAGAATATTATCAATCGGCGTTAGCTCAAGTGGTAAAGATGCCCAGAATTGAGCGAAGTTTGTACTATAAAGTAGCTGGGCGCATTTTTAGAAAAATCTATCCTGGCTGTAAGGTTGAATCAAATAGAATTCTTATTTACAAGCAGAAACGGCGTATTTATGTCGAAGTTGCAGGCAAAAAATTACCTTACACAGGTTATGGGATGGAGATTTTTCGTTGGGAAACTTGGGTGAAACCTGAAAGACTGAATAAAATTGAAACAGAGGCAAGAAAATATGACGCTGAAGGTTGGATTGCCTTTTGTTATGCAATACAGGATGAGGGATACAAAAAGGACTTTACTACAACTGAAATGTTAGACGGCGAAATATTTGGTATAAAAACAATTAGAATTACAGATTACCGAAAGCATATGCAGAGTAGGTCCCCATTATTGGGGGGCGTGGAGTTGCCAAGAAAAATGGTACCTCAAATCTTATACGACCCAGAGAATATCTGATTTAAATATATATGCTTTAACCATCAACTCTTTGCCCACCGGTATATCTGCTGTATGAATTCCTCCTATTCGTGGCAACCCGCTAGTATCTGATGGCGCCGCCGCCATTTAGAGGGAACGTTTTCCCTTCCTCCGGCACAACCACGTTCTCAAATCTCTCCTTGAACCAACCCTGCCCGGTCGTGTGCACCGGCACTATCATATCAGGATCGATCTCTCCTATGGTCCACTCCAGGTCGCCCCTTGAGGCGTGCCCCGAGGTGTGGTAGCCCCTCTCAAACTCCGGGCGTAGCCCCCCGCCCCTCTCAACGAGCCTGAAGCTGTACGTCCTAAACCCTCAGGTTCTCCACCGGCATATCCTCGTGTGGTCGCACCTCCGGCAACCATCCGGCCTCGGCGCCGGTCTTCTTCGCGGTGATGGTGGGGCGGGGGGCGCTGGCGTTCAGAAGGATGATTAGACGTGCTTACCTTAGTTTTATATAAACGTAAAATCAAACTAACTAAGGGTTATAATGCGTATATTGCAGACCTCTGACAACCACATAGGTGAAACTGCGTACTCAAGAATTGACATGGCAACAGGCCTCAATGCAAGGGGCCTTGATTTTCTCAATTCGTTCAAGCACACCGCTGATGCCGCTATCAAGGAGAAAGTTGATGTTTTTCTCATCGTAGGTGATTTCTTTACCAAGGTGAATCCACATCCAAAATATATCTTGGAGGCAATTCGCAAACTAAAGCAAGTGTCTCGTGCCGGAATTACTTCCATTATTGTGAGCGGGAATCACGAAACTCCTCGAATGGTGCTCACTCTTAACCCGCTGACTTTGTTGGGAGAAATTGATGGAGTGCATGTAGCTCTTGAACCGACCAGCATAAATGTTGGTGATTATGATTTTGTGTGTGTCCCAGCACCACCTAACTTCGATGAAATACATACCTTGTTTGAACCGTTGCTCATAACAGCACTACGAAATTCGCGCTCGGAAAAGAGAATCTTAGCGACACACATTCCTATTGGTCAAGCGGTTATAAGTTCCGAGGTGACGTTGGAGTCATTTGTCGGCGAGAATGTAGACGTGTCACAAATTCCTCCAAAGTTCGAATATGTGGCCTTGGGGCATATGCATAAATTCCAACAGATTACCCACGATAAGATGCTGATATACTATGCGGGTTCTTCAGAAAGATACGAGTTCAACGAAGAGCATGATGACAAGTATTTTTTAATTGTGGAACTTGATGATAAAGCCGAGGTCACGCCAATTAAGTTGCCCACTAGGAAGATGCTTACAATTGTTGATGGGGATTGCTCAGGACTTTCCGCAACGGAGATTTCACGGCTTATTTTGGACAACATCCAAAAATTTGGTGATACAATTGCTGACGCATTGGTCAGAATCAAACTTGAGAATATCGATGTTGACCAAAGCGGGCTGATAGATTGGAATGAAATAAAGGCGCAACTGTGTAAAGCCAAAGTCTTCGACTATAAGTTACAACCTAGGACAACCGTATCTTTGCCAGAATCAAGAGGGTTGGAAGGAGATTATATTCTTCCACCCTCCAAGGAATTGGAAATCTATGTTATGGGAAAGAAGGAGTATAGGGGCAAGTGGAGGCTTCTCTTGAAGCTAGGCAATGAGATAATCAAGGAAGCCAAGGAGGCGGAGCCTAGTGAAGCTTAAGAGTGTCGCCCTCAAGGGATTCATGAGGTTTAGGGATAGCTTCGAGGTCGATTTTCCGCAGAACCAAGTGACGCTTATTGCTGGAGAGAATGGAGCTGGGAAAACATCCATACTTGATGCGATATGCATTTCCCTTTACGGGAAGACGTTCAGAACTTCCGGCAGAACTACTTCAGGATACTTAAAGATCAATGATCTTGTCAACCACGAATCTGCTAAAGCCACAATCAGAACAGAGTTTGAGAATCATGGGCACAATTATGTTGTAATGAGGGAAATTACAAAGAGTGATTCAAATGGAGAACTCTTCGAAGATGGAGAATCGAAGGCAACTGGTCAACGTGTCTATGATTACATGAGAAGCAGGGCAATAGGGTTAGATTGGGAAGGGTTCAGAAAATCAACAATTGTACTGCAAGATGAAATGAGTGCTCTAACGGAACTGGACCCCGGGAAGAGAAGAGATGCTTTTTTCAAATTGTTCGGTCTCAACAAATATCAGGATTACAATAAATTAGCTCAGGATAAGGCCCAAGTAAAAGAATTAGCAATTGAGAAGATAAAAGAGGTCAACAAGATACTTACGGCTGACGTTCAAAAAATGCCTGAAGTAAGGAGGGAGATTAGGCGACTCAAGAGAGTAATCGCCTCACTAGAAAGGAAGAAACTCAAACTTGACAAGATAATGAAAGATAGAAAAACAAATAAAGACGCGTTGGAGGGAGATTACAACAGATACGTCGCGCTTAGGGAAAAACTAAGGGGAATCATTAATCAAATAAGTGGGACAGCGAAGACCGCACGTGAAAAAAGCCGGGAATTTAACAGACTTCTAAAATTGCAGAAAGAATTTCCAATCCTAGAGAAGTCTTATGGGGAGTATTCATCGTTAGAAACTAGAATCTCGGAATTAAAACCAATCAAGTCAAAATTCGATCGACATAATAGTGAGATTTCAAACCAAAGAACCGCAGTAAGCCATACAAGGACGAGGCTTTTAGAAAACTTGGAAGATATTGAGAGGGAAAGAGAGGAAATATCAGATCTCAGGAAACAAATTCCGCCCCTAGCGGAATTGAGCTTAGCGCGAAAATCCTTGAAAAAGGCACAGAATCGGAAAAGCTTGCTCGACAGGAGAGAGGCAGCACTTGGGGCTGAAATCAGGCAAATAATGAAATCCATCAGCGATCTGCGAAATGGGATGGAACAGGTAAAAGGCAAGAATAAGTGCCCTATTTGTTTGCGAAGGATCACCGACCCAGCGCAGGTGATGAAACATTACACAGATGAAATTAACAAGCTGGATTCGCAAAAAATCGCAAATGAAAAGGCACTTAAGGCTGTAAGCCTCGAGCTTGGAACTGTTTCGAAACAGGTGAAAGGCCTAGAGACAACAAAGGGAGAGTTGGAAAAAAGGTTGGCTAAGAAAGATGACTTGATAAGGGAAAAGAGCCGACTTTCCGGCCTCCGCAAAAGAAAAACAACTTTGAGAGCCGAGATAAACAATTTGAAAGCTGGGATCAAAAAACTACAGGAGGAGCAAAAGAAGCTAGGTTTCAATCCTAAAGAGTATGATCGTTTGGAGAAGAGGGCGGTGATATATCGTAAAAACAAGGTTGCCGAAAGGTTCACAAACGCCAAGACAGAATTGGATAGACTGCCGACTGTAAACCGAGAGCTAACGGAATCGCAAAGACGCCTAGAAGGACTCAGGACTGAAAGGACCAGTCTCATTTTAGAAGCCAAGAGGTTCGGTAGAATAGAAGCGCGTTATAGTAAAGCAAAAGCCCATTTCGAACTGGCACAGAGCGCATTCAATGAGAACAATATTTCGCTTACATCCGAACTGTCAAAGAAAACACAAAATGAAGGGCGCCTGACTGAATTGAAAAAGAAAGAGGCAGACCTGAAGAGCAACACGAAGAAGATTCAGTTGTTAAATGATGAGAGCTTAACTCTGGAAGAGTTAAGAAACATATTCAAAAGCATACCAGAAAATATCCTGCGAAGGTTGAGACCTTTCATAGAAAAAGAGGGTACAGACATCATAAATGATCTTTCAAACAGTGAAATAACAGCCCTTAACATTGAGGAGAACACATTGAACGTAGCAGCAACTATAAACGGGGAAGTTAAACCCATCCACTATTTTTCCGGCGGTCAGAAGACCAGAATCAATATGGCACTACGTGTGGCAATTTCTAGGATACTAAGCAAGTTGCCCCAAACAGAGGAGCATACGTTCGCCATTATGCAAACTCTCTTTATCGACGAAGGCGATTTTGGGAACTTGGATGAGGCTGGAATTCGTGAAGCAATAAATGTAATTCGAAATCTCACGAAAGAATTTGATCGGGTTGTGTTAATTAGCCATGTTGATACTATTAGGGAAATCTTTCATGGATACACTATTGAGGTCCTCAAGAAGGATACTAATGAAAGTACCATCAAAACTTTTGGAGGAAAGGGCTTACATATAGGAGGGCCAGAAATAGTCGCATAAGAAGCTGAACTAATTTAAAATTTGCGCACGTACTAACATTTCTAACTCTTCCCTTCCTCCGGGACGACGACCTTTTCAAAATTATCCTTGAACCATTTCTGCCCGGTCGTGTGCACTGGCACTATTACATCCGGCCCTATCTCGCCGATGACCCACTCCAGGTCGCCCCTCGATGCGTGCCCCGAGGTATGGTACCCCCTCTCGAACTCCGGGCGCAACCCCCCTTCCCTCTCAACGAGCCGGAAGCCGTACGTCCTGAACCCGAAGACGCCGAGCCACTTCCCCAACCGTTGAAAGTCGATCACCTGCTCCTCCGAGAAGGCCTCGCTCGACGAGTACACGTAGGTCCCTCCATCGGGCTTTATGTCCAGCAAGTGCTTCATGTCAAAAAAAGAAAAGCAGAGCACGTACCCGCCCGGGTTCCTTGATATCTCCTCGTGCCTGACGTACTGCCCGCCCCACCTGCCCATGACGACCTCGGTCTCCCACTTGAGGTAGCGCCTGTTCTTCAGCTCATAATATATCAGCATGTCCTTGCCCATCCTGCGGACCCCGTCGGCGCATTCCATCGCGTGCAGTGTATAGGCATCCTTCGCCACGACCACGAGCCGCCTCCCCGTTTTCCTCGCAATCTCTGCAAAGGTTTCCAGCCTCTCGAAGTTCCTTGCCGAGAAGTCCGCCACGACCAGCTTGTCCGTCTCCTCGGTCGCCTTAAGGCACTTCTGAAACACCTCGTCCTCCCCCACGCTCGGTGCCCCTTCCGCCCCCTCCCTCCCCACGGTCGTCCCCTCTATCACCAACGTTGAAGCGTCCTTGGCAGCCTTCACGAACGCCCTCGTCTTCTCCTGTTTCTTGCCGTGGAGCCGAAAGTCCCCCGTATAAGCCACGGTGGTGTCGCCCCTCAGGACGTAGCCGACCGCCCCGTATATGGAGTGGTCTACCTCGTAAGCCTCCACCTCGAAGGGCAGGTCCAGCTCCTCTGATAGGCACAGCTTGCCAGGCTCCAGCTTTTTCGCGCTCTTCGACTCCTGCCCGGGCTTCTGGGACATCAGTGCACACAGTTTCTTTGAAGGCGGAAATGCGCAGTAGAAGTCTCGCCCGCGGTACGGCTCCCTCCTCTCCTCCGATTCGAGCACCAGCCCCGTTTCGTCCATGGGCACCTTCCTGGAGAGGTAGGCGATCTCTGAGCCCATCCTTGAAGGCGAGGCGTCCCTGAGCGCCTTGAGGATCGCTATCGTGGTGGGCGACGCCATTACCGGTATCCTTTCATCAAGGAGACCGATGTTCCCGCAGTGGTCGAGGTGGGCGTGGCTCAGCAGGACCGCCTCCACGTTCAGCCGGGGGTACCTCGATACGTCCACGTCCTTCGTTATCAGGTCCCTGCGGTAGACGTTGATCTTGGGGATCAGCCCAAGAAAGAGCAGGTCGTGGATCCCCCGCCCGTCCCTCTCCGAGAGGTACTCCTCGAAGAACTCGCCGTACTTCGCAAAGTTCATGCCGAAGTCCAGAAACACCCCGCGCCCCTTATCCTCCACGTAGATCTTGTTCCCGCCTATGGTCGTCGCGCCGTCGTAAACGGTTATCGATACCATCAGGTACTCTCCCTAAGCAGGCCTTTGTCCTGTACTCTACTCTGTCGTCTATGGCTAAATCTCTTCGGTTCTTCTGCGCTTACAACGCTGGCTTCATAGTGCATGGGGGATGCTTGTGAAATACGTTAGATGCTGGCGGTTCGGCGGGGGGTGACCTCGCGCCCTTGTGCAAGGCCCCTCAGCACCTCCTCCTTGAAGTTGAGGAAGAGCCAGAGGGGGCAGATCTCGATCCGCGTTCCGGCGGAGACCCTGCTGCCGAAGTCCTTGAAGGAGAGGATCAGTCCTGCCCTGACCCCCAGCTCCTTCAGCGCCTTTGCGA
>Ga0315280_10011901_pt1 | contig 10617 bp, 11 predicted proteins | sample YL17G06_40_MG_FD_203697 | JGI IMG/M metagenome (GOLD analysis project Ga0315280, IMG submission 203697) | Sediment microbial communities from Yellowstone Lake, YNP, Wyoming, USA - YL17G06_40 | ecosystem: Environmental > Aquatic > Freshwater > Lake > Sediment | place: USA: Wyoming | collected... | reverse complement strand
AAAACAAGCCCCGTTAGTTTCAGATCTAACGGGGCATCGCCGCTACCGCGATCGGTAGTGCTCGTCAAGGATCGAAAGGGCTGTTTGCTCAAGGTCGCTTGAGGCTTCCAGACGGTCGAGGTTTGCTCTTAGATCATCTGGATCCATGATAATCTGGCTTGGCAGAGCCGCGAGTCTCGTTCTCATCGCCTCGAGCCGCTCAGTACGAGAGCCCTTCCCATCCTTCTGAGCGTCCTGACTAACGGTCGAGTTGCCTTTGGCCATCTTCCTTGCCTCCCTGTCCCCTCACCAATTCCTTTGGTGTGGGGGCTTGCGCGTGATTTAGGCGTCTGATGTTGGCGATCCTCCTCGGCTTCAATCAGCCGTTCGATGAGTTCCGAGAACCCGTGAAAGGGCATTCCGCGAATCCTGACCAGTTCCCCATCGCTTAAAGCATCGAGTGCCTCAAACGAGGGAAAAAGGTCGAACTGGCGGGCCAATGTCCGGGCATAAGCCAGATTCTCTTTCCGGCCCATCCTCCACCTCCTGTCCCTGGTCTCCCCGTTAGATGCGGCGCTATCTAACTGGGGCCATACAAAAAACGCCTTCGCGCGTCGGCGAAGGTTTTAGATGAATCTACCCAATGGACTTAAGAAAACTACCTTCGGCTGACGCCGAGTCTAGAAGTGGTAGTCTTCTTGTTCATCAAAAATAGATTCATCTTGGTTTAAGTATAAAAAATCTCCCTTATTTTGTCAATACCTAAAATTATTTATTTTATTACCCGTGTATTATCATTGCTGGAGCAATAAGAATACACGGTCGACATTATAGAGATTAAAGCATTTCTTTTGTTAATGTTTCTCGGTCAAGGAACTTCTTTATTAAATCTATTTCTGTTTCGATTCGGTCGGCAACAATGTATTGGACATATGGGCTCAAGAAATACATCCCTTTAAGCAAACTAATTTCTTTAGCGCATTCAAAGGGATAAACATAGACGCTTTCTTGGAGTTTTAAAAAACCAAGATTTTCTAATTTCTGGCGAACGATTTCTCTTTCGGTCTTTTTATCATCGGCAATGTCATAAACAACTAACCGCCATTTCCGATCCCATTTTTTGGGCACGGGTATTTCCACATCTTTAGTTAGATAACTTTTAATCTGTCTTTTACCTTTCTGGGTGAGCTCTAAATAATCATCCTTACCGTCGAAATATTTTTTAACAAAGCCGGCGCGCTGGAGTCGAGACATTTCCCAACGAAATTTATCCTTATCTTTTGAGCGAAACTTATCATAATAGTAAAATGGAATACGATAAACCCGGCGTTTGTCGAATATTGGAATATACCACCGATAAAAATCACAAAAATAAAGCAGAATCTGTCGAGCAATAATACTGGTTTTCCGAAGGCTTATCTCGTCAAATTTAATGTCTTCGTCAATGTCTATGTCACGACCGGGTTTGTCCATATTTTTAGAATATCATAATAGTTGTAAAGCGTGTAAAATCACAACTTTGCGTAATCACTCGGCGCCCTGCCCTCAGGCAGGGCGTTTTTTTATTATGTCTTATGTTCTTCGAAATGGGCGATCAGGTCGTATCTTGACGAATGATGTTTGATATGGTATATTTTTATTACAAAAACAAACGGCCATAAAGGCCCATCATGACTTTTCCTTGAGAGTCACCCCCTGGTAGCACGCCAGGGGGTTATTATTATCATTCTATCCGATGTTCTTCGAATTCTACCCGCTTCTGCCACATAAGCTCTGCAATTTGGCGTTGGTTGACTTTTGACTCAATAGCTTTATAATGTATTTAGACCAAAAACGGGGGTGTAAACGATGACAAAAGAGGCATCGAAAGAGACAATGGCACTGATTGAGTTCTTCCGAGAATTGCCAAGTATCAATGTTCAACCAAATGTCGCCCAGCTGTTTTTTCTCGACGAAATGAACACAAAGCTTGACTCTCGATTCAATGATCAGCCCCTTAATAGCTGTATCCTCCAAGCGATGCATTTTTTCCGCCAGAAACATGCGGCCGTGCTGTACGCCTACTTCAATCCCGCACCTCAAAAGGCCGAATGGGGCAAATTTAAAGGCAGTATCGCCATCGTTTTCCTCATCAGTGCCGGACAAGAATACCAACTAACCGTCCTGGTCCCGACAGATCGAGAGCACCGCCTTACTACTTTGTTTTCTGAAATCGATACTCAAGAATTGGTTAACTGGCTGGAAAGAAATGTCCTGCCGCAAATCCCGGCAACAGTTATCATGCTCAAAATCCAAGCCAACCTGCTCCTGCAGTATTCCTGGGAGCGGGTCAAGAAAGAGCCTTGGATTTGACCTATCGAATTTTCATGTTTCCGTCCTCCTGCGGGGACGGATTTTTCTATTCTATCCGATGCTCCTCGAATTCCACTTTTTTATTCCACACCAATTCCGCAATTTGGCGCTGGCGGGGGGTCAGTTGCGAATTAGAACTTTTGAACTCAATAAAAACGATTTTATTATCCTCAAATTGAATGCCATCCACCGGTGTCCCTAAAAAGCGGAAATTACCCGGGTCGTAAGGGTAATCCTTCAAAAACGGCATAAATTGCTCGGTCATTTTGCCGTATTTACTCGATAATGAGTTTTTGGAAAAAGCCACCTCGGCGTGCCGCGCACTCGCCCGCCGCCAGAGTAAAAATAATATAACGATGAGAGCGATGAGTATGATAATGATTGATGTGGTGGCGGACATAAACCTCCTTATATTTCAAATTCTAAACTCTAAACACTAAATTCTAAACAATATCTAAATTCCAAATTTTTAAACATTTAGAATTTAATATTTGGGATTTGTTTAGGATTTCGAGATTAGGATTTAGGATTTTCATTAAAAATCCTTTAGCGTATAAACATAAAAGCTCAAGAGAATCATCCAAATTTTACCTAAACTTTCTAATAACACCCTTCACCCTCCCTTGAATCATCACTTTTTTGACGCGAATGGGGCCGTATTTCGGATTTGACGGCTGCAAGCGGACGTGGTCTTTTTCTTTGTAAAAGCGCTTTAAAGTGGCATTTTCGTTATCAAGCAGCGCTACCACAATATCGCCGTTGTTGGGCGTGGCAGTTTGCTCGATGATAATGTAGTCGCCGTCGAAAATCCCCTCTTCAATCATAGAATCGCCACGGACCCGAAGCGCAAAAACGTTTTTGCCCATCATGTCGCGGGGAATGTCGATGGTCTCGTTGGTTCTTATTGCTTCAATCGGCGAGCCAGCGGCAATCAAACCCATCAAAGGAACTTCAAAAACACGTTCGTCCCAACGAGGGGTCAGTTGGAGCGATCGGGCCTCGTTAAAATCTTTAGTGAGAAAACCTTTCGCTTTGAGGTTGTCCAAATGCACCGCCACGGTGGCAACTGACCCCAAGTGAAACGATTCAGCGATCTCGCGATAAGAAGGGGCGTAATCGCGAGTTTCGATAAAATCACGGATAAAGTCTAAGATTTCTTTTTGTCGTTTAGTTAAATGTTCCATAAATGCTCCTTTCAGTCGCAGGTTAGATACGAACTACGAAACGGTACGAAAATACGAAAGAGAAAAATTTTGTATTTTCGTATTATGTTCGTATTTCGTATCTATAATTATCTTATACGAACAAAAAACGAAAGTCAAATAGTCCCAATTGTGGATAACTTTGGATATTGAGTTCTATCAGCTAAATCGTTTTTTGAGAACCTCAACCAATCTCTTCTGCGAAATCGTTTCTTGTGAGCCGGAGTCCATATCTTTAAAAATCACGCTTTTATCTAAAACCTCTCGTTGACCGAGAATTAAACAAACTTGAGCGCCGAGCTTTGAGGCCGAGCGAAGTTGACCCTTTAATGATTCTTTGCCAATAATGGTCGTTGCCCGAAAACCCCCATTGTCGAGTTCTCGAGCTAAGGCCAAGGCCTGTTTTCGGGCTCTTTCGCCCAATTGGACTAAACAAATATCGGTTAATTTTTCTTCGGGAATTGCGACGCCGCTCTGTTTGATAATCTCAATTAGTCGCTCGACCCCGGCGGCCCAGCCAACTGCTGGCATGTCTTGGCCGCCTAGGAGTTTTACCAAACCGTCATAACGGCCGCCACCGATAAGGGTTCGCTGCCGTCCGCGATCCGCACTTTGATAGATTTCAAAAACCGTCCGCGTATAATAATCGAGACCCCGGACGAGTCGCGGATTAAGATTGTAAGAAATTTGTAATGAATCTAAGCTTTCGAGAACTTCTTTGAAATGATTTTTGCACTCAGGGCAGAGAAGATCAATTAATTGGGGGGCGCCGGCCAAAATTTTCTGGCATTTTTCTTCCTTACAGTCAAGAATTCTCAAAGGGTTTTCGATAAAACGGCGATTGCAGTCAGGGCAAAGTGCGGCCAGAAAATTTTGAAAATAATCGACAAGCTTTTTTTTCATTTTCGGCCGGCATTCCTGGCAGCCAATGCTATTAATGTCAACCACCATTGATTCTTTGATACCAAGTTTTCGAAGAATTTGCCAAGCTAAATAAATCGCGCTCGTGTCAGTTAAAGCATCAGCGTCACCAATGATTTCCGTGCCAAGTTGGTTATGAATGCGAAACCTTCCCGCCTGGGGACGTTCGTAACGGAAGGCCGGTCCCCAATACCAAAGTTTCACTGGCTGTGGCCAAGCAATCATCCCATTTTCTAAATAAGCCCGGACGACCCCGGCAGTATACTCTGGTCTCAGCACCATCATTTTGGTATCTTCGGCGTCAATCGGTTGATCAGTGATACTTGAGGCCCGGCGGACTTCGAACATTTCTTTATCAACAATATCCGTACCCCTGCCAATTGCTCGGCCGTAAACTTCCGCATATTCAAAAATTGGGGTTTCAATTCTTTTAGCGCCGAAAACCCCCATTACTTGACGTGTAACATCAAAAACATAGGACCAATATTTTTGTTCCTCAGGCAGAATGTCTTTTGTCCCTCGCGGGGCTTGTAAATTTCCTTTCGCCATTTCTACCTAATGATAAGGGATTTTTAGGTTGGGGTCAAGAGGGGTGCGATTCTCACGCCTCGGGTCGACCCGTTCACATCCGGGCTCCCTAACCAACCTACTCGACTGCTTCCTTATCGATTTCGCGCCTGGCTCATCGATAATGAGTTCAGTCGAGACCGCCGCTCGTTCAGGGTCTCCCCTCAGCTCCTTTTAATTGATTTTAAATCGTCCTAACTCTCAACGCCCGGCGGATGTGAGAACGCGCTAACGAGGTTTTGGCAATTTCTAACCAATCGCGTTTGGGGCCGGCCGGTCTTTTTGATTTTAAAATTTCGACAATATCACCATTTCGTAACGCAGTATTGAGACTGGTCATTTTGCCATTGATTTTCGCGCCCACGGTAGAATTACCGAGTTCTGAATGAATTGCATAGGCAAAATCAATCGGAGTCGCGCCAGCAGGCAGGTCTTTAACTTCACCTTTGGGCGTATAAACAAAAATGCGATCGGAGAAAAAATCAACCTGAATGTCATTTTGAAATTGACGATTGTCTCGGGAAAGTGCTTGCCAGCGCGCCAATTCTTTGACCCAGCGGATGTCTTCACTGGGAGCCCGTTTGATTTTCTTTAAAATATAATCCAAGGTGCCCTTAGTTTCGGCGTAATGCCAACCCGCGGCAATCCCGTTTTCGGCTTGGGCATGCATTACTTGGGTGCGGATTTGAAATTCGACAATTTTACCGTCCAGGCAAAAGACGGTTGTATGGAGCGATTGATAGCCGTTCGGTTTAGGTATGGCAATATAGTCTTTGATCCGGCCAACGAGCGGCTTCCAGATTTCATGAATGAGTCCCAGAGCTTTGTAGCAGTCAGCGATTGAATTGACAACAATTCTTAAGGCCACGAGGTCGTAGATGCGTGAAAGGTCATTATCGTATCGTTGGAGTTTTCGCCAGAGTGAATAAAAATGTTTGGCTCGACCATTAATTTGGGCCTTGATTTGCTCTTTGAACAAGCGTTTCTGTAAATGGCTTTTAACTCGTTCTAAATAGGCCGCCCTCTTGGAATAGGCATCTTTCACTTGCTTTTTAAGCCAGCGGTATTCGTCGGGGTAGACGTAAGGGAAGGCCAGGTCTTCCAGTTGTCCTTTAAGTTCGCCCATCCCCAAGCGGTAGGCCAAGGGGGCGTAAATTTCCAAAGTTTCTTTGGCGATGCGGAGCCGCTTTTCCTCTTCTACGCCTTCGAGAGTTTTCATGTTGTGCAAACGGTCTGCCAGCTTGATGATGACGACCCGAATATCGCGGGCCATGGCGACAAACATTTTTCTTAACGTTTCGACTTGGCGATCAAAGCTTTGGAGTTCTTCTTTATCTTTGAAAATAAACCAGCGCCGGGTGATTCTAATTTTTCCCAATTTAGTGACGCCGTCAACCAAGTTGGCGACGGTTTTGCCAAATTCTTTTTGGATTACTGAATTGGGAATACTGGCATCCTCAACCGCGTCATGTAAAATGGCAGCGATAATAGCGGCACTGTCGAGTTTTAGATTGGCGATGTAATTGGCGGTTTCTAAACAATGTTTGAGATAGGGCTCGCCGGTTTGCCGTTTTTGTTTCACATGGACTTTTTGGGCAAAATCACAGGCGCGTAAAATTTCCTTTTGCTCGCCGGGGCTGAGATAATTAATTTTGGCTTTTAGGGTGGTTAAAGATTGTTTTGGCATATACCAAATTTCCTTTCGGAGATTTCAGCGTAGCAGATTTTTTAAGAAATTTCAACTACAGCGGATAAGAAGTCACCAACGCCCGAAGAAAAGTTCTACTTTGGAAGTGGAACAAAATGGTTATGAAGAATAATCATCCATAATAAGTTTTTTAATCCGGGAAATTTCTTTCTGGTAAGAAATTCTATTATTAACAAATTTTTGATATTCCTTCGGCTCGATATTAATTAAATCTTGGAATTTACATATGGCGGAATGATCATCGATTTTATCAAGATACTCCAGATATGATGAATACGTCCATTCTTCCGGTTTTTTGGTTAGTCCGGCAGAAACGGGATTTAGATAAATATACCGAGTTAAATGCAGAAGCTGCTCATCATTCTCAACCAGAACATTTCTGAAGTGACCTTCCCAAAGAGGACCTTTTCGTTTATGTTTGGTATTAAAATATCTTGAATAACTATTCAAAACTCTTGTAATATATTTAGTAATTCCGTCAGGCATATTTTGCTTTAAAATGAAATGAAAATGAGTTGGCATCAAACAATATGCCAAGATGTCGACCAGCGTATCACTGTCACTAATGCTACAAAGAATTGCTTGTTGTTTATTGATGGAAAGTTTATTAAAATATGAAAATTTATATCGAAAATCGCTGAAACGATGGAGATTTAAAATGGCCATCATCCTTTGATAATCGCCTGTATCGTTATAAATAATATATTTGGCAATACTGCGGTTAATAATGTGATAGTAATTTCCTCCAATTAGTGGCTCTTTCCTCATAATGTAATTGTATAATTTTGACCGAAAAAGTTCCACTTTGGAAGTGGAACTTGGTCAATATCTAGAAAAGCCACCAGCGATATGCTGGTGGCGAGTTCGAAATAGTGAAGAATACAACACCACTTTATACTAATCGTCTTCTTCTCCTCCATTTCCGTCCCAGAATCGTGGTTGCTCAGAGATATCATTATCCATTACACTTGCGGTGACGGCAACTGATTGTAGAAGTCCGAAAAGCCACCGGGCAAATGTTGAGGGGAGGATAACGTCTGAACTAATTCTGACTGTCATACCGTAGGTCATCAAGTTGCCGCTTCCCAACGCCCAGACGCCGGCCTTTATCGGGCTTGCCCAGATTGTTGCCCTGTTCCGACAAAAGACATTAATCCAGCCACTGCTGGGGAGATGTTCAACATGATCATCATAGATCTCCAACTTTACACCACCAAAACCCCGGCCGATGGCCATAGCTCCATTGATATTCGTATCGATAGCGTTGGCGTAAACAACACTCTCTTGTTTGTTAATGTAGGCTGTATCAAGATCCGCAAAAGAACGAAACGTCTCAACAAGAGGTTTGGCCAAGGGTAGTTGGGAAAGTTCAGTCAAAAACAGCTCTAACTCACTCGTTTCAATGACTTCTGAGAAAGTTAAGGCTCTAGCCTCTTTACCAGCCATTTCCGTCCTCCGTGAAGTCAGGTAGCCTGATTATATCTAAAGGGCACCTTATAGTCAAGATTTTTAAAATGATTTTTTGATGTTGGCGATAAGTTGGGCAAACCAAGGCGGATAGGACCAAAAAAGATAGACCAAGAGAATTATAATGGCGATAAAAATGATGGTGCCGAAGATTCGATTAAAACAACCGCGAATACACATAATGACCAAATTATTTATTTTGTTGGTGCTGCCTGTTGTGGTATTGAGGCGGCGGGTTTGGGTTCTGGCGGATGGGGTAAAGCATATGAAAGAATAATTAAGATTAAGCCAAAGGCAAAAATTGAGCCCGCCAAAATGAGGCCGGAGGTAAAAGTTTGACCGCCAAACGCGGTGATTATTGGTTCGATAATTGGTTTGGCTTGGGGGTTTAAACCGGCCAAAATTTGACTTTGAAGCGAGGGTTGAATCGCCTGCCAGCTTAAATTACTTAAAAGGGCTGCTCCGGACGGTAAAACCAAAGCCAGGCCAATCCAGCGCGGGATCGATGGCCACCAACCTCGGCCCAAAAGGACCAAGACTCCGATTAATATCAAAGAAAGAATCAACCCGGCCCAAAAGCCGATTTTAATTATCGTAAATGTGAGTTTTGTACGGGCAAAAACTTGGTCGGGATTTTTGAAATAATCGCCCAAATTGATCGTGTTTGGCATTTGGCTGAGAATTTGTAAATTTGCTCGCGTCTGAGCATCGATACACGACGGCGCATTTTCGCCAGTTGCTGATGAAGATACTTGGCCCGGTTGACAGGCCGGCGGCAGACTCTTGACCATCTCGCTCAAAGTTGCCTGAAAATTTGACGGTAATTTGGCTTTAAAGGGAGTGATATCAATGACGATATTAAGATTTGAGTTTTTACCCCACAAATAATCAAAAAAGGGCGTTAAATTGTTATTGATTTCTTTCTTTAGCCAGGCTGGATCAATACTGTTGGTGATCGTCAAGATCGTTTCTTTCGATTGGGGATCTTTTGAACTTTCCGACAACTGCTGACCAATATTGCCTAAATTATTGTAAATGTTAGATTTTTCCAAAAAATTGCCGACAAATTTGGCCCTTAAAATTAGGCGGACCTGACCGAAACCCATGACTGCCAGGATGCTAAAAAAGAGAACGAAAACAATAAAACTGGCTAAACATCTGTGTTTCAAAAACCCTCCTTACCTTCAGCTTATGATTCTTGGCGGCCAATGTCAATTTTCAATTCAAAATATTTTTATTATATTCTCAAATTCTTAAGAATTTAATCATGTCTGTTAAGGGTTATTAGATGATATTCGCATATTCTTAAAAACATACGAACATAGGAACATCATCTAAAGATATTTTTTTACCTTCCGACTTGTCCCTCGTAGCTTTTGCGAAGTGGGAGCGAAGTCTCAACTTTTAATTCCTCGACTCCTCCTCGACGATATTTTGTTCGTTAAATTTTCGAAATTATTTTTATGATAAAGTTAAAACCATATGTGGCAATAATATCTACGTAATAACCGATGGCGATACCGAAAGCCGGGCTCAAGTAATAATAAATATAATTACTTGTTGATGTAATAGCATTTAATACTCCGAAAATAATAGCATCACATAAAATTAGTATCATAAGGTAACGGGAAAAATAGGATAGTATTGGTGAAATTGGGTTCTCATCAGTTTTATGGTTTTTTGCTGATTGGACAGCAATAAAGATAAAGCCAAAAAAAGAAGAAATGATTACATAAATAAATCTAGGCCAGTTGTTAAAATCACTCTTTGCAACATTGTAAAAAAATATGTCGTGATAATAAATTAATGCCGCTAGACCAAAGATAAAAATTATTCCATATAAAACAGCGCCGTAAAATCTATATTTATCTTGAATATTTTTTAGCATATTTTTTAACTTTTTTATAAATTTTGGCGGATTTAAGAGTTTTTAGATGGTTTTACTTTGAAAATCATTTTATCTTTAGAGGCGTTAATGTTTACCGTGTCGCCTTTTTTGATGCGGCCGGCGAGCATTTCTTCGCTTAAAGGATCTTCAATCAAGTCGGAAATGGCGCGGCGCAAGGGCCGGGCGCCAAAGGCGGGGTCGAAACCTTTTTTCAAAATCAGCTCTTTGATTTTTGGACTAAATTTGAGAGTATAATTTTGGCTTGCCATTCGGACGCGTAAACTCTCTAAGTTCAAATCAATAATTTTTTTAAGATCGTTTTTATCCAGGGCGCGGAAAACCACAATTTTGTCCAAACGGTTGATCAGCTCCGGTCGAAATTCGTCCCTCAGTCGGTGGATAAGTTCGTCTTTCATTTTTTGATAATCACTTTCCGCTTTAATCTTGGCCTGACCGCGGGCGCGAAAACCAATCGCGGCTTGGGAATTAAGCTCGGCAACCCCGATATTGGAGGTCAAAATTATAATCGTATT
>Ga0315280_10011900_pt1 | contig 10617 bp, 11 predicted proteins | sample YL17G06_40_MG_FD_203697 | JGI IMG/M metagenome (GOLD analysis project Ga0315280, IMG submission 203697) | Sediment microbial communities from Yellowstone Lake, YNP, Wyoming, USA - YL17G06_40 | ecosystem: Environmental > Aquatic > Freshwater > Lake > Sediment | place: USA: Wyoming | collected... | reverse complement strand
CCCGCAACTGCCGATTCTCCTCCAGCACTCGTGCGAGTATCACGTCATTGGACACCATGTCATCTCATGATGCAAATCTCGGACCAGAAGCCCCCGAAAGAACCCCAAAACCCGTGAACGGTTACCCTCAATGCAGAGGAACACCTATGGACTCCAAACGAGTCTTCATCCTTGGTGCTGGCTTCTCCAAACAGGCCGGGATGCCTTTGGCTACGGAATTGACTCCGCTTCTGCGTCGCAAATTCGAGGAATATGAGGATGAAGAGGCCCTCGCATGGCTCGCTTCGCTCGACGAGCGCATCAGTTGGATCAACCACACCCACGAAAGCCCGGTGCCCCCGCCGAACGTTGAGGAACTATTCGATTTCGCCCATTTCGATGCCTTGATATGGAAAATGCGACAACACATGTGCCCGGTCGGCCGCAACTCGGGAGATACTCCCTATTCCACCGGCGAGGCAATCGAGACTTGGCTCAGTTACATGGAAGACGATCTCGTTGAGGTGATCTGGGACCAGCAAGAGGCGGGCATCACCAAAGCCGACAGCATTTCCGGGTTCGCCGACCTTCTCCGAGAGAATGACACTGTCGTGACGTTCAACTATGATACGTTAATCGAGCAGTCCTTGTCTCGGGCAGAGAAACCCTCGCGCTATGGTTTCAAAATCGAAAAAGACCGAGGAATACCGATCCTCAAGATGCACGGATCAATCAATTGGGCCATGGTCCCACGCGATCAAGTCGATGCTTTCGGATATCCCGTTCTCTTCCGAAAGGAAGACCGGAACGTAATGGAGGCCACTGCCAAACCCACGGGCGAGATCGAGTACGACTGTGTACTCCTTCAAATTCCTGATGACAAGCTGGCCAATCGCATCGAGAATCGGATTCTCCAACGCAGCGACAAGCGATACGGTATCGGTATCGCCGGTCTGGGCCGCCACAAACCGCTCGACGCAATTCCGGGGAGTGGCCAAGTCTGGCACAGCGCCGGGCGCGCCTTGTACCAAGCGGACGAAATCTACATCGTTGGGTTTTCGTTGTCCCCATTCGACACTATGGCCCGGCTGCATTTTGCCGGGGCGATGTGCGAGAGAGCCGAAAACAACTCGCCCCCCAAAAAGATCGTTGCGGTCGATCCTTACGCTGGCTGTCTGAAAGCTAATTTCGAAAGCGTTTTCGGGATGAAGCCGTCCATTGAAACGGTTCAAGAGTGTGCCGAGAACGTGAACTGGGCACAGTTGCTCGGGCAGTAGTGAGCCCGTGGCCCCCCAAAAACCTATGTTCATCGGTCAATGATCTTCCTCGTTGATGTACGCGGAGATGCCGTTGACCATGTTCCGAACGTCCTCAAGGAGTTGCTTGAGTTCATCCGCGTCCATTTCGACGAAGGGCACGTAGCTCTCTCATGCGGCGATCTCGATTCCTTCCCGCCGGATGGTCCGGGCGAATTCCGAGGCGGACAGAGGACCTTCCTCGAAGGCTTCCTGGCTCACGATCACGACAGAGATCACATAGCCCTCTTGCAGGCTCAACTCCCAGGCCCTGTCCAGGATTTGCTGTTTGGCTGCTCGATTGACTTCGCGTAATTCGACAAGCAGATCAAGGTCGGATCCGAGATCCTCATCGCCTCTGGCGCGTGAGCCGTAGGCATAGACTCGAACGACCTCAATGTCCGGGCTGAGCCCGGCTATTAGCTTCCTGGCCACTTGGCTGATGTGCTCGGTCATTGTGTTGCCCCTCTTTCACGCAACGGGTAGAACCTGCACACACGAGTATAGGAAGGCTTCCCGATCACGTCAATGGCGGATTGTTCCGCCGGGCTATGCGGCAATTGGCGTGGCCCTGGCCTCAAGAGGCCCCTTGCTCGCCTGAAAACCGCTGCGGGCGGGCGAACTGAAATCGGCAAAATTCGCTATAAAAAAGTGGTTGACATAGATTGGAAGCTTGCTAAAATTCAGGGTTTCTACGCCTAAAAGAGAAGAGAGTACGCCTATGAAAACGTATATGGCCAAGATGGAAGAGGTGGAGCATAAGTGGGTGCTGTTCGACGCCGACGGGGCGGTTCTGGGCCGGCTGGCGGCCAAGATCGCAACGATCCTGATGGGCAAGCACAAGGTGACCTACACGCCCCACGCGGACTGCGGCGATTTCGTGATTGTGGTCAACGCCGACAAGGTGCGGATGACCGGCACGAAGGAGCAGACGAAGTATTACGACTGGTACACCGGCTATCCGGGCGGCCACAAGTTCCGAAGCTACGCCCACCAGAAGGAGCTTCGGCCGGAAGGGGTCATCGAATTGGCGGTTCGACGGATGCTGCCCAAGACCCGTCTGGCCCGCCAGATGTACCGCAGGCTCAAGGTCTACAGCGGTCCCACGCACGAGCATCAGGCACAGAAACCCGAGAAAATCGAGTTATAAGCGGAATAGAAGAATATGGCAGACGCGCAAGCACAAAACGCACCAGTGGAGCAGCAACCGAAGCCGGAAGCGGTCGAGCCGAAGCCGAGCATCCGACCGGGCATCCAGGGCAATCAGAAGTACGGCTACTGGTGGGGCACCGGCCGACGCAAGACCTCGGTGGCCCGCGTACGAATCCGGCCGGGAAGCGGAAAGATGCTCATCAATAAGCGGGAGCTGGACCAGTATTTCCTGCGTCAGCAGGACCGCGAAGCCGTGCTGTCGCCGTTGAAAACCGTCAATGCCGAAAAGGCATTCGACGTGTTCATCAACGTAAAAGGCGGCGGCACCACCGGACAGGCCGGCGCCGCCCTGCTGGGAATCGCCAGGGCGCTGAAGATCTACGATGAGAACTATGTCCAGTCCCTGCGCGACGCCGGACACCTGACGCGAGACCCGAGAATGGTCGAAAGGAAGAAATACGGACAGGCAGGCGCCAGGCGGAGATTCCAGTTCTCGAAACGTTAATCAATCTGCAAGACAACTTACTGGATTACGACAGCCGCCGGGAAATCTCTGCGGCTGTTTTTTTGTATCTGCCCGTTTAGTTCATGGGTGTTAGGGTGGCATCGTCAAGCGCAGCTTGGCGATGGTTTGACCCGAGCACAATGAAGCCATCGCCAAGGCCTGCGGCCTTGACGCTGCCACCCGTTGTGAGGCACGCATGTCTTTTGCATGGAGTGATTATGATACGAGTTGCCATCATTGGAGCCAGCGGGTACACGGGGGCCGAGTCCGTTCGGATTCTGCTGCGACACAGCGAGGCCGAGGTGACTTATCTGACTGCCCTGCCGGAGGAATGCGGGCCGATGCAGGAGATCTTTCCGGAATTCCGGGGCCGCTGCGAGCTGCCGGTCGAGCCGCTCGATCTGAAGAAGCTTGCCGACTCCGCCGATGTCGCCCTGTGCTGCCTGCCGCACAAAGTCTCGATGCAGTTCGTGCCCGAGTTGCTGCGGGCCGGCGTCAAGGTGATCGACTTCAGCGCCGACTACCGGCTCAAGGACGCCAAAGTCTACGAGCAATTCTACAAGACGCCCCACACCGACACGGCGAATCTGGCCAAGGCGGTGTACGGCCTGCCCGAGCTATTCCGCAAGCAACTCAAGAAGACCAGGCTGGTGGCCAACCCCGGCTGCTTCCCGACCTGCTCGTTGCTGGCGCTGGCCCCCCTGCTGCGGGAGGGGCTCGTGGAAACCAGCTCCGTGATCGTCAATTCCGTGACGGGCGTTTCCGGCGGCGGAAAAAGCCCCACGCCGAAGTTCCATTTCCCGTACATGAACGAGAACCTGTACGCCTACGGGATCGGCGTGCACCGCCACATGCCCGAGATGGAGCAGATCGCCGGCGAAGTTGCAGGCTCGCCCGTGCGAATCCTGTTCCAGCCACACGTCGGGCCGTTCGACCGCGGCATGCTCTCCACCGTCTATTGCCGGCCCAAGGCCCAGGTGAACAGCGAGAAGCTCCTGTCGCTCTATGCCGATTTCTACAAGGGCGAGCATTTCGTCCAGGTGTGCAAAGCCGCACCGGCAGTCAAGGATGTGGTGGGGACGAACTTCTGTCAGCTCTTCCCCACGTTCGTCAAAGACGTGGTCGTGGTCTTCTCCGTGATCGACAACCTGACCAAAGGCGCCTCCGGCCAGGCCATCCAGAATATGAATATCCTCTTCGGAATCGAAGAGACGACGGGACTGAAGTAAGCTATCCGCATGTCACGGTACTATGGACCGACTCGACGAAATCGCGCGAAAAAGAGAGCAGGCGCATAAAAAGCTGCTGTTCATGGAATCCAAGGTCTACAAGGCCTTTCTGGAGATGGAGAAGGCCGCGTATTCTGATGGCGCCCTGCCGAAGAAGCAGAAAGAGCTTATCGCCGTGGGCATTTCCGTCGTGATCGATTGCGAGTCCTGCATGCAGTGGCATATCGAGCAGGCGGCGAAGGCCGGGGCCACGCAACAAGAGGTTCTGGAGGCCGTCGAGATTGGCATTGAGATGGGCGGCGGCCCGGCCACCGTCTCGGCGAGATTCGCGCTCGATGTGATGGACAGGGTGTTTCCGGGATAGGTGGACAGATGGAGACCGGTGTGCTCAGAATTGCGGCGTGCCAGTTCGATGTTTGTGACTCGATTGTCCGCAACGCGGGCACGATCCGCCGGTTCATGCAGCGGGCCGCCAAGGCGCAGGCGGATGTCGTCCACTTCTCCGAATGCGCGTTGAGTGGGTATGCGGGCACGGACTTCGGCAGCTTCAACGGGTACGACTGGGACCTGCTCCGGCACGAGACACTCCAAATTACGGACTTGGCGGGCCGGCTGGGGCTTTGGGTGATCCTGGGCAGCTCGCACCCGCTGACCCCGCCGAATAAGCCGCACAATAGCCTGTATCTGATCAGCCCCGCGGGCAAAATCGCGGATCGCTACGACAAGCGGTTCGGCACGCCCGGCGACCTGGACCATTACACGCCCGGCGACCGATGCGTCACGTTCACCCTCAACGGCGTCGTCTGCTCCCTGCTGATCTGCTTCGACCTGCGTTTCCCGGAGCTATACCGCGATCTCTACAAACAGGGCGTGCAATGCGTTTTCCAGTCGTTCTACAACGCCCGCCAGCGGGGCCCCAGCGTGCACACGCACATCATGCGGCAGACGATGCAATGTCACGCCGCCACGAACCGGCTCTGGGTGAGCATGACCAACTCGAGCGGCTACTATTCGCCCTACCCGTCCTGCTTCATTCAGCCCGACGGCGTGATCGCCGGCCAGCTCAAGCCCAACCGGCCCGGCATGATGGTCAACAGCGTCGATCTCAACCGCGACTTCTACGACCCCATGGCCGGCTTCCGCAAGCTGGCCATCGCCGGCCGCCTCACCAACGGCCCCGGCCCCCTCGACGACCCGCGGTCCAAAGATACGGCGACACTTTGATTCACGTCCCAGCGGCACGGAAAGCGCTTTCGGCGACGCACACTCTGGGTTACAATGATCCTGAAGGCATTCAAACAGTGCGATTGCTTGAGATTGCAATGGTCATCAATACATCCAGGCTGCAGGAGTTCTACCGCAAACTCATGGCCGAGGAAAACCTCTCTCATGAGGAGGCGATGAAGATATACGACGCGCTGCACGAGGAGGCTCTCGCCGTGGGGGCCATCAGCTCGGAGAACATCTGGGACGGTTTTGAGACCGATCTGCGGATCGCCAAGGCAATGCAGGGATTGAAGCGTGATCGAGAAGTTGATAAGGCGGATAGCCGAGAGGCTGGACAAAGATAGGATTCCCTACATGATCATCGGCGGCCAGGCAGTACTCATTTACGGCCGGCCCCGCCTGACACGCGATATTGACATCACCTTGGGAATCGACACGGACAGTTTCTCGCAGGCAGCGGATGCCTGCGAGAAGCTGAAGCTGCGACTCCTGCCCGAGAATCCACAGGAGTTCGCTCAGGAGACGAAGGTGCTTCCCGCCGAGGATCCCAAATCTCGCATCCGCGTGGATTTCATCTTCTCGTTCAGCGAATATGAGCGACAGGCTATCGAGAGGGCCAAGCAGGTCACCGTCCACGGTTATCCCGTGCAATTCGCGACCCGCGAAGACGTCATCGTTCACAAAATGGTTGCCGGCCGTGCCATTGATGAGGAAGACGTAAAGAGCATTCTGAGCAAGAACAAAGGAGCGATTGATCTGGAGTACATCCGTCAATGGCTCGTGCAGTTCGCAGAGATACCCGAGCACGGTCGGATTCTAGACAGGTTCGACGCCCTGCTGTCGCAGTAGCTTTGCGTCAATGACAATACATCCGGCTTTTTCCTTCCATGGGCCATCATCTTGGCCTATATTGATGACCTTTTCTTGGATTTTGACGGTCTCTATTCGTTCGGAGTCGGTATGGCAAATGACACAGTGACCGGGCCGAAGGGGTTTTTGGCGGCGGGGTTGGCGAGCGGGGTCAAGGCTTCCGGCAAGCCTGACCTGGGGCTGCTGGTGTGCCCGATGGGGGCGGCGGCCGCAGCGGTCTTCACCACGAACAAAATCGTCTCGGCGGCGGTACAGGTCAGCAGGGAGCATGTGCGGAGCCGCAGGATCCGAGCAGTAGTGGTCAACTCGGGCTGCGCCAATGCCTGCACGGGCCGGACGGGTCTGGCCAATGCGAGAAAGATGTGTGCCCTGACGGCCGGACAATTAGGAGCCGAGCCCGAGGAGGTGCTCGTGGCCTCCACCGGCGTGATCGGCCACCAGTTGCCCATGGAGAAAGTGACGGATGGGATCACGAAAGCCGCCGCCAGTCTCTCCTATTCGCAGACAGCCGGGTTTGCCTTTGCACAGGCCATCATGACCACCGATACGAGGAGCAAGCACGCGGTGCGGCGGTTGGAGCTGCCCGGCGCGGATGTCACGATCGCCGGGACGGTCAAGGGAGCCGGCATGATTGCACCGCGGATGGCGACCACGCTGCTGTTCATCACGACGGATGTTGCGATCGCCAAGCCACTGCTGGCGCGAGCACTGACGCACGCCGTCGGCGAGTCGCTGAACAAGCTGACCGTGGACGGCCATCAGAGCACCAACGACACCGGCATCGTGCTCGCCTCCGGCACGGCGGGGCATCGGACCATCACCAGCCAGTGCCCGCGGTACAAGAAGTTCGCCGCGGCGCTGACGGATTTATGCGACGATCTGGCCCGTCAGATGGCACTGGACGCCGAGGGGGCCACGCGGATGTTCAAAGTGGTAATTCGGGGGGCCGTCTCCAAGGCAGACGCGGCAAAAGCGGCAAGAGCGGTCGCGGACTACCCCTTGCTCAAATGCGCCATTCACGGCGGCGACCCGAACTGGGGGCGGATCATCTGTGCCGTCGGCTCTTCCGGCGTCGCCTTGAATCCCAGCAGGCTCTCGTGCAAGCTCGACGACCTGTACGTCTTTCGCGGCGGCGCGCCCACGAAATTCGACGTGAAGCAGGCGGCCCGCATCGTCTCGCAGCGGGAGCACACGATTACCGTCGATCTGGGCGTCGGGCGGGCCGGCGATTTCTGTTATGGCTGTGACCTGAGTGCCGAGTACGTCCGAATCAATGCGGACTACCACACGTAGCCGATCTTCGGAAAGTGGTCACAAAAAACCCTTGAAACAACGGGGGTGCCACCGTAGACTGTGGGACTTTTACGCGTGCGTTTCGCGTTGCGACAAGTTTTCAGCGTCTTTGCCATGAGGTATGTATGAAAAGGGTATGGGTTGTAGGGTTGTTGACGGTCTGCGTCCTGGCGACGGCGGTCTGGTCCTTTACGGGCGGGACGCAGTCGGCGATCGCACAGACGCTCAGTGCGGCGGCGGAGAAGACCACCGCCCAAATCACGCTCTGGGAGCCGCTGTTCAGCTCCAGGTTCGCCTGGTACGAGAAGATCGCGCTGATCACCAACGTGTTCATCGCGCTGGCGGGCCTTTCGTACGCATTGATGCTGGTCAAGCAGGTGCGTGAGGCCGAGCAGGGTACGGCGAAAATGCAGGAGATCGCCCGAGCGGTCCGCGAGGGTGCCAATGCCTACCTGTACCGGCAGTTCCGCGTGGTGGGCGTGCTGATCGTCGTCATCACAGTGGTCCTGTTCTTTGCCGCCAAGGCTTCGGGAGCAGCCCCGCAGATCGCCTGGGGCCGTGCCATCGCCTTCCTCGTCGGCTCGACGTTCTCGGCCACGGTCGGTTTCGTCGGTATGCGTCTGGCGACCACCGGTAACCTGCGCGTGGCGGCGGCGGCCAAGACCAGCTTCGGGCGGGCCCTGCAACTGGGCTATCGCAGCGGCACGATCACCGGCATGCTGACCGACGGCCTGGGCCTGCTGGGCGGCTCGATCATCTTCCTCATCTACGGCGAGCACGCCTATGAGGCCCTGCTCGGCTTTGGATTCGGCGGGACGCTGCTGGCCTTGTTCATGCGAGTCGGCGGCGGAATCTATACGAAGGCGGCGGATGTCGGGGCCGACCTGGTCGGCAAGGTGGAGGCCGGGATTCCTGAGGACGATCCGCGGAACGCCGCGACCATCGCCGATAACGTCGGCGACAACGTCGGCGACTGTGCCGGTATGGCGGCCGACATTTTCGAGAGCTACGAAGTGACCATCGTGGCGGCGATGATCCTCGGCATCGCCAGCTTCGGGCACAAGGGCGTCATCTTCCCGCTGCTGGTCCGTGCCATCGGCGTCATCGCCAGTATCATCAGCACCTACAGCGTCCGCGCCGGCGACAAGGGAACCGTGGCGGCGGCCATGAAGAGCGTCAACAAGGGCTTCATCATCGGCTCGACGATCAGCGTCATCGGCTTCCTCGTGCTGGGCTTCGCATACTTCCGGTTCGATCCCAGCTATCCCAACTACGAGATGATCAAGCCCTATATCACCAACCTGCCGACTTGGGCCAATCTCGGCATCCAGGGACTGGACATGAGACCCGCATGGACGTGCCTGATCGGCATCGTCCTGGCAGTATTCCTGAACAAGTGCACTGAGTACTTCACGGGCACCGAGTACTCGCCGGTGAAGAGCCTGGTGAAGGCCTGTGACACCGGGCATGCCACGAACATTATCCAGGGACTCGCCGTCGGGTATGAGAGCACGGTGTTCGCGGTGCTGATTATCGCGGCGGCCATCATGGGCAGCGTGCTCATCTACAGCAACACCAACCCGACGTTCATAGCCTACGGCGTCGCCATGTGCGGCATCGGAATGCTGACGCTGACCGGCAACACGATCTCGATGGATGTGTTCGGCCCGGTGGCCGACAACGCCAACGGTATCGGCGAGATGGGCTACGATGAGAAGGAGATGGGCCCGGCCAAGTACAAAGAGGCACGTCAGATCCTGGCCGATCTCGATGCGGTCGGCAATACCACCAAGGCGATCACCAAGGGTATCGCCATCGGCTCGGCCGTGATCGCGGCGGTGTCGCTGTTCAACAGCTTCATCGTCTCCGTCGGCTCGGGCGGCAAGGGCGAGACGGCGGGCGTCAGCCGCGATATCTACAGCACGGTGGCGGCCATGATGACCATCTCCGATCCCAGGTTGTTCATCGGTATGCTGCTCGGCGGCGCCGTGCCGTTCCTCTTCAGCTCGATGACCATCCGGGCCGTGGGGCGGGCGGCGTTTCTCATCGTCAACGAGTGCAGGATTCAGTTCCGCGACAAGGCCATTTGGGAAGGCACCAAGAAGCCCAACTACGGCCGCGTCGTGGACATCTGCACCGCGGCAGCCCAGAAAGAGTTGATCGGCCCCGGCCTGCTGGCCATCCTCGTGCCGGTCCTCGTCGGGTTCGGATTGGGAGCAATCCCGCTGGCCGGCTTCCTCGGCGGCATGATCGTGTCCGGGCAGTTGCTGGCCGTATTCATGGCCAACGCCGGCGGCGCCTGGGACAACGCCAAGAAGATCATCGAGGATGAGCCTCGCAATCCCGCCGCCAATACGGGCAAGGGCAGCGAGCGGCACAAGGCCAGTGTGACCGGCGATACCGTCGGCGACCCGCTGAAGGATACTGCCGGCCCGGCGATCAACCCGCTGATCAAAGTCATGAACATGGTCAGTCTCCTGATCATCGGCTTGATCCTGCCGTATGACAAGACCGTCATAGAGATCCTCGGCAAGAAGGGTATTGAAGTTACCCCGAAAGGCCACGACGTGCTGTTCTGGGGCGCGATCATCGTCGGCCTCCTCGGCCTTGTCTGGGCGGTCTGGCAGTCCAAACGCGAGACGGAAACCATGAAAGAGGCGGAGAAGACGGTCGCCGCCGCCGAGGCCAAGGCGTAATCGTGAGTTATCGACCGATTATGATGAGGGGCACGGCTTGCGTGCCCCTCTTTTTTTGCCCTCCGATACCAGTCGGATTGAGCGCCACCGGAGCCAGCCCTCCGGCTACGCGCAAACGTTGGCCCCCAGGACAATCGCAAAGTCCCGAAGATAGACGTGTCGAAAGCGCCAGCCGGGTGGCATCGTCAAGGCCGAAGGCCTTGGCGATGGTCCTGCGCATGGGAAAGTCGCCATCGCCAAGCTACCAGGCTGTGTCACATCGCAATTGTTTGGCCCACTGTCTTGCTCTGGAGGCGGATGCCTCTGCGATCCGGCTCCACAGGTCCCTCGCTGCCCCGCATGCCCACTGCACGGCAGCCTGCACGGCTCAG
>Ga0315280_10011899_pt1 | contig 10617 bp, 10 predicted proteins | sample YL17G06_40_MG_FD_203697 | JGI IMG/M metagenome (GOLD analysis project Ga0315280, IMG submission 203697) | Sediment microbial communities from Yellowstone Lake, YNP, Wyoming, USA - YL17G06_40 | ecosystem: Environmental > Aquatic > Freshwater > Lake > Sediment | place: USA: Wyoming | collected... | reverse complement strand
TGGTTGCCGATTTTGCACGGGCGCTCCTCGGGTTTGATCGTTACAAGGCCACGGAGCCAGAGGCAAAGAGATTTGTGGCGGAGCTCAGACTCTATGAGAGAGAGGTTGCAAGATTCCAGTACAGGCTTTCTGACAATGAGCTCTTCAACGCAGTGATGCATCTTCCTGTTGAAGTGACTGGCGTAGAAACAGACCCTGTTGAAGTTAAGTCTTTCAGAAATCTGGCTAGGGTAGAAACAAACAGGGTTAGAGGCGGCGCGCTTCGAGTTGTCAACGATGGTCTTGTCGGCCGGGCTAACAAGGTTCTGAAAATTACTGACAAAATCGGGATAGGCGGCTGGAGCTGGCTTCGTCAAATTCATGCTCCCAAAGTCGAGTCAAAGGAAGCTCCAGAATTCATGTTCATGGAAGATGTGATAGGTGGACGACCCATATTCTCGTTCCCAGGAAGATATGGTGGCTTTAGACTAAGGTATGGTAGATGCAGGAATACCGGGCTCGCCGCTCTCGGGATTCATCCAACAACTATGCAAGTTCTTAGAAACTTCGTCGCTGCAGGAACCCAGCTTCGCATAGAAAGACCTGGAAAAGCTGGAGTAATACTGCCAGTTGAAACGGTCGAACCGCCCGTGGTGAAGTTGATCGATGGCTCAATAGTTCGAGTCGAAGGAGTGGATCAAGCTCGAAAGCTGGAAGGCTCAATCAAATCAATCCTTTTTCTAGGCGATATTCTGATCGGATTCGGAGAATTTCTGGAGAACAATAAGCCATTAGCTCAGTCTGGATTCGTTGAGGAGTGGTGGAGGGAATGCCTCAGAATCGCGTTGGAGTCCAATTCTGGGGGTATTCCGGTAGCATCAGACCTCACGAGAATAGAGGCAAATCGTATCAAAACTTTTCTTGAGAATCCCCTAACTGAAAAACCGACTGCAGTTGAGGCAATTGCAATCTCACGCAACTTGAATGTGCCGCTGCATCCAAGATACACGTATTTTTGGGAGCAGCTCTCATTGGAGGATCTTCAGCTTCTGAGAAGGAAATTACTCTCCGCTGATGTTAATCTGAACGGGGCTCTCCCGACTGAGATGAGAGTCGAGGTGGATGATGAGTTGCAATCACTTTTCGAGAAGCTTTGCCTTCCTCATAAAATCGAGAATGGAAAGATTGTTTTGTTTGAAGACGCCGCTATTCTTTCTTGTTGCTTGAGCCTGCAGGATGAGAAGTCGATAGTTTCTGCAGGTGACGTGTTTGAGGTGATTGAGAAGCTATCTGGAATTGAGGTTCGGAGGAAGGCGGGGGCGTTCATTGGAGCTAGGATGGGGCGTCCCGAGAAGGCGAAGAGGAGGGAGATGAGGCCGGTTGTGCACTCTCTCTTTCCAATCGGCATGGCCGGTGGCGTTAGACGCGACCTAGTGGAAGCCGCCCAAACGAGATCAATCGTTTCAGTTGAGATCGTAAGAAAACGTTGTCCTAAATGCTCCGAGTTAACGTCTTCAAACTTCTGTCGAAAATGCAATGTGAGGACAGAACTCGAATCCGTGTGCCCAATATGTGGGAGAAGAGAGACGACCGGTGCATGTCACATCTGCAAGGTCAAAACTGTTCTATATGATAAGAGAGCGGTAAATCTCAAGATGCTCCTTGATGAAGCTTGCAGGAAACTTGGCTGGCAGTCGGTTACGGAGCTTGTGAAAGGCGTCAAGGGATTGATGAGCGATACAAGAATTCCTGAACCGATTGAGAAGGGAATCATTCGAGCAAAACTAAATCTTTCTGTATTCAAGGACGGAACAATTAGATTTGATGCAACGAACGCGGTGCTCTCACATTTCAGACCTTCTGAAGTGGAGGTGTCTGTCGATAGGTTACGTGAACTAGGATACGAGGTCGATTGTCGCGGTGATCCTTTGGTTAAGGAGGATCAGCTATGCCCTCTGTATCTTCAGGACATAGTGGTACCCAAGACATGCGGTGACTACTTGGTTAACGTGGCCAAATTTGTCGATGAACTTCTAGTGAAGTTTTATGGTCTGCCCGCATACTACAAGGTGCGGTCCAGAGAAGATCTTGTCGGGCAGCTCGTAGTGGGACTAAGCCCACACACCTCAGTAGGGGTTCTGGGGCGGATCATTGGTTTTACCGATCTCAATGTTTGCTTTGCCCATCCTCTGTGGCATGCGGCTAAGAGAAGAGACTGTGATGGGGACGAAGATAGTCTGTCTCTAGCCCTAGACGTTCTACTCAATTTTTCCAAGGCGTTTCTTCCGGGAAGAATTGGAGGCATGATGGATGCGCCGCTTCTTCTCACATTGATGGTGAACCCGGTCGAAGTTGCTCGCCAAGCCTTTAACGTGGAAGTTATCGACGCTTTTCCACAAGCCTTCTTTGAAGAGGCTGAGCGACACGCCGATCCGAAGATGGTCAGTGACTTCGTTGAGACACTTTTTCATAGGATAGGGACGGAAAATCAACTCCAAGCCCTAGCTTTCACTCATGAGGTTAAGAATTTGAACTCTTGCAACAAAGAAAGCGCATACAAGAAACTGGAATCAATGTCCGACAAGGTCCAGGAACAATTGAGTCTAGCCGAGATAGTAAAAGCGGTCGACGCCAGAGAGGTAGCTAAGAGACTCCTCTCAACCCATTTCATGCGAGATCTAACAGGCAACCTAAAGGCGTTTTCAACACAAAAACTCCGATGCACCAAATGCAATACCCGATACAGGCGCACTCCTCTATCAGGAAAATGCAACAAATGCGGAAGCAAGATTTGTCTGACGGTTCACAAAGGTTCCATTGAAAAATATTTGGAAGTTGCAGAGAATCTCGTTAGCAAATATAATATTGGAGAATACCACAAGCAGAGGCTTAAGCTCATCAGAGATGAGATCAAATCTCTATTTACAGGAACGAATGAAAAAGAACAAATGGTTCTAGGCGACTTCGCCTGAAGGAAATTTGCGGATGCCAACTGAATCAATTCATCCGAAAGCGTTCCTCACCGGGAAAAGGAACGTAAAGACTGGACTCGAAGCAAGGTCCATCATAATATCTTATCTCGAACAGGCGCCGAAGAAAACGAAAGAAATCTGCATAGACTCAGGCTTCTCGTACCTAAAGGTTACCTATCACTTGAGACTATTAGCTAGAGAAAGGCTTGTTGCGTCGACCGGTGAAAAGAGACCGTACACTTGGGCTTTAACGGAATATGGTCAGCAAAGACTCGCCGCGTAGAATCCCTTTACACTAGACGCTGCATATACATGGGATTTCTCTGCATTGTGGACAACCAGCACCATATCTCTCGATAGCAACTTTCTTCAATATTGATGCCTAGGACATTCCACAGGCTACACATCCAAGCCACAACATCAACTGTCTCCTCCTTCAATCCATTCTAATCGTTTTTGATCAACGTATTCATGACCTCACCAAGCTCCGAGGTCAGCCACAAAGCTGTGATGTGTATTGCCCCCCTTATCTAGAAGCTCTTTCATAATAGCGTCAGGTCTTGGAAACGGTCGAAGATGCTTATGCATGTTCTAAGCTGTAATAGGACATAGCAACTGTTTAGAGGGTTTAGTTCGGACGGTCTGCCTTGCCCTGTCATTCGCTGCCTCGACGAAACTTTAAAGGGGTGTCGGGCTATACGGCCATCTATACGGTGGAGCTCACATGAGTCGAAGAGAGAAGAGGAGACGCGACGAGGCTCCTATGCCAGCGGCCAGCGCAGGTTTACTAAGGTTCTTTGAGGAAGAGACTCCGGGCATCAAAGTTAGGCCAGAAGTAGTGATCTTAATGGCCGTCGGCCTCATTGCTGTGAGTCTTTTCGCTTATCTAATGATCAAGTAACTGCCCATTGACAGTGTGGAGACGCAGTTATCTGTTTACTGGCTGAATTCAAGTCTTTTCTGCGCAACTGATTGTATTGGGCGAGCATCGATCCCAAATCTGTTCTGAAGGTATGATGCAAAGAAGTCACTATACCCTGTGAATATGTATACTGTCTTGGCTCGAGTCGATTTGACAAATTCTATGAGCTGTTTGAAGTCTGCGTGACTGCTTAAGGGGAAAGAAGGAAACCTATTCGCCGTACCAAGCGCCCAACCCGTCGCAACAGCTCTCTCACATTTTTCGGGGACCAGCCGGTCAGAGGGTGTTGTCACGTAGACGTAAGGCCCACTCTTAAAGAGGTCGCGCTTGCGTTCTGCGTCAATCGTTTCATATCTTAACTTGACGCCTTCATGGTCATAGGCCTCATTGGCTGCTGATACAAGTGGGCTAACCACGACCGGAAGCTTCGTGTAGAGATTAAAGAGCTTCACGATTTCTTGTGCTTTTCCAGCTGCGTAAACATGGAAAGTTGGAACACGCCCTTCTTTTGCTCGCCGTGTCGCCCATTCTACGATCTTCGCGTAGGTTGATTCTCTATTCGGGAATATGTAGTAGGGATTCCCAAACGTCGCTTCGATCAGCAATAGATCGCATTCGACGCTTTCAGCCCGATCCGTGGTAAGCGTGTCGATACAGTTCAGATCGCCGGTGTACAGTAAAGTCTTGTTTGGAGTTCTAATTTTCAACTGGACGGAACCCAACATGTGACCCGCGTTGATCGGCATCACTTCAACGTCACCCAGTCTAATTGAATGGTTGACTTTGATCTCATTGAAATCCATGATAGGTTTCTTGCGGATTCCCTCGTAGATTCTCTTTGTGGATGTAGTGGCATACTTTATGCCTCGAGTCGACAGGCTTTGAGTATGATCAGCGTGAGCATGCGATATGAACCGATGAGTTCTCTTGTCAAATCCTCCACTGCTTGTAGGATCAAGGACGAGGCAGGTCTCCTTAGTGGTCACTCTTATGCCCGAAATCCACTCAACTCTTTCCTTCATCACTTTACTGACCCTCGGGCATAGTCTCAAGTCTCAACACGCTGTCTAGGTGTACGAAGAGTTCACGTTTCTTCTCGCGCCCCACGACTACAGGAATGGGACTTGCCAAAGTAGACCTGAGTACAACAGCTTCCGCATCCGTCAACCAGATTCCAGAAGGATTCTGCGAAACAGCTGTGAGCATACCCTCGAAACCAAAGTCTCTGTCTATTATGGCAAGAACCCGTTTTCCAATGAGCTTTTCGAACATGTGGAATACTGTCGGACTGATAGAAGTACTCTCACGCTCCTGGTTTGGTGAACGCTTACTCACGACAAATATCCCAGAGGTTTGAACTCTCTTCTACTCTTCTTCTCTTCTTTACCTTTCCGTCTACTAAGGATGTCAGTTGTCATACCTATGAAACAATTCCCAGACGATCGCTTGCGTCACATGAACCGAGTAAAGTCGGAGTTTCCAAATTCGGGGAACGATTGTCACGATCCCAAGGTCCTATCTTCTCTCCGATCAAACGTTGGGGCGGGTTTCAGAATTGAGATGGCAGATAGGTTCTCAGATTGTAGGAAAGTCGATTATTTATAGTCATCATGGTATAATATACATCTATGCAGGTACCAAGGTTGGACAATAAGGATATTCAGATTCTTCGTTTACTCCAAGAGGACTGTAAGTTGTCAACGAGGGAGCTTGCGTCGAAGGTCGGTAGTCCTGTGACCACAGTCTATGCGAAGATGAGGAGGATGGAGGATCTGGGGCTTATCAAAGGTTACAGGGCTGTGCTTAACGGTAGTAAACTTGGAATTGGAACAACCGCTTTTGTGTTTACTTCTGTCGCTTATAGACAGGCTGACAAGGAGACACTGTTATCACAAAGGGAGATCGCGAAAGAGGTTTCTAAGTTCGCTGAGGTCCAAGAGGTTCACATAATTGCAGGAGATTGGGACTTGCTTATCAAGGTCAAAGCGGAAGATGTTGAGGCTGTCGGAAGATTCGTTATAGACAAACTGAGAACCGTAAAAGGGATCGAGAAGACTTTAACCTGTGTGGCCTTTGATACGGTTAGGGAAGGTTTGGCTATTCCCGTCTAGATTCAGCTTATTAGGAATACATTGGGACGGGAAGTTCGTCCTGGCTCAGGAAACTCGCTGTGGACGAATCTGATGAGTCCAGATCACCTGTAACAGCCTACACGTATGGAATCATCGTCTGCCTGTACTTTTTCATAAGCAATTTTTCCAACTCGTCTCTGAGTCTAAGATCTAAGTCGCGTTGCTTTGTAGATACTAGGTCAGTTGGCTGGTTTACATGTAGTATTGGACCCTGAACGATCACTGGGCTTCGCAAGTCACGAAACGAAATCGGTCTATGATTCATGATTTCAGATAATACTTCGTGTGCGTTCTGTCCCTTTTCAAGCGTTCGAGCAATCTCTTCAATCTGTGCCTGAGAGACAGGTCTGATACCGCATGGGGGTGATTCGAAGCTTCCGATGTTAGTTCCCTTTCCAAGAGTCTTTACAGCGAAACCCACGCTCTTGTAGGGATTGATCAGCTGTTCCTTGATGATCCATACGTCTGCGCCGTGTACGACTACCAGATCATTGTAACCATGCCTATCTTTACCCGATATAACGCGCCACTCTGTAGGATCCTTATCGTAGAGTCTGGAAATCTCTTTCTTTACATCTTCAGCTGACTTCAAGTGACCTCGCCCACCAGTAAGTCCAAGTCGCGGTAAATATGTTAAGTTGGTGCGCTCTGACCATTTTCGAAGTCGGTCCTTGCTGAACCGACATTTGACCAAGGCGTACTTGTGGTGAAATGGTTCGCTAACGCTATTCTTATAACTTGCAGCGCGGACAGATCAACTTTCCGATTATCGGTCTCCTTCAATGATTCAATGCAGATCCAATTTGGTAATCAGGGAATTGAAATGGATCAGGGCAACATGGTACGTATTGGCAAGAAACCGGTAATGAACTACGTGGTTGCATGCGTCACACTCCTAAATCATGGAGTGAGACAAGTGATGATTCGTGCACGAGGACAAACCATTTCGAAAGCTGTTGATGTTGTTGAGATGCTTCGAAGATCTTTTATGAAGAATCTTGAAATCGGGGCTATCACCATTGGATCTGAAGAGATTATACGGTTCGATGGAAGACCTGCAAGTATATCAACGATCGAGATCCTTTTGAACAAGAAAGAGTAAGCTGTGGGTGACGACTAGACGTAACGGTTAGGATCCTTAGCTTACTCAGTTCTAAGCAGAGAGCGTTCGGAGCATAATCGGTGTGCAGTTTGTGATAATAACTCATTTCTTTGTTGGTTTGAACGGTATTCTCGATTAGGTCTCTGAGTCGTGTACTGCTAAGAACACAGTCGAAGACCAATGTGAGGAAAGCTTTATGTTAGGATTCTAATAAAGGGCTGGATCGCTATTGAGAAGTTGATCCGGAATGGATTCAATCACGTTAAGTAAGACTGATCCTGAAGTTTTTGGCGTCATTAGAAACGAGCTGGAGAGGCAGAGAAACGGCTTAGAAATGATTCCTTCTGAGAACTTCACTAGTTCAGCGGTTCTAGAAGCAATGGGTTCTGTTTGCACGAACAAGTATTCGGAAGGATATCCGGGGAAGAGATACTACGGCGGTAATCAATTCATAGATGTCATTGAGAATTTGGCGATAGAACGAGCTAAGAAGGCTTTCCATGTCCCACATGCAAACGTTCAACCCTACTCTGGTAGCCCTGCAAACTTTGCCGTTTATGTTGCCACCTGCAAGATTGGCGACGTCATTATGGGACAGAATCTGCCTGACGGTGGACATTTGACACATGGTTGGAAAGTCAGCGTGACTGGCCAGTTCTTTAGGAGTGTTCCCTATCACGTGCGACCTGATGGGTACTTAGACCTCGACGAAATAGCGAGACTCGCTAAAGAGAACAAGCCTCGTCTTATCTGGGTTGGCTCGACAGCTTATGTTAGAGAGTTCCCATTTGAAGAGTTTGCAAAGATCGCCGATGACATTGGCGCCTATTTGGCCGCCGACATCGCGCACATAGCAGGACTCGTAGTGACTGGCGTTCACAAGAGCCCGGTTCCCTACGCACATATCGTTACCACCACAACACACAAGACTTTGAGAGGACCCCGTGGCGGGATGATAATGGTGACGGAGAAAGGGTTAAAGAAGGACCCGGAACTCGCCGGAAAAATTGATAGAGCAATATTCCCAGGTCTGCAGGGTGGTCCACACGATCACACAACAGCCGCTATCGCCGTTGCGCTAGGCGAAGCGTTGAAACCAGAGTTCAAGACGTATTGCCAACAGATAGTTAAGAACTCTAAAGCATTGGCAAAAGGACTAATGGAAAACGAGATTAAGATCGTAACCAACGGTACTGAGAACCATATGATTTTGATTGACCTAACGCCTTATGGTAAGGGCAAAGGCGTTTTTGTTCAAGAGGCCCTAGACATAGCAGGTATCACCGTAAACAAGAATACAATACCAGCAGAACCTTCTTCACCGTTCTACCCAAGCGGTATTCGTCTGGGTACACCGGCTATAACCACACGTGGTATGAAGGAGAAAGAGATGGAACTTATCGCCGGTTGGATCGCGCAGATCATTAGGGAAGTTGCACGATATCAGTTGCCCGAGAACAAGGATGAAAGAGTGGCGTATATCCGAAAATTCAAACAGGAAATATCAAGGAACGAACTGGTAGAAAAGACGCGAAATCAAATCGTGGAATTATGCAAAAAGTTCCCACTATATCCCGACAAATGACTGATTGTCATCACAAGGAAATAGTCTGATCTACACGACGAAAGCGGTTAAGGTTCATCTAAGCCTTACTCGAGTGATGTCGCAAGGTTCGGACAAGTAAGGTTGGTTGCTCAGGCGACATTGCCTAGCGTAAGCATGACTTAACTATACATGCAATAGAATGTGCTGGAGCTGTACTCTAGAGGCTAAGTAATCCTTTCTTGAGCCAGATCTTTACTTTCTTTGGCTTCAGGAATTCTTCGAATACTTTGAAAGCCTCTTCAGGGCGACTTTCTGGTCCGCAGGTTGCGCAGTCGAATTCAACGGATGAATAGTCCTTTGCAGAGTGGATGGTAAGGTGACTCGTAGTGATGAGGGCGTTAACGCTTACTCCGCCTCCCATGATGTCTTCGTCAACCTTGTAGACAAGTGGATTCTTAGGAACGTTTGCGAGACTCATGTTCGCCTTCTCAATGGCGAGGAGGGAAGCCTTGAGGAAGTCGTCTTTGTCAAGGAGGTCGGCTTCACAGCCGAAAAACGTGGCGACTATGTGTTTGTATGGATATAGTCTCTCCACCAATTTTGAATCTTCTTTTTCCTCCAATGAAATTATTTTACACTATGCAAGATGCATTTAAGATTATCTCTCGAAAAAATTCGACTCATGAAATGCATCAACACATGTCTCATGGAATCCTCCAGAAAATTCTTTCTATTGAAAACGCGTCGTCCCCGAGAAACTAATCTTGTTGGATCTCTTGAGGATGTCATGAATCTCCTCTTCCACTGTCAAGTATCTTGATGTATCCTGCACGTATCTCCCAAGTTCGCGTTGCTGTCGATCATAAACAATTACTGTCGGAACGCGTCTCACATTGAGTTCTTCAACAATGTCTTGATTGGTATCGTAGTCCACAACTTTAGCGACTAGGTTCGTATTGTTGGTGTTTGCGAATAGTTTTGCAAGGCTTGAAACACAGGTTTGAGCCTCTGACGACCATTCTGCTGAAATAATGACAAAGAAGATTTTTTCTTCAACCTTCTCCAAACCGTTCACGATGTTTGGGTTAACCATGTATTCTTGCATTCGTCTCCTTATTTTCTGTTTTACTGCAGTGTTCTTTATGCTGTTTATGTAGTCGAAGATATCTCGGCCAACCTTCATTGCTAGCATTCTAGTTCAGCTCGGTCAAATTCATGTTTTCTTAGGATAGAACTGGATTTGAATAGTTGAGGTTCTCCACATTCGGGTTTTCCTTTCCGATAAGTTTCAATGTCGTTAGTGAGCTTGAATGTAGTTCCCACTTGTCAGCGAACCCTTCTTTTACCCTTAATCCTATAATCCTAACTTTATCTCCAGGTTTCAGTGGCACTGCGATCTTGGCTAGAGATCTCCAGAAGGAGATTCTGACAGTCTCATTTGTATCTCTGATTCTGAAAGATGCCAGTTGAATTTTGCCTCCACTCTTGAGCTCGACCTCTTTTAGTGTCGGTTCTTCTACAACCAATCCTTCCACGATCACAGGTACTCGGCTCTTCTTCAGTTGACTGATAGCTGTGATTGGAGGATGCCCTGGATCTGAATTGTTCGTTACTTCTGGCATTGTAACTACGTTTCCCGATTCGCCAACATTTAAGCTAACTTGGCCAAGTCTTTCTTGGGTATCCGCATTTTCGATTAGCAAGACGAGGTTTTCTTGCAGTTCTTCCGCAAGCTTTGAGTTCTTACGCCAGAGTGTAGCTGAGATTAGCCCCGTTCTGTCGCCGATGAGAATACTTGAGACCGGTACCTTCTGCCCAGACTTTGTTTGGATTTCATGTATAGGTCCAACTGATAGCACTCGTCCTATGACACTTACCTGTCGAGATGTGGGCTTAAGATCAGCAATTGAGATTGGGGATTTTGATGATGGTTTCTTGGATGTGATAAGTAATCGGACGATGCT
>Ga0315280_10011898_pt1 | contig 10618 bp, 10 predicted proteins | sample YL17G06_40_MG_FD_203697 | JGI IMG/M metagenome (GOLD analysis project Ga0315280, IMG submission 203697) | Sediment microbial communities from Yellowstone Lake, YNP, Wyoming, USA - YL17G06_40 | ecosystem: Environmental > Aquatic > Freshwater > Lake > Sediment | place: USA: Wyoming | collected... | reverse complement strand
CTTTTCATATTTGCACATTAACACACTGATTGATGCTCCTATATCAAAATTGCTCAATATTCTAATCGACTTAGAAAAAGCGTTGAAATCTCCAAATATTAACATTGTTATTCTATATAGAGTCCTCACTGATTGGGTTATATTCATCATATGGGTAGCTGCGCTTTTGCTTTTTACCTATCTCATCTTAAGAAGCCATAGGTCCCTTTTCGGTTTAAACACCTTTTTGAACGCAACGTCCGTAGCGTTGATTCTGATTTCCGCTGGTAACATAGGCACGTTCTATTTTAAAAAACAGAGCGTTTTGGCATCCGAAGTACTCTAAAGAGGCCCACGAGTTTGAACTAAAAGTGTCTAAAAAGCCGTCCAGCCTCCCGGATATTTACTACATAATCCTTGACGGGTATGCTCGAGAGGATGTCTTGAAGGACATTTTTAATTACGACAACTCACAATTTTTAAATCAGCTAAAAAAGAGGGGATTCTACATAGCAGATAAAAGCCTTGCCAATTATGATCAGACCTGTCTATCGAATGCTGCTTCATTGAACTTCGCCTATCTTGATAAGCTTGATGGGCTTGCCAACCTGGTTGGGACAGAATCGGGAGATCGGCTTCCCCTTCACGACGTTATCAACAAGAACCGAGCCATACAGTTTTTAAAGCAGTTTGGTTATGTGTTTGTCGCCTTTTCTTCTTGGTGGGGTTGCTTTGATGTCGAAGATGCTGACGTCTTCAATGCGCCTCCGCTACTGCCCAGGGAGTTTCACTATATGCTGATAAGTTATACTCCCATTTCTCTTTTGTTAGAGAAGTTGCATATCAAATCGGCCTTCGACGTCCACAGAGAAAAACTTGTGTACATTTTTGAGCACATTGCAAATCTGCCCAAGCGCGACTTCCCCGTATTTTTATTTTCGCACATTCTGGCTCCGCACCCGCCGTTCGTCTTCGATGAGAATGGGAAAGCCGTCGCATGGCCGAAGAAAAAGAGCATCGCTTTTTGCGACGGCAGCATGATAATCAAAACAGAACAGATGAGAAGAGAATATATCAGTTTTTACATAGGACAGCTAAAGTACGTGAACAAAAGGGTTATTGAGATTATCGATGGCATAATTGCGAAATCATCAAAGCCACCGATTATAATCATTCAAGCCGATCACGGCCCGGGCAGCATGCTCGACTGGGAGAGCGTCGAGAACTCTAATTTGAAAGAGAGGATGGGGATACTGAACGCCTATTATCTGCCCGCTGGCGGCGAGAAGTATTTATACAGCGGCATAACGCCCGTGAACACGTTCAGGGCGATTTTCAACGTCTATTTCGGCGCAAAATTTGGGCTGTTAGAAGATAAAATTTATTTTTCTACGTGGAGTCATCCTTACCGATTTATCGATGTTACTCAAAAGGTCCAACAGTGAAACCCTCCTGACCGCGCGAAAATCTCGATTCCCGCAAGCCCGCATCCATCCAGCGTCGCCAGCCAAAATGTCCAAATTGTCCATTTTTAAAAATCGGTGATATAATGCTAACTGAAAGGATGGAGAAGCAAACAGAATTTAGCCCGCGAGCTGTTTAATCGGGCAATCCGCACCATTCAACAAATCCAACAATCCGGAGGAGAGCGATGCCGAAGACGAGTCTCGGTAGAGATGAATTTCTATTCGTTAAACAGGAAACGAGCTTTGGCGAAATAGCCTACCCAACAAGCACGGGCTTTATCCCGCATCTGACTAGCAAGCTTAAGCTTGATGAGGCCAGAGAGAGCCGACAGGAGCAGAGCGGCGTGTCGAAAGCGTTCGACTTTTTGGATACTTATCAAGCGCTGTCGGACAAGGCGTTCCAGATCGAGGAGGGGATGAAAAAGGTGCTGCAAACATTCGCGTTGGTGGAGACGAAGGAGAAAAGCGTGGACGTGAGCGTCAAGATGACGCGCAACTTCGGCGTCGAAAAGATGGGAGATATGATTGAGGACGCGAAAAAGCTGTTCGGCCTCGGAATACCCGACAGCTTCAAGCGCGAGCTTTTAAGCGAGCTGGCATACTCGAAGCTCGGCTGGTCTCTTAAAGACGTGCGAAAAAAGGTGATGAAGGATATAGAGAAGATGGATTTAGAAAAGACGAGTCTGCAACGTTGAGCGGATGAGTAATTTGACGGAGGACGCGCAAGCTATTTAGCCAAGGAGGTGATAAAATAAATGTTAAAAGATGAATGATATAGAAGGACTATCAAATCTTGAAGTTGCTGAGGTCATTATGCGCAATCTTGATGAAGGCTTTCGCTTTTATATGTGCAAAAACTGTAACTATGTATCCTCAGACTTGAGTTTTATGAAGTCTGCAGGAACGCCGTGTTCAAATTGTGGTGCAATTGATGCTCCCCAAAAATTTCTTCCGCTCTCTGCCTTGCTGTTAAGGGAAATGATTTGCTATTTTTATAAAAGGGCTTATGAGCGTTTAGAAGAATGGAAAGTTAAGCTTGTAGAAGACATACGGCAGCGAGTTGGCAGGGATTATGATGGTGAAATTCTTATTAAAGTGAGAAGGAAAGCTAGAGGGTTGTATGCTAAGGACAGGGACTGGCAAAAGTATCTGAAAAAAATTAAAGAAGGCTTATTACTCGATTCAGATGATGAAGCTAAAAAGGCCAATGAGGCTTTTCTTTTGTATTCTGCAATTCCTCCTGAAGAGTACATGGCTATCGTTACTATGACTTGCACGCTGCTTGAAGTATTGCTTAATGACCTCCTTGCTCTCATCGCGGGTAGGGGTGATGTGCAACCAAGGATGTCTAGAGAGGAAGTAGAAAATGTATGGGGATTTCGCAGAAAAAAAGAACTTTTTAAAAAGTTAACAAAGATTTCTTTAAATAAAGCGATTGCCGAATGTTCTGAAGGCAGTTTCTACTCTGATTGGGGAGAGATTATGAATAGGCGTAATAAATTTATTCACAAAGGCTCTCCCCTTTTAATAGGTTTAGACACGGCAGAAAAGTCGTTTAATTTAGCAAAGAATTGTCCTTTTGTTTTTGCTGAACTTCAGAATCGATTTGCTATTGTTAAATAATCGCTGGCTGTCCTACCTCACCCTCGTCTTCTTCGCATATTCCTTTTTGTAGAATATCAGAAACGCCATGGCGGGGCGCTTGGACGATTCGCGCATGGCGAAGTGGATGCTGTCCAAAATGTAGCCCTTATTGACCACCCATTCGTTCAAGATATTTTCGAGCTCATCGTCCGTGACTATTTGCGTCTCGACGACCTTTATCGGCCGCTCGTCGGATTTTTCGCAACTTTTTTCGCTATCCGTCATCGCCACCTCGATTGCCCCACTATTATATTAAATTTCTGGGCGAGATTGTTATAAATCCGCAGTTCGGTTGGGCTGGCGACTTCAAAAAGGTTGAACAAAAAAATTTTGAATGCTTGTCCGCCTGATGCGGATAAATCCTATTTGCCGAGAGCTTCTTTAAAGCTTGACAGTTACGAAAAATGCGGGTATAAGAACTTAAATCAAACGGAGGGCAGTATGAATATCTATGTAGGGAATTTGGCCCGCGACGTAAGCGAGGCGGAGCTGCAACAGGCATTTGAGGAGTTCGGACAGGTCACATCAGCTACTATCATTAAAGACAGGCTGAGTGGAGAATCAAGAGGGTTTGGGTTCGTAGAGATGCCGGATAAAACTGCGGCACAGGCTGCGATCGCCGGACTGAACGGCAGGGAGCTTAAAGGACGAGCGCTCAACGTTAATGAAGCTCGCCCCCGCACGGATGACCGTAGTAGAGGTGGCGGAGGTGGAGGAAGGCGAGGAGGCGGCGGCGGCGGGCGTCGCCCTTGGTAAGCTATACTCGAATAAAATAGAGTTCTGATAGAGCGCCACTTAAGCGCGATTTTCTTCTAGATGACCACAGATTGAAGCATTTTGTTTAAAAAGCGATTGACTTATAAATATTTGGGTCGATACTATTTTTGTAAAATGGTGTGACGTGCTTAAAACGGTGATCTATTATGAGCGCCATTAAAAAGCACTGGCAGCTTATTTTTGGGCTGGCGATATTCTGGATGCTTGTTGCGGGGCTTTTCGCATGGTCGACCAGTCGGACGCAGGGGCACCTTATATATTTCGTCGACGACCCATACATCCACATGGCAATCGCAAAAAATGTAGCGCTGCACGGCGTCTGGGGCGTAAACAAATACGGATTCACCTCGTCATCCTCGTCGCCGCTTTGGACGTCGATTGTGGCGCTGTCATACCTTCTATTTGGAGTGAACGAACTTTTTCCGTTTGTAATTAACCTTATCGTCGGGACGTTTTTAATCTTTTGTGTATATCTCCTGCTCAAAAAGTATGGACTAAAACCGCTTTTATTGTTTGGCACTCTGTTAGCGGTGATATTTTTTACGCCGCTACCGCCGCTAATTTTCTTCGGGCTGGAGCACACGCTGCAAATATTGCTCGACATACTGTTCGTTTATCTTGCTGCTAAGATTCTGTCGGATGAAAAGCCCGCTTCAAAAGATTACATATTTCTTTTGATTTTAGCGCCCTTTGTAACCGCTGCTCGGTATGAGGGAATCTTTCTGGTATTTGTCGTATGCGCATTGCTGTATTGGAGAAAAGGGTTTTTGCACGCTTTGGGCATCGGCGTGATGGCTGCGCTGCCTGTAACGATTTATGGCGTGATTTCACTTTCAGAAGGGTGGTTTTTCCTGCCGAACTCGGTCCTGTTAAAGGGGTATCTGCCCAAACTCACCTCGCTGGCCGGCCTCAAAGAGCTCGCTGGCTACTACGAAGCGGTGTTTTCCAAAAGTTATCACATAATATTTCTCATCCTGATTTCGCTGGCATGTTTGATCTTTCTATACGGTGGGCAGGATAAAAAGTGGAGCAGCGCCAAAATATGGAACGTCGTGTTCATCGCAACCGCTTTGTTGCACCTTCAGTTTGCGCGCAGCAGCATCAGGGGGATTAGATACGACGCGTATCTCGTTGCGCTCGGCGTGTTCGCAGTCTCAATCGGGGCATATAAATATTTTGCAGGAAGGGCGTCGGTAAAAACTCAGGGAAATTCGAGCCCTCGATATTTTGCAATAGCCGTGCTCGTTCTCATTTTAATCTTCCCGATTGCATGGCGGGCTTTGCGTTCGTTTGTAAATACGCCGAAGGCCGCGAAGAATACCTACGAGCAGCAGTATCAGATGGGGCGATTTTTTAGGGAGTTTTATCAGGGCGAGTCGATTGCCGTGAACGATATCGGGGTTGTCAACTTTCTAGCGGACACGCGCTCTACCGACCTGTGGGGGCTGGCTGATTTAGAGGTCGCAACGTTGAGAAGGGAAGGGAGATACAGCATACAAGAGATATACGAGATGACGAAGCGAAGGGGCGTTAAGGTCGCCATAGTGTATGACAACTGGTTCGGCGCGATGCCCGACGAGTGGGTTAAGGTTGGGACATGGACGATTGTAAACAACGTAGTTTGCGGCGGCGACACGGTCTCGTTCTATGCGGTCGACCCGAACGAAACCAGCAACCTGATTGCTAACCTCAAATTTTTTGCGCCCAAGCTGCCAAAAGATGTGATACAGGGTGGGGAGTATGTGAAGTAGGGGAATGGAAATCTAGTCAAGGTTAATAGCCCGCCGATAAATTGCTAAAAAGTGTTTTATCTTTCCAAATCAGGGCAATTTGTCTTGTTCAGGTCGACTCCGCATCGTAGAATTATCAAGACATGAAAAAGTTGCCATATGCGCTGGCGATCATCTTTTTGCTCCTCGGGCTTTATGTCGTTTTCATCTATTTTAGCTGGGATATTTTTAGGGGCATGGTCCCGAACAACTCGGCCGAGCATGTAAAAAAAATTATTGAAGGGTTAAACGGCTATGAGAACAAGATGCCCGCGCCCGATGTGTCGACTGCATCGCCCAAGCTCATGGTGATTGTAATCGACGCTTTGTCTTACAACGTTTTGGAGCTTGGTTTCAAATACGAGCTCTTGCCCAACTTGGAAAAGATATTTGCAAGCTCGTGCGCTGGCATGTCCACCCCGTCTATGCCGATGTTCACGCCAAGATTATTGACGAGCATGGCGACCGGCGTCCCGCCTGAGATGCATGGTGTGTTGGACTTTGAAAGGGCGGGCGAAGCCCCAATAACGGGCGGCGAGCGGAAATATCATGCGTTCTGGCATATTGCGAGCGAGCGCGGCAAAAAGGTGGCAATTGTCGGCTGGCCGTTTACCTGGCCCGCAGAGAAGGTGAACGGCTATTTTTTGTCGGCGCCAGGGCTGATGAGCCTGAACTATGAGATATACAAGTGCTGCTACGGCTCGCCAGCGAATGAGCTCATATATCAACCGGCCAATGGCAAGATTTATGACGCAATATTTGACGCGCTAACAAAGGCGCAGGCATTCGAGCTTAAAGATATAAAATTTCCGAGCAGGCTAGGATTTATAAAATTTTTGCCATTCAAGTTGAACCCGTTTTTCTCGCTGCGCTCGAAGTTCAGGCGCGATACGCTTGAAACGATAGCTCGGCGCGACAAGTTCTTTTTGGAGATGGCAAAATACATTCTGGCGAACGATAAAAACATAGACATTTTCGCAATTTATCTCGAATTGGCGGACGACGCTTCGCACCTGTATTTTCACGACCCAAAGACGGTGTTGGGGGTGTATGCGTGGCTCGACGCCGGGATAGGCGAGCTGTTGAAGCTTGTAAAGGGCGAGCCTATCATGGTCGTCTTGGGCGACCACGGATTCAAGCTGGCCGCTCGCGATTTTAATGACGCATATAATCGGATGATAAAGAACACCGATTGGCCCGAGATCGGCTCGCACGATGTTATAGGCGCGTTTGCGATTCGAACGCCGCGCTGCTCGACTAATCGCGAGTTTATATCGGTTGCACCTGAAGAGATTGCGCCGTTTGTCCTTTCGGTGTTCGGCATACCGCCGTCAAATGAGATGGAAAATCTCGGGCTTGCTGAATGGTATCTAATGCATGAGGTTAGCTTGGGCGGCTACTCAAGCGCGCGCGTGCCGATCGATATTCCGATCCTCAGCATTATGCGAAACCCGGACGTATATGAGAGTTACAAGGAACAGCTAAGGGCGCTTGGGTATATTAATTAGCCTTTCTAGGACAGTAGCGCGACAGAGCGGCAGAGCGTTAGAGCAACAGCTCAAATACTGTCGCGCTGTGGCACTATGGCACTAATTGACATCTGTTTGCGTGAACATGTAGTATCATAGGCTGAATGAAGGGCTCGGCCGCTACCGCTTCGCTTTTAATCCTCTTCTGCACGCTCTCAATTTTTTTAAGGACGCCCACCGTTACCAGCGCGTTTTTCGACCCCGACATCGCGGGTGTGGCGTATTCAGCGCAGGATTTGTATTCTGGCGGCTGCATCTACAAAAATACGGTCGAGACCAAGCCGCCGCTGTCGTATTTTCTGTTCGCGCTTATGTTCTTGATAAAAAAGGACATGTTGGTCGTCCACAAATTTGCGATGCTCATCTGGTGCGGGCTTATCGTCGCGCTCTATCTCTTTGCGTCCTCGCTATTTGATAGAACCGTCGGCATCTTGGCCGCGTTTGCTTTGGCGATAAACTCGGCCGATATTTTCTCGGACGCGCTTTCCTGCAACTTCGAGACGTGGACTCTTTTGCCGATAGTCTTGGCGTATCTTTTTTCATATAAATTTGTGAAATCGAAGGACAAAAGCTGGATGTTTGCGCTTTTGGCCGGACTTTTCAGCGCGATCGCAATTATGGGGAAGCAGCAGGCGGCTATTATCCTTGTCGGTGCTATTCTGTTTGCGCTGCTCTTTGGTTTTAGGAACTTCTTGAAATTCCTAGTGTTTTACATTATTGGCGCGATTATGGTTATTCTGCCCGCGGTCGTGTTTTTTACCACGAAAGGGTGTCTTGAGGAATTTTTAAACATTTTCAGTCCATTGAGAGCGAAGGGCTACATAGTTTCTTACGGCTCAAATTATTTCGCATGGTCGAGGCTTTGGTGGCAGCTCAACAATTTTTGGGGGAACAAACCAGTTTTATTTTTAACTGTGCTAGCATCGCCAGTTCTGTTTTTCGTGCGCGCCTATCAGAAAAGCGCGCGCGCAATGGCTTGTATTTTTGCAATCCTTTCTGCTTTAGCTGTCTTATCGACGGGCAAGTTTTTCAGCCACTACTTTGTTTATATGATGCCTGTAGTCTCGATAATTTTGCCGTCATTAGTTTTATCTTTTAAAAGAACGGGGTTGGTGCGAGCTTTTCTTATCGGCCTTTTAATAGTCATTCCAACCATTTCGAGCTTCAAGGAGATAGGGCTCGCTGCGATTGCCACAGATGGGCTGGTCCAAGAAGAGAGCACATACACATCCGAGCTTGAAAAAAATCTAACAAAATTTGGTCCATTCTATAAAAAAGCACCCGACTGGCTCTATTACGTTCAAATGCAGCCGTATTTGGTCGAGGCGGGGGCGTGGATTAAAAATAACTCTGGCCCATCAGATAAAATTTTAGTTTGGCCCTATTTGCCCCAGATATATTTCTTTGCGGATCGCCGCTCGCCGACGCGTCATTTTATGAGCTTCGACGTGATCGCTGGCTCGCCCCATAAGGATTATGGGGGATGGCATGTGGGGGTTGATGAACATGTTTTGCGCAACCGAATGAAGATGATGGAGGCACTTTATAAAGATCGACCTACGTTCATCGTTCTGTACTCTCGCGAGTGCCCGCCGGCTGATGCATCTGTTGACGCATCCCCTCGCTCGGACTGGCCGAAAACGATATTTGATAACCCCATGGTCTGGTGCGACCCGCAAATACTGATGTTCGACGAGCTTGAAAAATTTGTTACGGAGAATTACGAGCCTGCATTCTCGGTCGATAACGCGAGGATCGCGGTCTGGCAGCTAAAGAAGTCACCTTGAGAGGCTCTCTAAAATAGAAGGGCAGGCCCAAGACCTGCCCCCTACATTTTCAGTGCCCGCTGCTTTCGGTTATTTCCCCTTATTCTTTATACTCTCTAAAAGCTTTTTCAGCTCGTCGCGATAGAACTTGTCCTCCCACGGGTCGGTCGGGATCGGCTTATCTACAGCCAGCCCCTTCTTAATAACTTCTCGCGCCTCGGGATAGCGTTTCTCCTTTATGAGCGTTTCAGCGAGGTAGTGGTATGAACGGATTTTGTTCGGGCAGACCTTGACCGCCTCATCGAGGTATTTTATGGATTTCTCACCGCTGTATAGCGGCCACGGGAGCGAGTAGTAGAATTTGCCCATTGCTCTAAGCGGCCCGCACTGCTCGTAAGCCTTATCGATTGCGATCGCCTTTTCCCCGGTTTTTTGGAACTTTTTGTTGAGCCCGATTGCAATCGCCTTCGGTATGCTTATCCCCTTGCCGTATTCGCCCAGGTTGATCGTGTAGTAGTAATAACCCTCGACCTTGGTCGGCCATTTCGCCATTATCTTTTCGCCGTATTGATACCCCTTCATGCCGAACTCTTTCTTAATGTTCGAGTCCTCGGTTCGGTCGCAGATCCAGAAGCAGAATCTACTCGCGCGCCACAGCGCCTCGAAATCGTCCGGGTGCTGAGCCAGATAATCTTCCATCATTTTGAGCCCTTCGCGCGCGCTTTTTGCCGTCCCATCGCGCTCAAGCCACATCTGGTCCGCCTTTTCGAATGCGGTTTGAACCACCACGGCCGTAGCAAGCGGTTGAGACGGCGCTTGAGCTGGCGTTGGAGCCTGAGCAAATGCAATTGCAGAGATCGACAGAATTGCCATGACCAAAACGAGCTTTCTCACCATAGCGCTCCCCCTTATGGTTTTTATTTATATTTCACAACTGGAGATTGGTGAAGTCAAGGGAGAAATCTGTGGTATATAATATAAAACAGCGAAGCATTTCTGGGAATGAAATGAAGCCGAGCATTGAAGATATTAAAAAGCTTGCGAACATCGATTTAAAAAATGTTAAAAAAGGACACGCCAGAGCTGAGGAGAATGTAAAGATACACATAGTTGTTCCACTGCTTAATCACCTTGGTTACGAGAATACAGATTTAGATTTTGAGCACATGGTTAGGAGTATATTCGCCGACATTGTTGTGGAGATTGATAACAAGCCGCGAATTTCCATTGAGTGCAAGGATTTGGATGAAAATTTGGATGCGCATCTAGAGCAAGCTTTTCAATACGCCTGCTGGAAAGGATTCATGCTACTGGTCTTGACAAATGGCAAAGAATTTCGCGTCTACAAGACTTGGGAGGTAGGCACCGAGCTGGAGGAGAGGCTCCTTTTCTCTTCGAGCCTTGAAAATTTGCCTGAATCTTTCTTTCGCGAGAAGGGTCTATGGGACACCTTATCCAAGGATTATGTAATTATTCTAAGTAAGTTCATAGACAAATGGAGGGAAGCCCAGTCAAAATTCCCGTTGTTAGCATCCTATATAGATATAGATGGACTTTTTGATCACATAGCTATATTACCAAGCAAGAAGGAGATATTAGAGAAAGCCTTTCAACATCTTAATAACAACCAGTTCTCGGAAAGCATTGAATGGTTTAAGAAATGTTTAGCTATTGATGATGTGGATAAT
>Ga0315280_10011897_pt1 | contig 10618 bp, 12 predicted proteins | sample YL17G06_40_MG_FD_203697 | JGI IMG/M metagenome (GOLD analysis project Ga0315280, IMG submission 203697) | Sediment microbial communities from Yellowstone Lake, YNP, Wyoming, USA - YL17G06_40 | ecosystem: Environmental > Aquatic > Freshwater > Lake > Sediment | place: USA: Wyoming | collected... | reverse complement strand
TAGACATCTTGTCTACGCCTCTTCCGGGCAGCACGGTAGACGCCGTCTTGCCAAACGGAACGGTCTTAACCTCAACCCAAACCGATGGGGCGGGCATGGCGTTCTTCCACCAGATGCCGACCAGCAACTTCCACGTCCAAGCCGTATATTACGGCTTCTCCAACTCAACGAACGCAAACCTCACAAAAAATCTCAACCTGCAACTCCAGATTCCGATGTTGAACATGTTGACGACCACACTCTTAGTCTTCACGGTGGGAGGAGCAATCGTACTCGTAGTAGCTTACCGCACTCAAAGAAGAGCAGAAGGCCCGGCGCCAAAGGCAAAAAGGGTGCGGAGAAAGAAAGCCGCCCCCGAGAGCCCGTAACCTTTTTCGCATGTAGATATTGCACTCGGCGACGATCGGGTTGCCAGCAACAGCAGAATATATGCGTTATAGTCTACTACCGCACGCGCCGCTGACAGGAGCTCGAATCTCCCGGAGGAGATCATTCAAAATCCGGTGGTCTCCATCCTACGGTTCAGTTGCATGTCTGGCAGGAGCTCTTCACACGCGTGCAAATTGCATTGGACGTCCTGATCGCTTGCGCTTACATGAATTTGAATCTTCTGGAGGATACCGCTCACTACGGCAGAATTTATACCACCTTTTTCCGGTATCGCATATTCTTCATTCGATCCAAAGAAATCTTCTAACAGACTCGAAAATCGATGCCGGCCAGATTGTCCAAGAATGTTTGAGGTTATGATCGAAGGAAGAATTTTCCTCAAGGCTCTGGAGAGCGAAATTCCAACGACTCCTCCGAATACCACTTGGAATATGTTGCCTGGGATCTCAACCGCTACCGAAGCGGGCCCAAGGCCCATAACATAGGCTTCGGCTACAAAGTAGCCCAACACCATTACGGCGCTCCCCATGATCCAAGCTAGGAAATCCCTTGCGGCGCTCTTTCCATCCTTAATATACCGGCAATGAAGCCTTCAAACCCCTTTATCACAAGGGTGTAAGGCGCGAAGACAGGATAGCTGATAAAGTCGGCTACAGCTGAGCCTATGCCTCCTGCTACTCCTCCGACGATGGGCCCGAATAGCAAAGCGTTTGTGAAGATCATGGCGTCGCCGACGTTGATGTAGCCACGCGCGCGACCAAGTATCGCTGTCAATCCTTCTATGGGTATGCTGAACCCAATTTGGGGAAGATACCGCAGGAACGTCCAATTCACAATTATCATTACTTTGACTCTCACTAAGATTCCAAGGACAGTGGTGCGCGCGACAGAAGACTAATTGATTGGTTTCTTGTTAATTAAACAGAGGTACTCAAATCACAGTAGTTTAATTAGAGGTGCGTCGCGCGCGTGGCTCAATTCCTACCCGTTTGCGGGACTTCAGGAAAGAAGTCAAGCATGTTCTCAAGAAAGCAATGCATGGGAAACTGCCGACTGTTGTTCTGCATCGGCAAAAGGACGAACCGAATTTGCCATTGCACCACTTCTTTAATGGAGAATAGGTGAGATAGCGGTGGATGTGCTTGGCAACGCAAGAATTTACAATAAATACTTTGAAAATAGAGTATATCACTTCATCGGCGATTTTCAGCGGCGCAAAGGGAAGTTTCAGTATAGGGGCATGCTTCTTAGACAGGATATCTAGGTTCGTGGCACAGAACCTTCGTAGAAAAAGACGGCACGGGAAGGCCGTTATAGTTAAGTGAATTATGAATCGGTCAGGAATCAGTCTTCTAGGATTCCGGTCTTTGTCTGCGTTTCTCACCATGATGATCTAAATGAAATGTTGATCGACTGAGCTAAAGGTATCCTTCATTCGCGCGCATCATCTTCTTAGGAGTTTTGTCCACATGTAGATCTTCGCCGCTTCTTCAGCAGCTTCCAAGGTAACAAAAGCTTCGCTGATGCTTTTTCCGATAGTCCATACAGGGTGATTGTGCATGTTAAAGGCGAGTCCATGTTCTTTCAATTCTTCTCTCCTTCTGTTTATTGTTGCAAGAATGGCTTTCTTTGTTCTTTCATCCCACTTAGGGTGTCCGAAGTTGGCATCGGCCGGTAGATCGGATACGTCTATTTTGGCAACGGGTATGTCGCCTACAAAATGCTTGGCTAGGGAAGATATGGCAGGTACGTCCTCAGGGACTGTCGAAAAGTACGAGAGGTAGGGTGAATGGGCGTGTATAATTGCCTTCACTTCTGGGAATTCCCGTAAGATCATTAGGAACCAAGGTGTACAAGTTGACGGCTCCCCCTTTCCCTCAACAACTTTCTCCGTCTTTATATCTATTACCACCAAATCTTCAGGTCTTAATTCCATCCCTTCGGTGCCACCGACCGCTCTCGCGACGTGCGCGTGAGGTGTTGTGACTATGTAGCCACCTTCTCTAACGCACATAGAGCCTCCAGTTGCAGAATTCAGGTTCTTAGTGTACAGCACAGCTGCCGTATATGCTATCTCTTTCTTAATCCTCGAAAACATAGTTTCAGCCTCCCTTAAACTGAATCATTTTCTAGTATGTCCTCATCAATCTAATATGTTTTTGGATCAGAGGAGAATAATGCTTTAGGAAGATTGAAAAACAACCGGAAGGTTCATCAGTATTAAGAAAACTGCGTGCCTCTGTTTGCTTTCCTATTTAGGCATATTACGCTTTTAATGCCTCAAGGGTAGATTTAAGAATCAGATAGTAAGAAGTTGCCCCGACATCTTGATGGCCTCGTGAGCGTTCCCCAATGTACATCGATCGCCCTCTTTTGGCAATAATCTGTTTTGTGTGTTTCATACCTTTTTCGGCCGCGTTTACGCTTTTCTCAAGAGCTTCGATTAGAGTACAGTTTTTGTTTGTTGCTTCTTTAAGAGCCTCTACTGATGGGTGAAGGGCATCAAGCATAGTCTTCTCGCCTAATTTTGCCTCTCCAATATTTACAATGCCCTCTTCAGCGGCCTCGAACATCTTGACAAGGTCATGAAGGTCAACTTCATATTTCCCCTCAGCCACTTCACCTGCCTTCATAAAAGCAATACCATATAGAGGGCCGACCGCCCCTCCTACGGAAGAAATCAAAGTCGACCCAACGGTTTTCAGGATCGTCCCAATGTCCTTGTTTCTAAGTTCATCTAGTTTACTTCGAACCTCTGAAAGACCCTTGTCGAGGTTTATGCCATGGTCGCCATCGCCTATAGCCGAGTCTAACATGGTCAGGTAATCCCTGTTTTCCTTAATAGTGTCGGACATGCCTCCTAGGATTTTTAAAACACATTCGACTTTGATTGTCTGGGTCATAGATACTAACCATGCTCCAAGATGAGGAATCAAATCATCTTTGTATGAGATAGGGGGTTGAGACTGGTGCATCCAGCAATCTTTTTAGTTCCTCGTCTAATCTAAAAAGCGTTATGGAGCAACCGGCCATCTCTAACGAGGTGCAGTAGTTGCCCACATAAGACTTGTATATCTTGATGCCCGAATCCTTTAGAATCCCGTTTACCCTTCTGAAAACAATAAGAAGTTCCAACAAGGGCGTAGAACCTAAGCCATTCACCAAGACAGCTACCTCGTCTCCTTTCCTGAAGGGCAGATCATCTATGATTTTATGAGTCAGTGTCTCAGCGATTTCATCAGCAGTCTTTAGCTTTGTTCTCTGTATCCCAGGCTCACCGTGAATTCCCATGCCCAATTCTATTTCATCCTCTTTAAGGACAAAATGTGGTTTCCCAGCAACTGGGATTATGCACGGCGCGAGAGCTACACCCATCGTCCCAATATTAGCGTTGGCTTTTTGAGCTATATCTTTGACTTCACCGAGTGTAGCCATCTCCTCGGCCTTCGCCCCCGCGATCTTAATCGCAAATATGTTGCCTGCTATTCCTCTTCGGTCACGTGCCTTGTCCTTAGGCGCTGAGGCTACGTCGTCGGTCACTTGAGTGACATCAACGATTATTCCCTCGGCTCTAGCCTTTTCAGCGCCCAGTCTGAAGTTCATTTTATCACCTGAATAATTGCCTAGAATGTATAGGACACCGGCCCCGCCATTCACAGCTTTAGTTGCCTCGTACACCTGATCAGGTGTAGGAGAGGAAAAGATGGATCCAACAACAACTGCGTCAGTCATTCCTTTTCCGGTATAGCCTAGCCAGAAGGGTTCGTGACCGCTTCCGCCTCCAGCGATGACGCCAACTTTCCCAAGGATAGGCGCATCTCTTCTGACAACAACATTGACGCCTTCCAGCCTTCTTACTTGCTGAGGAAATGCCGCAACAAACCCTTCAATCATCTCATTGGTGACCTTAGTCGGATCGTTTATGATTTTCTTCATATCCATAATACCCTTACCGTAATTTGGTTCTCAGAATCTGTGAAAGATTTATGGAGGTCAATCTTAAAAGTCTTGGTCTAGGTTGTCCGCGGCTTTCAGATATCGTCTAATCGGGAAATCTATCAACATAACCCAAACTGACGAAAAAGATAAAAAGGTAAAGAGAAACGTAAAATCGGCGACCATAATGACTGAACTAATCTACTTCTTGACGTATAATGACGTTACTGTTTGGAATGCTATTGATGTCTTCAACGAGATAAAGGACACCCACGTCAAATATGTTGGTATTAAAGACATAGGTCTTTCCGAAGAGAAGATCAAGAAATTGCATGAGGTGATAAAAAATGCCGGAAAGACGTCGGTTCTTGAGGTTGTTAGTGCAACCGAAGAAGATAATATGCGATCGGCAAAGATGGGCATAAAGTTAGGAGTTGACTATTTAATAGGTGGAACCTATGTTGAGAAGATAGCTCCTATGATAAGGGGTACAGGGGTTAAGTACTGTCCATATGTCGGGAGGATTGTTGGTCATCCATGTTTGCTTAGGGGGAGTGTCGAAGAGATTACAAAGGACGCAAAAACGGTTGAAGAGCTGGATGTTGATGGAATCGATTTGCTTGCCTATCGATACAACGGCGACGTTCGGATGTTAATAAAAAGCGTCAAGAAAGCGATCAGAATTCCGATAATAGTGGCCGGTAGCATTAACAGCGTCAAGAGAGTACATGAAGTGTGCGAACTAGGAGTATGGGGTTTTACCGTTGGAACAGCAGTCTTTGACAAAGAATTTGTGCCAAACGGATCATTAAGCGACCAAATAAATTTCATTCTCAAAGAAACTGGGAAGCTGGGTTGAAATAATCCGTAACCGACATTGTCTAGATAGACCAACGAACTCCTTCGGATCTCTTTGATGTTAGTTCCCAGAGTGATTAATCACACAGTGCTAAACTCAAGCAAGCTCATGCAGATCGCGTACAAAAAAAGCTTTAAGGTGGTAGAGGCTATGAAAGCTCAGGAGGAATAAAAGAAAAAATGCCAGATGTTATTTCCGATCTACTGATGTTTCTAGCTAGTGTCGTTCAAAGCCTCGGTGTAACGGTGTTTGTTCCAATCGTGTTCACTATTGTAGGTGTATTGATGGGGTTAGCTCTGCTGAAATCATTGAGGGCGGGACTTGCTTTTGGCATAGGTCTCGTGGGTATTTTTGCAGTGCTCGGCATTTTTGTTGGCGCCCTGGGTCCCATCTCCAACGCGTTGGTCGAAACAATTGGATTCAAATTCAAGTCAATAGACATGGGCTGGATCTATTGGGAGGGCCAAGGATACATATGGTGGGGAATGGCAATCCAATTTGCTGTCGGCGTGCTGTTCAACATTTTTCTGTTGTTCCTTGGCTACAAGCGTTTTGGCTCCGACTCTATAGACGTGTATGACATAACTTCAGTATTTGGTACAATGGGTGTATCCGCCTACGTTGTTTGGTTGGCTACGGGAAACCTCCTATTAGCGCTCTTGACCGAATGTATCGCTATCTATGTCAGTCTCCGATCCGCTGACTGGACTGCGCCTCTGACGCAAGACCCTGAATCGTTCAACTTTCCAGGAATTACCTTTGCACATCCGTTGTCAGAAAACGCGCCAAAAGCACTATTCATCGACAAATACATAGTCAGCAAGCTACCGTTCATAGGCAAGGTAAAAGCAGATCCGGAGACAGTCAAGAATCGTTACGGTCTAATAGGAGATCCAGTGATAATCGGCTTTGTCATTGGTTTGGCACTAGGACTTATCGCGACAGCGACCGGAAAAGTGACAATATATCAAGCATTGAACTTCGCCATATCATCGGCAGCGGCAATGCTACTGATGCCGCGAATGATCGGCGTGTTGATGGAAGGTGCTACTCCTATAGGAGACGCTGTGAGAGCATGGACTGAAAAACACCTTCCAGGCAGGCGCCTTAATATTGGTATGGACTGGGCTTTGGCATCCGGAAACGTAACTATGCTTGCCGTCAATTCAATACTGATCCCAATCATCCTAGGTCTAGCCATAATCCTTCCTGGAATTTCTGCCATGCCGTATTCAGACTTGGCTTTACCAATGATCATGGCCCTCATATTCGTAGGTGCCACCAAAGGTCACCTCTTGAGAACAATCGTTGGAACGACGATCCTGGTAATCCCATCTCTGTATCTGATGAGCCTCTTGGCACCTTTGTGCACAGCTAGCGCCCTGTCGTTGAACATGGTCGTACCAGCAGGTTTCCTAGCTACCTCTATTGCGGCGTCATTTATGCCACATGATGTCATCTGGTCCTTCCTTTTCATCTACCTATTCGGTGGGGAAAGCGGCAGGGCCATGCTGACCGGAGGAATGTTCAACCCGGAAATATTCCTGTGGCTACCCATCGTTTGGATCGCTACGGATCTCATATGCTGGTGGCTTTGCAGAGACGATCCGTACAGGATTGCCAATACGCCAAGAGAAGAGCTGTACGAAAAGGGTATGAGGACGCTGGAAGAAATCGAAGCAACAAAGAAATAGCAACCTACTTCCCCCTATTTTTTGTTTTTTCCGCTCTGTTCATTCGTGTGGAATGAAAAGTAAGGTTTTTCTATGCAAGCTGTGCAACTGCTGGGATTAGATGAAGAGCTTGAAAACGGATCAGATAGCGATATTAGCCATGAAAGACATTGAAGCTGCAAATCATGAAGAAGCGATCGCTCCACTAATCAAATTGTTATCCGAGAAAGGTTATGTGAAAGAAACATATCTGAACAATGTTCTTCAACGCGAAAAAGTTTATCCAACCGGGTTGCTGTTAGAGGGAGGTATTAACGTTGCGCTTCCTCACGGTGACACAGAACATGTCAAGAAATTGTCTCTTGCCGTAGGCACTTTGAGCAAACCCGTAGTTTTTCATCATATGGGAAGTGATCCAAAAAAAGAAGACATAGTTCAAGCCAGAATAGTCTTCTTGTTGGCAGTAGATGATCCGAAGAAATTAGTTCCATATTTGAGTAGGATAACAAAGGAGATATTTCTGAAACAAGAGGTCGTCAGAGCAATAGAAAACGCGAGAAGTGAGTCAGAGATAGTAAAAACTGTTAAAAGTGCAGTTCTAGAAACCTCTACTCAACCTAATAAGATCTAGGTTTGACCTGAGATTCAGCATAGGCGATCGTTTAGCATTCACAGTTGAGACATGAGAAGTGCGCTCATTGCTTAGCGTCTTTTGCCTTTAGGACATCAACAATCTTGTCCACTACCGGGTTCATTCCTACTCCTGTAAGGAACGGATAGCCAGCAAAAGCTGGGACTGAAAACTTGCCCGGGACATTGCCGCTGAAGACAACTAGATCCGGTTTAAGTTGGTCTACCATATAGAAGATCTCGGAGATTCTTACACATGTCGTTTGAACATCTGTTATGCCTCTTTCTCTCAGCTTTTCTTTTAGATGTTCCGCCACCGTTGTCGATGTAACGTTTGTTCCGCATGCAACAACTATTTGATATTTTGCCATTTCTTTTTCCACCTGTAATGTTCTTGGCTTCATATCTAAAGGTTAAGGTTTAAGAATTTTTCTCAATTTATCCTTCACCCGCATGTACACTGGTGCCTTCTTTGTTCGCTCTCTTTTTTGAATTCTTAGAGGTGTGGCTCTTTGCCATTTCATTTCGAATTCTTGCTCGAATTCTTCTTTGCTTTTGCGGTCCTTGGAAAGATCTGACCACATCTTTTCCTTCGAACTTTGTTTCCAAATATGTTCATCGCTAATAATATACTTGTTTTCTAGATCGTCGAGATCGTAAAAACGGCAATCGAATTTCTTTTTTCTTCTTAACCAATCGCAAGCTTCAGGGAAGCGTCTTGTCTTTTCCATTCTCTTGGAAGTTATCAGCTTAACCTCCAGATCACGAGAAGCTCTTGAAAGGATTTGAAGAACATCAAAACTTGCATAGGGATCGATTATTCTCACATATCTTTTGGCTGAGGAAACAATTATTCCTACTATGGATGGTACAAACAAGGCCCCTCCAAATACTGAGCTTCTTTTTAGAACTCCCTGATAGTCCTCATTATGCAGTTTGATCTTGTAGCGGTTCGGGTCTTCTTTCCTTGCGTTTATCTCTTCGACCAGATGAAAGATTAGCTCTTGGATTGATCTTCGTAAGGATGTTACTTCTTCAAGGTTTTCTTGGCTCAGCCGTTTTTGAGCTGTCGATATGACATATCTCGCATACATCGAGCCCACCGTCAGAACCACGACAATTAGCAAAAGAACTTGTGAGTAAATGCCTAATGCACTCTCGATAGCTAGTCTTTGGCCCAAAAACAGGTACACTACCCAAAACATGAGCATCTCATCTCCTATTGATGAAATTCTACGCCAACGTTTCAGAGATGCAGGACAAAGCTTTTCTACGCTCTTTTGAGCAACTTCCCACGCTCTATCTACAGATTTCGAATGGCATTTTTTGATGTCGCCTTCCAACTTTGATGGATCAACATAACGGGAAGCAGCACACCTATCTAGCAAACTTGTTACTTTCAAAATCTCTCTAAGATCTGCTTGCCCAGAAACTCTCACTTTTGTTCACTCACATAGAAATGCCTCGTGGAGGTAATAAGGCATTTGTAGAAACGGGATTTACTAGTTTTATCGCGCGCGCGAAAAAGCACTTACACTCTTGACCACTCTACGTAAACTTAACGAATTCAACCTAACATAACAAAGCTTAACAGAACCTTAACGTTTAGGTTAACAGAATTAACGTGTGTGCGCGAGGAATATCTGCAGGACGTGAAGAATATTGGCGTCAAAGGTTTACTATGTAGACTTTAGAATTAGAGAAGGGCCCAAGAGAAAGAACATACTTGAAAAGATAGATGTGCTCTTTGAACGGTCAGGACTGGACAGAATCTTTGAAAAAGACGATTTGGTAGCCGTCAAAACCCATTTTGGTACATGGGGCTCAACACGACAATTGAGACCGATATACTTGAGGAGAATCGTGGAAAACATCAAGGAAAGGGGCGGTGAACCTTTTGTAACAGAAACCACAGGCCTAGGCCACGCTGAAAGATCTTTCGCCCCTCAACTCATCAGGGTAGCCGCCCATAACGGTTTCACCACCGAAACCTTAGGTGCGCCCATAATCTGCGGCGACGGTCTTCTCGGGATAGATAGTGTGGAGGTTCCTATAGACGGGTTGAAACTGAAAAAGGCATATCTGGCCCCAGCTTTGGCCGAAGCCCACGCCATAATATCCGCTGCCCATTTCAAACTTCATCCCGGCACAGGCTTCGCAGGAGCCATCAAGAATCTAGGTATCGGAGCGGCTAGCAAGGTTGGAAAGGCTAGAGCCCACATGATTCATCGATTCCCCAAATACTTTGTGGAGAAGTGCACAGGTTGCGCCATGTGTCTCAAGTGGTGTCCAACAGACGCCATCTCCCTCGTTAGGGGAAAAGCCGAATTTAACTGGTCGAGGTGTATCTCCTGCCTTTGCTGTCCCGACATTTGTAAACGCTACAACAAGGAACCGGCCGTGACGCTTCCCAAAGAAAGATTTACTATGAGGGGAGACTTCACTGAAAAGATGATCGACAACTTCGCTGCACTAGTTAAAAAAGTTGGAAGCGACCATATGGGCTACATCAACTTCATCACGGAGGTATTACCCCATTGCGACTGCCCACCTTACAGCGATATGCCTATCGTCCCAGAAATTGGAATCACCGCTTCTCTGGACCCAATAGCCGTAGAAAAGGCTTCAGCAGACTTGGTCAACGAGGCCCCTGGCATAGCGACCAGTATTTTAGGAGATAAAGAGAGCAGCGAAGCGTTGAAAGCGGGATCTGATAAGGCACAATTGATAACAGGTAAAGATTGGACGAAGCAGATTGCACTCGGGGAAAAAATGGGGTTAGGCAGCTCACACTACGAATTGATCAAACTGGACATCTGACATGTGAGCCTACATATACAAATCGCGCATATGAAGTGGTAGCCCGGAGGTTATTCTACATTAATGTCGAATTACCGTTCCCCCTTTTTTGGATTCTTTCTTTATCAGTAATTAATGAGACCCATCGTCTAGCATGGACGACGCCATTAGTGGAGACATCTCCCGCCATTCTCCACATCTTTTTTTATTTATGTGGATTAAAAATCGAAAAATTCTGAGATTCATATTTGTCGTGAAACATTTAGGTAAAAATTTCAAACGATCTTATTTAAGTCGGGCTCTCAAGGTTTCCTTTTCGGAAAACTTCTCC
>Ga0315280_10011895_pt1 | contig 10620 bp, 4 predicted proteins | sample YL17G06_40_MG_FD_203697 | JGI IMG/M metagenome (GOLD analysis project Ga0315280, IMG submission 203697) | Sediment microbial communities from Yellowstone Lake, YNP, Wyoming, USA - YL17G06_40 | ecosystem: Environmental > Aquatic > Freshwater > Lake > Sediment | place: USA: Wyoming | collected... | reverse complement strand
GAATTTCTTCCTTGTATCGGGATGGGCTTTGTCCGATCTTCCCATAAGAGAAGTCAAGATCTACTTGGATGACAGCTTAATCGGTCTCGCAGACTACGGAACTCCCAGAACCGATGTGGGCGAAGCCTACCCTAATTTTCCAAATGCAAACCGCTCCGGCTTTAAGAAATTTGTATCCGTGGATTGCCGTGGCCTTCATCGCCTCAAGATAGTGGTGCAAGGCGAGAATCTACCCCCAACGAGCGTCGAAGGTTTGCTTGAAATCGGTGAGACCGACTACTTCCGCCCAGTCGGGCAAATCTCGCAAGACGTTGAACTGAAGCCACTGGGCGCGAGTGTTTCCGTAATCATTCTCACCAAGTCGCCGCCGGATGATTTCGAGCAGACTCTCGAGCGATTAAGGGGTCAACGAGGTGTTGCCGGCCTGGAGATCCTTGTCGTCAACTCCGGTGACTGTGATTTGGGTTCGTTTGCGAAGAAATACGGGGTCAAAGTGTACGACATTTTGCCGGGAGAATTCGAGCACGCAGCCACAAGGAATTTCGCTGCTGAGAAGGCAACGGGTGACTATATTGTGTTTATGGTCGATGACGCGGTCCTCGCGACTGAGCATCTCCTTCATGACATGACGAAGATCTTAGAGAGCAGCAGCACAGTAGGTGCAGCGACAGCCAGACAAATCCCGCGCTCAGACGCCGATATGATGTATTGCCAAGCAATCTGGGGCCATTATCGAATGTTGGGGCTCGACCGAGACAGGATTGTCGGATCGTCACAGTTGGAAGACTTGACCCCTCAGCGGAAGAGAGCAGTATGCCAAATCGATGACGTATGTAGCTGTTTTCGCACAGACGTATTCCTGAAGTACAAATTTGTGAAAGGGCTTGGGTATGCGGAAGACCTAGAACTAGGTGTTAGGATGGTCAAAGACGGTCTGGAAATTGCTCAACTTTTCTCGGCAGGTGTTGTCCACTCCCACAATAGACCTCCATCCTATTACCTGAGACGTAGTTACGTGGACTATAAGGTACTTCGCAGACTTCTAGACTACCCAGTCCCCGAATTCAAGTCTTGGCCGGTGGAATCTTGGAACAGCCTTATCGACCTAATACTAAGACTAGTTCGATCTTTGGATTTCACTGTCGACGCTTTGGTCGCCTGCCGGCTATGTGATTGCAGCATTTCAAGGGCTTTCGAAAGAATAAGAAACGGCATTCGAGAAGATCTCGGGCTTCGAGGTGACGCCAAGACGCATAATGAGGACCTCCTACAGATCTTGCAGCGAATAAAGGCGATCTCTGGCTACCGACCAGGGAGTGGGGCTCTTTCCGGGAGAAGTCTTCTTGCTGAACGATATCTGATATCGCTGGGAACGTTAGAGGAGTGGCTTTCGAAGTCACATCAGGACCTGAGCGGCGTGGAGGCACAGTTCTTCGACACCCTATACAAGATGTGCGCGGTTGAGATAGGTCATGCCCTTGGTGAATTCATGGCGTACGGAACAGATGCGGGATCTCATGAGGAAAGGGCCTCTGAACTTGACAGGTTTCTCTCGGAGGGTGTCTGATGAAGATACTGTATCTGGTACATCAGTTCTTTCCGAAGTACTATTACGGAACTGAGAGATTGACACTCGGCCTAGCCGAACAAATGCAGAGGATGGGACATTCCCCCCTCGTTATGACATATGATCGTGAGAAGGATCAGCAAGGATTCGTACGCTTGAGTGATAATGTTCTTGTCAAGAAGTATACCTACGGCACTGTTCCGGTGATTTCGTTCAAGAAGACTACTCTACCTGAGATCTGTCAAATCTTCGACTCGGATGTCGAAGAGGCCTTCAGCAAATTGGAACTGAAGTACGATATAGTTCACGTATGCCATCCAATGTGGCTCTCGAGCATCGCAAGGAGTTGCAAGGGCCGGGGCGTCCCTGTCGTCCTGACGCTCACCGATCCCTGGTTGCTTTGCCCAGCGGCACTGATTGACCGCGGATTCCGGCTTTGTGATGGCCCGGAGCTAGGCCACAAATGCGCTTCCAGTTGTGGCTTCATAGGAATGACCGGCAGGTATCGCGAGGCACTGGATTTCTCGGGCATGGCCGACGAAGTTGTCACGGCCAGCAGATTTACAGCCTTACTGTTCGAGAAAAATGGATGGAACCGACCGATACGAATCATCCCACATAGTGTCGACTACAGGTTCGTCAGGCGATTCAGCAACGATGACCGTGGGAACATCAAGTTTGCCTACATCGGATCGATATCATGGCACAAAGGCGTTCATGTTCTGGTGAGGGCTTTCCAAAAAGTGCAATCTCAAAACGTGAGTCTAAGAGTGTACGGCTCGACTCGTGAAATCTGGGATTACTCCAAAGAAGTCCTTGCCCTTGCGCGCAAAGATGAGCGCATAAAGTTCCTAGATTCCTTCGACATGGATGCCCTGCCATACGTCATGAAGGAGATTTCCGCCCTAGTAGTGCCCTCGGTGTATTATGACAACTTCCCTCTTGTCACGTTGATAGGCTTGGCATATGGCGTTCCCGTGATTGGGAGCCGCATTGGGGGAATACCAGAGATCATCAATCATGGCGTCAACGGGCTGCTCTTTAAACCCGGCAACAGTGATGAGCTTGCCTCAGTCATAGACGGGGTCGCGAGAGAACCCGAGATCATCCACAAGTTGGCGGCGAACATCATCACTCCGAGGCGCATAGAGGAAGAAGCGCTGGATTATGAGAACATCTACAGAAAGTTGACCTCTGCCTGACCTTGCAGACGCGCATGTTTCTTTGGGCCTGGATTGTCGTTGCTTCGACAATCAGAATACGTAGTTGCGATCTCGTGGTCTCCTGACTAGGTCCTTGAGGGCGCGTAACTTAATCGCGTACAGTACCGCCACGAGTGATACGGATGCTAGCGTAATAGCGCCGCCCATCCTGAATGAATCAGGTTCATATCTGAACACGACCTTGTGAGAGCCTGCAGTGACGAACACTGCCCTGGCCACGCCGTATGCTCGATAGATAGCTCCGGCTTTGCCGTCGAAATACGCTCTCCAGCCAGGATAGAATGTATCAGTTAAGACGAGGAAGGACGAATCGGGAGTTTCAACCCGAATCGCGACCTCGCTCGGTGAATACTGTTCAATTTCAGCAGCGCCAGCTGGAGTCATTGCCCTTCTTAAGGCACTCATCGGGATAGGTTGGGCTGAAGAGGGGGCCTCTTCCAGTACCAGCGTCTCTCTAGTATCCCATCCCAAACTCCTAGTTGTCAGGACGGCTTCCTCCTCATTCCTGACTATGACCACATGACTGACCAAGAAGGCTCTTGGGAATGCCATCAAGTTCTGATAGATGGTAGCATTCTGGTCACGATATACGATGGGGAGAGACTGGTCATGCTCAACGACCCCCAGTGCAACATTCAAGGATCCTGGCGAGATTGTCAGGTGAGAACTCGGTCTTACTTGCGGCCACCACATCACCGCCACCTCATTTCCCGGTTGCATCTCAGACTGACTGAGCGTGATCCTGAATCTAGTTGGGCTATTAACCTCGATCTTCTCAAACGGGAAGAGATTGAACGCCCCGTTGGCAATTCTCTGTGCGTTCACGCGGGACTCTCGGTGGTAAGTCACATTGCCAGGAACAGTATCGAGGGTAAGGACAACATCTCCAGAATTTGTCCGATCATAAGTCCCAATGCGCACAAGCAAGCCATCAAACGGAAGGTCCGTAATGAACTGTGTTGAAACCGAATTGTTCCCTAAAGGCGCCCAGCCATGACTCCCATCAGTCTCAGGTTGAAGTAGCGTCTCCTCAACGAGGTTGAGATCTGTGTACGCTGTTACGAAGTACTTCACGCCAAGCAAGCTGTAGAATGCAATGTTGTCATGGATCTCTTGTGAGGGACTTACCGTCTCCACACGATTCCACGCATTTCCAACAAGATTCGTGGAGATAGCTCCTCTATCAAGATTTGCGTGCATGAAACTCCCGAACGAAGATGGCATGAACGCAGAGAACGATCCCAAGCTCTGAATCGAAAATAATCCCGCAACGGGCGGGAAGAATACCCCGTCTAAGGAGTAAACCCTCTGGTACCCGATATTCGTCTGCAAGAAGCGCACATAGGGTGCCTCCGTGAAGGCATCATACCGGTTCGGAAGGCCCTGTGGCGAAACTGCTGAAACTGTGAACTGCAGAACCAGGGCCGCAATAACGACCATGGCAAGAAGATGCTCTCTGCGCGGAATGCGTGCAAATGATAATGATCGCGACAAGGATGCTCTAACCTCCGCGAGAAGCCGCCAACTCCGGCCGGTCCCGAAACCAACGAATATGACTGTCGCTGCGGCAGCGAGCGTGGCGAACCTGATTTCTTCGTATCGCTCCGGCAACGATTTTGGAACATATGACGTCAGCTCCAACACAATAAACGCCACGAGAATAGCAGCTGCCATCGGTCGACCCTTGGAAGACACGGAGGCTGAGAAGATCAGGAATAGTATGCTGAGGGTAAGATAGGCCAACGACACGACGAAGAAGGAGTTGTTCGGGGAAGCAGGGAAAGGAATCGTTGCATATGCAGCCAATCCGAGTGTGACAAGAATTATCACCAACGGCGTCACCGAATTCCGCTTGGCAGACGTCGCAACCATTTCTAGTCCGTACGCACATGCCCCTGCAAACGACATGGCCAGAACCGAACCGCAAAAACGTGGGAATATCACGTAGTTCAGTACAGGCAACAGTCCGACCCAGTTGACCAACGGAACGCCAAAAACTTTCATTAGGATGAGAATCTCGCTGACAAAGAAGAAGACGTAGTATTTGGTCCTCTCTCGTTTGAAGAGCTCTCGGATAGAGAACAAGGGAAGCAGAGAAAGAAAGAGCACGGTTGCCCCCAAGTATCCTGGAGAGATGTCCCAGAAGAAGACCTGTCTGAGTCCGTCATAGGGATAGGTCTGCAGGAATCCGAAGAAGTACGGGACGAACAAGGTCATCCACCATATGGCCGGATTTCCCTCCGTAGATAGTGAAGCCAGTCCCGCACCAGCACCATGCCCCAAGGTTGCCTCGAGAAGGTATTCTAGGACGGGAAAGAGAAAGAAGGCTCCGAGCCCCATGCCCAGCAGAACTGATGCTCCCCACGTTGTGATTCCACGGATGCTCTCCTTCTTCCTCGTGATAGCCAAGAAAAGCACGAATAAAATGACATAGAGGAATTGAATGACCAGCGCCTCAATGTGCGCACCGAGCAGAGATATCGCGAAAACCACACTCCCCAAGACAACTGCCTGTCGACTGAACGGCTGGTCAAAGCATCTCTTCGCGACCAAGAGAAGCGCAGGTGTCATAATTGCGACATTCGTCCACGGTAGGAATGGATAGAAGATGAACGCCCCCGACAGAGAGTATGCCAAGCCTCCACCGACAGCTGACAACCAGCCCAAATCCAATCTCCTTAGAAACAGGTAACATAACATTCCTGCGACCCAAAGCCTCAGAATCCAGCCAAAATCCCAATACTGATTGTTCATAGCGTAGAGAATGTCGATCGGGAAGTAGGCGGTCCAAACCGTGTTGGCGGCGAGCGGAGCGCCAGCTCCCTGATAAGGATTCCACAATGGGACTACCCCCGAAACCAGAGTCTTAGAAAAGAGCGCATAGATAGGCCAGTTCTGACCCCCTGTCGCCAGCGGATCCATCACATAAGGAGAACTCGGCCACCTTCCTATGTACCCATATTGAGGAACGTTCAAAACACCATAGTTCCACAGGCCGGGGTTCAACGTATAGCCAAAGAAGACGATCTCTCCATAGACGAGCACCAAGACCAGAGCTAGAGTCGCGGCAGCTTTCAGAGACCCGCCTGCGCCACGCGTGAGCCTACCCGCGAAAGAAGACCCATTCGGAACATTTCTACGCAAATTCGATACCGGCATTTGGCAGCTCGTCTGCACACTTGCGACGCCTTCGAAGGTTCACTGCAATTGTGATCAATACTGTCAAGCTCATGATAACTACTCCAAGAAACACCGTCTCGGGTTCGTATCTAAATACTATCTTGTGGTGTCCAGCGTCTAAGAAGACGGCACGAAAAATGAAGTCTGCGCGATAAATCGAAACAGCTCTTCCGTCAACATAGGCTCGCCAACCTGGAAAGTACGTATCACTAAGGAATAGGAACCCGGGTACATCAGACTCCTCAGCTATGCTCACCTGATCCGAGGTGTAGCTAATGATGGTTGTAATGGGCTGCTTCGCCTCGCCATCGTCCAGCTTTCGTATTAGCTGCGACAGTGCCCTCTCCTCGCAGTCGTCGTTTGGATACAAAACTACAGTTGTCCTCAAATTAACTAGGCCTGACGTGAGTGGAGCTACCGTGTCATTCGCAGCAAGAAACGCTCTGTTGACGGCAAACGCCCTTGGGAAGGCATTGTTATTCTGCCAAATGCGCACCTCAGCATTGTAGACCGGCGTGAACTTCCCTGGTTGTGCTGAAGAGAGAATCGTATTGTTGTTCGCTACGACATATTTGACTGCCACAAGGTCCAGAAGAGGACTATCGTACACTCCGAAAGTTATGCCAGGCGTCGCCATTTTCGCAGGTGCGTCCGGCCAAATCGCACCCACGAATTGGAGATATCGATTCGGATACATTGAGGAGAAATAATTCACCTCGCTAATTCCGAAGAGAGCACCATAGTCGGCCGGAAGAAAGCCGTCAAGCCCTATGAAGCGGTACGTTCCCAGATGCTTTTGAAGATAGGTGATAGATCTCGTGCTTGGGTAATTGAATCTTTCAAACGACAGGCTAGGCGAGGGAAACGCGAATGATTGCAGGAATAGCTCCGAGAAGACCAAAACAAGCAAAACACACCCGAACAACTTGGCGGGAGCCACCCTTGGGCAATGCGCCCGAGCCAGCAAGCGTTGGCCTATCTTGCCCGCGACGAAGATGGCAATCGTGAAGACAAGCACCGTCCCCAAGAATGCTTCCAGAGCCAAAATCCCGGCCTGAGGCTCACGATAAGTTGATGATAGATTAGCTGGCAATTGCTGCACCAGGAGCAAAGGTAGCAAAGCTACTGTCGATATTGCTGCGAGAATTCTCCGGAACTCAATGCGGGACACCAAAAGCATCCTCGTAACGCCGATGGATGCCAGTACTGCTATGCAGAAAGGAAAGATCCAAAAATTCCAAGCCTGTGAGCTCAGGTCGAAGCCGGGGAGACGGCCGATTAGAATGAACCCGGGTACTCCGAAATCAAGTGCCATGAAGATCACAAGCACTGACACGATGAAGACGGTACGCTTCTCGAACCACCACCGCCCCAGAAGCCCATACAATGCAAGGACGAGTGGGATCACTCCCGCAAATGCAGATACTGTGAAGTGATCGAAATACCCTACGAACATACGGTTGAAGTATGTTGGCATAAACATCGTGATAAGATCTCTAGTAGGTGCGGGTACTATGCCGTACTGGGTAGTGTGATAGTTGAACGAGTTGAGATACATCTCCGTAAAGGGAAGAAGGTTTATCGCAGCCAATCCTATTCCAATCCCGAAAGTTGCAAGCAATGTAGCTGTCGTGCGCTTAAGGAAGGTCGCAAGATATTGGAGACCCCAACGCAACCGATCTAGTTCTGCTACAACAATGTACGCAGCTCCCACAACGCTGAAGATGAAGGAGGTTTCAGGCATCCCTCCCAACCACTGCACCCCAACAACGATCCCGGCCAAGGACAGATACTTGACTTCGCGTTGACGGACGTACCTATCTATGAAGTAAAGCATCCAAGGGAAAAGAATCTCTACGTTAAACGTTACATGGTTCATAAAAGAGATCAATCTGTAGCTGAACATCCACACGAAAGCAGAAACCAATGGGGCGTAGATGCCTACGCGGCGGGTCGGGCTTCTAGCCTTAACCATTGACCTCACATATAGATACATGCCCAAACCTGCCACAAAGTATTGTATCAGCTTGTAGAGATCGTAGGACTCCCAGTACGGCAGGGTGTACAGAATAATCTTGAGTGGGTAGAATGGCGCATTCACAATGTTACCCACAACCGGTACTCCAAGTCCCGAATACGGATCCCACAATGGGAAGCGACCATCCCGAAGGTGCGAAGCGACATACAGATCGTATGGGTAGTTCTCGAAGTTTGAGGTCGGATCTATGAAGAGAGTGTTACCGGTTGCCCTAGGCGGTACTTGGTTCCAAGGGGACGTGACTATCCGATTTGCGAAAGCCGTGTTCAGCGTGGCAGATTGAAGAGGGACTCGCCCATAGAATATCATGATTGCGATTATTATGAGGGCAACCGCGCCTAGCGTGTCATTTCTGATGAGTTTCAAGCTCGAATTCCAGACTCCTGACCGCTAGTCCGTTCCCGCCGAGTCTTGTTTCACAAGATGCCACAATACAGTAAGCACCACGATGACTCGTATGCTCTGCCTATCTGCATGCCCCAGAATCAGACCCTTTAGTGCAGATCGCGATGATGCTGATTCCAGCGGGTCTGAAGGGTACCAGTCGTTCGACGACTCTAAAAATCGGCACGAGCCTGTTGAAATAGCTGAGTGCCCCGCGATCTACATCTGGTCTTCTCAGGATACTACCGCTCACGTACCATCCAAGAATTCCGAACATGTTGTAGTAAAAGATCCGACGAATCGCAAATCCTGCACTGTTCAACTTCAAAATGAGCTCTCTTTTAGTGTAGCGTCTGTGGTGACCAATAGCTCGATCGATCGTGTTGTATAGGAATCCATACGCCGGAACCAGGAGGACCAAAACTCCCTCCGGTCGAAGCAATCTCTTCAATGAGCTCAAAGAAAGAACATCGTTGCGAACATGTTCCAGAACATTCATACATACTACCGTGTCGAACTTATGGCCCCCTAATGCTTCAAAATGCTCCCGCGAGTTCAGGTCCAAGCTCCGGACAACTACACGGCCATTCTGAAACCTGTTTCTCAACTGAGCAAGGTAAGATGGGTGGATATCTGTCAAGAACAGTCTTCCTGCAAAATCGCGATAGAGCATTTCTGAGTAGGTCCCTGTGCCACTTCCCACCTCCAGAATGTCGCCTTTCACGAATGGTCGAATCTCCTCGTAGGTCCAACGCGCAAGGTCAGCAGATATCGAGGCGGTCTCTAGTCCGAATGTCAACCAGTCCGTGGAGACCATTGAGGTTCGCCTAGTCTACACTATGTCTTTGACTGTACATCGACTCGGCGGATAAGAGTTTGTAGCGTCGCTACGCAACCCCGACCATTGCCCCATACAGGAACGGTCGTACAGGCGAGATTCGCAGCTTCTCTCTTCACGTGTACGCTGGAAATCTGTTCCCTGAGATTGTCGTTCCTTTCGTAGACAGCTCCGCAGGCAATCAACCCCTCATGGCCCGTACCGGATTGAAGATATGCCCGACTCCTCGGCCATCCAGACCAACTCCTGTATATTCTAGACCCGCGAGGCGGGCTTCATTCGCAAGGGCCTGCGCGGTGTCTCTCATCCAGCCCACTAGACTCGGTGGCTATCGCAACCTTGCCACTGAGCTCCATCTGTCAGATGCTTTGGAAAATCGCGAATCCTCTTCGATCCCCCTCCATGGGGCGATGTCATTCAACAACATTGGCACGGAAAGACGGGCGCACTTAGTGCAGCATTCGAGAGAGTGAAAACCAAGTACTCGCTGGTGATTGCTGAAACGGGCGGTTGTCGATTCATAGGCAGTCACTTTTCAGGTCACAGGTGAACCGAGCGGATGACGTAACTGTCTTTGACAACATGTCCGTTGGTGACCCAGGTTTCTCGGAAGAAGCTAGAAAGAGCTGTTGAATAGTCAAGGGAGAGACAATCGGTTTTGGGCATCAACCCTATTTGTGGCAATTGGCCATATCTGCATTCCATAGGAGGACTACCGACAGCAATTGGCAGTTGGGAATCCGATTGTGGAGTCAATCGGACAAGTGGAACCGATTACTTCATACACGACCAAATATCTCTGGCCATGAACGAGACGAGTGATGTTGGGTTGAAAACGTCCGCTGTACCAGCGAGAGGAGCGAGCGTCCCAGCGAGCGACCTAACTGTAGTTCTTCCTGCCATCAACGAGGAAAAAGCGATTGGGCCAGTTCTGGACGAGCTTCTGCAGGCTGGATATTCAAACATTCTTGTGGTCGATGGTTACTCGAGAGACAGGACTGTCGAGATCGCCAAAGCCAAGGGCGTTGAAGTAATAAAGCAACACTGGAGGGGTAAGACAGGGGCACTGAGGGCGGCATTCGAGAGGGTTCAGTCTCCATATCTTCTGGTGATGGATTGTGATGGCACATACGATCCCAAGGATATCTCGAGATTTCTGACCCATGCTCACAATTATGATCAGATAATCGGAGCTAGACAAAGAAAGGATCGTATCCCGCTTATGAATAGGCTAGGAAACAAAGTCATCAACCTTGTTTTCACGTTACTCACCGGATGGAGAGTCACTGACGTTGGAAGTGGAATGTACCTGCTCAGGACTGATGTGGCACGCGCCCTGGAACTCCACACGTCAGGCATAGACAGTGAGGTTGAGATCGCTGTTCAAACC
>Ga0315280_10011893_pt1 | contig 10620 bp, 9 predicted proteins | sample YL17G06_40_MG_FD_203697 | JGI IMG/M metagenome (GOLD analysis project Ga0315280, IMG submission 203697) | Sediment microbial communities from Yellowstone Lake, YNP, Wyoming, USA - YL17G06_40 | ecosystem: Environmental > Aquatic > Freshwater > Lake > Sediment | place: USA: Wyoming | collected... | reverse complement strand
TTCGAACATTTATCTCTTTTCTCTTCTTTTGGATTCTGCCTTTCTTTGGAGAAGCCAGGGCGCACTTTGTCCCTTGAAACTGACTAAACCAAATGTTGTTTCTCTTCTTTCTTCCTTGTCCTCTTCAGACGCAAAGGCTATCTTTAACATGCATCTTTTTTGATTTGCAAAATGAAAATAATATTTATCTTTTTCGTTACGAATTGTAACAATTATAGCAAGCATATATTTAAGACGTTAATGTAGGTTAATGGTAAAGTACATGCCAAAGACCAAAATTGATAAATGCTTGATGAAGCTGGTTAGTTCGCCTATTTGCCCGGCTGAAGACGCGTTAAAATATGCTAAAGAGTTAAAACAACTATCTGAGAAAGCCGCAAACCCCAATCAAGCTAGAAAAGAAAGCAGATTCTTTAAGGCATTAGCGGACGAAAAACGGATCAGAATGCTTAAGCTCTTGATGTTGCGTGAGACATGTGTCTGTGAATTAAAAGTGGCTCTAAGCTTAACACAACCTACGACTTCACATCATCTTGGAATATTAGAGAGAGAAGGACTCATAAAAAAGAGAAAAAAGGGAAAATGGGCGTACTACTCAATTGCAGATCTTGAATTGATTAAAGCCTGGAAAATTTAGGCTTATTGAAACGTGATAAAGATAAACAGGTGTTGTTTGGTCAATAATTTTCTATGCGCCGAAGCGCCCATGTTAACTTGATACATTTAAACTCCTCGACTTAAATGTCAAACATGCCAAGCTTACATGTGGCTTTCTTTTAGCGGAAGGAACGGTTTATACACGGTTGCCTCTCCTAAAAATCCTGTTATGAGGAGGTTTATTGCCTCATCCTCAGTTAATCCTCTACTTCTCAAATAGTTTAATTCTTCTTCTGACATTCTGCCTATAGAAGCCTCATGAGTAAGTACCGCATTTTTATTTGTGTTTAAAAGTTCCGGTATCGAATTTATAATTGAATTCTTGGACAGCAACAGTCCCATGCAATCAATATGTCCTCGTCCTGCACCAGTAGCAACAATTTTACTCTGTGATAATATTCTTGAATTCTCGTCTGAAACCATTCTGAGCTTTACAATTCCACTTGACCCGTCTCCTTTCAGAAAAATCGAATCGTGCATTTCGGCGTCCCCGTTTTTGGCCAAGAAAGCTGCTTCAAGATTTGCTGAAGACCCAGAATCCAGAGATGTCTTAATTTCAATTTTCGATTTCTTGGGCGGAGTTAAGCACTTGTAAGAGCTGGATAATGTCGCTCCCTTTTCAAGGATAAACTCTGTGCTTGAAAGTACGTCGTCTTCTATCCCCCATTTGTGGGATTGCTTAATATCCAATACAGAGTTTTCCTTAAGAATTATTTTTGAGTGCCCCACATGTTTTCCGTACAAGCTGGGTTTTACAGCGTTGCAGATGCTGTAAACCTCTGTCTTAACATTATTTTCGACTATGATGAGGTTCCTGAGGTTCTGATGGACATTTGAGGAGGAAATGGATATACACGTGCTTATTGGGTGGTCTACCTGTTTTTTAATCCAAGTAAAGTATCCTTCTTCCGGTTTCTCGTCAAAGTAGTCTCTTATCCAATCTAGCTTTTCGTAGGCTTCGGGACTTGGCATAAGGATAATTCCTTCCTCTGCGAGTATTCGGCGAATCTCATGGTTAATCTGAAGGTAGCTCGCGCTCTTTGCATTCTCTACACTTTTCATATCCAAACCTCAAAATTGTTTTCCATGGTTTTCTCCAGTCTCTTGAGGAACATACGATTTCTCCGTTTAGCATGACGTGCGCCACGTTTGGCTCAAGGAATTGAAGCATGTTTCCTCTGTGGGTAATTAGAAGAAGTGAAGTTCCGTTGTTAATCAGCTTGTCTTGTATTATTCGTGTTAGTTCTTCAAGGTTCATTATGTCTAGTCCAGCGTCAATTTCATCGAAAATCACAAACGCCGGGTTCAGACTGATTATTTGCGTCATTTCGCAGAGTTTCCTTTCACCACCTGAAAACCCAACGTTTACCTCTCTCTCGAGAAGGCTATGGTCTAATGGAAAATCTTTGAAGTTTATGGGCTGTCTGGAAATTCTTTTTAATAGATTGGAAAGCTTTACTCCTTTAACAGCCGGTGGATTTTGAAAGGCTAAGGCTACTCCAAGTTTTGCCCTTTCTTCTATTGGTAGGTGTGTTATGTCCTTTCCTTTGAACAATATTTCTCCGTGCGTAACCTTACACTCTGGAAAACCCATGATCGTATAGGCCAAGGTTGACTTTCCAGACGCGTTTGGCCCCAATAAAGCGTGCACTTCACCGCTTCCAATCGTTAAATTGACGCTTTTCAAGATGCTTTTTCCACGAACTTCAACAAACAAATTCTTTATCTCAAGCATGTAATTCAAGCGAGAAGGATTATTACGGTACTTTATAAGAATTGCCCAAGATCCGATTATCTTCTCATGTTTTGGAAATAAGTACACGCTGCGTTTGAAACATGTATGCATTTTCTGGTTCGAGTTTAGTAACGTCATGTGGGAGATCACCAAAACCTTGGAATGTAACTTTTTGTTGAATGGGAAACAGCAGTATAAAAGCCGGCTCTATTTTGTTGTTATCTCGCCGAAATTATTTTTTATCTTTCATAGCCGTCCAACATTTTTTGATTTACGTCTATTCTATATTTGCCTTGCAGTCATGTACCCCTCAAATATAGCATTGTAAATTCTTCGCGGTTCCAAGCAATCTCCGATAAGGTAGGCCTTATAATCGTTTAATTCATGGGCAATTCCGCTAAAGGGTCTTAAACCTCTTGCTATTACAACCCAATCCGCTGGGATGCTGATGATTTTTCCTTCATCATCTTCTACGGTGACACAGTTAACTCTAATCTCTTTGACTTTTGCCTTAACCATAATATTGACTCCGAGCTTTTTCAACTCAGAGAAAAGGTACTGCGCATAAATGGGTTCAATATCCCTTGAAATGGTTTCATAACGTTTGACGACCGTGACCTCGTTGTTTTTTGATGCAAGGAACTCTGCAGTTTCAAGTCCTATTAAACCGCCGCCTATGATGGTTACCTTACTTTTTTCAATTTTAACTTTTGCTTTGAGGATATCATGGGCGAAAACAACGTTTGAATTGTTAACGCTTGGGATATTTGGAGTCGTAGGCTTGGCTCCTGAGGCGACTATAACTATATCGGGTTTTAATTTTTCAACTTCCTTTTTATCTGCAACGCAACCTAGGTGTGTATGCACTCCTAATCTTGGTAGTTCATAAGCATAATACTCTATTACCCATTTGAGCTTCTCCTTTCCGGGAATTATGGATGCGATATTTAAAGTTCCACCCAACTCGCTGTTTTCCTCGTAGAGGTGAACTTCATGTCCCCTTAATGCGCTTACTCTAGCAGCTTCCATTCCAGCGGGACCAGCCCCAATTATCATCACCTTCTTTTTGATTTTTGCCTTTTTTATTTCTGTTAATTTTTCGTCAAGGCCTATACTGGGATTAATGGAGCATCGAATTGGAAGTTCCTCATAGTGTCTTGCTATTACGCATTCGTTGCATGAAATGCATCGTCTAACGGCTTTTTCTTCTCCCTTTAACGCCTTTTTGGGCCATTCAGGATCGGCAATCAAGGCTCTTCCAAGGGCAACGAAGTCTGCTTTTCCTTCCTCAAGAATTTTTTCGGCAAACCACGGCTCTCTTATGACTCCAACAGTAATCACTGGAACATTGACTTCTTTCTTAACTTGTTCAGCAAGACAAGTTCGCCACCCTTGTAAATATGGAATTGGTTCAAGTCTTTTCTCTCTATCTGTATTTCCTACTGTTACGTGGATAGTATCTGCACCAGCGTCTGCAAGCTCTTTCGCAATAACCTTTCCCTCATCTATGGTGATTCCGCCTATTGTGAATTCTTCAACTCCTAATCGTACGCTTATGGGGAAACCGTCGCCAGCATACTCTTTTATTTTTTCAATAACCATTTTTGCAAATCGCATCCTATTTTCTAGGTTTCCTCCAAATTCGTCATTTCTTTTATTTGTAAGGGGAGAGAGAAATTGATTTATTAGGAGACCATGCCCAGCTTGAACTTCAACCATATCGAAAAGGGCTTTTTTAGCCCTCAAGGCCACCATTCCAAATGCTCTAGCTGTTTTTTCTATTTCATTCTTAGTCAATTCCCTTGGCGTTACTTCAGTCTTCATCGGCACTGATGAAGGGGCGACGGGTTGCCTTCCTATTACTTTGGGGTCTGCGACTCCTCCCGGATGTGCCAGTTCTATGCAAGCCTTTGCTCCAGCCTGCTTTATTGCTTGAGCTAAATGATACAAGCCAGGAACAAAATCATCAGAATCTATCCTCGGCTGCGCTGCGCCATGTCTTCCTTCAGGAAATTGGACGCATGTATTCTCAACAATTATCAGTCCTGCTCCTCCTTTGGCGACTTTATAATAGTGTTGTATAAGCTTTTCAGAAACCTCTCCCGTAACGCTTGCCAGATTAGTGGAAATAGGGGCAAAAACCACTCTGTTTTTTATTTCAAGATTTCCTATACGCCCACGCTCGAATAGTTTAGAATAGGTGACTGACATGCTCATCGTTTTTTCCCATTTTTAGTCTTTCGGAGTAGTTATTGGACCTTATCCTTGATTGAAGCTAAACCTCTTGAAAAAACAACAATAATGATTGGCTTCAGTATAATGTAGGCGGCCATAATTGCGGTGTAAAGAGGAGCAGCAATTAGACCTGTCGTTAATAGAAGATATTCACTGACCACGCTCGTGCTGAATTTTGTGTCTAATCCTACACCCATAATAAGCGACTGGCGTTTTCCAAGAAGTTTGTTGAACAATAAATAAGAAACCGATATGCGAGAAAACAGAGAGATAGCAATGATTATGAATGCTAAAAGTGGGTAGCTTGAAAGAGTGCTGAGAGACATTTTACCGCCAAGGCTTACAAAGAAAAATGGTCCCAGAAAAATATTGGCAACAAAGTAAATGGGTTTCTTGTATTGTTCGACAAATTTTTCTGGTAAAACTTGCTTTACAGCAATCCCGCCGAAAATTGCCGCAACAACCTCCATGCCTTCGGCTCCCGTTAAGCCAAAATAGACAAAAGAAAAGATCATCATGAAGATTATAAATGGAATCACGAATGAATCGCTTTTTACTTTTTCTAAGCCACATCGTGTATATTTGCCAGTTTTAGATAAAAGAAAAGTGACAATCAATAATCCGGACAATACAAGCATCGTTGTTAACAAATCCCCCCATGCAGCTTTTTGAGAACCGCCAAAAGTAATTACAGGTAAGATGACGATGATGCTCAGGGCCGTCATTTCAAAAATGTCATCGAATACGCCTATACCAAGTGCCAATTGCCCAAATCTCGTTTTTACAAGTCCAAATTCCTCCAGAATTGCTAGTAGAACCACTTCGCCGACTGTGCCAAAGGCAATTCCACAGACTAACGCTACGATGAAAGAGTTGCTTACGAATTCTGGAAACGCAAAATAGAAGAATAGGGCTAAAAGTGAGCCTTCGGTCAGTGTGAGTAAGACATCGCCAACGGCGATGTAGCGCCCTAGTTTTCGGAATTGCTCCATTTCTATCTCGATGCCGATGGTGAAAAGGAAAAACACCAATCCCATTTTTGATAAGAATTGAAAATTTTCGCTTTTCATCACGTCGCCAAATAAGCCAACTGAGGATAGGGTCATCCCGAACAGCACAGCTGTGAGCATCCACGGTATCTTTAAGTATTTGTTAATCGCATACCCTGCAGTAATGTTCACAATGTAAATCAAGATTGCTAGTAGATAGATTTCCATTTTTTCACCACATCATTCCAGTATTTTTCGTTGGTGCTACAACCTGGGTCGGGTCCTTGTAAGTCATTGAAGTAAGCGTAAGCCCTTGCTCTGCATCCTCCACAAATGTATTTGTACTCGCATTCTCCGCAGCCTTTGAAAGCGTCCCTGCTTCTTATCTGCTTTAAAATTGGCGAATTTCTCCAGATGTCAACTAAACTCTTTTCGCGGATGTTCCCCACCTTTATTGGAATGAAAACGCATGGTTCGATGTCTCCGTTGGGTTCTATGCCGCAGTAGAGACGGCCGGCTCCACATCCGCCGATGAATTCGGTTAGGGATTTTGCTCTTCCTTTAAGCATTTCTGTGGCTGCTCTATTCGTGAAGTGAGTGGCAACTACAGGGCCAAAAGCAAACTTCAATGAAGTTACGGCGTATTGAGGGGCTGTAGAAAACGTATCTAACTTGCGACTCTCATCGATAAGCTTTGCATAAAGAAAATCCAGCAGTTCTTCCCTTTCTTTGGGGGTTAGATCTTGGTTTACTATTTCTTTACCTCTATTTACAGGGATGAAGTTGAAGACCATGAAACGTTTCGCATAAAGGTCTTTCTCGATGAACTCCGCGAGTTTAGGTATCTCCTCAAAGTTATAGTGAGTTGCGGTTGTCGCAACACCAGTATCCAAGCCGACATTGACGCAGTTTTTTATTCCTTCCACAGCTCGTTTCCAAGCTCCTGGCATTCCCCTAAACTCATCGTGGGTTTTCTCGAATCCGTCCAAAGAAATCTCAACGTACTGAATACCCTTTTCTTTCATTTTCTGCGCAACTTCTTCAGTTATCAAGGTTCCGTTGGAAGCAACCGAGACATAAAATTCCCTTTCATCGGCGTACTCGGCCACTTCGAAGAAATCTTTTCTTAAAAGGGGCTCTCCGCCGGAGAAGGAGAGAGCAACGACTCCTGCGTCTGCAAACTCGTCTATGGCTTGTTTCGCTTCTTCAGTTGTCAATTCATCTGGTGCAGGTTTTGGTCCAGCATTTTCGTAGCAGTGTTTACATCTTAAGTTGCATTGCCTTGTGAAGTTCCAAACTATGAGAAATGGAGCTGCTGTTGTTTGAGGTCTTTGCACGCCGTAATAGCCTATGCCCTCAAGTACGTTTGCTAGAGCCCTCCTAATCATGGGTTTTTTGAGGGATTCCACCATCTGTTCTTTTGAGACTCCGAAAGATTCTGAGCCTTTGTCAAGTGCCAACTTCACTGTTAAGTAAGCGATTTTTTCTTGAAAGCCTAATTTTTGAACTTCACCCACATACTTCTTTAGGGCAACTTCTAATCTGCTGCCATTTTCCGTCCTCTTTGAAGCCCACTTTAATAAGCTCCGAGAAATGGGATTGCCAAGCCATGTCTGCACGGTGTTCGCAACTAAATCTGCTTCATGCACGCCATATTCCTTCTAAATAGTTTATTGTCGCTTTTATGCCTGTTTTTATAAAAGCAAACTGGCTGTTTCTCAGCCAATCCCAAACAATCTTCGGTCTTAGGTAAAAGCTAAGGTACGCCTTTTGTAGAAAGGACTTTAGCTGCTTCTCGTTCATGTCTTTTACTTGCATTACGGGCTCCACGGCAGTGTATTTGGGCCAGTCCCGGGTGAGCAATAAATTATTCTGAGTAGCGTAATCGAAAATAGGTGTACCGGGATATGGTGTGAGCATGGAGAACTCGGCATAATCTAGGTCTAAACTCTTAGCAAAGTTTATTGTCTGTTTTACTGATTCTGCATTATCCTCTGGAAAGCCGAGGATGAAGGAGCCGAGAACCTTGATTCCGGCTTGTTTCACGGCTTTAACGGTTTTTTTCACTTGTTCTATTGCTATTTTCTTGCCTATAGCGTTTAGAATTCTTTGGCATCCTGACTCTATGCCTAGAAAGAGAATCCAGCATCCCGCCCTCCTCATTTTTTCAATAAGACTCTTCGTAATGGTGTCAACTCTCGATGATGCACCCCAACTTATGTCCCATCCATGTTCCATGATTCCGTTGCAGATTTTCTCAGCTCGATTCATATCAAGAGTGAATGTATCATCTACGAATTCTATGTTTCTGAGCTTGTAATCTTCATAAACAGTCTCAATTTCCTCGAGAACGTTTTCCGGGCTTCTCCCTCTCCAGTACCCACCAAACAAACGAGAAGAAGCGCAAAAGGAGCAGCCGAAGGGACACCCTCTACTCGTAAGCATCGCTGTGTACTTTTCTCCATAAAATTGGTATTTATCTGTTGGCAGCAGATCCCTGCTTGGAAACGGAATTTTGTCGATATCCTTTATGAAGGGCCTCGGCTCGTTGCTTATTATTTGACTTCCTTTTCTGAATGTGATGCCCTTAACCTTTTCGAGTTCTTCATTTTCAATTGCTTTTGTCAGCTCCTGCACGGTTTCTTCTCCCTCTCCTTTCACAACGATGTCGATGAATTCGCATTCTTTCAGCGTTTGATGAGGCAGAAATGTCGCGTGGGGTCCACCTATCAATACGGTGCAATCATCCCTTACTTCTTTTGCTATCTTTGCCACATGATAAGCCTGGGGAATTGATGGCGTCACTGAAGTTATTCCGACAATATCTGGATAAAAATCTCTCAGTTCTCTTTTTACATCTTCTATGTAGTAGTTTAGAATGTTTGAGTCGATTATTTTGACTTCATGGTTCCCCCTCAAAACTGAAGCAAGATAAGCCAAACCTAAAGGCGGGGAAGAAACCCCAACCACAGATTTTACAGCTGAATTATAGGGTGGGGATACTAAACATACCTTCAAGTTTTCACCTCAATGCTCAGAGGCTTTGGCTGAAACGAAATATCATGGACGCTTTTGGCTTTTCTTTCAATTATCTTTACAAAAAGCCAGTAAGAGGAGGACAGAATTTTGCTATACCATTTTCCTTTAAAGTAAGATTTCATTATCACTTTGGCCCAGTATATATCATGCCTCAAACATTTCACAAGAAGCTCCATTTGCAAGTCGTTCATTTGCTCCATTGCGAACCAATCTTTGTCTTTCAATTTGCCCAGTGGAACGAAAAATAGAGGCACTATTAGGCTTTTGAAATCCTTAAGGTCTTCCACCAACTCTATGGTTTTTATCGTGTCGTCTTCTGTTTCTTGCGGTAACCCTGTTATCAAGGTGCAAGCTGGAACAAGGTTGTTATCTGTCATTATGCCCGCGGCTGTTTTAACGACCTCTGGCCATTGTTCTGGACGAAACGGCAGGGCCTTAGCCCTCATAACCTTTCTTGCGAGTTCTGGTGAGCCCGTTTCTATTCCTATTTCAGCGCCCCACCATTCCTGCTTATCATCCAGTATTAAGTCAGCAACCTCTTTCACTAATTCTGGAACCGTTGCTACTGCGGCCATTGACGTGTGGCTCCAGCTGAGCGACTGAACATGTTTTTTACATAGCTGATGTAATTTCAACACTTTTTCTCTGTTAGGTATAACGCTTTTTGAACCGTAGAGCAATACGTCTTCAGCGTGTATGACCGCATATTTTAAGCCAGCACTAGTATTCACTTCGAGCTCTTTTTCTATTTTTTCATATGGATACCAACGTAAAGGTCTCAATGTGACACTGCAGAATTCACACCCGCGGCAACAACCGCGCCCTATCTCGATCAAACCGTTTATTGAAGGATTCTTAATCTCCGGTATTTCATTTACGCTTGGAGACTCCTTTGTATTGACTTCATAAAATCTTAGAAGCTCTCCACCTTCAATTGCGGCTTTAAAAATTTTGCCTACAACTTTCTCAGCCTCGCCGTCTATTACACAATCGATGCCATGCTCATTCATAAATTCTGGTCTAAGCTTAAGCTGCCAGGCCCCGGGTCCACCTACAATGATTTTGAGGCCGCGCTTTTTGGCTGTCGTAACTTCCGGTTTTTCAAGAAGTATGCGAAAGTATTTTGCAACGTATGGTTCTCCCGTCTTCAATATTCGAGCAAAGGTTGACGAGGCTGGCCCTAAGCCGAATGGATCCATAACATATATTCCCAGAACCTTAGCCTCATCCAAAAAGCGATCGAGATTATCGGGATACACCGTTAGAACTTCAAGTCCTTCATTCAAAAGTTGGGCCTCAACCTTCCTCAGTCCGTAAGGCACTTGTGTGGGTGTACCGTCCACGGTTTTTATGGGCGGAAAGAATAGAAGTTTAAAGAACCATTCTGGAACAATGTTTGGCGGTGCTGTTGTTCCGAAACCGAGAAACTCATCATTACGATAGTTGCTCATTAGCGTTCGGTCGGCTGTTAATAAGACTTTCATGTTTGCCATCTTTCATGTTTGTGTTATAGAGGTGTCTTGTATCTGGGCGTTCCAACTCGTTTTGAAATGATTAGATGAAGCTGATTTCTTAGCTTCTCCCCTGTGAGGTTTTGGTCTTGCAGTTTTTTGATTTGTTCCGCTAATTCTTTGTCTCCGATGGTTTCAGCCACCCATTTCTCGAAATCGCCTCTATGGAAATGGAATTCTATGGATTTGATGTCTACGTGTTCAATTTTTTTCAAGAAATCTTCTATTGATGTTGCACTTTCGCCAGTATAGTTTCCAATCGAAGTGAAAAAATAGAATGCGCTTTCTTTTGAAGGCTTTTTGTTTTCAACATTCATGTGGATCTTAACCATTGTCAAATTCCCCCCTGTGCGCCAGCGCGCGTCTGCTTTTTGCGTCTCATGCTCATAATCCACTTTGCAGTCTCCAGTGTAGTGAAGGTTATCGCAGTGAACAGTATTGCAAACGCCCAGTC
>Ga0315280_10011892_pt1 | contig 10625 bp, 7 predicted proteins | sample YL17G06_40_MG_FD_203697 | JGI IMG/M metagenome (GOLD analysis project Ga0315280, IMG submission 203697) | Sediment microbial communities from Yellowstone Lake, YNP, Wyoming, USA - YL17G06_40 | ecosystem: Environmental > Aquatic > Freshwater > Lake > Sediment | place: USA: Wyoming | collected... | reverse complement strand
CCATTATAAATCTTGTAGTAGATATCCGTACCCCCAGCCGTCTCTTTCTCTTTAACCCAAACCATCCATATGCTGCCGTTTGCTGCTTGCATGCATGAGGGATACAAGTCGTCCCGATAATTATTCTTATAACCAGTTACAAGGAGTGTATCATCAGACCATGTCTGACCGGCATCAGAAGAAAACTTGTAGTAAATGTCAGCGGTCGGTATGTAGGTCGGGTCGGGCGGTAATGGCGTTTGTGTTCTGCTGGAAGTCCAAAAGACCCAGACTTTCCCGTCGGATGTTTGCATGATTGAGGGATAGCCGTCAAAACCTGAATCGGTTGTTAATTGAGTGTCATCAGTCCACGATGCTCCGTTGTCTGTGGAGGTTTTGTAGAATAAGTCAGGGTTGCCGGTTCTCTCGGAATTCCAGATGATCCAGATTTTTCCGTCTTTTGTTTGTAGAATTGATGGATGAAGGTCTGTGTGTGTATCAAAGGTAAGTTGTACGTCGTTTGACCACGATGAACCGTCAAAAACCTTATAGAAGATGTCATAGTTTCCTGTTCTGCCAGAGTGCCAAGTTACCCAGATTTTTCCGTTGCTTGTTTGGATAATAGCTGGATTCTGATCGTCACCGGGGTCGAGAGTTAACCGTATGTCATTTGACCAAGTGATTGCATGGCTGACTTGTACATTTGTTATCATAACCGCTATAAGAAGAAGGAAAGCAGTCAAAGTGAACATGACTTTCTTATTCGTTTTAAATCCACTCTGATTTGACTGAAGGGTACAAAAAAAGGGAAATGAAGGTTGACTAGTTTCCTTCATTAGACGACTACGCGAACAACGATGAGCATGCTGTTGTCGGTGGTATCCACTAGTCTTTCGTAGGGGTGCGCGTCTATTTTGGCAAGGATTACGTAGTTGTCGGGTGCGATGCCAGTTGTATTCCAGTTGAATGTGAACGTCTGATTTTCTCCTATCGCTAGAGTTGAAGTTACAGTTCCGATTGAGCACACGTATTGTGATCCCGCGTATACAGCAACGGTTAAGCTGATGTCGTGTTCTATCTGTTGGCCTTGGTTTTCAAGAGTCACATCGACTACAACTGTGTCTCCGCGCGTGCTATTTGCTGGGTTTGGCACGTTGTAGTTGGCTGACATAGCGATTATGGCGCGGTCGTGTACTACAGGGTGCACTTTGAATTGGTTGGCTCCTGGAAAGATTCCTGCCTCCCACTGTCCAGTCTCGTTTATGTAGAAGCATTGTCCTATTGCCCAGTATTTTTTAACCCAGTACGGCCAGTTGTATGGTCCTGTTGTGGTTGCCCACCGTTGATCGCCTAGGAAGAAGTCGGCTGGAATGTCCATTTTTTTATGGGGGTCTATGGTTTCAACTGCGGTGCTTATTGTTCCCAGTTCTATACCTTCGTCTTTGCTGAATATGTGAAAGTCAACTCGTACTTGGTATGATTTGTCAGTGGGGTTGCCTACCTTTGCCCAAAGGGTTTCGTGTTCTCCATCTTCTGCTTCTTTGAAAACTGGGTGTTCTGGCCATATCAAAGTATTTACAAGGTCTGGGTGGTCACCAGCTTGCATCCATCCAAGAACTGTCAGACGGCGTTGGGCTGATATGCTTACACCATCGTTGTCTGTCACGGTTAGATTGACAATGTATGTTCCCTCAGTGCCTGCACCCCAAGTTTTTTCCACTTTTTTGCCAAGGGCGTTAGTTCCATCATCGAAGTCCCAGAAGTAGCTGGAGATCCAGCCGTCGTCATAGGAAGCGCTGGCGTCGAAGGTGAATACGGTTCCTACAACTCCGATTGGCGGGGTCACCGTAAACGAGGCGACAGGAGGCAAGTTTACTGCTCTATTGTCAAAGACACCGTCTACTGCGACGTGCTCAATTGGCACGTTGTTTCCAGCGACAACCGTGTTGAGCTTTGTGTTTGTTAGGTCTAGTAGGGTCACGCCTGTGCCTACTACCTTGAACGTAATAGTGGCCAAGGTTCCGTTGCCACTTGCACCCTTTGCTGGATAGGGCCAAAGCATTTCACTGCCAGTCGCATAGGCTGCAATGTTGTCGTATTTCTTCGCAAGGATAATGGTGTTGCCTGCAGTTTTAAGGAAGAAACCTGCACCCATACTGATACTCTGGACTTGAACAATGTTTGGGTTGAAGAGCATTTTGAACTGCCAGCTGTAGAGATTGGTGACATTAAAGACTTTCAAACTGACCGTGAAGACACTTCCAAACACCTTTGTGGGGTCCTTTATGATGGGGTCTACGTACATCTTTGTTGTTGGCGTGGCTATGCCTACATTTGTGATGAACATTGGAATGAGCAGCAAGGCAGCGAAGAACAGCCAAGTTATGTTTTTTCCTCTCATTTTCTTTCACTCTCCATTAAACCATGTAGTACGGTGGATAACCGTCGATGTACCCGATGTCTCCGAAGCGGACGCCGATTTCCATGATGTCGTCTAAGTCTATGGTTAGGTCTTTGTTTACGTCAGCGATTGGATCCCATGTGGCATGGGGTCCAGTGAGCCAAGGATAGGTGCAGCCAAAGTGTCCGGCAGCTGTTAGGAAGTCCCAGATGTCGACACGTCCATCTGGGGAAGGTGTAGTAACGCCTCCTACGACTTTCGCAAAGTCTGGTTGCACCAGTTTTCTGAAGTATGTTGGGTTGTCTTCGAGCAGTAGCCACTGATCCTTCTCGCGACTAACGAACCTGAAGGGACCTGTGCCCGTCAGCATTCCTGTCGTTTCATATTCCCCGTGCTCTCTAGATTCTCCAGCAGGTATTAATCCCCACACATGTTGAGGTATCATTGGAAGACCGCCCACCCAGTGGAGGGCCCAAGTACTCTGAACTTTGTAGTAGACCTCGGCAGTGTATGGGTCTGGTGTATCTATGTGGTCGATGTCCAGAACGCCGAAATAGAACAAGGGAGCAAAGGCAGCTTTCATGTATTCAAGCGTGAATTTTACGTCAGCCGAAGTGAACTGTACGCCGTCGTGCCACAAAATGTTGTTGCGGAGATGATAAGTGAGCTTCGTAGCCGGATTTCCTTGGTAAGTCCATGTTTCTGGCACAGGCACGCTTGTGGTCATCCATGCTATTTCTTCTCCAGTGAACGGGTTTGACAATGTCAGGTAATCGTATATTTTGTCCAGAACCTCCCAGTCCCAGTAGAAGTCTGCGTGAACAGGGTTTAAGACGTCAGCGTCGTCCATGAAGCCGTATCTAAGCGTCATTGGAATGTTGTCAACAGATTGCGTTCCTCTCTCGAATCCGCTAGCGTGTGCGTTCATGAAGGTCCATCGACAGTTCAGAGTTGGGTTAGACATTCCGCTAATATACAAGGAGTTGACTGAGCCTAACCAGTTTCTATCCCAGTATTTTTCTTCACCAGCAAAGTGTCCATATGTGGATCTGAGAGCGCTCGCGCCAGCTGAGTGCCACAATGGCACCATAGGCACTTGATCCATCAATATCTCTTGACACTTCATGGCGGGTTCAACAGCTGCAGCCATGGTGGGCGCAAACTTAAGCTGCCTAGACCAGTCGTCGAACGTTGAATTATCGAAGAACACATAGTTGTTTGCCCACGACTTAGGGTACCAGCCTTTTCCGAATAGGCTGTTGTACATGTCGTACATGTAGTCAGGGTCTCTCCAAGGTCCCCAGCCTCCAGTGTATAGGTGATAGTTGTAGGGATACATCATCACCTCAGTCCAGCAGACAGTTTTGACCCGATGAAGACCATGGTCCTTAAGTGGTATTCCTAACGCCTCCAACTCCAGCGCTATCATCGTGCCGATGGCATCTCTGTCAGGATCGTCCAATCTTATGTAGAACAACAATTCATCTAAGGTTTCACCTGCTGGTTTGTGGGGATCTTGTCTTTTGCCAGCATTTGGACCGGACGGGATAACCGTGAAGCCTGCTGCGTCAAGTATCCTTCTAGCCTCGGCCCTATCATACGTATATTTTACGGTGTTAGGGTTATACCATTGATCTAAACCGCACCCTTCCGGAATAGGTGTGTCCATAAGTACGCCGCTAAAAGACTTCAGAACAGTTTGGTAAAACGTCGTTTTGTCAATTATGTAGGCTATAGCCCTCCTAAAGTTCACATCGCTTGTCGGCCATTTCATGCAGTTCATCTCTAGGTTGTACATATCCGCCATTTTGAGAGGCTCTACTATATAATCCGGATCCGTCGAAATAAGATCGTAAGTATCTTTGTCTAATGGCCAATCAATGATGTCTATTGCACCAGTTTTGAATGCATTAAACTCGACAGTTCGACCCGCAGTAAACACACTAATGCGCAGATAGTCAATTCTAGGTCCAAACCTCTGATAAGTTTCTGTCGCAAATACTTCCACGGGCATGAAAGTTAAAGCTAGTATTGAAATCAACGCTAGCGCAGGAAATAGTCTCTTAAACGTCTTGAATTTGTTGTGCAATTTTATTCTCCTCTCTCTTTTTCGACACATAATATTAAGCATCTATAAAATTTAAGTGTTCCGATTCATACCTCTATAAGAAACTTGCAGTAGACTATATGTTACATCTACCGAAGACTATAAGAGAGAGCTAAAATATCTCTTCATGCTCTATACACAATGCAACCCACGAGGAGAGCGGGGGACGTAAACCATTGGGTTTAAGGGGTTACATAATAAAAAGAATCCTCTACTCCATTGTTCTGGTATTCCTCGTGATAACACTCAACTTTATAATATTCATGTTAATGCCTGGAAATCCAATCATGAACATGGCCAACCCAGCAAGGTTCCGAACCACCGAACAATACGAAGAACAGCTCAGGCGTTTTGGGCTCCTAGACCCACCCCTCGTCAAATACGCGAAATACGTGCAAAACATGTTAACCTTCCAGTTTGGATACTCATACGTAACATACGGTCTCATTGCCAATGAAATAACCGAGCGCCTCATGAATACCCTTGTTTTGTCCATTTCATGTGAAGTACTGGCAATAGCATTGGGCATAGTTCTTGGAGTTATATCGGCCTACAAAAGAGGGGGAATTTTTGACAGTTTATCTGTGCTTTTTTCAATAGTAACCAATGCCCTACCAGTATTTTGGGTAGGAATGCTCCTACTTTTGGTCTTCTCCTTCAACCTACACTGGTTTCCATTAGGTTACACCTACCCACAAGAATGGTCTTTTCCAGGTCGCTGGCCTACCAACTTTCTAGTAGAAATCCAGTATCGACTCTGGCACCTTTTCCTACCTACGGCCACTCTAGTCATCATTCTAATGGGCAGTTACGTTTTGATAACTAGAGCCTCAATGCTAGAGGTTCTATCTGAGGACTACCTTGTTACCGCCAGAGCAAAAGGAGTCAGCGAGAGAAAAATATTGTTTAAACACGCATTCAAAAATGCATCATTACCAATAATAACTCAAGTAGCCATCGCTTTTGGTTTCACACTTTCCGGCGCAATCGTAACCGAAACTGTTTTTTCATACCCAGGAATGGGACTATGGATTTGGACAGCAATAGAAAAATTTGATTACCCGGCACTACAAGCCATTTTTTTCATAATAGCCCTGTGTGTAATCATAGCTAACTTTCTAGCCGACCTTGTCTATGGCCTAGTTGATCCCCGCATAAAATATGAGTGATGGATATTGTCTGCCTCAAAAAAAGCCAAATTTTCATTTCTTTTGAAGAGGTTCACCAGGTTTCTGAAGGTTTTAGTCCGTAATAAGAGAGGGCTTTTGGGCCTAACGATTCTGATATTCTTTGCCATTATCGCCGTAGTCGCCCCATTGTTAACACCATATGATCCCTTGTCTATCAGCCCAATGATAGCAAGCGACTTCGTATATCCCAGCTGGTTTAAGTATCTTCCAGGAAACGAAAGATTAAGCGAAAATGTTCAACCGATCAACGATTCAGGGTTCACAACTGAGAAGGCTCTTCAAGAATGGGCTTTCACTACAATTCCATCTGGACAAAGTCCTTCACTGAAATATATTTCAGACGTGGGAAACCCAATTGGCAATCCAGGATGCATCGCTATTTCGTTCAAGCGAGACCAAACAGAAGCTACAAGTGAAGTTGAGGCTTTTCTGACCAAGGAATTCTACTACCCGTACCAAGGGCCACCAAGGAGGTTCATAGGCAAAGTTTATGTTAAAGCCACAGGCGTCAAAAATTTGACCCAGTGGGGGCATGTCGAAATCAACGTTTTCATTGAACAGACTGAAGGACAAAGATACGATTTATGGAGCGCAAAACAGGGCGGAAACTATACTAGCGAAGTATGGATAACCCCCAGCATAACAGGCACTACCAGATATCCCCCACTGATAGACTCAAACTGGTTGGATCCTAAGGGGCAAATATTCTCCAAACAAGGAACATTCTTCAAACAGGGCAACTACCGATATGGCGTCGAAGTGGTTTTCACCCAAGATGTGCAAGAAGCCACAGTTTACATTGATGACATTGACCTGAAACTCTATGGCACAGTCTTTGGCTTTCTCGGAACCGACGAACTAGGACGAGACTTATTTACACAACTCCTTTATGGAACAAGGATATCGATGATTATAGGGTTACTTGCTGCTTTTCTATCAGTGTCCATTGGATTAATTTTAGGCCTATTCTCAGGTTATCTGGGCAAAATCGTCGACGAGTTAATAATGAGATTCACAGATATGTTTCTCGTCTTGCCTGAACTGCCATTGTTAATAGTCCTCATAGCCGTCTTGGGCCCAACAGTATGGAACCAAGTGATAACAATAGGCTTTCTCGGATGGATGGGATTTGCCAGAGTAGTTCGATCACAGGTACTCAGCCTCAAAGAAAGACCCTTTGTCGAAGCTGGAAAGGCTCTTGGAGGAGGCAGGCTCCACATAATTGGTAGGCACATTCTGCCAAACGTAATGAACCTCGTCTACGTCACGCTGGCAATGGCGGTGCCCTATGCTATTATGTCCGAAGCCTACGTGAGCTTCCTCGGCCTATTCGACCCAACCATAATGACATGGGGAAGAATGCTTCATGACGCTCTAGAACAATCTAGCGGTGTTGAAAGATGGTGGTGGATAGTTCCACCAGGATTATGTATCGCAGCGATATCCACCTCATTCATCCTCATCGGATACGCACTAGACGAGATCCTTAATCCCAAAATCCGGGAAAGACGTTAACGAAACCTATGACGTTTGCAGTTGGCTTCCTCAGTGCGATTTCGCTGAACCAACTAAACGTTCCACTTCGTTTCCTATATACGCCCAGAATTCCCCTTCAACCTTTTCTAACACATCTTTCAGTTTCAAGCTCTCGCGAATTAAATAACCTCCGCCGAACAAAGTCGTGGCTAAGCCTAACAAAATGGACCTGTGCACTTCTTCGCCACCCAAAAACTCCATCCTAAAATTATTGGGATCTCCTTGTATCTTCACTCTCATATCTCCACGCGCGTCTCGAACACGAGGCGATGTCCAAAATATTGTGTATTCATCTTTGGAAAACTCTTTCATAGTCTTAAGACCTCTATTCTTGAAGAAGGTTTCAACGCATTCGCTTAACAGAGCCATATCGACATTTTTACCAACCCATTGCTTTTGCATTTTCGCAGCCTTCATTTTTAACTGGGCAAATGTGGGTTATTAAACTGGTCTTCACACAGAACAATGCTAACTTTGCAATTCAATTTTTCTCTCGATAGTTCCAAAGAGGTTTTATATTACGTTTTATATTAACGTTTATTCTCAATGACCTGAGAGAATTATAGTAAAAAGCGGGCTGAAAAAGGCGAATTTGATATGCCAATATTAGATGTTCAAGACTTAAGAACGTATTACTCCACGCTAAGAGGTCCAGTGAAAGCTGTAGACGGAGTTAGTCTTCAAGTTAACCAAGGAGAGGCACTAGGACTGGCTGGAGAGTCTGGATGTGGCAAAACCACGGTTGCTCTATCCCTCATGAGAATTCTTCCGTCAGGTGGAAAAATAATGGGCGGAAAAATTCTCTTCAAAGACAAGGATCTCATAATGCTTAATGAGAAACAGATGAGGAAGATCAGGTGGAAGGGCATGTCTATAGTATTTCAGGGAGCTATGAATGCCCTTAACCCGCTTTTTAGATTAGGAGATCAAATTTCTGAGGCTATCTTAACTCATGAAGCAAAGGTAAGTAAGAGTGAGGCAATGAAAAGAACCAGGAAATTGTTGGAGTTAGTCGGTCTTGAACCCAAAAGGACAAAAGATTACCCCCACGAGTTAAGCGGTGGAATGAGACAGCGCGGTTTGATAGCCATGGCTTTAGCATGCAACCCGCAACTCCTAATCGCAGACGAGCCTGGCACAGCGTTGGACGTCATTGTGCAGGCTCAAGTACTAAGCCTTATGGAAGAACTAAAGAGAAAACTGAACTTGGCAATGCTACTGATAACTCATGACCTATCTATAATTGCTGACACTTGCGAAAAAGTCGCTATCATGTATGCTGGAAAAATAGTGGAACATGGAGATGTTGAAGACATATTTAAAGAACCATTACATCCATATACGCAAGGACTCATAGGAGCCTTTCCCAGCATAAAAGCGGCTAAAAAGCGTATCAGTTCGATTCCTGGTCTCCCACCCGACTTGTTAAGTCCACCTTCAGGTTGCAGATTTCACCCAAGATGTTCGTACGCCAAAGATCTCTGCAAATCAGAGGACCCAGTGGAAATAAGGGTAAGCAAAGGAAGTCATTTTGCAGCATGTCATCTTGTTTCAGGAAAATTATCGTAACAGGGAAGGATTGAGATGAGTGAGAACACAGCGATAAAAGTCACAAAATTAAAAAAATGGTTTCCTGTGAGAAAGGGGTTCTTATCAACCATTTTTTCAAAGAAACAATCGTTTCTCCGAGCCGTGGATGAAGTCAGTTTCGACATAAAAATGGGAGAGGTCTTTGGCTTAGCTGGAGAGAGTGGTAGTGGAAAGACAACTACAGGAAGGTTGCTTCTCAAATTGATTGAACCAACTAGTGGAAAAATATTCTTCAAAGGCCAGGATATTACGAGTATTTCTGAAAAAAAGTTGAAACCAATACGTAGAAGGATGCAGATAGTTTTTCAAGATCCGTATGAATCTTTAAACCCTAGAATGACTGTCCGAGACATTGTCGCCGAAGGCTTAGGGATTCAGAAAATTGCGAGCAATGAGGAAGAGATGGAACAAAAAATAGTGGATATCCTTAAGGATGTAGAGTTAGTGCCTCCGGAAGAGTTCTTGCTTAGATATCCTCATGAACTGAGTGGGGGACAAAGACAAAGAGTAGCGGTTGCGAGAGCCTTTGTGCTTCGTCCAGAATTCATTGTGGCCGATGAACCCGTGTCTATGCTAGATGTATCTATTAGGGCAGAAATTCTGAACCTAATGCTAGACTTCGTGAACAAATTCAATGTTTCGTTCTTGTATATAACTCACGACTTGGCTTTGGCTCGGCACATGAGCGACCGAGTGGCAATAATGTATCTTGGCAAAATAATGGAGATGGGTGAGACGGAGAAAATTGTTTATGAACCTCTGCATCCTTATACTCAGGCTCTCATAGCTGCGGTACCAGTGCCAGACCCCACCTCAAAACGAACTCGGTTGCCTGTGACAGGTGAAATCCCAAGTCCAGTGGACCCCCCACCAGGTTGCAGATTTCACACAAGATGCCCAGTTGCGGAAGAAATTTGCCGTCAAAAAGAACCGGCATTCATTGATATTGGAAAAGAGCATTTTGTGGCTTGTCACAAAGTTACGGGTTAAATAGAAACTTTTTCTCCGCATTTTGGGTCATCAACTCAATAAGATATCTGAAGCACTTGAAGAGAAGAGGCTTTATCTTACCGCGGTTTGAGCGCCAATATTTGTCGTGTCTCGTCTGGTGTAGCTACTTCACGTTGCAGCTCTTCAGCTAGATGCCGTGCTCTAGCAACAAACTCTTCGTTTGGCGCTTATTTGCCCTTGGCATAGTAGATGTTGTCTTCAAGTCCCACTTTGACATGCCCCCCCCAAAATTATTGACATGGCATTCATGTTCAATTGCCACCTGCCTATTCCCGCCACAGTGAAAGTAGCGTTTGGAGGAAGTTGACGACTCATATGCAACAAGTTTTCTAAAGTAACGGGAATGCCGCCGTCAACACCCATGACCAACTGAAAGTACGCTGGCTCCTTAACTAGCCCCTGTTGGACAAGCTTGACGTCTTGATAGATAAAGCCTTAATCCTCATAAATCCTTTGAGACTTACTGTTTTTCCATAAAGATTTTTAAAAGTTCTTCCACAACGATCTTATTCATATTTCTCGTCTGAACTCGTCCTTTACTTCGGTTTAAAAATTACTGCTGGAAATCCGTCTGGCATTATTTTTGCAGTGATTTTCACCGACATTCCAATGTGGGCAACTGTTACATCCATGTCTTCAAGCCATCCCATAACATTCACTCCTTCCATCGTCTTGGCTATAGCAATTATATAATTGCTTTCATAGTGGGAGAAGCCTTGGGGTTTTAGGTAAACTTGAGTGAAGGTTTCAAGTTTTCCCTCAAATAACTGAATCCATTCTACATCTGAGGCTAGACAGTTGGGGCAGTCAA
>Ga0315280_10011891_pt1 | contig 10625 bp, 8 predicted proteins | sample YL17G06_40_MG_FD_203697 | JGI IMG/M metagenome (GOLD analysis project Ga0315280, IMG submission 203697) | Sediment microbial communities from Yellowstone Lake, YNP, Wyoming, USA - YL17G06_40 | ecosystem: Environmental > Aquatic > Freshwater > Lake > Sediment | place: USA: Wyoming | collected... | reverse complement strand
TCTTGGTGATGTGCTGGAGGGCATTGAGGCTGCCAGGTCAGTTGGGCTTAATCCAGTCAAGCTTAATACGGTGGTTATGTCTGGCATTAATGATGATGAGTTGCTTGATTTTGCGGCTAAGACTATCAATGAGGAGTGGCATGTGCGCTTTATTGAGTTTATGCCTATTAATAGCTCAGCCTCATATTTTGTCTCAGTTAGCGATATGAGGAGGCGCCTTGAGCTTTTGGGTCAATTAGAGCCTTGCCTACCCAGTGTCGGTAATGGACCGGCTAAGTATTTTCGTTTTCCTCACGCCAAGGGCACTATTGGCTTTATTACCCCGGTTAGTGAACACTTCTGCTTTCATTGTAATCGGCTACGGCTTACCGCCGACGGTAGACTGCGCCCCTGTTTATTAGCTAGTGATGAAGTAGACCTGAAGCCGCCCCTGCGTGGCGGCATACCTTCGGCTGGGCTGAAACAACTGATTGAGGCAGCAGTAGCTGATAAGCCGTTACGTCATCACCTAGCCGAGGGCTATGTGCCTAAAGACCGACCGTTCTCCCAGGTGGGGGGTTAAGAGTTATTTATCAGGGGTAGCTTGAAGGGGCAAAGCCCCTTTAAAAACAGTTTCCCTTCTCTTTGAAGATTTAGTATAACCCTATCCCCTGTGTCCCCTTCCCCTTGACAAGGGAAAGGGGGAGATTTATTTTAAGAGGGGCTAGCGCCTCTCTAAACTCCCTTGGTATTATAAGAGATAGGAGAGTTAAAGGGAGGCGAACAGGGGTCCCCACAAAAACTTTGTTTTTGTGGGGTAAAAATCCTCTCTTACATAACCTATCCCCCTGACCCTCTTCCCTTACTAAGGGAAGAGGGAGTAAAGGTAAGAGAAGGGGCAAAGCCCCTTCTCTAAAATCTCTTCCCCCTCTCCTTTAAAGGAGAGGGGGATACAGGGGGTGAGGTCAGAGAGGTTAAATATGATTGAGATATACACTGATGGAGCATACAATCCAGTTCTAGGTCAGGGTGGCTGGGGAGCCGTTGTTGTTGAAGACGGTCAAAAGCGTGTTTTCTCAGGTGTGGTCAAGCGTACTAGTAGCAATCGTATGGAGATTACGGCTGCTCTAGAAGGCGTCTTGCGGATTCCACAGGGTGCGGAAGTAGTTATACATACCGATAGCCAGTATCTTTTTGGCTGTGCCACCCAAGGTTGGCAAAGGCGTGCCAATCGTGACCTTTGGGAGCAGCTAGACGAGGCTGTTAGCCAGCGTAAGGTGCGGTGGGAGTGGCTTGAACGAGATACCAAAAATCTCCTCCACAAGGAAGCTCATGCCCTGGCTACCAATTTGGCGAGTCAAGCAGAAATGCCGGCGTCGGCAGAAAAACGTACCGGAGTCTCAGAAGTCCAAGTAGCGGGAAGGCTAACCCATGTCGATGAGTTAGGTCTACCTCGGATGGTAGATGTTACCGGGAAGCCTGATACCCAGCGTGAGGCAGTAGCCAAATGCCGGGTCAGGATGAAGGCTTCTACCCTTGAGCGGTTAAAAGGGGGCTCTATGCCAAAAGGCGATGTTTTAGCCGTAGCTCGGTTAGCTGGTATTATGGCGGCTAAGCAAACACCGCATATAATACCCCTGTGCCATCCGGTTCTTATCGGAGATATTAAGGTTGAGTTCAGCTTGGATGAAGAGAATAGCACTGTGGAAATTACCACCGTGGTAAAAAGCATAGGTAAGACCGGGGTGGAGATGGAGGCGCTTACGGCTACTGCGGTTACTGCCTTGACTATCTATGACATGTGTAAAGCAGTAGACCGGGGCATCCAGATTGAGAGCATTCGGCTAATCAGAAAAAGTGGTGGCAAAAGCGGAGTAATTGACCTTGAGTAGAATCAATTATTAGTGTATACTATTCCACCATAGGAGTATACCTTTTGGGGGTGTATTATGAGGTTAACATGTCTTCAGGAGAACCTAAACCGGGGGCTTAGCGTGGTGGGGAGGGCGGTAGCTACTAGACCAACCTTGCCTATAACCAATAACGTCTTCTTAGCCACCGACCAGTCTCGGCTTAAGCTGGCGGCTACCAATCTGGAGATGGCTATTACCTGCTGGATTGGTGCCAAGGTAGAGGAAGAAGGGGCAATTACTGTTCCCGCCCGACTTATTACCGAGTTTATTAACTCCCTACCCAGTGATAAGGTTGGTATTAACCTCCCGCCACAGAGTAAGACCCTGGAGCTAAAGTGTGCCCGATTTGAGGCACGAATCAGCGGGGTTGATGCCAAGGATTTCCCGCCGATACCTAGGATTGAAGAGGGAGTTACCACTAAGGTTGAGGTAGAAGACCTTCGTCGGGGAATTACCCAGGTTGTCTTTGCTGCTGCCACCGAGGAGTCTCGCCCGGTACTTACTGGCGTTGATGCTGACTTTGATGGTGACCTGGTGACGCTGGCGGCGGCTGATGGCTTTAGGTTGGCAGTATATAAATTATCGCTTGCCACCCCGGTTAGCCAGAAGACCAAGGTCATCATTCCAGCCCGAACCCTGGCCGAGCTAAGTCGGCTTATGACTGACCATGAGGGACCGGTTGAGATAACGGTAAATCCCAATAAGAGCCAGGCTCTATTCCGCCTCAAGAATGTTGAACTGGTATCCCAGCTGGTTCAGGGGACTTTCCCCAATTATGCCCAGCTTATTCCAAAGAGTTACAATACACGGGTGGTAGTTGATGTGGCTGAATTCTTGAGGGCGACCAAGACAGCCTCTATCTTTGCCCGTGATGGCAGTGGCATTGTCCGTTTAATGATAGTCCCCGGTGGTGAGCTAACTCCAGGTAAGATGATTGTCTCTGCCCGCTCGGAAGAAATAGGCGACGATGTTGGTGAGATTGATGCTATTGTCGATGGTGAAGAGGCAAAGGTTGCCTTTAACGGTAAATATCTAACTGATGTCCTGAGTGTGCTTCGCGAGCCACAGGTAGCCTTGGAGACCACTAATCCGTCAAGCCCCGGTGTTATCCGCCCGGTAGGGGTAGATAACTACATCCACGTCGTCATGCCCATGTTTGTTCAGTGGTAAATTAACCACAGGCTGAGGCAGAATAATAAGGCAATGGCTATCGTTATCGACTGGCTGAAATCCCAGTTACTGTAAATTGACCCATATGTGGAAAATGGTTTATAATTTTACTGGGACAGGGTCAGTTGAGGTGAATTTGAGAGGCAGACAAAGTTGCACGAGTCTTGCGGCGTTTTTGGTGTTTATGCCCCTAACGAGGATGTAGCTCGACTTACCTTCTTCGGTTTATTTGCTCTTCAGCATCGTGGTCAAGAGAGTGCTGGTATCGCAACTACTGATGGCACAAGGCTCAGCGTTTATGCCAAGATGGGGTTAGTATCCCAGGTGTTTAGCGAGGATTCGTTAAGTCAGCTCACCGGGGATATTGCTATCGGTCATAACCGCTACTCCACTAGAGGTTCTAGTCGGCTACATAATGCCCAGCCTATTGTCGTGGGCAAGGGCTCAAATACCCTCGCCATAGCCCATAACGGGAACATCATTAATGCCGAGCACCTTTATGCCGAACTCTCTGACCAGGGCTATACCTTTAATACTTCCACCGATACCGAGGTCATTGCTAACCTCATTCTCTCTTCCCCGGAGAAAGAGTGGGTGGATAGGATAAAGTATGCCATGCATCGTCTTCAGGGGGCATATTCTCTAACAATTATGGCTGATCACACTTTGTTTGCTGTTCGTGACCCCTTTGGTGTGCGCCCATTGTGTCTGGGGGCTATGGATGGCGGCTGGGTTGTAGCCTCAGAAACCTGTGCCCTTGACCATATTGGAGCCAGCTTTGTCAAAGAGGTTGAGCCGGGGGAGATAGTTTCTATTGATGAAAACGGTGTTAATAGCTACTGGGAGAAGGCAGGCAGAAGGGCGCTTTGTATTTTTGAGTATATCTACTTTGCTCGCCCCGATAGCGTGATTAATGGGCGACTGCTCTATCCGGCACGACAGGCTATGGGCGTCGGTTTAGCTGAAGAACACCCGGTAGATGCCGATTTGGTTATGGGGGTGCCTGATTCAGCTACTGCAGCGGCTGCTGGTTATGCCTTCAAGTCAGGTATACCTTTGGGTGAGGGGTTAATTAAGAACCGCTATGTCGGGCGTACCTTTATTGAGCCTGACCAGCGAATCAGGGACCTCGGTGTTAAACTAAAATTTAATCCCCTTCCTCAGATGCTGGATGGCAAGCGGGTAGTAGTGATTGATGATAGCATTGTTCGTGGCACCACTACTCCTCAAGTAGTAAGGGTGCTGAAGAAGGCAGGGGCTAAAGAGGTGCATATGCGAATCTGTGCTCCACCCATCCGTTATCCCTGTTTCTTCGGTGTGGATATGGCTACCTACCGGGAGTTGATTGCCGCCCACAAAACTATACCCGAGGTTAGGGACTTTATCGGTGCCGATTCATTGGGCTATTTGAGCATTGACGGACTGATTAAAGCTGTGGCTTTGCCCAGGGATATTTTCTGCCTGGCTTGTTTCACCGGTGACTACCCAACACCGGTTCAGCTTGAGATGGATAAACTAGCGCTGGAGGCTACGCCGACTGGTCAGCAAACACCCCTTGACATAAAGCAGCGCTGAAGATACACGGCTATTGATTATAGTCTTTAACACGTTAATCCTTAACCTGCATGGGAGGTAAGCCAATTACTGAGAGTTACGCTGCGGCAGGTGTTAATATTGATGTTGCTGCTAAAGTCAAGGGGCTGATTAAAAGGCATGCCCGGTCTACCTACTGCCCTGAGGTATTGAGTGGCGTTGGCTTCTTTGGCGGGCTTTTTGAATTTAAAGGTTTTAAGCAGCCAGTTCTGGTATCTAGCGTTGATGGCGTCGGCACCAAGCTGAAGATTGCTATCACTTTAGCCAAACACAATACTGTTGGCATTGATATCGTTAATCACTGTGTTAATGACATACTTACCTGCGGCGCTGAGCCGCTGTTTTTTTTAGACTACATTGCTATGGGCAAGCTGGTGCCAGAGCAGGTAGAGGCTATTGCTCAGGGACTGGCTCAAGCTTGCCGCCAGGTTGGTTGTGCTCTTATCGGTGGCGAAACGGCAGAGATGCCCGGACTATATGCCGGGAAGGACTATGACCTGGTTGGTTTTATCATTGGTGTGGTGGAGAAGGAGAAGATTATCATGGGGAGGACGATTGTGGTTGGTGATACCATTATTGGCTTACCCTCAAGTGGACTTCATACCAACGGTTATTCTCTGGTGCGTAAGATTTTTGGCGAAACCAAGCAGGCATTGGACAGGTATTACCCCGAGCTGGGCAGGACCCTGGGTGAGGAGCTTCTGGAGCCGCACCGCTGCTACTATCACCAGTTAAAGCCACTACTGCCCCAAATTAAGGGGATGGCTCATATTACCGGGGGCGGCTTGCTTGATAATGTGCCCCGGGTTCTACCTCAGGGGGTGGCGGCAAAGTTTCACCGCCACTCTTGGGCTATACCCCCTATTTTCCAGCTTATCCAGCAGCGGGGTAACGTAGCTCGAAACGGGATGTATCGTGTCTTTAATATGGGCATCGGCATGGTGGTTATCTGCTCCCCTGAAAATGTTGACCAGTTCACTAAAGCCCTACCCGAGGCTAAAATTATCGGTGAGGTAGTGAAGCCGGTGGGTAAGGCGAGGGTGATTATAGATTAGAGGAATTGTTTTTGAAAAGATTGAGGCTAAAAATTGATATAAAATTTAGGGAAACAATTTGAGGCTAATTGAGCGTAGGAATTGTTTTTAGAGTTATGTTAAGTTCGCCGGTGGTTTAATCAAAGGTAGCTTGAAGAGGCGAAGCCCCTTCAAAAAATCCTCCCCCCTCTCCTTGGAAGGAGAGGGGGATACAGGGGGAGAGGTCAAAGATGATAAAAAGGCTATGGTTAGTAGCGAGTTTGTTAGTGGTGGTAGCCCTCCTTGTGGGAGGTTGTCGCGAATCTTCTCCGGAGCAACAACCGTCACCAGTATCGGCGGTGTTACCTGCTGAACATCCAACTGACTTCCCCAAGAATTTAAGATGGCTGACGGAAGAGGAGAAGGACAGGGTGATTAAAATAGCGCTCAGTACTCCCGTAGCCGTGGAATGGCAGCAGAAAGAAAGCCAGTATAAAACAAGTATAGGCTGGATAGCCCTGGAGCCGAACCCAGAAGGCGAGGGTTATTCCGGTTACTGGCAATTTGAGTATGATATAGTGGAAAAAGGGATACCGAGAGGGACTGTTGATGTAACTCCACCGGGTTCACCAGAGAAGATGGTCTCGGTAGGTGTTCCTGAAGAAGCAGAGATATATCCTAACGTCACTATCTGGTTCGGTGAACCGGCTGAGTGGGTTGTCTCGGTAGCCATTGATTTAGAGACGGGGAAAGTAGTTTACGTTGAAGGCTACCCTAACTTGTCGAACCCGAATAGATTTCGCAGCCTGACCAGCGGAAACTGAGTTAAAAACGCAAGAAGTAAAGTGACCTTAAAATTGGGGGTGCTTATGCGAGCTATTATCAGTGTTTCTGACAAAGCGGGCGTAACCGATTTTGCTAAGGGATTAAGTCAATTGGGGTTTGAAATATTCTCTACCGGTGGCACTAAGAAGGCGCTGGTAGCGGCTGGGGTGCCGGTTAAAAGCGTCTCAGAGATTACCGGCTTCCCTGAGATTCTTAATGGCAGGGTAAAGACCTTGCATCCAGCGATTCACGGTGGCATCCTGGCTAAGCGTAGCCTATCCGCCCATATGGAGGAATTGGCTAAGAATAAGATTGAGACTATTGACTTGGTGGCGGTCAACCTCTACCCCTTTGTCCAGACGGTAGCCAAAGAGGATGTTACCCTTGATGAGGCGCTGGAGAATATTGACATTGGTGGACCAACTATGATTCGGGCAGCCGCCAAGAACTTCCCCAGCGTCATTGTGGTAGTCGACCCGGCTGACTACCCCCCAATCCTGGAGAGATTGAAGGGGGGAAGGGTAGACCTGGCTGAGCGCAAACGGCTGGCTCAGAAGGCTTTCCAGCATGTAGCTATTTATGATACCGCCATTTCCCAATATTTGAGGCAGGATATGGAGGGTTTCCCCGAGGAGATGACCATCGCCTTGAAAAAGCGTTACGGACTGCGTTATGGCGAGAACCCTCATCAGCAGGCTGCCTTCTATGTTGAGCAGGTGGTGGGGGCAAGGCAGGATACCGGTATCACCTGGGCAAAACAGCTATGGGGTAAGGAGCTCTCATTTAATAATATCCTGGATGCCGATGCTGCCTGGGGAGTGGTAACTGACTTTTCCGCACCCACAGTAGCTATTATCAAGCACACCAACCCCTGTGGTCTGGCCAGCCATGAGGATATTGCCGAGGCTTACCGGCGGGCTTTGAGCGGTGACCCGGTGGCTGCCTTTGGTGGCATTGTCGCTTGCAATAGAGCCATTGACCTAGCTGCCGCTGGGGAAATTAGTAAAACCTTTTACGAAATACTCATTGCCCCTGAGTATAAAGCCGACGCCCTGAAATTATTAAAGCGTAAGAAGAATTTACGCATTCTGGTTGCCGAGCTACCGCTAAATTATGGTAAAGTCAGCGCTGGCTACCTTGACTTTCGCCGGGTGAAGGGCGGATTACTGGTCCAGACCTCAGATTCCTTGCCCGAGGACAGCGTCAGCTTGAAAACGGTGACTAGACGCCAGCCAACTAAAACCGAGATAGAAGACCTGCTCTTTGCCTGGCGCGCCGTTAAGCATGTGAAGTCGAATGCTATTGTCTTGGTCAAGGATAAGACGCTTTTGGGCATGGGGGCTGGGCAGCCCAGTAGGATTGTCAGTGCTCAGATTGCTATGGAAAAGGCTGGAGAAAAGACGAAGGGCAGTGTTCTGGCTTCGGATGCCATGTTCCCGTTCCCTGATGTGGTAGAGGCGGCAGCGGCTGGTGGGGTAACGGCTATCATCCAGCCCGGCGGCTCAATAAGAGATGAAGACTCAATTAAGGCGGCTGATAAGCACAATATAGCTATGGTTTTTACCAATGTCAGGCATTTTAGGCACTGAAAAAGGGAAGGATGAAGGGGCGAAGCCCCTTTTATATAACCAGTCCCCCTTCCCCTTGATAAGGGGAAGGGGGATAAAGAGGGATGGGGTTACCAAATAATGGATGATTAACCTTAAACAAAGAGGACAAAGGCTATGGCTAAAGCAGTTTTAGTTGTGGATATGCTCCGGGGTTTCCTGGAAGAAGGTTACCCTCTGTATTGTGGGGCTCGAGCCCGACACATCATCCCCAATGTCCAAGCTCTACTGGAGCAAGAGCTGGCTCACGGTTCCAAGGTATTCTTCCTTTGTGATTCTCATACCCCCGATGACCCAGAGTTCAAAACGCTGCCGCCACATTGCCTTGAGGGCACCACCGAGGCAGAGGTCATTCCTGAATTAGCCCGATACCAGGGTGAGGTAATACCCAAAAGGCATTTCAGCGGCTTTTTTGACACCCGGCTTGAGGAGAAATTAAGCCGACTGAAGCCAGAGAGGTTAATTGTTTGTGGTGTTTGTACCGACATTTGCGTCCTCTATACCGTAGCTGATGCCAGGAGCCGCGATTATGAAGTGGAGGTGCCGGTTGACTGCGTTGCCTCGTTTAGTGACAAGACACACCGGTTTGCCCTAAATCATATGGAGAAGACACTGGGGGCAAAGCTAACCAGCTTTAGGGTTAGTCAGATTAAGCCACCCAAATTTGAACCATCCGAGGCTGTCCTTTCCGGGGAGACGGCTGACGTTTACTTTGCCCGTACTATAGAGATATTGCGTCATGAGAAGCTTAACCCGGTAGCTACTCTGGAGGTGTTCTCCAGCCGAGCCGGAATACTCTGCGGTATGGAAGAGGTCAAGGCACTGCTTTCCCGGGTTTTACCTAAGGACAAGTGTGAGGTATGGGCACTAGCCGAGGGTGAGGCAATGAAAGAGAAGGAAGTGGTTTTGCGCATAACCGCTCCATATCAGAGCTACGGACTGTATGAAACCGCCATAGATGGTATTCTGGCCCATTGTAGTGGTTGGGCAACCGCTGCCAGGGAGTGTGTGGAAGCTGCCCAGGGGATACCAGTCATTAGCTTTGGTGTTCGCCATGTTCATCCGTTAGTTGTTGGCGTAATGGATTACGCAGCTATGGTTGGTGGCTGTGCTGGTTGTTCTAGTATCGCTGGGGCTAAGCTGGCTGGCATTGAACCCTCAGGAACGATGCCTCACGCCTTGATTATCATAATGGGTGATACGGTTAAAGCTACCGTAGCTTTTGATAGATATATGCCGCCTGAGGTGCCTAGAATATCTTTGGTTGATACCTTTAAGGATGAGTCTGAGGAGAGCCTGCGGGTGGCTCAGGCGTTAGGTGACAGGCTTCATAGTGTGCGACTTGATACCCCCGGCGAGCGGGGTCGGGTTACGCCTGACCTGGTTAAGGAGGTGAGGGCCAGGCTGGATTTAGCTGGCTTCAAAAAGGTAAAGATTTTCGTTAGCGGTGGTATTGACCCGGAGCGCATCAGGCAATTTATTGAGGCAGGGGCTCCGGTTGATGGCTTTGGCGTCGGCAGTTATATCAGTGGGGCTAAGCCGATAGACTTTACTGCCGACCTCCATGAGGTGGAGGGTAAGCCAATCGCCAAACGGGGCAGAATCCCCGGCGTCACTCCCAACCCCAGGCTGAAGAGAATAATGTAATCCCTATCAGTTGAAGGAGCATGCAAATGAAAGAGGCGGAAATAAAGAGGAAGGTAAGAGAAGGCTACGCCAAGATAGCTAAAAAGGGGAGCCCTTGCTGTCCTCCAGCCAGTTCCTGTAGCAGCGCTGACCTGGCACAGACTATCAGCAGGAAAATAGGCTACACCGATGAAGAGCTCAAATCTGTCCCCGAGGGTGTTAACCTGGGGCTGGGCTGTGGCAATCCGGTTGCCCTGGCATCTCTAGCCGAGGGGGAAACTGTTCTTGACCTTGGCTCAGGTGCTGGTTTTGATTGTTTTCTGGCGGCGAACAAGGTTGGCAGGACGGGGAAGGTCATCGGCGTTGATATGACGGCGGAGATGATTGAGAAAGCCAGGGAGAATGCCCGAAAGGGCGGCTACCAAAATGTTGAGTTCAGGCTAGGGGAGATTGAAAACATACCAGCTGCCGATAAGTCTGTTGATGTGGTCATTTCCAACTGTGTTATTAATCTCTCCCCCGATAAGAGAAGGGTTTTTCGAGAGGCATTCCGGGTGCTAAGACCTGGCGGCAGACTGATGGTATCAGACATCGTCCTGCTGAAAGAGCTCCCCGAATTCATAAACAGCTCTGTCGCTGCCTATCTTGGTTGTATCTCTGGTGCCATGATGAAAGAAGATTATGTGGCGGCGATAAGAGAGGCTGGTTTCCACGAAGTCAAGATAATGGGTGAAGCGTCTTTCCCCATTGAGTGCATAGCTAACGACCCCACAGCAAAGGCGATTATTGACAGGCTGGACATTCCCTCAGAGGAAATAAAGGACATCGCCAGTTCGGTTGTCAGCATAAAGGTTCACGGGATAAAACCAAAATAAGCTTAGCCCGGCTCAAATTTCAGG
>Ga0315280_10011890_pt1 | contig 10625 bp, 9 predicted proteins | sample YL17G06_40_MG_FD_203697 | JGI IMG/M metagenome (GOLD analysis project Ga0315280, IMG submission 203697) | Sediment microbial communities from Yellowstone Lake, YNP, Wyoming, USA - YL17G06_40 | ecosystem: Environmental > Aquatic > Freshwater > Lake > Sediment | place: USA: Wyoming | collected... | reverse complement strand
CATTATGGCCCTGCGTGCGAGATCGAGCGTGTCGTAGTTATCCATCTTGCGTGCCTTTCTTATGCGTCTCTTATGCGTCGTCACGCGTCGTCGGGCCTCGTCAACCGAAGCTTCCCATAAGTGTGCCGACCACCAGGTGCCATCCGTCGGCCAGGACGAACAGCAGCAGTTTGAACGGCAGCGACACCAGTACCGGCGGCAGCATCAGCATGCCCATCGAGACGAGCACGGCGGCGATGAGCATGTCGACGATGACGAACGGCAGAAACACGCGAAAGCCCATGTAAAACGCGATTTTCAGTTCGCTGACCGCAAAGGCCGGGACGAGGCTCACCGTAGGCACGTCGCCCCAGGTGAGTTGCCGGCCCGCCTTGACGGCGGCCTTGGGCAGGAAGAGGTAGACGTCGTCGGTGTTTTGGCCGGCCTCGATCTGCCGGATCATGAACTTCCGCACGTGCTTCTCGCCGGCGTCGAGGGCCTGCCGGCGGTCTATCGTGCCGGCAAGCAGCGGCGAGACGGAGTCGTTGTAAACGTCCTGCCAGACCGGGGCCATGACCGCGACGGTCATCAGCAGCGCCAGGCCGAAGAGCACCTGGTTGGGCGGCACGTTCTGCGCGGCCACCGCCTGGCGAAGCAGGCTCAGCACGACGATGATCCGCGTGAAGCTGGTGACCATCACGAGGATGGCGGGGGCAAGCGACAGGACGGTCACCAGCACGACCCACTGAAGCGTGTTTGTCATGCCCTGCGGCGTGTCGGCGCCGGGCAGATACTTTGCGATGTCTGCCGGGACCGCGGGCCCCGGGCCCCCAAGGGGCGCCGTCGAGGCCGTCGCGGCGGCGGGCTGCGCAGTGGCGGCCGTTGGCGCCGCGGGTGTGGCGCTTTGCGCGGTCCGGCCGTCGGCATCGGCCGGGGCGGCGCATGCCAGAGCCGCCGTCATGGCCAGCGCCATCCATGTTGTCGCCGCTCGCCAGATCATCTTGTCTTCACCGCATGGGTCATATAGGTCGTATGGGTCCCATAGGACCTATCTCTTGTCTTGGCCTTCCGCGCTCTTAGCGTTCCTTGCGAGAAATCCTTTGTTCTGTCGCGTAAGCAGTCCGGCGAGGCCCGCGCCTTTGACCGCCTTTACGCTTTGGATCAGTTCATCGACCTCGGCCTGGTCGGTCACCTCGGCCAGGGTGGTCATCGTCCCGCCGCCTGCGCCGATGAGCACCAGCCGCGTTCCCAGCCTGACCAGCAGCAACTGCTGCCGCGGCGCCACCGAGGCCCTTGCCAGGACCTCCATTGGCCCGGCCTGGCCCGCCGGCCCGGTCGCGCCCCAGCGGCGCAGCAGCCACCGAGCCGCGAATATCAGCCCAGCCACCACCGCCAGGGCGCCCAGCGTCCGCAGCCAGCCGCGCGCGGAGTCGCCGTCGGACGCGCCGCCGCCGATCGTCCGGGACTCGTCGCCGCCCGTCCGCCGCGGCACGGGCCGTTCGGCCTGGTCATCCGCGGACGTGCCCGGCGAATGCGGCGCAGTAGGCGGCGGCTGGGCCGCGGGCTCATCAGGCGCGCCGGGGCAAGGCGCTGTCCACGGCAGCGCCAGCATGATTAGCGCTGCCGTGGGCATGGCTGTCCTATGGCTCCAGCGTCGTCTGTTCATCTCTTTTCCTCGGCGCCGCCGGTCAGGAGCCCTGCCGTGCGGACGCGTCGCTCGATCTCGACGCCATTTCGCAAACACGGACGCAATAGCACCCGTCCATCGCCGCCAACTCGCCTCGCGCGACGCGCCGCCCGTCGCCGTGTATTTCCGCCTCGCCGGCGGCGGCGTCCAACAACGCAATCTCGCTGCCGGGGCCCAGGCGTGACGCGTCTCCGGCGGCAAGCCAGGCGTGCCCAAGTTCCACTCGAAGCCGGCGTTTCATGTTCCCTGCCTCTCGATGCTGCCGACGTCCTGCCGCCACGCACCAGCCGGCGCGTACGATCCGGCGGCGTGGGCCTCGTCCATTTGCCGCGTCTCCTGCCTGGCCGCGACGGCGGCCCGGCGGCCCTGGATCTTTCCGCGGACGATCTCGGCCGCCCTTCGCCGCGTCATCGCCTCGAATAATTCCGCCCGCCGGCCCTCGAGCCGGGCCTCGGCGGTCTTCTGCCGCGCCGCCAGCCGGGAAATCTGCCGGCGCAGCCTCGACACGCCCTGGCGATAGGACTCGCCCAAGCCGTCCGGGCCGCCGTCGGCAATCCGCTGCCGCGCGGCCTGGTGCCGGGCGATCATCGCAAGCTCCAAATCCACCAGCCGGGCCCGGACCTCGTCGGTTCGGGCTCGGGCAAGGTCGAACGCCTGCTGGGCGGCTCGCTCGGCCGAGCGGCTGATGGCCAGCAGTTTCTCGACTCGCCGCGCTCTTCGTTCGTCGCTCATGGCCGGTTACCTCTGCCAGGCCCCCGCCATCGCGGCGCCGCGGCAGCCTTCGGGTCCGCAATGGGCGCATGGCCGGGCCTGGCGGCGCGGGTGAGTTCCTGCCTGGCCGCGACGGCGCGGGCCTGGAGATCCAGCAGGGCGCGTCGCGTTTCTGCCGGCGGCGCCGACTGGCCCATCCGCTGGGCGAACATCTCTCGCACGGCCGGGGCCATGCGGATGGCCAGGTCGTGCTCGACGCTCGCCCCCGCACGGTACGCCCCGATGCTGACCATGTCCTCGACCTCGTCGTGCAGCGCCAGCAGGCCGAGCAGCTTTCTGGCGGCGGCCTGGTGCTCGGCATCGACGACGTCGACCATGACGCGGCTGACGCTCTGGAGGACGTCGACGGCGGGGAACTGTCCGCGGTTGGCCAGCGTCCGGGAGAGGCAGATGTGCCCGTCTGTCACGGCCCGCGCGGCGTCGCCGACCGGGTCGGCCAGGTCGTCGCCCTCGACGAGCACGGTGTAGAATCCGGTTATGGACCCGCACTGGCCCCGCCCGCAGCGCTCGAGAAGCTGAGGCAGCAGGTTGAACACGCTTGGCGGATAGCCCTTGGTCGCGGGCGGCTCGCCGGCGGCCAGGCCGATCTGGCGCTGCGCCATGGCCAGGCGGCTGAGCGAGTCGGTCAGCAGCAGGACGTCCTTGCCCTGGTCGCGGAAGTACTCGGCTATTGCCGTCGCGACGGCCCCGCCCTGCACGCGGAGCAGGGGCGGCTCATCGCCGGTCGACACGACCGCCACGGCCCGGCGCAGGCCTTCGGGGCCGAGGTCCTTCTCGATGAAGTCCCGCACCTCGCGCCCCCTCTCGCCGATCAGCGCGATGACGATCACGTCGGCCGAGGTGTACCGGGCGATCATGCCCAGCAGCACGCTCTTGCCGACGCCGCTGCCGGAGAGTATTCCCATCCGCTGGCCGCGGCCGACGGTCAGCATGGCGTCGACGACCCGCACGCCCGTGCCCAGCGGCTCGGTGATGCGCCGGCGCTGCATCGGCGCCAGCGGCTCGGGCCAGATCGGCATGCGCCGCTCGATGCGGATCTCGCCGAGTCCGTCGATCGGCCTGCCGAAACCGTTGAGCACCCTGCCCAGCATGGCCGGGCTGACGCCCACGGCCTGCTCGTCGGCCGAGCATACGACGCGGTCGCCACGGCAGATGCCCGTCATCGCGCCCATGGGCATGACGAGCGTTTCCTCGCCGGCAAAGCCGATCACGCGCGCCTCGATGGCGCTTTCGCCGCGGTGGATCCGGCATCCGGCGCCGATCGGCGCGGCGAAGTCGGACACGCTGACAGTCAGGCCGCGGACGGCCCGCACACGGCCCGCCAACGTCACCGGGCGGACGTGCTGCAAAATCTGCCTGTATGGGGCAAGCGGCGTCATTGTTGAACAGAAGGCAATAGGTAATAGGTAGTAGGTAATAGGTAGTAGGAAACGGAGACGACACACCTGAAGCCCAGGGATAGCAATCCCTGGGAAGCAGTCCCCGGGAACCGCGTCGGCGAGCTTCCAGGTTTTCGGATCAAGAACTGGTTCATATTTGAGTATCCTCCGCCTGCTGCATCGGATCAGAGGAATCCGCGATCTCAGCCGCGTCTCGCCTGTCGCCGTCGGTCGGGACGTAACAGCCGCACTGGGCCTGGCTGACCCGCGAGCCCAGCAGGGCCTCGACGACGTTGTCCAGTTGCGTTTCGATTGTCGCGTCGATCTCGCCGCCGTCGGTGTGGACCTTCGCGCCGCCCGGCGAGACCGTCGCGTCGCCCACCAGCCGGACGCGCCCGCTGTTGCCCAGCGACTCGGTCAACTCGGGCAGGTGCTCGACCAGGGCCTCCAATTGCAGCGGGTTGACCTTCACGCACAGTTGGCGGCCGCGGTCGGCCAGCTCGAGAGCCTTGCGGAGGTTCTGCCTGGCCGCGCCGATGTCGCGCACCGCGACGTGCCCGACGATCTTGGCCGCCAGATCCAGCGCGAAGTCCAGCAGCTCGCACCGCCCGGTGTGAAGCATCTCGTCGCGCGCCCCGGCCAACTCGCGGACGATCGCGCCCAGTTGGGCGATCAGTTCAGCCGACTGCTCCGCCATCTTCTGCCGCCCCTCGGCCAAGCCCTTCTTGAGGCCGTCGGAGTAGCCGTCGCCGCTGCCTCGCGCCAGACCCTCGGCATAGCCCCTGGCCGCGGCGGCCTCGCAACATGCGTCGGCCTGGCTTCGCGCCTCGGCAAGGACGCGGGCCGCCTGCTGCCGCGCGTCGAGCATGACCGTCTGCGCCTCGGCGGCAAGGTCGCTCAGGCCGCGGATCGCCTGCTGGGCCGCCGTATCGGCAGGCCCTTGCGGCCCCGCGGCGGGCGTCAAGCCCCCAAGGGACCCCGGGCCGCCAAGAAGCGTCACGCCTGCCGGCGACTGCCCGCTCGCGTCAGCCTTGATGATTCTCGTCATAATCCACGCCTCACGCCTTCAGGCCAAAACCTCGCTGCCCTTTCTGCCGGATGACGACGTGTACAGCCCGCCCTCGAGCCGCCGGACGGCCGACACGACACGCTCCTGGGCCGCCTCGACGTCGCTGAGCCGCACCGGGCCGATGCGGTCCATCTCCTGGCGCACCTTGCCGGCCGCGTCGCGGGCAAGCGAGGAAAGCACCTTGTCCGTCACCGCCTTGCCGGCGGTGCGAAGGGCGATCGCCAACTCGTCGCTGCCCAGCGACTCAAGCGCGCTTCGCAGAACGGTACGCGGCAGCAGGGCCACGTCGTCGAACACGAACATCCGCTTGCGGATCGACTCGGCCAGCGCCGGCGCCATGCCGGTCAGGCCGTCGAGGACCGCCCTTTCCGTCGCGCCGCCGGTGTGGTTGAGGATGCGGGCGACCGTGCCGACCCCGCCCACATGCTCTGCCGCGACGGCCGGACGCGAAGCCGCCACCTGGCCGGACGCTTTGCCCTTGCCGCCGCTTGCGGGGGCTTCCAGGGCGTGTCGGGGGGAACTCGACCACTGTTCAATCAGCCCGCCGACGGCCTGGGCCACCACCGCCGGCTCGATGTACCCCAGTGCCGCGATCCGCCGGGAAACCTCCACCTGCTGGTCCTGCCCGAGCCCCTCGAGCACCTCGGCCGCCAACTCGGGCGGCACCCGCGACAAGACCAGCGCCTGCGTCTGCGGGTGCTCGTCGGCGAGCATCGCGCGAAGCTGCCCGCCGTCGATTTCGGCCAGTTTGGCAAGCGGATCGTCCGTCTCCAACTGCCCGCGCCCGCTCTTGCGCGGCCCGGCCGAGTCGCGCTCGCCCGACGACGATAATCGCTCGAGCCGCCCAAGCATGCGGTGGCGGCCTATCGCCAGCACGCCGCACCACAGCCCCAGCGCCGCCATCGCCCAGCACCCGGCCGCGGCGCAAGCGCGAGCTTCCGAATCCCGCGATTCTTCGCCCCGCCGCGCGGCCTCTGGCAGCCCCGGCCGGCTCGCCGCCGCCGCGGGCGCCACGTCGTAGTACCAGTCCACCTTCACCGCCTCGGCCGATTCCACGCCAACGGCGGCGCACACCTGCTGCCGGACACGCTCCATCGCGTCGGCGGCCAGGGCGCCCAGAGGCCCGTCGTTCGGCTCGGCCGGGCTTTCACAGGCACTCGCGCCTGCCCAGTGCGGCGCGGCAGCCCCCAAACTCGCCGCGTTGTGAGCCGCCGCAAGGTAGCTTAGCGGCACCGAGACCGACGCGCCTACGCACCGCTCGACGCCGCCCTCGCACTCGACCGACACGCTTACCAGCGCCCCGTCGATGTAGCGAATGGCCAACGCGGCGCGCTCGGCGATGCGAGCCTCCGCCAGGCGCAGCTTCTCGAACCGGTCTTCGAGGTCAATCGCGGCCGGGTCGCTCACGCGGTAACTCCTCCCGTTGCTGTCGACGATGCGGACGTCCACGGCTTCCATGCCAAGCACGCTGCCGGAGACGAGGTCCGCGATTGCGCCCACCAGGCGCTGGTTGACGCGTGCGCCGTCGGCCAGCGCGATCTGCACGGCCGCGGTGGGCTTGGCGGCGGCCCGCCCAAGGCCGGGTCCGTTGCCGGGCTCGATGATCACCGTCGCGCGGCGGATGCCGGGGAACTCCGAGACGAGCCGGCCAAGCTCGGCCATCTTCGCCGCCTGCCAGCGCTTGGCGCTTTGGGCCTGGGTGGACCAGATGTTGCTGTCGGCTGCAAGCTGCTCGAACGTCAGCGGCTTGTCGCCGCCGGCCGCCGCGCCCTGCCGGGCCGCCGCGCGCAGAGAGTCCAAGTGCTCGGCCGGGACCATGAGGCGAGAGTTCTCAACGCGGTGTGGAATGCCCCGCGCCTCGGCCGCCGCCGCCACCGCGACCAGCTCGGTCTGGGTCATGGGGCCGCTGGAGAGCGGATGGAACACGGGCGCCGATGCCGCCAGGTCGATAACCAGCCAAGCCGCGCCCGCCAGCATTAGAAGGCAAAGCCCGCCCGCCAGCATACGGGCGCGCATGCCCGCGGCCCCAACGTGAGCCGTGCACCGCGATATCCATTTCCTTACCAGGCTCATCCAACCGGTCCTCCATGACCGTTGATGCCTAGACAACACTCCTGCTTCTTCTTAACCTCTGCGCCCTATGCACTGCTAACGGCGTGCTTCTTGTTTTCCCGAAAAGATTCTTCAACGCAGAGATCGCAGAGGTCGCAGAGACAAGAAGATAGGGCTCTTTATCTTCTCTGCGTGCTCTGCGTGCTCTGCGTTGAATTCTTCTTTTGGTTGCGGCCAGCGCCCGCTCTGCGTGCTCCCGCAGGGCCCTTCGGGCTGCGATGAGGTTTTCTTTTTTTGCGCGCGTTCCTATTTCTTTTGGCTGGCTGCGTCCTGCTCGTCCAACCGGGCGCAGTACTCGCGGATTTCCACGAGGCTCTTGCCCTGCGCCTTGAGCTCGACAATCTGGTCCAGCCTGGCGAAGACCGACTCGTCGTAGAGCCGGTGTCCGCCCTCGGTCCACTGGGCCTCGTGCAGCAGGCCCATGATGGTGTAGTTGTGCACTGTCTGCCTGCTGACGCCCGAGTAGGACACCACCTCGCCGATGCGATAGAGCTTCGGCGGCCTGGGCCGGCTGGCGCCACGCGGCACGGAACCGCCGGCGGACGATGAGCCGTCCATCGCCGCCAGGAGGGAACCCGCGTTCTGTAATGATGTATCCACGATCTGTTCACCTTCTCCGATCAAGCAACCAACGGCACGATGGGCTCCGCCCCGGCCGGGCCGAGAGGGCCGACGGCTCAGTGCCTGCCGACCCATCGCGTCGAATCCTCGGGCGCCTCTTAACCACCACAGTCGTTCTCCCGGCAGTTTCCTCTTGATACCTGCCCGGACTGGTCCGCACCGATCCGTGCCCTCGTCACTGACATGCCGTGTGCTGCGTATTTCCTTTATTGCGACGTGATATCCTTGTCGAACACTAGTCTTTTTTACGTTTTATAAAACGTATCATCGAATCCCCCGCCCCGCCTGTCAATAAAAAATTCCAAAGACCGATAATATTCTTGCAAAATCGTCGCGCAATGATTGGAAAGACTTATATAACAACATCTTAAGGCTATTGATTTGTCTTTGCGATCTTGGTGCCACCCCCAAGCCGTCCGCTACAACGGGTTTTCGGCTTGGCGGGTGCGGCTTCGTGCCCCACACTCCGCACCACTAACCCAACTTTCGCAGTTCAAGGCCAAAACGAGCGCAAGTCCTTGATTTGCCGTCCGGCAAAGGCCAAGGTCTTCACTACATCTCCGCCGGTTCCTGTTCGGGATCGGCCTGCGGGACCTGGCCGGCCGTGATCCGCGGCGGAGGCTGCGGCGGCAGCAATAGACCAAGCTTTTCCAGGATCATCTGATGCTCCGCCTCCGGCTGAGTGTGGCGAGGCATCGTCAGCCAGCGGCCATCTGTGGTCGGCACCTGCACGTCCACCATCTGAATCTTGCCCAGCTTCTCCAGCACCGCCCGCGGCGTCAGCCCAGGCGCGTGCGGACAAAGCATGTTCTTCAACGTCACCGTCAGGCAGTAACCCAGGAACGCCACAAGGATGTGGGCCTCCACTCGATGCTCCAACTGGTGGTACACCGGCCGGATCGCCAGGTCGCTCTTTAGGCAGCGGAACGCCGCCTCGATTTCCACCAGCACCATGTACCGTTCCCACAACTTCTCCGGCTGATCCGGCGGCAGCGTTGTCCGCAGCAGATAAGAGCCATCCCGCCGGCGGGCCTGCCGGTACGCATCCCGCTTCAGCCGATACCGGAACGTCTGCTCATTGACCGGCTCGCCCGGCGCCGGCGCCACAATCTCCACCATGTGCGCCGCCCGGCCCGCCTCGTGCTTCAGCACGGCCAGGCGTTCCCGCAGCACGTCGCGATCGCGGCAGTTCTTCCGCAGCCGCTTCAGGCCGTCCCAGAGCTTGCGGAGCTTCCGCCGCCGCATGGCGGTCTCTTTCTTCTGTCGCGCCTGGCTCTGGGCCAGCACGAACACCTCGCCGCCCTGCGCCAGCAGCTTGACCCGCACATCCTGGCGGGCCTGCTGCCAGGGAAGGTTCGTCAGCGATTGATCCAGCTTGCTCAGCATCGAGCGCGGCGTGCCCACCAGGTAGTCCGTCTTCGCCTCTCGCATCTCAGCCAGCGTAGCCTCGCAGGGAATGCCCCGGTCCATCACCCACGTCCGACGGGCCTTGCCGTAGCGATCCTCGATCTTCCGCAGGAAGTCCCGCAGCGTGGTGTTGTCGATGGTGTTGCCCGGCAGCACCTCGTAGGCCAGCGGGAAGCCCCGCGGCGTGACGATCAACGCGATCACCACCTGCCGGCAGTCGCCCCTGCCATCACGGCTGTAGCCGTGCTTTGCCTTGGGATTCTGCCGGCACAAGCCTTCGAAGTACGTGCTGGTCAGGTCGTAGAGCAACACGTCGAACTCGGCCGCGAACAGATCCTGCCAGCGCTGCCGCAGGTGGAGGAACAGGTCGTCCTTGTGCTCCAGCAGGCGGTCCAGACAGCGGTAGAGGCGGTCTTTGCCGGCGGCCTGGAAGTCCACGTGCAACAACTCATCCATCGCACTGTGGAGGAACCACTCGCGGTGCAGGTGATATTCGCTGCCGGGATCGATGAGCCGATGGACCGTCAGAAGTTGCAGAACCTTCTCCCATGGCACTTCGCAGCGGGCGTCCTGGAACCGCGCCTGCCAGAAGCGGTCCAGTTCCAACTGCTGCCACAGCCAGCAGCCCAGCCAGCAGTCGCCGAAGCTTCGCGGCCGCAGCAGCTTCATCTCCGAGAGCTTGATCTGGAGGGCGTTGAGGGCGTCGGGTGGAACGGGGCGGTCGTCGGGGAACAGGGCCAACTGCTTGGCCTGCTGGTCGGTGCCGTCGAAGACGTCCAATGTCTTTCGCCAGGCCGCCTGCTGGGAATCGTTGATCTCACCAAGGTAAAGGACCGTGCGCTGGGCGACATGCTCGCCATCGACGCCGCGGCCGGTGATGCGGCGGTTCTCGACGATGCTGAAGTAGCGGTGCTGCTTGCCGTTCTTCCATCGCTTGTGCGATCGCAGGAACATGCCCCCATTGTTCGGCCGTCCGCGCGGCCGAACAAGGGGTAAGGTCTTCACTACAGCCGTTTGGCGCTCCCCTCGGACGGTACTAGCAGGACTTACGCGCGAAAATAGCCCGAAAATTCCACGCCAGCGGGACAAACTGCGAAAGTTGGGCTAATACGCATCCCAGATGATTCTCGTGCAATGCGGGTGTCCGGCAAATGCGACTCGATAAGGACCCACCCCGGCAGGCCTTGAGCCCCCCAGGGGGGGCAGAGGAGGCACGACGAAGAGGAAGCGTTCCTTCGCCCCATCCGGGGCGAAAGGAACGACAGGAGACTCGCTTCCACGGGTTCCGCTGTCCGCCTTCGCGGATTGCGCTCCACCCGTGGCTACATTCCGCGGCCCCGCGGGGGCCGGAAGCGGGGAGAACAGGGGTCAGGACCAAATGGCCCCAAGTTAAGCTCTTGGATTCTTCCTTTCGGAGCCTGAAAGGCTCGCACAGCCTTTCAGGCTGCAAAACAACGACTTACACAAGCCGGGTAGTCATCAACCACCCGCATAGCGGGTGGCTTGAGGAAGGCCCGCCCGAGCGGGCCTATTCACGTCTTGGAAGGCCCCGTTGGGGCCGTTATGTCTATCCGTTATCCTGGTCCAGCCCCAAATCGGG
>Ga0315280_10011889_pt1 | contig 10626 bp, 14 predicted proteins | sample YL17G06_40_MG_FD_203697 | JGI IMG/M metagenome (GOLD analysis project Ga0315280, IMG submission 203697) | Sediment microbial communities from Yellowstone Lake, YNP, Wyoming, USA - YL17G06_40 | ecosystem: Environmental > Aquatic > Freshwater > Lake > Sediment | place: USA: Wyoming | collected... | reverse complement strand
TCATTTCTTCTTTTAGCTTGTTGAGCATCTGAAGAGTCTTTTCGGTTACTTGAACTGTTGTTGGCACGATTATCACCATTTATATAATTATAGTTATGGAATATAAAACTTCCCGCAAACTCCAACAATCTATAAGGGATTCGAAGGCTAGAATCCTGCACGCTGCACCAAAAAATTGCTAGCTTGTGGTTATTGTGACTTTGACTGGGAGTTCGATTTTCTCTGTTTTCTTCTTCAACCTAAATCTTCTCATGAAATTCAGTATAACAATGCCCACAATTTCCCCACTTTTCGGGTCTACCCTAATCGCTATGTCATTCTTTAATTCCTTAGCCACAGCCTTCCTCGGCTCCCCGAAAGTGATGTCCAACACATCGCCTTCTTCGTCAAAAAAGAAGTTTATCTTTCCCTCCAAATCTCCTCACCCATCATAACTTTGCCAGCGAAGTAACTCGTAACCACGAACCCTTCATCGTTGAGTATTCTCGCAGCCACCATTAAATACTTTTCAGTCACAGGAGTGCTTTTAAAGAAACGGTAGAACAACCAAACCTTCTCGTCATACAAGCTTTTCCTAACCGTCTGAGGCGAGGCTAAAGTCTTCCTCATTTTACTTATTTCACCCGTCACCTCTGGATGCCTCTTACAAACATGGTCATATTTTCCTTTGGTAAGTCTAATCTTTTTCCCAAATTTTGCAACAACTTCGAAAATGGTCTCGCTCATGAACGTACATTCAACTTCTTGATTTGTAAGACTTACGCCCATAGGGTTCGCATGTTCAAATATTGTCCGCTGCACCATTCCTTTTTTTATCAGTACTGCACAAGGTTAAAGAATATTCTTATGCTTTATTGATACGTGGTGAAGCTGTGGCGAAAGTCAAAGACCATCTCAAGAGTGCTGAAGAGTTCTATGCGCTTGGCATTAAAGAGTATGAAGAGGGTCATCGAAAAGGTGATTTAACTCGCATGAGGGAAGGCTGCGAAAAAATTTTTCATGCTTATGTAGAAGCCATAGCTGCTTTAGTCCAGAAACGTGGTTTTCCAGAGCCTGATTCGCATGGGGAACGCTGGGAAATTTTGGACAAACTTGGACGGAGAAAACTTGTAGAAATCGGTGATTCAGCTTTCCTCTATCTTCATCAGTACGGCTATTATGGAGGAAAGATGCGTCCAGAAGTTGAAGAAACCATGAAGGACGTGAAAGAAGCCATAGACTATGTGCGCAAAGAGGTAGCACACGAATCCTAACAACAGAGACTAGAGAGCTTTTCAATGGGATTCGTCGGTTCAGAAAACCTTGACAAAACATTAGTAAACCATTTATCATGATTTATACTAAAACAAGTTTGGAAGTGGGCGACAATGAAGACCTATCTCACAGTTTGGTTTAGCAGTGAGGGAGCCGAACCCTCAACTGTGGCGCAGAAGCTTCAGTCAATGGGTTTCAAGCCGATAAAGGGACACTACGACCACGTTTATGATTGGAACCGCGAAGCCACATTAGACGAAGTGCTGCAATTATGCAATAACGTGCATCAGACTCTTAAAGGCTTGAAAGTGATTTACAAAATAGAAACCATCTGACATCATGTCGAGACTAATACGCCTATCAGTTTCACTTTTTGCAGCATTTCTTCTCCGTGCGGCGCCAAAGCCATTTCTTCTGTTAGGTCGTTTCCAGCCACATGTTGACCTTGATGGTCACCGTCAATCCAGAGATAGCTTTCTGTCACGTCGTAGACTTTGCCCTTGTAAGCGATGTAGGCTGGTCTGCCATTTCTGCCGTCATATTGTTTCAGTTCTTCCAACGTAAACTTCCTTTCAGAACCTTCCAAAGGCAACACCACGCAGTCAAAGTAAGGGACTCCAAACTATTTGAAATTTAAGGAAATGTGAATATAAAAAAGGGTTTGTTGTTTTCTTTCTCAGTTGGAGTTTAGAGGTATATGCCTAACAGTTTTCGTTTGTCAATTATGTAAATAATGACAGCACTGATGACGAATTCTGGAACCAAATAGGTTGCGTTGTAAGCTGCAGAGTATAGTACCGGATTCCAGCCAGACCACGCATATGTATAGAAAAACACGATGCCTGAGATGAAATGGAAAACAAATCGTCCAGCAATGCCTACGCCGACGCCTAATAAAGGTTGCTTTTTGAATGCCCCCGCCAAACCCAATGCTCCAAAAGCAATGGGATAATCCAGCAGAATTTCAATTGGGTTTGAAATGAAGTAACTTTGAGGTAGTGCCAAGTCGACCAAGCCGAAAACAACGCCTGCCTCAAGCCCCCAGCGTAAGCCTCTTCGCAAAGCAAACCATAGTATGGGAACCATGCTGGCTGCAGTTATTGAACCTCCTTCAGGAAGATGCAAGAATGGCAAGAGTACACGACTTAAAAAGTGAAGCGCTGCTGCAACCGCAACCATCACTGAAAGTTCAGCGAGAATCTTTGTTTCCTTTACTTTTTCAACTGTAGTTTTACTCACTTATTTTTTCCCTCCGCCAGTATTATCTGGTTCAGGTTCTAAGGGTCGACGACGCGTTTAGTCGTCCTCTCAGCCGAGTTGAGCCCAGCTCCCCTAGATTGCAAGATGAAAGGGAGATTCAACTATTTAATAGTAACCATTTTTGGAGCGTTTGTTGTGCTTTGTTCAGTTTTTAGCGGGCTCTCGCCTGAACTCTTGGCTCTATTAGGGTCCAGAGCCAGTCTACAAATTCTCTTAAGTTCTTGGTTTGAATGTAGACTTCGCCTGGTCCAGTTATTTCTGTGACTAAGCCTTCGCCGCCCAAAATAGTTTCTTTAAGTCCACCAAACTTTATCACTTTATATTGGCATGTGTCGCTGAAGGCAACTAAGTGAAAGTTGTCCACAATCATTTTTTCTCCTGGTTTCAGCGTGTGTTTGTCGATGGCGCCGAAGGTGTTGATGAACAGTTGACCTTTACCCGAAACTTTGATCATAAAGAGCCCTTGTCCGAACAAGCCTTTTGTGAAGCCCTGCCACTGAACATCTAAGTCCACGTCTTGCGTGGAGGCAATGTACGCTGCTTTCTGAATTATGTAACCTTGATTGGGCGTAACTTCGAGAACTTCGATGTCTCCTACGGGCGCGGATACAAAGGCTGCTTCTCCTTGTCCAGATGTTGCTGCGTAGTCGTTTATGAAGAAGGACTGTCTGCCTAGGGCCTTCAATCCTAGTGTGCCTAAGAGGCTTTTTTCTCTCATTCGAGTATGTACTTCAATGTTGAGATTCATGTATGTCATGGCGCCTGACTCAGCAGTTATGGTTTCGCCTGGGTTGAGTTGCACAACTAACATGGAGTAAGACGGCTTATATTTTATATCATAATTCAAAGCAGTGTCAACCTCCTAGACTCATGGAGCAAGCGTTTAGGCTTAAGCACTTATAAGCCCTCCGAACATAGTCTAATTATCTTCTATCCGCTTCTGCCATATTACCAATGTTGAAATAACAACTTAATTCTAAGAAACCAATGTTGCAACATGAGATTACCTCATGAAGGATTCAAAGTCTAATTCCCACGCCTACTTCGGAAAAGAAACCGAGACTCTTGAACGAATTGTGAATGGAAAAAAGGTTAACATACAATGGGATTGGGACAACTTTACCAGCACAGAGGGCTTTCCAGTTGACGACAACCTCATCTCTTGGGTTATCGGTCAAGACAGAGCGTTGCAAGAATGCTTCCTCTGCCTAGACGAGTGGGCGCACAAGCTGAAGTGGCTGGAAGAGCAGAAATGGTATGATGAGTGGAAAGACCCTAGCAAGCCTAAGCCAGCAGTTAAAACCAAGCTGAGTCCAGGACCATATCTGCTTCTGTTAGGCGACCCTGGAACAGGCAAGTCATTGCTTGGAAGAGCACTGGCTGAGAAACTCACTCAAATCTACAAAGAAAACAACATTGAACTTTTTGATGTGCTCTGTTGGAAGAACAAGACCGTTCCAAGCGAGCCTAAGATTTCTATGCAAGAGGCGGGAAGAGGCAAAGACGTGATAAGGAAGGAGAAGCTGAGACAAGAGAAAAGAAAATTTCTCCTTTCCATGGGTTTGAGAGCGATTCAAACATTTCTGATAACGTTTGGTCTGATACTTCTCTTCATTGGCATGTACGGTATTTATCAACTCTTCGCAACGTGGTCCGTCAACCCACCGATAGACGGAGCACTAACCCTACAGCAATCTTTCGGCTACAACTTCCTAGAATATTTTGCCAAGTCTTTTCCAACCCTAGTACTAGTTTTCGTACCCGCTGGCTCCCTCTTATTCTTCGGCATATTCATCTGGTGGTTCGGCAAGCTGGGAGGCGGCGCCATGAACCTGTCTGGAATCGGCGGAGCCCAACAGTCGGGTATGCCAAAGCTCATCGTTGACAACTCTCCCAAATGCGCACCTTTCCTTGACGCTACCGGTCACGCTTCATCTCAATTGTTTGGAGACATCGCTTGGGACCCGTTTCAAACAGGCGGAATGGGCACGCCAGAGCATCAGAGAGTAACCGCCGGCGACGTTCACAGAGCCGCTTTAGGCATTCTTTACATCGACGAGATTAAGAATTTGAACCCTATCGAAGCCGTGACTTTGCTAACTGTTTTAGAAGAGGGTCAACTGCCCATCACAACGCGTGGTCATCTCATCAACGGTGGCACAGCTGCCATGGCTGTTTCAACTGAACCCGTGCCTTGCATGTGCTTCCTCGTTGGCGCTGGAAACTTCGACTCGATTGGACAGCTGCATCCGGCTTTGATGGACAGAATATACGGCTATGGCAAAGTTGTAAGAATGAACAATGATATGGCGAATACTGAGGAGAACAGAAGGAAGTACGTGCAGTTTATAGCCCAAGAAGTAAAGCGTTTCCACTTAGTTCCTTTCAGTAGGGAAGCATGCGAAGAGATTGTGGAAGAGGGTAGACGCCGAAGCAACAAACGAGACGCTTTGACCACCAAGTTTAGACCATTAATATCCATAATTAAAACCGCTGCAACTCTAGCTATGAATGAAGGCTTAGCCATGGTTGAGAAACGCCATGTCCAAGAAGCCATTGAAAAACACTGCAAGACCATACAAAAACAGATATTGGAACATCAACTGAACGAGAGGGGCAAACTGCTCGAAATCGAACCGAAAGGTCATATATTGGGGCAAATTTATGGGTTGGCGGTGGTCGCAGACCCTTACAGCGGCGAAATGACTGGCAACGTGCTCACTGTCAAGGCGCAGATGGTCAAACGCAGCAAAATAAATCGAAACTATCCTATGCAGGGTTATTATAAAGTAACTGGAATAGCCAGAGGCAAAAACGACGTGTTCATTTCTGACAGTGTGGCTAAGGTGCGAAGCGTCATACTGGAGAAGTACGGCGTCGACATTGCACAAGACTACTTGACTCACATAGACTTCTCACAGGCGTATGGCGTAGACGGACCATCAGCAGGAGTTACCATGGCGATACTTTTGTGTTCGCTCATTGAGGGGCGACCCATAAGACAAGATGTAGCTGTTACTGGCGAAATCAACTTAGGCGTAGGCGAACAAATAATGGTCACAGCTGTAGGCGGCCTCTACGAGAAGATTAAAGCAGCCGAAGCATGGGGTTTCAAGAAAGTGATTGTGCCCCAGAAAAACTTCGAGTACTCCATTGACCTCAAAGACTATCAGATTGAAGTTGTGCCTGGCAAAACACTAGACGATTACCTCAAAGAGTGCCTAGCATAGAGTATTTCTCTGTCTTTGCGATTTCGCTTCCGATTTATGTGAATTTTTTCCTCTGCACATGTTCTAGAATTTAATACTAGGTAAATTTTTTAATTAGTTAAGAGACTCTAATGCTGGGCGATTATATGAGGAGAAGAGGCTACATAGGGGTAGTAATCGCAGTTTTGTTATTTGTAGTGTTATTTACAGGCATAGGTGTAAATAACGCTCTATTTTCAAAGGCAGGCTCAACAACACAATCAAACACTTTAGTGGATAACAAACTGTTTCTAAAGGAAGACTGGGCAATACAATCATCAAAGTCGCTGAGGGAAAATGGCGCAATTATATCCACAACTGGATTCATCCCTGTAGGATGGTACCCCACATCAGTTCCATCCACAGTCTTGGCTGCCTTGGTTGAGAACGATGTTTATCTTGACCCTTATTTCGGAATGAACTTGAAAAAAATTCCAGATCTAACAAGATCTTCATGGTGGTATCGAATTGAATTTGCATCACCGCAAGAGTACATAGGTAAAACTGTTTGGCTACACTTTAATGGCATAAACTACAAGGCGAATATCTGGCTTAACGGACAGAAAATTGCTGACAGCACCCAAGTGCAAGGCATGCACAGGTTATTTGAGTTTAACATTACCAGTTACGTTACGTTTGCAGAGAATAACTGTCTGGCGGTGGAAGTGTTTGCTCCAACAAGCCATGATCTTTGGGATTCTTGGGTAGATTGGAACCCAACTCCTCCAGACAAGGATATGGGAATCTGGCAAGACGTTTACCTAAAGGCAAGTGGACCTGTAGTAATGAGACACCCTTACGTGGTTACGGATTTGGATTTACCTTCTCTGGATGTGGCGCATCTTAACATTTCTGCTGAACTGACTAACATGAAAGATGCAACTGTAAATGGAATGTTAAAAGGCACAATCAAGAATGTCACCAACTTGGCAGAGGGAGGAACTTCAGAAGGCGGACCTGAAATTATCGAGTTTTCAAAACCAGTTAGCTTGAGTCCAAAAGAAAATAAGTTGGTTACACTTTCTTCCAACGAAATCGCCCAATTGAACATCTCTAACCCTCGACTATGGTGGCCCAATTTAGTAGGGCTTCAGAATCTCTATGACTTGAAATTGGAGTTCGAAATAGCAGGTGAAGTGTCAGACAATGCGACTGTTCGCTTCGGCATTCGGGAGATCTCCTCTTATCTCTCTGATAAAAATTACAGGATTTTCAAAGTTAACGGTCAGAACATACTCATTAGAGGCGGAGGCTGGTCTCCCGACATGATGTTCCGTCCATTGCCTGAAAGAAAAGAGGCGGAGATCAAGTACGCTAGGGATATGAACCTTAATGCAATTCGCATGGAAGGAAAGTTGGAAACAAATCATGTATGGGACCTATGCGACAAATATGGAATAATGGTCATGGCAGGCTGGTGCTGCTGCTGCCACTGGGAAGAATGGTATCGCTGGGATGCTACTGACATTTGGGTTGCTAATGAGAGCACGAAAGACCAAATACTCCGCTTAAGGAATCACCCAAGCTTCCTTGTTTGGCTATTCGGAAGTGACAACCCGCCGCCTACCAACATTTTGACACAGTACGTAAATATTCTTAACACCTATGCTCCGACGCTGCCTCATTTGGCTTCTGCGACAGAGGAGACCCACTCGCCCGAGGGAGACACTGGGGTAAAGATGAATGGACCTTACTCCTATGAGCCGCCTATCTACTATTATTTAATGCAAAGTCCAGGTGGCGCTTGGAGTTTTGGCACTGAAATGGGTCCAGGTGAGAGTGTCCCGCCCATTGAAAGCCTGCGTGAAATGTTGCCTGAAGATCACTTATGGACAATTGACAGATTCTGGAAGTATCACTGTGGTAGCTCACGACCCTTCAACAACCTAAATGTTTACACGGATGCTTTAAACTCCCGCTACGGAACAGCCACAGAAGTTGAAGATTACTGTAGAAAGGCGCAGTTAATGAATTATGAAGCTATGCGCGCCGAGTTGGAAGCTTGGGGATGGAACAAGTACGTGTCCACTGGAGTCATAACGTGGCAGTTCAATTCAGCATGGCCTCGTTTAATATGGCAACACTACGATTATTCTTTAAGGCCTGGCGGTGCTTACTTTGGCGCCAAAGAAGCATGTGAACCTTTACATGTTCAGTACTCTTACAATGATAGTTCGATCTATGTTGTCAACAGTTACTATGAAAACTTTAATGGCTTGAATGTCAGCGCAAAAGTTTACAATTGGGACATGATTGAGAAATATTCGAATACTGCTACAATAAATGTTGGACCAGACAGCAGCAACAATGTCTTCACTATACCTTCGCTGACGAACTTGACTACTACCTACTTCCTCAAGTTAAAATTAGAAGACAGCGTTGGCAATTTGATTTCTTCCAATTTCTATTGGCTGTCAACGAAACAAGATGTTCTTAACTATCAGAGAACAACATGGTATTACACGCCGCAAAGCACTTATGCCGATTTCACCGATCTAGCGAAATTACCGCCTGTGGACTTGAATGTGTTATCATATGAAATCGAAAATAAAGGCGCAGACCTAGTTGCTCATGTAACGATAGAAAACCCAACCGATGACCTTGCCTTCTTCATTCACCTTGCAGTTACTAGAAGCTCAGATGGAAAAGACGTTCTGCCAATTCTGTGGGACGCCAACTACTTCAGCCTATTGCCTGGAGAAAGCAAAGAAGTGGATGCAACTTTTGCAGCAGAGAAGCTGAGTGGCGCAGTTCCAGTTGTAAAAGTAGAAGGATGGAACATAGCGACAGAGTTGATATTTCCGACCAATTTCCCTTAACTACCTTTTTTATTTTTTGTCTGCTTTGATTCTTTTTCTTGCAGCGTAGCTTAGCTTGGAAAAGTCTAACAAGAAAATGTCTAGCATAGAGCGTTTCATGTCTTTGCGATTTCGCTTCCAATCTGTGTGAATTTTTCCTCTGCGCCCTCTTCGAGTGGTCCCTCCGTCCCTTTGACTATTGCGGAGGCGTAGGGTCTGATGATGGTCATTTGGAGTTTATTCAATTGTTTTTCGATTCCTTTTGCTGCGCTTCCAGCAAATCGACTCTTCAACTTGGTGTCGAAGGCGAAGGCTCTCTTGTCTCGAAGATTCAGGTTTTCCAGTTTTTTGAGGAACTCTTTCATGGGTTTGGATATGCCGAACGCATGTGTAGGCGCGCCGATGGCTAGAATCTCGTGTTCGCCGAGTTTGTTGAGGTTTACATTGTCTACTTTTACACAGTCGACTTCGAGACCTTCTTTTTTCATGCCTTCGCTTAATGCCTTTGCAATTTTCTCAGTGTTGCCGAATTTTGAATCATATATAACTATAGCCTTTCTCAAATCAGGTTTCACCTCAAGTGATTTCTAGTAACTACCAAATATTCATTGTCACAAAATAAAACCATTGGTATGGATTTGGATTTGAACTGAGCTGAACTTAATATCTTAAAAGTATAGAAGTGTTAAAAGCGTGGAGAGTCTATCTGAAAATACACCAGCGAGGTATTCAGTATGGTTGACATTGTTTGTAACCCTCCCAAACAATTGATTATTTTGGAGTGCACCCGCTACCCTTCCATAGAATCGTTGGCTAAAGTCATCGCTGTGGTGATAAGCGCTGGAGAATCAGTTATCCTAAAGTGGGCTGAAGGCGTGGCGTTCATGTACACGTATTTGCAGCCTTCAACAGAGGATTTGGTGAGTGAACTGTTAAAAGGTCGAGTGTACTGGACTGATGTTATTTTTGCTGAGATGCCCGAGTATAAACAAACCATACGAGTGGGTACATTGGACGTTCCAGTAATTGATGTTTCGCCTAATCCACTGCTTAGCGACGCGGCAAGATGGATGAAAAAGCAAGGTAAATAAAAGAGAACTTTTCACAAAAATTCGCAACTTTATTTTACTTTTTCAATCTAATACCTACTTCATTTTATGCGTTCATACTGTTCGTTTTGGGAGATATTTTTGTGGTGGAATAACAGTTTATTAAATCTTTATATATAATTTAATGTGAGGAAAGTGTATGTTAACCTTTCTGAACGCAATAGGCATCATAATCGTAGCGCTCAGCAGCTCTGCTCTGGGCTATTTTGTAACAGCCATAATCGATGACCTAAAAAGTAACAAAGGATAAAAGATTTCTACCTTGTGAGTAGCATATCTTAACCCTTCTTTCCTATTCTAGTTTAACTATCCAAAATTTATGAATTGGAAATATGACGCATTACTTTGTATAAAGTCGATAATTTTGTTTATTGTTTCGTCTTTATAACCGTTCTCCTTTAATTTTTTTCGTAGTCTTTTATGTTTCATTTTTCACCGTTACCTTTTCAATTTCTGCAAGCCAATCACAATGGAGGCTTTCTTTAATATCTAGAGCAAGTCTTCTATTCTCTTGTTTATCAGCTTCGGGAACTAATATGATTACAACCTCAGCTTTTTTGCTTTTGTTCATGTGAATCATCGATGACTATTAGGGATTTTGGAAGTATTTTAAAGTTGTTATACCAATGAGGTATAGCTCTTAGTGAATCGGAAAAAATGATGTGGTAGATGTTTGTGATACCCAATAGGAATACCAAAATGCGAAAAGGAAAAGGAAGATTTTTCAATAGACCCACTAGTTCTAAAGGCAAAAAGTATGACAAATATTTTATGTATATTCCCGTAGAAGTCGCTAGAGATACAAGTTTTCCTTTAAAAGACGGGGATACAATTGAAATCGAAATTAAAGGCAAAGTATTGATTATTAGAAAAACAAACAAGTAAAATTGCGATTAGAACATGCTACTCACAAAACATAAAGCATAAAAGACGCATGTAATCTCGCCAAGCCTTAAC
>Ga0315280_10011888_pt1 | contig 10626 bp, 8 predicted proteins | sample YL17G06_40_MG_FD_203697 | JGI IMG/M metagenome (GOLD analysis project Ga0315280, IMG submission 203697) | Sediment microbial communities from Yellowstone Lake, YNP, Wyoming, USA - YL17G06_40 | ecosystem: Environmental > Aquatic > Freshwater > Lake > Sediment | place: USA: Wyoming | collected... | reverse complement strand
CCGGATTTCTATGACAATCCTAATATTGAAGAGTTTATAAAGAAATGCGAAGAGGCACGAGCCCAGTACTGGAAGGAAAAGAAAAAGTAACTTAATCCTTTGGAAGCTTATCGGGGGAAACAACCTTGTTTTCCCCGATTCTTTTTCTTAGCTGAAGACGCACAGTGGAGAAAGGGATGAACATTTTTATTTCTGCGGACATAGAGGGGATTTCGGGAGTAGTCTTGCCTGACCATACTACCTACGAACACAAGGAGTTCGAACGTTTTCGCAGGCTTATGACTGCCGAACTCAATGCGGCTATCGAAGGAGCTTTAGCTGGAGGAGCGAGCCGAATCATCGTGAATGACAGTCATGGCAGAATGTCCAACATTCTTATCGAGGAGCTCAATCCCAAGGCTGAGTTGATTTCCGGAAGCCCGAAACCATTTGGAATGATGCAGGGAATCGGACCGGAGATCGATTGTTTGTTTTTTATCGGATATCACGCCGCCTCCGGATCGCAGGCCGCGGTGCTGGAGCATACCAGTAATGACCGGGTCATCGGATTGTCCCTCAACGGACGAGCGGTTGGCGAACTGGGTATGAATGCTGCTCTGGCGGGCTATTTCAACAAGCCGGTGGTGCTGGTCACCGGTGATGCGGCAGTAACCCGAGAGGCGGTGTCACTGCTGGGGGATATTGAAACAGTAACGGTAAAAGAGGGGATTACCCGCACTTCCGCCCTGTGTTTGAATCCTCAAGTGTCCGGACCAAAGATTCATGAGGCCGCCCAGCGCGCGCTGAAGATCGGTGGCTCAGTCTTCACCATCGCTCCTCCAATCAGGATGCGAATTGTTTTTCACCGAGCAAGCCATGCAGATATGGCGGCATTGATACCCGAAACTATAAGAATCGACGGTCGCACAGTGGAATGGATAGGGGAGGATATGGCAGTCCTTTACCAAGTATATCGTGCCATGTTAGCTCTATCGGCTAGCGCCTGAGATGGGGTGCTCCTCCACCGTGCCGTCCCGGTGCAGCACCCAGAGCCCCGAGGCGTCGGCCGCGACCCTGGCGGCTACCACTTCCCCCTCGACCCTCCTGCCATTCAGGACCAGCGACACGGGCCGTATCTCCCCGATTTGGAGGAACAGCTCCTCGCCGTCGTAAAAGGTGGCGGAGAGGCTGTTGCCCAGAACCGCACCAGGCCCATCAGCTGGTCCATGCCTTCCTCGCCCCGGCGGCCGCAGACCAGGGTGGCGAGGCAAAGAGGGCCCGGGGCCGTTTTACGGGCCGAGAGGGAAGGCACGACGCTGAGGGAGTGGCGCACGTTGGCCCCGCCGATGTCTTCCTGGAAGGGGGAAGCCGGATGCTGGCTCCCAGGCTCAGCCCTTGACGGCCCCGGAGGTGAGGCCCTGCACGATGTAGCGCTGGAAGAAGATGACGAACAGGAAGGCGGGCAGGCAGGCGATGATCGCCCCGGCCGCCATCTGGTTCCAGGACACGAACATGTCGGCGATGAAGTCCGAGGCTCCCACGGACAGGTTCTTGGCCCTCGGTGTGGGCCCCAGGATGAGGTTGTACAGGAACTCGTTCCAGGTCCCCAGAAAAGCGATGATGGAGCTGGCCGCCACGCCGGGCAGCGCCAGGGGGAAGCCGATCCGCAGAAAGCTTTGCATCCGGGAGCAGCCGTCGATCTGGGCGGCCTGATCGAGCTCCCGCGGGATGGCGTCGAAGAAGCCGATGTTGATCCAGATGAAGAAGGGCAGCCACATGTAGGTGTTCACGATGATCTGCGCCAGCACCGTGTCGTAGAGCTTGATCCAGCCGATCATCATGAAGATGGGAATGATCAGCGAGATCGGCGGGAACACCCGGGAGGCGAGGAAGACGTAGCGGAGGGGCCGGTTGCCGGCGAACCTGAAGCGCGAGAACCCGTACGCCGCGATGGTCCCGAAAAAGATGCAGGAGAGAGTGGCCCCGACCGAGATCAGGATGGTGTTCACCGTGTACCTCAGGTACGGCCGGGTGGTGTATATCGACACGTAGTTGGCGAAGGTCGGGTGGCGGGGGATGAAGGTGGGTTGGGGCGTATACACTTCGGCGTCCGCCTTCAGGCTGGTGACGAAGATCCAGTAAATGGGAAAGAGGTTGATGGTGAAATAGGCCGCCAGCACGAACGCCGCCAGCATCTTGCCCCGCCGCTTGGCGAGCTTGAGGAAAAGGTTTCTTACCGTCTGCGCCATAGCTTCAGGCTCCTCTCTTCAGGAGATGTCGTCGGTGGGGATCAGCTTGACGAACAGGACGACCATGAGCATGGAGATGAGGACCATGATCACCGACAGGGCCGCCGCATACCCCAGCTTCATGGACACGAAGGCCGTGTTATACACGTAGGTCACGAGCATTTCCGTGCTCTCCCCGGGACCTCCGCTGGTGAGAGTGAACACGATGTCGAAGGTGCGGAAGGCAAAGATCGCCGATAGCATCACCGAGGTCAGGATCGATGTCTTGAGCAGGGGGAAGGTGATGACGCGGAACTTGTGGAAGCTTCCGGCTCCGTCGATGGAGGCGACCTCGTAGAGCTCCGGGGAGATGGTCTGCAGGCCGGCCAGGAGAATGACCATGATGAAGGGTACGGTAGTCCAGGAGTGCACCTGGGAGAGGATGAGCATCGTCCCCCACGGGAGCGATAACCAAGCCACGGGGTTCTTTAACAGCCCGATCGCCATGAGCACGTAGTTGATGGCCCCGTTGGTGTCGTTGAGCAGCCACTTCCACATGAGCGAGGCGATGACCGGAGGCACCGCCCAGGCCCAGAGGGCGAACATTCTGGCCGTTCCCTTGAGCTTCTTGATCGCGTTCAGGCTGAGGGCCACCATCAGTCCCACCACGAAGGCGCTGCCGACGCCGAAGACCACATACTTCATGGAGTTCAGGAAATAGGGCCAGAACTTGGAGTCTTCGAAGAGGAGTTTGCGGTAGTTAGCCAGCCCGGTCCATACCCCAGTCGCCCCCGAGTCGTCGATGAGGCTGAGAATCAAGACGTACACCACCGGGAAGATCACGATGAGGGTCAGGAGCACCAGCGCCGGGAGCACCATGAGGAACCCGAACTGGCCGTCCTTCAGGATTTGCTGTTTTCTCCGTTCTGCCATACGCCTAACCTGTCTCCCACAAAAAGCGGGGGGACGTCACGTCCCCCCGCAATGAAAGCTGACGGCTCAGTAGCTCATGATCTTGTCGATCTGTTTCTGGGCGTCATCCATAGCCTGTTGGGCGGTTTTCTTGCCGATCAGGGCGTTCTGGAACTCGGCGATGACCGTCTTGTACACGTCGCCCTGGCCCAGGTAGACGTTGATGACCGTGTCGGAGATCTGGGACAGGAGCTTGGCGTAGCCGACTTTCAGAGCATCGGGGTTGGTATACGCCTTCTTCAGCAGCACCTCGTTGTTCTCCAGCGCGAACTCCCTGACCTGGGCCTGGTAGCACCTGTACATGTCCAGGAACACCAGGGCGGCCGCCTTGTTCTTGGAATAGTTGGAGATGGCCCAGCCGTTCCAGTTCTGGATGACCGTGGACGGTCCGCCTTCGCGGGCCCTGGGCTGCAGGGCGATGGCGAAGTCATTCTTGATCGGGGACTCGAGGCAGCGGGCGTAGAGATAGGTCGGGTCGATGACGATGGCCACGTTTCCGGACAGGAAGAAGTCCGCGACATCGCCGTGCTGGTAGGCGGTGACTCCAGGAGGCACCACCTTATACTCGTTGCGCAGCTTGACCAGGAAATCGGCCGCTTTGACCGTCTCCGGAGCGTTGAACTTGACCTTGCCTTTCACGTCGTCCGGATTCACGCCGTACAGGAGGGATATCGCTTTCACGATCTCGGCGCCGTCGAGCACGCCGCTGGCCCTGTAGGCGTAGCCCCACTGGTCGATGGAACCGTTACCGTCTTTGTCGACGGTCATCTTCTTGGTCATGGTCACGAACTCATCGAGGGTGGCCGGCGGCTTGTCAAAGCCGGCCGCCTTGAGCATGCTCGGCCTGTAGTACATGATGTCGGTCACGCGGGCAACCTGGGGGGTGCTGTAGTGATGCCCGTTCACGGCCACGCTCCGCAGGCCGGACTGGTACTCTTTGAGGGTGGGCTCGTCCCACAGGAAGTCGACCTGCATCAGCCAGTTTTTAGCCACGAAGGCCCGGTAGTTAGTGCCATCCAGGGGCACGATGTCCACGGCGTCGGACTGGGCCACGAAGAGGGGCTGGAGCTTCGGCATCATCTGCTCGTCGGGCGTTCCCACGAACTCGATCTCCACGCCGGTGAGCTGGGTGAACATCTTGCCGTTCTCCAGGGTGGCGGGGTCGAAGGCCAGGTCGCCCCAGTTGTAGATGACCAGCTTCTTGGTGCCTTCGGCGGCGATGGCCTCCTTAGCCCCCTGGGGCAGCACGTAGGTGTCGGCTACGACGCGGTCGCGGATGGGGGCCCATTTAATGATCTTTTCATAGGCTTTGGCGCCGGCCGTCTCCTTGGTGCCGGCGGCGAAGACGGGTCCCATGACGAGCATCAGCGCCAGGACCGCAAACAGGATCTTTTTCATCATTTGTTCTCCTTCTTGAAGGTCATAATGTAAACCGCGCACGGCGGTTACTTTCCTTAGGTTCCTTGGATAATACAGCTTAACTACAAAAGATACAACGCCAGTAAGGCGCAGCGACCTCCAGATGCTCGGCGTCCGCATGGGCGGTTTCGAGCGATCCGGACCCCGCCCCTGCGGCGTGCCTACTGCCGGCGCGCGTAGGCGGATTTCCGGATCACCAGCTCGGTGGGGGAAATCCGCGTGACCGCGGCCGTCTCGAGGCTGGAGGAAAGGGAATCGAGGAGCTGAAAGGCCTGATGCACCAGCTCCAGGCGGTTGACGCGGATGGTGGTTAGCGGCGGGGTGGCAAGACGGCTGGCGGTGATGTCGTCGAAGCCGACCACGGAAAAATCCTCCGGAATGTGCAGGCCGATCTGGTGGATCAAGGAATAGAAGCTCAGCGCGGAGCCGTCGTTGTAGCCGAAGGCGGCGGAAAACCCCTGGGCCAGCAGCTCTTGGAGAGTCTTGCTGGCATCCGAGCCCCCAGGGGTAAAGCGGAAAACCTCCAGCACTCCCTCGCCCCGCAGATCCCAATCTTTAAACGCATTCTGAATGAGCTTCAGGCGCTCGCAGAAGATCTCGTTCTCTTCGAACTCCCGGGAGAGGACGTATAGGAGCTTCGTGTGACCCAGGCTGAGCAGGTAATTGACCAGATTGGGGATCTGCTCTCCGGAGATCAGCACGGAACCGAAACGCCCGTGGATCTCCTGCGGACAGGGCCTGTTGATAAAAACCGCTGGTATATTCTCTTCCCCCAGGAACTTGAGATAGCAGGGGGGGAGGCTGCCCTGGACGATGAACCCCGAGACCGCGGCTGCCTCCTGCCGGAACTCGGCGGGAATCTGTTCACAGCTGCGATCATAAACGATGAAGCCCGAGCTCAAGCCCCGGCGGCTCATCTCCATGAGGAAGCTGAGATAGATGTCCTTGCCGTGGTAGTTGCTCACCTCGTTCAGGTCCTGGAGCAGCCGGGTGCGGGACTGGTCGATGAGCATGGCGATGCCTTTTTTCGGGGCCGAGGCCGCCTGGGGAAGGCAAACCTGGCACCCGTATCCCTGCCGGGGCTTCAGGTAGCCGAGGCTGGCCAGATAGGCGGTGGCCTTGTTTACCGTTTGGGTGTTGGCCCCGTAGAGCGCGGCCAGCCTGCGGAGGGAGGGTATCTTATCCCCGGGTACGTACTTCCCGGCATGGATGTCCGCCCGGATGCGCTCGGCGATATCGATGTACTTCTTGCTTCCCCGTTCTTCTCCTACCGCCATGGAGCCAATATCGGCGCAATTGATGTGTTTGTCAATCATTATATGGTACAATTATCTGGTTATATCCTACAGTAGGGGTGAAAGAAGGAGGGCAGCGAGCGGCGCTTGCCTTTCGCTCCCTGCCCGCTAGACTGCGCTCGGCTGCTCCTAGGACGCCTTCAGCGCTTCGAAGAGGGGCTTGAACCTCGAGCCAGCGCGGTAGAAGACCGGGGGGCAGCCCAAGGGGGAGGCAACGGTGAGCCAGCCCTTTGCCACCTCCCTCCCGCTCCAGAGATGGATCCAGCGATCGTCGGGAAGATAGACCCGCCAGCTCTTTCTGCCTCTGCGCAGCACCGGAGCCACCAGGAGATCCCTGCCGTAGAGGTACTGGTACTTGAGGGCATGGAGCGTCTCATCGCCCTCATAGTGGAGGTACGGATGCCGGAGCGTGGGGAGACCGCTTTTGACGTATTCCTCCATGGTGTGGAGATGATAGTCCTTCAGGGAGACATAGATCTGAGTCATGCGCGCCAGATGCCTCAGGGTTTCCTGGTCGGAGTCGAACTGCCAGTTGGTGTCGGGGCGGTTTCCCTCGTGGGTGCGCATGAGCGGCGTGAAGGCGCACAGCTCCGCCCAGCGCAGGAACACCTCCTTGCTGCGCCGTATCCAGTGCAGGGAGGTGTATCCTCCGATATCGGAATGATGGATGCCGACGCCGCAAAAACCCAGGGATATTCCCGCCGGGATCACGCTGGCCAGCCCGTCGTTGCGGCTCCAGTTGGCCAGCTGGTCCCCCGCCCAGAAAGCGGTCGCGTAGCGGGAGGAACCGGTGTAGCCCGAGCGCATGAAGAATACCACCCGGCCCTCGTTCCCGCTCTCCCTTACCGCTTCCCGGTTAGCTTTAGCCCAGAGCACAGGGTACTGGTTGTGAAGCAGCTCCGCGCTCTGGCCGGAATGCAGGACGGCATCGGCGGGGAGATACTCCCCGTAGTCCGCCATCCACCCGCGCATGCCGATGCCGATCAGGTTGGCTCGTATCACCCCCTTGATCCACTCCACCGCCTGCGGATTGGTCAGGTCCAGGAGGGCCGCGGGGAAAGTGGTGACCACCACCCGGTAGTCCGCGCCCGAGGGGGCCTTCACGCAGTAGCCCCGCAGGCTGGCCTCCCGGTAGAGGCTCCCCTCCAGGGCCAAAAAGGGGTTGATGTAGCCGAGAAAGCCCAGGCCGCTTTCGCTCCACCTGCGTATCTGCTCCGCAAGCTTGGGGTAGGCTGAGGGCTCGTACACCCAGTTCCACCTGAGCTGCCTGCCGAAGGCGGTGATGCGCTTGCCTTCCCAGTCCTGGACCCAAAGCGCGGAAACCTTCACCCCCGCTTCCAGGGCTTTGTTCAATTTTTTTTGCACCGTCTCCGTCCCTCCCTGGACCCCCAGCCACATCCCGTCGTACACCCACTCCGGCAGGGCGGGCTGCCGGCCGAGCAGAAGGCTGAGGCTCTCCAGGAGCTCAGGGGCGCTGCCGCGGCAGTCGAAGACTATCTCCCCGGGAACCTGCCACAGGTGGAGGGTGGTGGTTTCGGGCTTACGGAAATCGAACTCCGCATAGGCGACGGCCTCCACATGGCAGAACCAGTTGCGCGAGGAGACGAAGGTCGGTTGGGGATAGTAGGTGGTGTACCAGCACCCGCCCGAGCGGGAATCCAGATGGGCGGCCAGAGTGATCAGGTCCCTGCCCCTGCCGACCCCCTGCTCCTGGACCCAAAGGGGGACCTTTCTCCCTTTGAGGTCCAGAGCGGAATACTGCTCTCCGCAGCCGTAGATATGTTCCCCCCTGTCGGCGTTCAGGCGGATCCAGAAGCGGTTGACCCCGGGGGAGGCGGCGGAGAAGGAGAGGTGGAGGCGTTGCTCTTTGACCTCGAAGAGAAGGCGCAGCTGGCCGGGAAAATCGATGACCAGCCTGGAGAGCCACCGCGGACTCTGGCCGCCCCCGGAAGCGGGGCCCCCTTCCGGGAAGCACTCAAAGCGGCGGCAGTACCGGCGGGAGCTGACTCGATCCCGGAGCCTGAAGTTGCCGTGAACCATCCAGTATCGCCCCTTCCCCGCGCCGAGGCTGAGGCAGGGGCGTTCCGGAGCATGGGTGAGCAGGTTCCTGCCCTTAAAGCTCACGGTAAAACCGTCAGCGGACAGCGCGCAGTTCAGCAAGGCGCCACCTCCACCACGATTCCCCTGTCCCCCGCCTCTTGCGCCGACAATGCCAACTTTAGGGATTCCAGCCCGTCCGCGAAGCCGGCCTGGGGAGTCCTGCTCAGGGCCACGCACTCGGCGAAATGCCGGGCGTAGTCCCTGATGTTTTCCGGCTCCGTGGCCTCCCTGCCGAACTTGAACACCTCGGCCTCCCGGGGGCCGGTGTTCGTCCTGCCGAAGGATACGATCCCGTAATAGCTCGTCTCGCGGCCGTCTAGAGAGGAGAGCCGCTGCTCCTTCAGGGAGCACCAGGCGGTTCCTTGCCTGCCGTGAAGGATGAAGCTCAGATTGAAGTCGAAGCCGGCCAGGGAGTGGGAAATCTGCAGGATACCACCATCCTTGAAGGTGCCATTGATGTAGGCGATGTCTTCGAAATCGGAGTCGGGATGGATCTTGTCGGTTTTCACGCAGTGCAGGGAGGATACTTCCCTGCCGGTGAGGTAGCGGGCCAGATCGAACCAGTGGCAGGTCTCCTCCACGATGAGCCCCCCGGAGCAAGCCTTCTTTTGAATCCAGCCCTTCCATTTGTCCCTCTTGAAGGGAGTGCGGAAGTGATGGAGGGCGAAAGCCTCGATCTCTCCCAGCCGGCCGGAACGGACGAGCTCCAGCGCCTTTTGCACCACGGGGTTCAGCCTGAACTCGTAGGCCACGGAAAAGGTCACCCCCGCCGCCTCGAGGGCTTTCCTGATCCTTTCCGCCTCCGCCAGGCTGAGGGCGAGCGGCTTTTCCAGCAGCAGATGCTTTCCCGCCTGCAGCACCTTGACGGCCAGCTCGGCGTGGGTATGATCCGGGGTGCAGAGGCTGACGATGTCGATCCCCTCGTCCTTGAGCAGCTCATCGATCGAGGTGTAGGTTCTTACCCCCTTGTCCTCCCACCCGAGGTCGAGGTCCTCGGCGGGGAAAAGCTCCCGCAGGACCAGCATGCTGCCCTGCCCGAAGGTGCCGCCGATGCGGGAGAGCCTTTCCGGCTGGAGGTCGCATACGGCTTTGAGCTTCGCGTGCGGGCTGGCGAAGTATCCCGCGCAGTGCGCCAAGCCGATGCCCAATCCGACCACGGCGCTGCCCAGCATTGCCTTTTACCCCCTTCCCAAATCTCTCTGTTCGGCGAGGGCCCGAATGTCCGCCGGGCGGCCCCCGCCGCTGGCCAGGATGCTGATGAACTGCTCCAGGTAGGCCGCAGCCGCGCAGCGGTTCAGGGCCGCCGGCCTTCCGCCGAAGAGCCGCAGATGGTTCTCCCGGCAGATCTTTTCCAGTATCGGCCCGGGCAGCCCCAATCCCCGCAGCGAAGGATATCTGCCCCTGCTCGGCGCGAAGGGATTTTCCAGCTCCTCCGTGGTGCCGAGGAAGCGCAGCAGGCGCTGGAAACGCTTCAGATTATCGCTCAGCGCCGCGTAGTCCAGCACCGGGTCCGGCCGGCAGAAGAAGAGGCTGTCGCTGCCGAACAGGATGCGGTCCTGGAACTCTTGAAAGAAGGCCACGGCCTTCTCGCGCCGGCGGGAGAGCTCGGCGTAGAAGTAGTTGCCGGGGCTCAGGTCGACCCAGACGCTCGGCTGCCGGCGCAGCAGCCGCCGCAGCCGCCGCAGATCGCCGGCGAGAAAGAGCAGGTGGGGGAAGATGAGGGCCAGGCCCGGGTGAGCCTCGGCCAGCGACTCGGCCTGGCGGATGAAGGCTTCCCAGGAGGGCCATCGGCTTGCGGAAGGCGGGAGGCCGGACTTTCGGGGGCTGGCCGCGGCCCCGCCCTTCCAGAACTCGGGCGGGTCCCCCACATGCACGCAGGCCGGCATTCCCAGCCGGGCCGCTTTTTCCAGGGCGGTCCGCAACGGCGGATCATCGAGTCTCAGGCCCAGCTCCTGCTGGAAGGCCGGTTTTCCTTCCCAAAGTTTGAGGCCGTCAAAGCCAAGCTCGCGCAGGACCTCCACCTGGGCGGCGAGGTCGGTTTTTGCTCTCAGGGCGGGGAAGAAAAGGGAGCTGTAGTCGAAGCTGCCCAGGATATAGCAGCGCTGCGGGAGGGCCGCCTTGGCCGAGATCAGCTCGGGATTGAAGTTGATCCTCCGCCTGTTCGGCAGGGAGAGGAGGCACAGCTTCTCCAGGCTCAGGGTTCCGGCATACCGCTCCAGCTCCTGGAGCCGTCTGTGGCAGCCGAAGTGGAGGTGGGAGTCGATGAAAGGGCCCATTCTCACTTCAGACCGAGCTCCGGCCTCCGGGCCACCTCTTCCGTGAGCACGAGGCGCGCATCCGGATGGTTCCGCACCAGGGAGGCGGGGAAAAGGCAGCTTTTTTCCCCGAAGAGCAGCTTGCGGACCACCGAGCTCTGCCAGGGCCGGTTCAGGTAGAGGCGCAGCTTTTTGGACTGCAGGATCTGCCTGAAGCCGACGGTGACGGCGAACTTGGGGATCCTCTCATAGGCCCCGTGGAGAGCCGTGCTGGCGTTGATGGCGATCGTTTCCCGAGAAAGCTTCTGCACCCGGCTGCCGAGCGAGCAAAACTCCTGGTCGCTCATGGCGCTGCCTTCTTCGGGGGGCTCGTTGAAG
>Ga0315280_10011887_pt1 | contig 10627 bp, 9 predicted proteins | sample YL17G06_40_MG_FD_203697 | JGI IMG/M metagenome (GOLD analysis project Ga0315280, IMG submission 203697) | Sediment microbial communities from Yellowstone Lake, YNP, Wyoming, USA - YL17G06_40 | ecosystem: Environmental > Aquatic > Freshwater > Lake > Sediment | place: USA: Wyoming | collected... | reverse complement strand
GCCGTCTGGAGTGCGGCGGCGCGCCGCCGCTTTCACAGCGGGAGCGCGTCGCCGCAGGCGACGGAAGCTCCCGCACTCCATACGGCGCGTTCTGCGGCTACTCAAGATGTGGGTAATGCTAAGCCCTCAGAGAGGGAGAGGGGTTGACGGGCGGCCTTGGCGCCCGGACGAGAAACGGTCGTACCCCTCGGACGCGCGCCCATTGCGTCGCCCCGCCGCCGACGCTACAATTAACGCATGCTGCGCAAGCGGTTGATCCTGGCGGCGGTCGTCATCATCATCGTCGTCATCGGCGCGATCTTCATCTGGCGCGCCACCCACCCTCCGCTGTCGGACAAGGAGCAGATCGAGCAACTGCTCGACCGCGTCGAGCAGGGGGTCGAGAAGAAAAGCCCCAGCACCATCCTCTCCACCATCTCCGATGACTACCGCGACTCCTTCGGCTTCACCAAGCTCGACATCCACCGCCTGAGCCTGGAGCTCCTGCGCACCCAGGGCACGCCCCAGGTGGTCCTCGAAAACGTCAAGATCGACATCGAGGGCAAGCAGGCGACGGTCAACGTCACCGGCCAGGTCAGTCTGCGCTTCGGCGGACAGGAGACGCGGGAGTTTGCCGGCGCCCTTACCCTCGAGCTGCACAAGAATCGCGCCTGGCATGTCATCTCCACCAGCGGTTGGCAGGCGCAGGCCGAGCAGGGCTTCGAGGAGTAACGCATTTCGCGGCGCTCGGCATGGCCAAGTGGGGCGCGCCAACCACGCTCGTCCCTTATCCGGATAGCGATCCACTGAAAGCAATCCACAGATTACACAGATTGCGCGGATTGCATTGGTACAATCAACCGCAACGCGCAAAGGTCGCTGAGCAAACGGTGAGAGGTGAGCCCTCTGAGTCTTCCGCATTGTCCGGCGCGGAGTTCTCCCTGGTGATCATCCGTGCGTTTCCGTGTCTATCCGCGGCGAATCCTCTGTGAAATCTGTGAAATCCGCGAAATCTGTGGATTATCTCTCTGCGTCCTCGGCGTCTCTGCGGTTCAATCCCATTGGCGCCGGCATGCCACAGGAACTTTTCCGCCCTGGCGGAAGTCTAAGCCTTCGACTGCGTCTGGAACAAGCAGCACGAAAGGAGACGATGATGCGCGTCTGGTTGATCCTGCTGGTGGCCCTGACCGCTCTCGCCGCCGGCGCCGCGGCGTCGGCAGACATGGTCATGGGACAGGCGACGGCGATACCTCACCCCATGCTCTCGGTTAACGGCGCGGGCACGGTGCAAGTCGCCCCGGACACCGTTCGCATCACCGCAAGCGTCATCACCGAAGGCGACACCGTCGAGACCGCCCGCGAGCGCAACGCCCAGACCATGCAGAAGCTGATGGACGCGGTCAAGGCGCTCAAGCTCCAAAACGTCACCATGCGGACGCTCAACTACACCCTCGACCGCGTCACCAGCGAGGCGACCGTGGCGGTAAAGGTTGACCTCTCGAAGCTGAACCTGCCGTGGAAGATCGGCCCCTCCGACCTCGCCGAGTCGAACTTCCGCATCGGCGTGCCGGTGACGCTTGGCTTTCGGGCCAGCAACAGCCTGACCGTGCGCATGCAGGGCACGCGCGAGGAGCTGTCCGACGGCGGGGGCAAGATCATTGACGCGTTGATGGCCGCGGGCGCGAACCAGATCACCAGCTTCGCCTACTCCCTGGAGAAAGACAACACCGCGGCGATGCGCGAGGCGCTGACCAAAGCGGTTAAGGATGCTCAGTTGACGGCGGAGGCGGTGGCCGCGGCGGCGGGGCGCAAGATCGTTGGCGTGCGCAACATCAGTCCCAGCTACGTGCGCCCCATGCCGGAGATGCGCCAAGTGCAAGCGCCCTATGCGGGCGTCGCCGCTTATGCGCCCACGCCCACGCCCGTCACCGCGGGCATGCTCGAGGTCACGGCCAACGTGCAGGTCAACTACGACCTCGACTACAACCCCGGCGACACGCAGTTCCTCCCATCGCCGCCAGGGAAGTAGCCGATCAGGATCGAACCGCAGAAGGCGCAGAGACCGCGGAGAGGCGCCGCGGAGACAAGAACGGACGCCGAGTGCACCAGCGCCCGTGCGGTGATCGCTGGATTCTATAGGGGCGGTTCGTGTCGTATGGCGTGTGGAAAAACGGGAGAACAGGTGGCCATCAATCCCGAGATGCAGTTTGCCGTAACGAATATCAGTCGTCGCGACGCCGGGATCGCGGCGCCGCCGGCCGACTGGCGGGACGTTGCGGCGGTTACCCAGAGACTCCCCCTACCAGAGACATGTGCTTGCCTAGCGTTTGTGGCTCAGGTCCTCGCTTCTCCTCGTGGGATTACCGCAGCGCAAGACGAGATACTCGCCATGGTAGAGCCGACGGCGGTAAGACAGGCTATCGCGCGTCGGCGCCAGCAACCGCCGCCTGCCCTTCTGGTTCACCCCTTACAGATCATCGCGGCCTGGCGGGAGATCGCGCTACACGGATCTGTAACGCGTGACTCGTCATTGGATAAGAGCGACTCAAAGGCGCTTTTCTGGGAATGGCTCATCATGATTTCCGAAGCTATCGGGAAAGACGTCGCGGCGGTACTCGTACCGCAGATGACAGGTCTGGCCTCGGCGGGAGCCGTATCTCTCGTCGTAACGCAGAGCTACCTGACTTCCGGGGATTCGCCAAGAGTTCTGATGGCTCGCCATTTCGAGTTGTTAGACCGAACAATCCAGAGGCCGGAGGTGCGCGATTCCAGTAGCTGGCTCGACATCGAGAGCGACATTCGTCGCGAGATTGGCTGCGACTGGCGTACGTTCATGTCCATCGGTGCGGTCTTGGCGCTTACAGGTCTTGGCAGCGGCTGCTACGAAGAGAAATGCGCCTGGGCGCTGGTAGATCCCGATGTCGTGTTTGCAGGACGCGTCGACCGGGCCACCCTTGATCCACTCATTAGCCAGGTGTCGTGCGACCTAGCGTGGTTGCGTGCGCATTTCGACGCGGCAGGGTCAATCGGCGCGATCATGCCGGACGCCCTGCCGTTGCAGGAGCGCCCCCTTATCCGCATGCCGAGCCGGGGCTACTGCGTATCCATGCCCCAGCTAGTCGCAGAGCGGTTCACTATCGGCGTATATCACACGTTATTCAACGCCTGGCGCCAAAGGACCGGCAGACCGCGCAATCGGTTCACGACGTTCTGGGGCAATTTGCTAGAGGCTTACGTTGATAGCCTGTTCGAGGCGGTTTACTGTCCCTCCTCGATGCTAGCCCGGCGGCTGTGGACAGATCAGGACTTGCCCTGTACAGGCGTGAAGCCCGCCGACATAATGCTTGACTGCGGCGCGACGCTGGCGCTGTTTGAGGTCACGCACTCTCATCTCACAAGGAAGGCGTTAGTTTGCGGGGACTTCGACCAAATAGGCAAAGACCTAGCAAGAGTAGTCGTGGCGAAGGCCAAGCAACTGGGCCGGGCTATAGATGACTTTCGGAAGGGGCGTTTCACTTTGAGGGGAATGCGTCCGCAATCGTTCAGGCGTTTCTTGCCGATCATTGTCGTTTGGCAGAGCGTTCCCCTGTTCGCGCCGACCATTGAGTATGTGCGTGCAAGACTAGTCGAAGAGGCCGTCCTCCAACAACCTCATATCCTGCCCGTCCAGGTGCTTACGATCAGTGAGTGTGAGGGATTGTTGGCTGCGGTACACAAAGGGGAGGAGTCTCTGTTAGACGCCATAACCGACAAGGTACGCGAGGAGCGCACGGTCCGCGAGAGCTTCACAAACTATCGGCATCGAATTGGGAGGCCTTTGCAGTCCGGACATCACCCCGTCGTCGAATGCGCATCCGAGCGCCTGATGGGCCAGCTCGAGTCGTCCTTTTCCCGGGATTTCGATCAGTAATGGCCTCCGGATGTCATGTGGTGGAGCGACTGCGAGCCCGGACAGACCGGCGCGGGCCCCTAGGTGCCGATCGGGATGGATGCGCTGCTCCATGGCATGGATCCGTGTTCATCCGTGTCAATCCGCGGCTGAATTTCCATTTGCACGCCTGTCCCCGGGCAGCCATACTCTGCCGGCGCCGCACCACAAGACCCACGCCAGCCATCTGCGCCATGGCTAGGCGGCTGCGCCGCCGCCATGGCGGCCTTTAGGCCTAGCCATCTGCGGATCATCCCGTCACTTGACCGCGATCGCCGCGGTGCGAGTCCTTCACGAATCCGTGTTTATCCGTGTCAATCCGCGGCTGCGTGTTCACTCGTCTCATCTGCGTCATCTGTGCCATCTGCGGATCGTCAGGTCCGTGGGTCGTCAGGACAGCCAGGCGAGACGCCTGGCCTACTGAGCCTTGATCGCCGCGGTGCGGATTGCCTGCGAGTCAACCCGATACACCGCCTCCTGCCCCGGCGCGAGCCAGTGCCCCACGCGCAGGCCCTCGCTCGTCTGCTCCACGTTGTCCGCGCAGTAGGCCCCGCCCGCGTATTCCTTGCCCGACCAGTCCCACGAGTAGATCTTCGCGTCCGGCCCGGGGAAAGTGACCGTCGGATGAATGCTCTCGGTCGTGCTGTTGTTCACGAACATCACGTACCGCCGCCCCTCCATATCCACGAACTCGCCCACCAGCAGCGCGTGCTCCTCGCCCAGCTCGATCTTCGACACCAGCTCGTTCGGCGTGAACGCCGCGCCGCCGCCCCACGGCTTGGGGTAGAACGTCACCCGCGTCGGCGCCAAGCGCAGGAACAAATCGCCATAGTGGCGGTGGAACGCCTTCTGAAATCGCCGGATGTCGTAATACGTCTGCGTGCGATCCCAATTCTCATCCACCGGCGATAGGCGATAGTTGGCGTGCGGCTCGCGCATGTAATAGAAGAACCACAGGATGCCGTTGGCGCCCGAGCAGATGGCCGTATCGAACTGCCACCGCAGCTCGTCGTAGTTGGGGCAGCGATAGTTGAAATGCCCGACCGAGAGGATGGTCGTCCAGAACGGCACGCCATTGCGCTGCGCCGCCTCGCGGTACAACCGCAGGTTTTCGAAGTACATGTCCCAGCCGCTCGTGCCGGGGTTCATCTGCGCGTAGCAGTCGTAGCACAGGAAATCCGCGTTGCTCTTCTTCGCCGCTGCGTCGAGGTAATCGGCCCACGAGGGATAGCCCACATAACCCTCCGCGCCATGCCAATAGGGGAGGAGGTTCATGAACGGGTGCAGCTTGGGCGCCGCCTCCTTGAGCATGCGGTACGCGTCGAAATAGGCGTCGTTGTTGTACTGGTTGGGCTCGTCGCCGATCTCGAAGCCGAACACGCCGGCGCTGTTGCGGAAGTCGGCGAGCGCCGCGGCGATCTTGCTCGCGTGGTCGGGTGCGACAGGGACCACCTGCGTGCCGCCGCCGTGGTGCGGCCCGTAGGTGCGCGGGTCGCACAGGATGAGCTTCATCTGGCGTTTCTCGGCCCACGCCAGCAACTGGCGCATGCGATAGACCTGGTCGCGGTTGGCCGGGTCGAACGACGGGCTCATGGTGACCGTGAAGCCGGCGTCGGCCCATTCCTCGACCTCGGCCTCGTCCATGTAGCGGCCGTGGTCGGTCAGGTTGGTGTAGCTCCAGAAGCCGATGGGGAAGCGCGTTAGCCCCAATGAGGCGCTCTTCTCGAGCATCGCGCGTAGGTTGGCCGGCGCCTGCGCCGCCTCGGAAAGCGACGCCGCGAGCATAATCATCAACCCCGCGCCGAATGCCATAACGAGCAGCCGCGTCATGCGTCCTCCTTTGCAGTTCCTCCGAATCGTAATCTGCGTAATCTGTGTAATCTGTGGATGATTCCCCTATCCCTGGAGCATCACCGGGTTCGCCCACGCAACTTTGCCGTTGCGATCCATCGCCTCCATGCGGCAATAGCGCGCGGGCGGAAGCGCAAACTGCGCGCGCGTGATATTGCGCCCGCTGCGACCGAAGGCCCGCCCTCCGCGCCCCGGCGTCGACACCAGCGCGATCGACCGCACCGGCGATGTCATCACCCGAATGCGTCCGTCAATCACCCGCAGATCGGTGATCTCCGGCCCCGTCGAGCTGTAATACCGCCCGCGCCGCAGCGCCTCCATCACCGCCTCGACCGTCAGCGCCTCCGCGCGAATCATCGTCCACCCCAGGCCGTGATCCACCGCGCTGTGATGGCCGTCATCCACCGCCACCGCGCCCAGGTCGCGCCCCAGCGTCAGCAGGTCGTCCCACTGCACCATGCTAAACCCGCGCAGGATCTCCAGGTCGCAGCCGGTGTTATAGACCTCGATCGCGAAGCAGCCCTCAATATCAGCCATATCCGGCGCCATCAATCCCGACCAGTAGGGATGCGCGATCATGGCCTCGCCGCCGTCGGCGCGGATCAAGTTGACGACGTCCTGCGCGCTGGCGCCCGCCGCGCGCTCGACGCGCCCGCGCCGGCGCATGTTGAGGCCGACGATGTGATAGCCGGCGCCCTGCGCCGCGCGCCCGCCGTCAAGCTCCGCGCCGGGGATAACCAGGAAATCGCTGCGCTCGCTTGCCAGGTCGGTGACGTGCCAGTGGTCGGTGATGGCGAGGACCTGATAGCCCGCGCGGCGGTAGAACTCGGCGCAATCGGCGGGCGAAAGATCGCCATCGGAGTCGGTGGTGTGCGCGTGCAGGTTAGCGCGATACCAGTTGCCTGTGCACTGAAACGGATTCTCGAACAACGCTCGCTCCTTATCCGGATAGTCATCCACGGATAATAATCCACAGATTACACTGATTACGCGGATTAGGACCTCAGGGTCTCGGAATCCACTGCCCGGTCCTCTGTCGTCGAGATCTGTGAAATCTGCGTAATCTGTGGATGATCCTTCCCTCCTCTGCGCGCTCTGCGGTTCAAATCCCTCAAGCCCCCTCCGCCGCGCGCAGGGCCGCGCCAAGGGCGCCCACCATCTGCGGATTGTCAGGCACGCGGATCGCCATTCCCATCCGCTCGCCCAGCAGCCGCGCGATGCAGGGGTTGCGCGCCACCCCGCCGGCGAAAATCACCTCCGGCCGCGCGCCGATGCGCCGCGCCATCGCCGCCAGCCGCTCGACGATGGTCTGGTGAATGCCCAGCGCAATGCTGCGCGCGTCGGCGCCGCCGGCGATGAGCGAGATCACCTCCGACTCCGCGAAAACGGTGCAGGTGCTCGTAATGGCAACCGCTTCCTTGGCCTCGCACGCCGCCGCGCCGAAGGATTCGATGCTGAACCCCAGCGCCCGCGCCATGATCTCCAGGAACCGCCCGGTGCCCGCCGCGCAGCGGTCGTTCATCTCGAAATCGCGAAACCCGCCGTGCTCATCCAGCGCGATAGCCTTGCTGTCCTGGCCGCCGACATCAATCACCGTGCGGCAATCGGCGAAGAGATGGCGCGCGCCGACCGCATGGGCAGTGATCTCGGTCACGACGGCGTCGGCAAAGTCCGCCGCCGCGAGGTTGCGCCCGTAGCCGGTGGCGATGATGCGCGCGGGATGAAACCCCTCCAGCAAGCCGCGGGCGCGCGCGGTCATATCGGGCCCGGTGTCGGTGATGCGGAAGGCGATGACCCGCCCGTCTTCGAGGACCACGACCTTCGTCGTCCGCGAGCCGAGGTCAACGCCAGCAAATCGGGGAGCGTCACCCATCTGGGTTCCTATCCTGGGTTGTCAACAGGCGATATGTGGGGAAACGAACCACCACGACACGAAGGCACAAAGGCGCAAACCCAAGGTGAGCGGAGTTCGCACTTGTGGGGCGCGGATTCCTATCCGCGCCGGGCGGCGCGCGTGAGGACGCGCGCTCCCTACCTTATCTCCACCGCCCGCTTGCCGCGCACGACCTCGCGGACGCGCACTCACCGCCGTCTACTTGCTGTCCTCCTTGCGGCTTCGACGCAGCTCGTCCAGCGGCACCCATTCCCCCGGCGCGCGCTGGTACTGCCACCGGAGCCAGCCGGCGGGGTTGCCCGCGCGAATCGCCGCTGCCGCGGAGGACGGCGAGGTGTATAGCTTGCCGCGATAACGGATCGTCCCGTCGGCGCGCACCCTGGCCCTATACCAATCGCCCTTGTAATACAGGCGAACGGGGAAGCTCTTGTCGACGTATGGCGCAAGCGGGCGGCGACGCTGCTTGCCTCCCCGTCGAGTTCGCCACGCCTTGCGCGCGGCATCGCTTCGGGATGAACGACGCGTACTCCGCTCCACCGGCGTGGTGCGGCGCGGCGCTGCATCGAAAGATCGGGAACCCAGCAGCACCTCCTCCATCTCCCGCCGCTGCGCTTGCCGTATCCGCGTCCGGAAAGCAGGGCGGAGGTCCTGAGACCGAGCGAAGTTCCCCCTTTGGCGATTGCCGCGCGGATCAGCAATCCGCACGAGGAGCGATTCCAATTCACGCAGGTGGCGGTCGCCGGTGGTGAGGTATATGCTAAAGCGGTCCCATGTCCCGCGGTGGCGATCGCGTAGGTGCGTAGCCAAACGGCCCGCAAGATTCGAGGCGAGTCCCACGTAGTGCAAGCGGTTCCTCCGATAGAGGGCATATACGCCGTCGCGCCCTTTGGCGTATCCACGGATGATGCGAGCGTAGCGCTCCAGCGCCTTGCGCGATACGTTCTCAAGGTGCTGGCACACCAAGCGACTGCCGCGTCTTCGCCGCTCCGTCTCTCTCGCTCTCATGGCAACCTCCGCACGGCCGACTACTGACTGCTCACTGCTCACTCCTCACTGCTCTTACCTTACCTCCACCGCGCGCTCGCCGCGCGCCACCTCGCCGATGTGGAAGCAGGTCTCGCCAGCTTTGGCCAGCCGCTCGGCGGTCTCCGCTGCCTGCGCGGCCGCGACGACGACGATCAGCCCGATGCCCATGTTGAACGTCCGAAACATCTCCGCGTCGGGCACGTTGGCCGCCGCCCGGATCAGCTCGAAGATCGGCGGCACCGGCCAGGCATCGCGGCGAATCACCGCCCGGCACCCCTCCGGCAGAACGCGGCGTAAGTTGTCCGGCATGCCGCCGCCGGTGATGTGCGCCATGGCGCGGATGCCGCACGCGCCCGCCTCGCGCAGCAGCGGCAGCAGCGGCGGCGCGTAGCAGCGATGCACGCGCAGCAGCTCGTCGGCGATGGTGCCATGCAGTTGCTCCGGGCGATCATCCGGGCCATAGCCTGCGACCTCAAACAGCGCCTTGCGCGCCAGCGAGTAGCCATTGGTGTGCAGACCGTTGGAGGCGAGGCCAAGCAGCGCATCGCCCGGCGTGATATGAGCGCCGGTGATGATGCGCGCGCTCTCGACCGCGCCCACCACGAAGCCCACCAGGTCGTACTCGCCCGGCGCGTAGAACCCGGGCAGCTCCGCCGTCTCGCCGCCGATGAGCGCGCAGCCCGCGCCCTTGCACCCGCGCGCCAGGCCCGCCATCACCGGCTCGAACACCGCGCCGTCGAACTTGCCAACGCCGAAATAATCCATGAAATACATCGCCCGCGCGCCCTGGACGAGGATGTCGTTGACGCAGTGGTTCACCAGGTCCTCGCCCACGGTGTCGTGGCGGCCAGTCATAAACGCGACCTTGAGCTTGGTGCCGACGCTGTCAACGCTCGAGACGAGAACGGGATCCTCGAATTCGTCGCGCGGGAGGGCGAACATCGAGCCGAAGGCGCCGATGTCGCTCACCACGCCGGCGGTGAAGCTCTCGCGGATGAGAGGCTTGACGCGATCGAGCGCGCGCTCGGCGGCGTCAATGTCCACGCCGGCGTCGCGGTAGGTTAGTGGCCTCGCCGGCGGGTCCGGCCGTTGTTTGCGTTTGGTCATTGCGATTGCTCCAGGGAGGTCTCCTGTAGCGCCTCGGCGCGACAACCTGCGTCAGGACAGGTCAGCAGTCGCAGTCAAGGATGCCTCGGCGTTTCAGATCATCGATCGCATCCCATAACCCCTTGCAGTATCCTGCCTGGTGTCCCCATGCGGGGAAGGGTAATGAATAGAATGAGACGTCCTCCATCTCCGCCTGAGCCAGCGCCTCGCGCACGTATGGCTCGATACCGCGCATGACGCAGATTACCGCGGCAGGAATGTAAAAGCGGAGGCGTTGAACAAGGCACGGAACGCTCTCCTTGCGTGCTCGGCGACGGCTGCCTCTATCCATCTTGTTCACCGGCTCACAGCAAAGATCATCCAGGTAGCAGCCCTTCGATTTGACGAACCCGAGGAAATCGGCCGAACAGTACCAGGGCTGGTTTAGGCGCTCATTCACACAGCGTACGGTACGCTCGAAGAGCCTGGAGTTGCGCTTGTAGAAGAAAATCCCGTTCGCCGGCCTCGACTCGCCCACGAAGAGCACCCGGATGCCATCCGGTTTGTATTTGCGCCGCAGGTCTTCGTATTCGGCTGTCGTCATCGCAGCACGCAATGGCCGGAAATGATTCGCTGTCGCGACAGCGTGTCGTCGACACTTAGAGCCGGATTATGCGTAAGGCAAGGAAAATGTCATTCCGAGCCCTTCGGCTTCGCTCAGGGTAGACTCCGCGATGAATCCGCCTTCGCGGGCGACGATTCAGCCTTCGTAGCCGAAGGCAGGCGGGACGCCTGCCCTACGGCACGATCGGTAGCGCAGCCGTCTCGGCTGCGCTTCGGCGAAGTGGGCAGTTCCGCTCCGG